>Ga0187783_10000957_pt1 | contig 21185 bp, 16 predicted proteins | sample 1015_SJ02_MP02_2_FD_132471 | JGI IMG/M metagenome (GOLD analysis project Ga0187783, IMG submission 132471) | Tropical peat soil microbial communities from peatlands in Department of Meta, Colombia - 1015_SJ02_MP02_20_MG | ecosystem: Environmental > Terrestrial > Soil > Wetlands > Peat | place...
ACGGCGGCGCCTACCGCTCCCTCGGCAGCGGGCGCGGCGGGTACGGACCGGATATCACCGGAAAGCCAACCCGAAGCAGCCAGCACGAACCCGCCCACGGCTGTGGCGGCGATTATCCGGGCGGCCTGGCGCGAGAACTCAGAGCACACCCAGGACCGGTACAGGTGAGCCATCTGAATCACCACGAGCGTCGAGACAGCAGCCGCCAGCCACACGCCTGCCGAGTGGTCCGGGCGCAGCTGGCTCTGGAAAAGCATCGGGATCCCCCAGGCCACCGAGACGGCGGCGAGATCACCGAAAAACAGCTGTTTCCGCAGGGATCCTTCGGATCGAGTCCTGAGCGCACCTGGAGCCGGACTCGGGTCGGCGAAGGATGTTGCCTCGCGCGTGCTGAGAGAACTGACGGTCGGCGTTTCGTCCATCAGGGAGGGGCTGCGGCCGCTTAGACCCGCGGATGCCTTCCCTGTTGTTGAAGCCACGTGTTCCCCCAATCGCCGTCCATCGCAGGCCCGAACACGGATGTCTGTCTTTTGGTTGACAGGACGCTCTCAGGATCATCGGGGACCACGATTTGATACACATTGGGCGGCTGTTAACGCGCCGTTTCCAACCCCGGCGGGTAGAGCAGACCGCTCGCGCCCGCCTCCCCGACGGCGTATGGCGTTGAACCGCGCAAACGGCTATCCTCTCGGCAGTGATCGTCCGCGAGCTACTTTTAACTCTCGGTGATCATGACGTCCGAGCTCGAACCGTCGGCGTCGTTGAGTGCTGAGGTGCTGCCGCAGAGGACGTTAAGTGGCCAAGCCGGGTTCAACCTGCCAGTCAGTCGCACCAGGTCCGCGGTGTCCTGCCGGGTGTAGTCGAAGCTGCGCCGCTCGGAGGTGAGGCGGACCATCGGCAGCGCCTGGGGCGGCGGTCCGCTCGAGGGCTCGGTTCTGCGACGAGGTGCGCAAAGGGGTCCGCAGCGCTCCGGCTGGGTGACGCCGCACCGCTCGCGGCGGTAAGCCCTGCTCGGCGAATGGTGAATGTATCAGGGTCGGTCTGTCGCGAATCTCGTAGCGGGTGGTCGTGCAGGCGGCCAGTTCCTGCTCCGAGTCCTGAGGGGTGAGTGATGAGGGTGCTCAGCCTGCAGTATCCGCGCTGGAGGTTTATCGCGGGCGTCCTAGTCGCCCATTATGGTCTGAGGCGTTCTAATTGACGCGAACGTCTAACACCGACGAGCTGCGTGGAACGGATGCGACCAGCCGGCGTCGAGATGAGTAGCGGTTCATGACTTCCGCCAGGGTTGCCTTCCGTCCCGTGCGCGGCGTCGCCTTGCTGACTCAGGCCCAGGCGGCCGAACGCCTCGAGCGGTCTGTACGAATCAGGGTCGGAGTTGCCTGGGGGCTGTTGCTCTTCAACACGCTCACCTTCTTCCCGGGAACGTCCGTTCTGCCGATCCCGGGGTTCGTAGGCAAGGCCGTGGCGCAAGCGACGCTGCCCGCAGCGCTGCTGGTGATACTAACGATCAACCGCACTGCCGTAGTGCGCCCCAACGTGTTCCTCTGCCTGGTGAGCCTGCTCGTCGTGGGGACGATCCTGACAGCACTGGAGCCTCAGACTTTGGGTACCGTGTATCGCACGGCCCGGATGGCCGGGTTCGTAACCGGGCTGTGGCTGCTGACGCCATGGTGGGGCCGACGCGACCTGCTGCTGGTGCGCTGCTATCTCGCTGCTCTCTGGGTGACGCTCGGGTCGGTGCTGCTCGGCCTGCTCGTGTCCCCCCACAAGGCCCTGGCTTTCGGCAGGCTGACCGGCGCGGTCTGGCCGATACCGCCCACCCAGGTGGCGCACTACGCAGCGATAACGACAGGTCTGGTCGTCGTGCTGTGGTTCTGCGGCCACATGCGCGGCCGCACCACACTCATCGCCGCCGGCGTGGGCGGAGCCGTACTGATTCTCACGCACACCAGGACCGCGCTCGTTGCCCTTATTGCGAGCCTTCTGGTAGCCGGACTGAGCATGATCGTGGCTAAGCCCCGCGTCCGCAAGCTCTTCGCCGCCGCAGGCGCGATCGGCGCAGTCGCGGTCATGACGTTCTCCGCCGCCATCACGACCTGGCTTGCCCGGGGCGAGGACACGCAGGGCCTGGACAACCTCACCGGCCGCACTGAGGTCTGGGGGCCCCTCCTCTCTTTTCCTCGTGACAAGTTTCAGGAGATCTTCGGCTTCGGCCTGTCGAACGCCAACTTCAACGGCTTCCCCATCGACAGTAACTGGATGTCTTCCTATCAGCAAGAGGGATTGTACGGAGTGGTCATTTGCGCGATGATCCTGGTCTTCATGCTCGTGACGGCCTATTTCCAGCCGCGCGGAGTGCGGCGTGCGCTGGCACTCTTCCTCATAACCTATTGCCTGGTGGCCTCGTTCACCGAGGACGGTTTCACAGACGTCTCACCGTACCTTCTCGACCTCACCTTGGCTGCGTCACTGTGCGTGCCATCCTTGGAAAGCGGCGGCCTGATATGAGGGATGGCGCCATGCGGTAAACCCGCCAGGAGTCGGCGGCTCTTTGGGATGGGAGTTGTTGTAAATCCTATGGACGAGCAAGCGATCAAGGAATTCTGGCAGGAGCATCCTTGCGGGGACGCGCACGTCGGCGGGCTTCGCGACCGCTTCCACGGCGATTACGACAGGTTTTTCACAGACTATGATCAATTCCGCTACCGGACTGAGCGGCACTTGCCAGCCTGTATCGAGGCCCTGAAGGTTGCCGACAAGAAGGTGCTTGAAATCGGATTGGGCGAAGGCGCTGAGGCCGAGCGCCTGATCCGTCAGGGCGCTTGCTGGTCTGGCGTCGACCTGACTGCGGAGGCCGTGGAAAGGGTCCGGACCCGACTGACGCTGCGTGAGCTTCCGTATGAAGAGCTACGACAGGGCAGCGTGCTCGATCTGCCGTTCGCCGACGACAGTTTCGACATAGTATTCAGCCACGGCGTCCTGCATCATGTGCCCGAGATCAAGCAAGCACAAAGCGAAATCCACCGGGTACTACGCCCGGGTGGTGAGCTGGTCATCATGGTGTACGCCCGCTGGTCGCTGAACTACCTTGTTTCCATCGGCGTGATACGCCGCACCGCCCTGCTCGCGGCTTACCCGCTTGCTCGGGCGGGCATCCTGAGCGACGACCCCACCCGGGGAACGCTGCCGGCCCATCTGGCCAACGCGAGGGACCGAGGATTGGCCCGTTATCTGCGCCTAGACGAGTTCGTGCACCGCAACACCGACGGGCCCGCCAACCCATACGCCCTGGTGTACGACCGTCGGCGCATCGAGCGTGACTTCCCGTCCTTCCGGGTCACCCGCACCTACAAGCGCTTCATGCACGCCCCGCCACTGCCTGTACACAGGCTGCCGGGCCAGACCCTCATGGGCTGGCACCTGTGGGCCCATATGGAACCACTGAATGCTCAGCATGAGGATGCTTCCTAAGCGATGTTGACGCCTGACTTCCGGAGCATGGCTGCCAGTCGTCAGACTATGCTCGGCAGGCTACGGCTTCCACCGCTCACTGATCCGCTCATACTTCCGTCCGGCTCTGGTCCCGGTCTCGTGCTGGCACCCTTCTGCGGTATTCGCTATGCCCATGACCGGGTGAGCAGCATCGCCAATGTCACGTCACCACCGTACGACGTGATCAGCGGTGACGTTGGCGAGCACCTGCGATCGACGGACCCGCACAACGTGGTCCGCCTCATCCTGCCGGGCGAGGACGCCAACGCCAGCCAGGCCGCCGCCAGCCTGCTGCATGATTGGCTGTCCACCGGCGTTCTCATCCCGGACCGGACGCCCGCGCTGTACCTGTACGAGCAAAGCAGCGCAGGCGCATCGTGGCGGCAGCGGGGCCTCATCGGGCTGGTGCGCCTGGGCTCGCCCCAGGCGGCAGGCATCCTGCCACATGAGGGCGTCCTGCCGGGCCTCGTGGCCGACCGGCGGGAGCTGATGGCGGCCACGCGGGCCAATCTGGAGCCGATCTTCCTGATCTATGACGGCGGGCAGCCGCGCGACCCCTCGTGCGAGGCTACGCCGTCCGCGAGTCCTCGCCGGACCGCCACCCAGGTGATCGATGACGTCGCGGCGGAGCGGGCGCCACTAGTGACCATCAACACCGAGGACGGCGTGACCCACCGCCTATGGCGGATCGATGATCGGGCCGAGCAGGCCGCGATCACCGCCGACCTGTACGGGCGCCAGGCCCTCATCGCTGACGGTCACCATCGCTACGCCGCCTACCTGGACCTGCAGTCGCAGGCGCGGGCGTCTGGCCAGGGCGCCGGACCGTGGGACTTCGGGCTGGCGTTCCTGGTCGACTCCGCGGCGTACCCGCCGCGGCTCGGCGCGATCCACCGGGTGCTCCCTAGCCTGGCGCCGGACAGGGCGGCCGAGCTGGCCAAGGTGGCGTTCACTGTGCTGGACCTGCCGACCGGGCTGGACCTGGCCAGCGCGCAGCGGCGGCTCGCGGAGGCCGGGCGGGAAGGCACCGCGTTCCTGTTGGCCGGCGGTTCGGGCTTCCGGCTGCTCAGCCATCCCGACCCCGGTACGGCCGCGGAATCCATGCCGACCGGGCGGTCCGCGCCCTGGCGGTCCCTGGACGCCTCCGTGCTGCAGCAGCTCCTCCTCGGGCGCCTGTGGGACATCACCGACAGCGAGCGTGACGTGCTGATCTACCACGACGCCGCCGACGCGCTGCGCGCGGTCCTGGGCAGCGGCGGGTCTACCGGGGTCAACGGCACTACACAAGTCAACCGAACCAGGGGCGCTGGCGTGGGTACCGCGGTCCTCTCCAACCCGGCCTCCTTCGAGGCCGTCATCCAGATCGCAGCACAGGGCGAAAGGGTACCGCGCAAGTCCACCTCGTTCAGCCCCAAGCCGCGGACCGGTCTGGTCCTGCGCACGTTCGGCCGGAACGATGAAGGGCTGGACGGTCCGGGACGATGATCGCGCGCCTGACGAAACCCGCCGAAGGGCCCGTCACCTACACCTTACGGATTAGCTTTCATGCTAATGGAGAAGTTATTGATGGTGAACTTCTCGGATCTACTGTTCGTTGACACGAGTTCGACACCATTGCAGATCTGGTACAGCGTCGATGACCCGGGCATCCAGCCCCTCGAAATCACGTAGTGGAAGAAGTCGAGAAGATTGACCTTGCCCGAAAGGTTATTGCTTCGGCTGACAAAGGCGATGTATTGATATGGTGGCGACCGATGGTACACGTAATAGGTGCGGCCACCGTCAGTAAATGACCCGCTTACTGAGCCAGATGGAGTCTGACCGTCATCGTAGGTCCAGATCATGACCTCGGTGGAGCTGCTATCGGCGAGACCGTTGAGCCAGATGTCGTACTCGAATTCCCAGATACCGTAGTTCGAGCCAGTACCCGGCGGAATGTCAGAAAACTGGCTGGTAATGGATTTCCAGTTGCTCAGCTTGGTTGGGACTGGATACCACGTTTCCTGGACATTGGGTGATGTTTTGACGGCGAAGTCGCCGGTCGCATTGTTCATAGTGACAATCGCGTACCAGTTATTGTAGTTGCAAACATATAGTTTCTGAGACAAGCCAGCATAGTGGCCCGCATTCCAGGTATCGTTGGTAACATAATAATTGCCTTCGCGGATGCCGCTCTGCGCGTTTTTGGGATCCATCGGAGTAACGGTCGAATTGGCGCAGACGTTGCCATGGCCGCCTAGGGCGCCGGGATCGGAGGTGCTAATCGCCGGGGTTCGGGAGCTTGGCAGAAAATAAATACCCAAGCCGCCAACAGCTACCACGACTGCAATCGCAATGACCTTTCGATGACCCTTCGGGCTGGGACACGGTTGGCGGAGTTTCTTAACGTGATGCTTTAGTTGGCTCATGGTGCGCCCGAATGTCTATGCGCTAGAAGGGGAAGTCCAACGGTCAAGACCCTTAGTCCCTGGTAACGCTGGACGCGTCCTGCTGCCAGTCAGACTTCCAGGTTGAGAAGTCGAGGATGCCGCAGGCGCCAGAGGGCAGGCTCTTACTTGTTGCCGGGTCAGTCGGCAGTGGACCGCAGGTACCGAACAGGTAGGCATACCAACCCCAAGGCCCATTGTATACATTATTTGACCAGACATTGTTATCCGGCGCTTCGCCACTGTCCGGCACCGAATCTGGCAAGCTGGCGACAGCGTTGAGGTTGGAAAGCGGGTCTTTCGCGCAGCCAGGGTCCCATGATGAGCACGAGGTGAAGGAAGAGTTGCTCATCATCGCGTTGGCGCTGTTCTGCATATCGAACGGAGCCTCCCCGCCAACCTGGTATGCCATGAAGTTGGTTCCGCAAGCGCTTGCCGCTGTGCATTCCGTTGTTTTCCCGCCGCCGACCAGGGGAGCGCTGGATGCGATGACCGACGAGTCGAACTGGAAGTCATTGCCGGTCACGGAGATGTCCTTCGCCTCCCACTGGCAGCCGTCCCAGTAGGAAGTGCCGTCCGGAGCGAGGGGGCCGGAAGGCAGCGCCGAGCTCGTGGCGTAGAGCTGGCAGGTGCCGGCATTGCTGACCTCGGTACCGGCTGCCTCCGACCTGGCCAGGGATGGGAAGACCGTGAGGACGCAGTCGTTGGCGTAGCACTTCTCGGCAGTGACCTTGTAAGGCTGGACCTCACGGATCGGTCCGGCCAGCGTCCCGGAGCCCCGGACCAGCGAGACGCCGGTGAAGCTCTCCGAAATGGTCCCCGTGTAGGAAAGGATGGCACCCGAGTAACTTCCGCCGCCGTTAGCCCATGCCGCCGACGTCCCCACGCGAAGTTCGCCCGAAGACGGGAAGCCATTAGTACTGGCATTGATGGTCCCCGAACCGGTGAACTTAGCGACCTCCGTTCGGTCTGCCGTCGTCGTCGAGGCGGGATTGCCGAAACCGATCTGGTCGTCGATCGCTTCAGCCCTGGCGACCAGGATCGTCGAACTGCCCGCAGCAGCCGGTTCCGCCACGGAGCTAGCCCCGCCGTGGGCGCTGTCGCCCTCGTGGGAGAAGTAGTACCGGCCGCCCGAGGTTGTGGAAGCGCTGTTCGGGAAGCCGCCCGCGCAGTACGCAGCGTCGTCCGGCCAGCTTTCGCCCGAGTTCTCGCAGGAGCGGGAACCGGCCTGCCAGATGTCGATGCCCTGCCAGTCGTCTACGAACTGGTTGTTGGAGACGAGCACCTCGTTCTCGTAGCGGCTGCCGGGAACGTTGAAACCTCCCGAGCTGTTCAGCTCCACCGCCCCGTCGCAGTTGTACCCGCATCCGCCTGAGCCGCTTCCCCAGCCGCCATCCATGAAGAGGTTGCCGGTGACATCCAGGTCGAAGCCGGTCTCGCTGTCGATTGCCGAACGGTAGCTCATATAGAAGTAGTTGCCTGAGATGAACGTGCCAGAGTTCCCGTTGTCGAGCCAGACTGGGATCCCGCCACCTGGGCTGTCGTTGACGAATGCGTTGTCGACGATGTCATCATTCAACGTGCCCCACCATTTGCCCCCACCAGAGCAGCCGCAACCAGGGTCATGCCTGTAGTTCGACTCGTAAATCTCGTTGTAGTCGAACCTGCCATTGGAGCCGAAGAGGTTGACGCCGTAGTCACCCATCTTGGAAAGGCAGTTGTACTCGATCGTTCCCTGGTCGCCTCCGTAGATGGCAACACCGTAGCCGGGAGTCGAGTAACCGTCGTGGATTTCGTTATGGGTGATCGTCCAGCCGCTCCCCGTGTAGACGGTGCCCGTTGTGACGTGGAGATCATGGGAAATGTCGAGATACTCGATGCTGACGTCAGCGGCCAGACCGCCGTAGTAGACCGGAGTACCTGCGGTGACGGGGAAGTCGAGCCCGCCTTTCACGGTGAAGGAGTAGCCGCTCTGCTGGCCAGAGACTGCCTCGATCGTGTACGAGTCTGCCCCGATCGCCACGCTCGTATAGCGGATAAGCGGGGTGGTGGCCGCGCCGAGCCTCAAAAGTGTCGCGCCCTGTCGAGCGCCCGTCGATACGTAAGCGATCGGGGGTTGCCGGTTGGCGTACACCGACGCGCCCACGCTCTGCCCGGTTGTCAGCCCAGAGGCAAGCGTGATCGTGGTGCCCGAGGCGCTCGAGATGCGGTAGGTGATGCCATCGGCAAAGGTCAGCCATCCGACGCTGATGTAGCCTCCGATGGGTGACCTCGTCTTGATCGTTCTAGTCCCGATCGGTGCTGAAGACTCCAGCACGCTGGTGCCGCCGGAGTACTGGTAGGTGGCGTTCTGGGCGTCGATTCCCGCTGCCGTACCGCCATCGTTGAAGGTCGGCTCGCGGTAGCCGACGGTGGACCCGCCGATCAACTGGTCGCCGGGTACCGTCTGGAGGTCGATCTCTCCGTACGCTCCTCCCTCGAAGAAGTAGAGCAGGGGAGTCTCAGGGAAGTCGTACGCAGGCTGGTCGACGGAGCTGCCGGGTGCGTAAATCACGGCGGCCTCCGTCGCGGAACTCTCGGTGGCGATGTAGGAAGGCAAGGAGGGCAGGGATGTCCCGTAACCCGGAAGCGCCTTGTACTGCGAAACCGTGTAACTCCGGCTTCCCGACGCGAGGGCATGGTAGGTCCACGGGCTCGTCAGGTATTGCGGCTGTTCGTTGCAGATCTGGTAGTTCTGGCCGGCAACCCTGGAGGGGGAGGGCATGGCAAAGCGTGCCGAAGAGAAACCCCGGACAGGCGAAGAGGAACCTCGAACAACGGACACCACCAGTACTCCTGCAGCCAGCAGGAGCACTGCAGCTAGCAACGGCCAGCCTTTGCGGGCGATTCGCTTGTTCATCGAGACCAACGCCAGAGGTTTAGGGGCGACAGCCGGGGGTGACGATGGCTGGCCTTGACCATGGACTCACACACCGTTATGTTCTCAGCCCCAGATGTCGCGCAGCACGTTGAGCACGATCCGCGACCCGAGCTGGTCCAGCTTCACCGGCAGCTCCCGCATGTGGGCCAGAGTATCCCGCACGGCGCGCTGCCGTTCCATCGGGCAAACGACGAGCAGGAAGCCGCCGCCGCCCGCGCCAGTCAGCTTGGCGCCCAGCGCTCCGGCCTCAAGTACCCGTTCTACCGCCATGTCCACCTCGGGATTCGAAATGCCCGCGGCCAGCTGCCGCTTGGCCTCCCAGCCCTTGCGCATCGCTTCGCCGACAGCGTCCACATCTCCGCAGCGCAGCCGATCGGCGGCCAGGCCGGCGAGGTCGCGCAGGAGGTCAAGCTGATCACAGCTGGTCTTGATGTTTGCGGTCTGCTCGGCCAGGATGGAGTTCGCGCTCCTGGTGACCCCGGTATAGAAGAGCATGATGTTCCGCTGCAGGTCCCGGCGGGCGGCCGCGGGCAGGTCCAGCTCTTCGGCCATCACCTGATCGCCGGGTCCGAAGCGGATGTCCCGGATGCCCCCGTAGGCGGCAATGTACTGATCCTGCTTGCCGATGGGCTTCCCGCAGCGATCGATCTCGATCGTGCAGGCACGATCGGCTAGCTCTTCCGCCGTCACCTGCCGCCCGCGGTACGCGAACAGGGCCTGCAGCAAGCCGACGGTCACCGCAGAGGAGGAGCCGAGACCGGAACCGCCCGCGGACGGAATGTCGGCCAGCGTGGTGATTTCCACACCGTTCGTCACGCCGGTCATCCACATGGCTTCCCGTACCAGCTCGTGCTCCAGGTCCTCGACGCGGCGGACAATTTCCTTCTTGGAGTAGTTGACATAGATGTCGTTGTCGAACCGCTGCTTGACGATCACGTAGATGTACTTGTCGATCGCGCAATTAAGGACCCGGCCACCGTGCTCGCGGTAGTAGTCGGGTAGGTCGGTGCCCCCGCCCAGCAGTCCGATGCGCAAGGGGGTCTGGGTGATGATCATATGGCTGCTCGCACTGGCCACTCCTGTCGGGCGCGTTCGTAGGCGTCGACCGTGCCGACGTCGCGGAAGTAGCACTCCACCGGTATGGCCCTAGCCCGCCCCACCAGCCGCGGCAGCAGGTCAAAGCCGATGTCGCGCGGTGGCGGTACAGCGATCTCGTCGAGCACACCGGGATGGAATGCATACATTCCGGCATTCACCAAGTCGGAGACTGGCTCGCGCGGCTTCTCGGTGAACCCGATGACCGTACCGATCGCGTCGAGTTCCACGACGCCCCCGGCCGACGGGCGTTCGGAATGGAACACCGTCCACGTCGCCATGGCGCCGTATTCCCGGTGCGCCTGGACCAGGCCGCGCAGGTCGAAATCGGTGAGGTTGTCCGCGTAGCAAGCCAGGAACATCTCCTCTCCGTCAACCCAGGCCCGGTTGGCGGCGAGCGTGCCGGCGCTGCCGAGCAGTTCCGGCTCGAAGAACGTGCGCACGGCTGGCGCGCCGGTCCGCGCGTCGAGGTGGTGGCGCACCACTTCCGGCAGGTGATGGAGGTTGACCAGAACCTCGTCGACGCCCGCACGGTCGAACGCATCGAGCCAGATATCGAGCAAGGGCTCCCCGCCGATGGGCAGCATACACTTGGGGATGGTGTCGGTGATGGGTCTCAGTCGGCTGCCCACGCCCGCGGCCAGCAAGAAGGCCTTCATGCTCCCGCCTTCCTCACCACTCCCAGCGCGCGCATCCGGGCATCAGCCTCGGCCAGCACTCCGTCGAGGCCGTCCATGCCCTCGAGCCACACGGCGTACGCCGCTACGGACTGGGCGGGACTGCGCCGAGGCTCCCAGCCCAGCGCCCGGAGGGTACTGATATCGGACAAGATGTGCCGCGTGTCACCGAAGCGATACTCCCCGGTCACCATTCCAGGCTTGTCGGACCCGTACTGGCGCATGACGACGTCAGCGAATTCCCTCGTGGTCACCGCCTTGCCGCCCCCGACGTTGAAAACCCGCCCCGCGGCGCGGTCGTCCGAGAGCACAAGCACATTGGCGTCCACCACATCGTCGATGTTGACGTAGTCCCGGATCGCCGCGCCATCCTCGTAGAGTGTGGGTGCTCCGCCGAGCAGGTAGCTCAGGCAGAAGATGCGGCACGCGCCGGAGTAGGCGTTGTACACCGACTGCCGGGGGCCTTGGACGATGCTGTACCTGAGCGCGACGGTGGGGATGCCGTACCGCCGTCCCAAGTTGATGGCGACCATCTCCTCGCCGAGCTTGGACATGCCGTAGGCATTCTGGGGATTGGAGACCCGTTCGGGCGTGGCCCGCATCTCGAGCGGGCCGCCGCACTGCGGGCAATCGATATCCCACCGGCTCGCCGCAAGCACGCTTTCCGGCCGCATGCCTGGGGTCTGCTCACCGTCGACCGGACACCAGTAGAGTCCCTCGCCCATCGCTGACTGCGATGACGCCACTACGACCCGGGCGAGGTCGAGGCGTTCGGCCACGATGATCTCGTAGAGCAGCGCCGTCGAGACCACGTTCACGTCGGAGAACCGCGAGAAGTCGGGCAGGTAGTCCTGGTAGGCGGCGAAGTGGTAAACGGCGTCGACGCGGCGGAGAAGGTTGGTGACCAGGTCGCGGTTGCGGGTGTCACCCTGATAGAAGTCGACTTCGGAACTCAGATGATCCGGCTGCCCGTTCCGGTGGACCGGCGGGGTCAGCGCGTCGAGCACGATGACCTCGTGTCCGAGCGACAGTAGCCGGTCGCAGGTGTGGGAGCCGATGAACCCGGCACCGCCGGTGACGAGAATCCTCATTTCCGTCGATGCTCACGGCGCTCGGCGACCTCGCGGTACACATCAAGGGTGGACGCCGCCGTCGCCCCCCAGGAGAACTGGGCGGCCCGCCGCAATCCGAGGTCACGCATGCGGTCGCCTTCTGGTCCCAGTACATCGATGATGGCCTTGGCGATCGATGCGGGGTCTTTAGGGTCGGACAGCGCAGCAGCTCCCCCCGCGGTCTCCGGCATGGCGCTGGTGTCCGACGTCACGACGGGGCAGCCGCAGGCCATGGCCTCGAGGATGGGAAGCCCGAAGGTCTCGTTGAGCGACGGGTACACGAACAGGTCAGCCGCCTGATAGAAGCGGACGGTCTCTTCGAGCGGGACTGCGCCAACGAAGACCACATCCCGGGCGATGCCGAGCTCGTCCGCTAGCGCGCGCAGCGAGGCGACGTGTTCCTCATCCCGCGAAGCGCCGACGACGACCAGCTGGCGGTCCCAGAGGTCAGTACGAGCCAACGCCCACGCGCGCAAGAGCCCGGCGCAGTTCTTATACGGCCAGAGCGAGGAGACGAACAGCACGAAAGGCTTCGTGACGCCGTACTTCGCGATGTACGCCTGGGCCGCACGGGCATCACCCGGCCGGAAAAGCTCGTGATCGACCGCTTCGTAGACCAGCTTGAGCTTGCGCGGGTCGACCTCCAGGTAGCGCTGGATCTCCGAGCGCAAGCTCTCAGAGTTGATGATGATCGCGTCCGACACGCGCGCGGAACGCGGATAGTTCATCCGGCGGTAGGCGCGAACCAGCGGGGGGACCGAATCGGGCGCCGTGAAGGCGTGCATGGTCTTCATGTGGATCACCAGCGACCACGAGACATTCACCAGTGGCGCGATCAAGGTGCTGAAGACATCGATGCGGCTGAGCGGAAGTCTCAGCGGCGAGTAGAGGTGCTCACTGAGCGTACGAGCTTTCTGCCGTCCATTTGACCACGGATAGGTGATGTAGAAGACATTAGGCCCGTAACCCTGGTGGTGGTGACGTGATTCTGGACTTACCAGGAGGTGCAACTCTTCGCCAGATTCGAGCCGCTTAGCCATCTCCGGAATGACCCGGGTCCAGAACCAGTGGGCGCCCGAAGGGCGCTTCGGGTCTTCCGTCAAAAGATTAATTGCCACGCGCATTCGTGCCTGCCCCCTCTCCTGCGATATCGGTATGCCGTGCTTTTCGCGTCACGTCTGGGCTTCCGGCTCTGGTCATGGTTCAGAACGCAGTCGTTGAGATCGCGTCCGCGCTCATCCGCGACTGGCGGATGTACTGGGCCAATGCGTGCATGATGGCCTGGTGCAGGTCTTCGACTATGCCGTAATTCGTGCACTCGACGTGGACGCTGACCTCCGCTACGGCTCGGGCCTCGCCTCCGTTGAAACCGGTGATCGCGATGGTACGGAGGCCATGGTCCCGGGCCCACGTGAGAGCCTGCACGATATTGGGTGAACGGCCTGACGATGAGACAGCCATGAGCACGTCGCCCGGGCCGGACTGTGACTGAAGCTGATAGACGAAGACGTTCTCATATCCCAGGTCGTTGGCTATCGCGGTGAGCAGTTCGACGTTAGTACTGAGGCTCAGCACCTGTGGGGTGAGGTCGGTCGCCGTCCGGACGCCCTTGACGTGGTCGCATTGAATGTGGTTGGCGATCGACGCAGATCCGCCGTTGCCGCACGAGAACGTGCGGGCACCGCTCAGGTAGGCCTCGATCAAGATCCCGGCCGCACGGTCGAATGCAGCTGGGTCGATGGTCTTCATGGCCCTAGACATCTCTTCTGCGTAACTGTCGAAGTACGATGCCGCGTTCGCGTACGGTGCGATCGGGAACTTGACCGGACCGATGTTGGCAGCCGACCCGATGGCGGGAAAACCGGGCGGGGAACTCATAGGGCGATGCGCTCCAAGATGAAGGGGGCCGCGGCGGCCAGGCTAGGGAAAGACCAGACGCCCGGGCGGTTGCAGCGGTCGGCGCCCACGTAGACGGCCGACGCGCCTACCGCCTCGGCCAAGCCGATATCCTCCTGCCGGTCGCCCACGACCCAAGACGCCGTCAGGTCAAGGTCCAACGCAGCCTGCGCTGCCTTGGCCAAGCCCGGCCTGGGCTTGCGGTCCTCGCTCGTGCGGGCGAAGGCTTCGACCGTTCCTGCTGGATGATAGGGACAGTACGCAAACATGTCGACGTGCGCCCCGCACTCGGCCAGGCGTTCCGCAATGTGTTGATGTACCCGGGCGACGTCATCTATTCCGTAAAAGCCCCTGGCGACTCCGGCCTGATTCGTTACCACCGCGACCGGGACGCCTGCCTGATTGAACCTAGCGATCGCCTCTGGCGCCCGGTCGATGAATTCGACGCGGTCGATGGAGCCGACATACCCGTGGTCCACGATGATGGTCCCGTCACGATCGAGGAGGATGCCAGGGCGCGGATGCGGGCGAGGGGCGGTCAGTGATCCACCGATGAGATCATCGACTGCGGTTGGCTTCCTCACCTCACCTCACCCGGTTGGACCCTCTGGGACGCGCACCGCTTCAGGCATAAGAGCACGTAGCGCAAGCTCGTGATACGACGACTCCTCGAGGGACCGAGCGTCGGCCAGACGCACTGCTGCTGTTCACGGCTGAAGCCCATCGCCTTCCCCAAGGTCTGAGGCCGTCGGTGGCCGGTGGGTGGACGTGAAGACGGTCGCGTCATGATGCCTGCAGTAGCACGCGAAGCTGGGCTAGGCACCGTCCCCGGGTCGGACCGATGCTGCCCACGGGAAGGCCCAACTCGTCGGAGATGTCGGCATAAGACTTGGGCGGATCGGCCATGAGCAGCTCAAGCAGCCGCTGCCATCGCTGCGGCAGGCGGGACAGCGCATCACGAACGACCTGATCGCGTTCGTGGGCGAGGATGCGCTCGTCGACCTCGGGCACCGTGGCGACCACGCCGCAGAGAACCTCCTCATCACGGGCCAGGACTACCCTCTTGCGCGCGGCCAGGCTGCGCAGGCACTCGTTCCGAGCGGTCGCCGCCAGCCAGGAACCAACGCGATCGGGATACTCGATCCGGTGGATGTGCTCAAGCAGGCGCAGCCACGTGGTCTGGGCGACATCGGCGGCATCGCTCTCCGCCAGCTTGAATTCCGCCGTGATGGACCAGATGAGCCTGGCGTACTGATCAACCAAGCGCTCCCACGCCCTCCGGTCGCCGGCCGCGGCACCGCGCACGAGCCCCGCGATGTCCGGGGTAGCAGGATTCAGCTCCGGCATCCTCGTACCCACCTTCTATCTACGCTGACGCGCGAACCGACCGCAGATGCATGACTATGTGGCTCGTCGGCCGGCAGCGCACAGTTATCGGTTTAATGCAGGCAGTCGTGCTGTATCTGACTCGCAGTGCGACGCGAGAGTCAGCTGGGCTGCCCAGAAAACATCCAAAATTTCGCAACCAAGATCAATCGGGGCGATATTGCACAGGTGCTCTTTCGCCCATGCGGACGAACGCCAAACGCTCTGGCGCCCGTAACGTTCACGAGGAATGACAAAATCAGACATTCGCCCCCCCCGCGGGCAGCGCCTAGCACCCTCGGCACTCCCGCGCTCCCACTCAGTTCGCCGGTCTCCCGCATAGGAGACGCATATGTACATCTGATGGTTTACGCGCACAGGTCGTAACTTGTCCGATACGTTCCAGTGCACTAATCAGCACCATACTGCGCAGAAGATTAGTAAGAATAGAAAACTGGTCGAAAGCAACCCATTTGCACCTGAGTTGCAACGAACGCTCCCAGGCGTGCACGAAGATCGCGGTAGAACCAGGTTGCCTGGCCCGTACAGCCACATGACAACGGCCCTGAGGCAGGCTGCTCGACGCCGGGCTCATTGGCCGCCCACTAGGGTGGTCCCGTGTTGTCAAGGGCAGATGAGGGGGGCCCGGTGCCGCGAGCACCGCGATCGCGGACCGCAGCACCTGTCAAACCGGCCAGCTGAGCAGCCCCGGCCTTACCCGCGGGGTGGTCGCGAGAACGATAAGCAAGCGGCCGCCAGCCCCGCAAGAAGATGGCGCCGCAGCGGGCCCCGCAGGCCGCAACGGCGTGGACCGGTGCAGATACCACCAGGCTAGGTGGAGTAGTCCATCCGGCCGAACTGCGGGTTGATCAGGATCTTCAGCGCCGCGCGGCGTCGTCCTACGGTTCCCGCCGCGGGCGGCGACCTACCCGGTGCTGATCGGGCTGCCGGCGGTCACCGGAATGCCCAGCTGGGCAGCCACACCACGTTCGTCAGGCCGTCAGCCCCGGCCTCGGGTTTCGCCGCCGCAGGCGCGGTCAGTCAACCTGTCTCTTGAAACGTGGCCTCATCCCTTGCCTGCATCATCGGTTCACTCGGCCTGAATCGGTTCGGGCCGCGACCGCCTCTGCCCCTCCGGCTGCGGACCACCGATCGCGCTAGATGGCCTGCCAGATTGTGCGTGCCGGCGATAAACCGCATCGACGGGCCGAGGCTGAAGGCCGCCGGGGCTCCGGCGAAGTACAAGCCGGGAACGGTCGATTCGCCACACCTGGTAAGTACCGGGTACCCGCCGAGCGTGGCGATACGCGCCCGGATCTGTTCCGGCAGGTAGGTCAGCCGGGCGAGGTCAATGCGGAATCCGGTGCCGGCGATCACGTGATCAACTTCTAGGCTCGACCGGGTCGGACCATCAAGCAGCAGCTTCACGCCGCTTCCGCTGGCCTCGGCTCCTCGCACATGAGTCTGGCCCAGTATCTCGATCACGCCTTCGACGCGGTCCTTCAGCCACCAAGCCCCCAGTGGTCCCAGCACGGTTCGCGCCTTGGCGACGCGCACGCTCGGAGGCAGACGACGGAAGGCGGCAGGAGAATTCCAGAACGGGCACTTCCACCCTTCACAGAGCTTGTTGTCGCGAAGCCGCGTCAGCACGGTCAGCGGCACCGCCCGCGTACCCCAGACGGGAGAGCCCGGGCATCGCATCACAAGTTGCACTTCGCCTCCGGCCTCATGCACCAGGGCAGCCGTCTCCAGTGCTGACGAGCCGGCCCCCACCACGGCTACGCGGCGGTCCTTGAAGCAGTCGAACCGGCGGTGATCGGCGGTATGCGAGACAAGCTCGGCTGGCAGGCCCGCCAGCTCAGCCGGGACGTGAAAGTGCGGAAGTACACCCGTCGCGATCACGACATTCCTAGCCGCAACCGGCTCGGCATCAGCGAACGCCACGCAGAACCCGCCGTCCACAGCCTTGATCTCCGACACCCTGACATCGCTGCAATCGGGGACCAGGTGCTTGATATACCAGCCAGAGTAGTCGAGGAACCTTTCGAGCGGCAGCGGGATCCCCCGGCCGATGCCGTCGACTCGTTCTGATCGGCAATAGCCCTCGAGATCGTACCCGGCCTGCGGGCACGACATATCCGAGCCGAATGGCTCGGACTTCAGGTACATGCCAGCCGGCATGTGAGCGCGCCAGGTATCCATCGGACGGCCCACGATGAGATGGTCGATACCCCGGCCGCGGAGATGCGTAGCGATCGACAGGCCGTACGGGCCGGCACCAATGATAAGCACCTCGGTGGTGACCCGCATGCAACCCCTCCTTCTGATGCAGCTCAACATGCGCTCGCCCAGCCATGACGAAGCTGAGGCCGCATGCTTCCAGCCGCGTGACCGACGCCAACAAGAGAGCCCTGCGTACCACTTTGATACGCGGCAGTCATCCACGGGGCTGGCCGTGTATCACGGACGCCCACCACAGGCTCTTGTCTTTGGATTTTCCGCGCGAGCGAAACGATTTGCGACGCGCCTGGAGTGTGAGGCAGCTATTCGACGGACCGGCGACGGCCCGTGGAGTAGCTGACGGCCGACCCGGGGATTGGATATGAGCGGAGCCAGAGCTAGTGCCAGAGAGAGCCTGCTAGGTCCCAGCTACTTCTACCACCGCAGCCTCATCAAGAAGTCTAAGAGCTGGTCACTGACCGAGATCCGGCAGTATCAGGAAGCTCGCTTCCGGCGGCTGATCCGCCGGTACGGAGATGAGATAACGCAGAAAGAGGACTACCGCCGGAACCTGCGCCGGTACAGCCGGTGGGACGTGCCGCTGCTCACGCACACGGTGCGGACCGGCGGGACATCAGGTCAACCTCTTCGTTTCACGGCTGATACCTTCGCGCGCCGCCAGAAGGAGCGCGCCTACCTCTTTGACATCTGGTCCCACGCTGGATACCAGCCGTATGACCTAAGGGTCCGTTATGCCGGCGATATCCACGGCGGCGACATGCTCCGCTTCAACCGTCTCGAGAATGTATGGATCGTCTCCCCCGACGCGACGGTCGAGCGGGAACTCGGCCGATTGCGACGGTGGGTTCGCACTCTCCCGCCGTTCTTTCTCCACGTATACCCGAGTTCGCTTTATACATTCATCGATCTGCTCGGCGAAGATCTGTTCCGCAATCTTCCCGTCCGGGGCGTTATCGCCGCCTCTGAGACATTCACGGCGAACGAGCAGGCTCGGTTTGAGCAGGAGTTCGGCATCAAGGTGGCCCACTGGTACGGTCACAGCGAGTACGCGGCTCTAGCCTACAGCTGCCGGGATTGCCGCGGCTTCCACTTCTACCCCACATACGGTCACGTGGAACTGCTGCGGTCTGATATCGACGGATGCCGGCGCATCGTAGCGTCGTCGTTCAACCGGCTTGGCACGCAGTTCGTCCGGTATGACACCGAGGACCTGGCCGTCGAACCGGTCGCGAGCTGCGGAACTAATAACTTCCCCCGCGCTAGTGCCATCGTCGGGCGATCGCAGGAGACCTTCGTCGACATCTCCGGACGAAAGAGGTCCCTCTTTGGCTATGCATTCGGGGACCTGGACCACGGCACATTCTGGGATCAGATACGGGATATTCAATTCATCCAGGACAGGCCGGGCTATCTGCGTGTGCGGGTGGTCACGAACCCGCACGCGGACAGGGACCGGATCCAGCGGACGTTCGAGACCCGCATACCCGTGGCCAAGCTCGAGTTCGAATATGTATCCGCGATCGAACGAAGCCCGAATGGCAAACGAAGGTATTTCGTGGACGCCTTGCACGTCAGCCCGACGGACATCAGCGAAGCGACCGGCGCAGCAAGCACCCGGAAGGGCTCCGCCACGATTCCGCGGTAAACGGACAGGCTTCAGCAGACCGTCCGCACGGCGTCCGCGAGGATCGCGAGTCCCTGGTCCAGTTCGGTGTGGGTGACGGTCAGGGGGGGCAGTAGCTTGATCACCTCGTCATCAGCGCCTGCAGTCTCCACCAGCAGTCCGCGCTCGAAGGCAAGGGAGGACACTTTCCGCGCCAGCTCGCCGTCTTCGAACGCCAGGCCATGCGCTAGGCCACGTCCGCGTGACCGAACCTGGTCACCAGGCACGGACCGGGCAAGTTCGGAGAGCACGTTAGCGATACGCTGGCCCTTGGCCACGGTGCTGTGCTCCAGCGCCTTGTCCTGCCAGAAGACGCGCAGCGCTGCCGTTCCCGTGACGAAGGCCGGATTGAAGCCGCGGAAGGTGCCGTTGTGCTCACCCGGCTTCCAGATGTCCAGGTTCGAGCGGATCAACGTGAGCGCCAGCGGCATGCCGTAGCCGCTGATGGACTTAGACAGGCAGACAATGTCCGGTTTGATGTCGGCCATCTCGAAGCTGAAGAACGGTCCAGTGCGGCCGCAGCCCATCTGCACGTCGTCCACGATCAGGAGGACATCGTGCCGCTCGCATAGTCCAGCCAGCTCAGCAAGCCACTCCAGTGGGGCCACGTTGATCCCGCCCTCGCCCTGCACGGTCTCCACTATCACGGCAGCCATCTCGTCCATCGCAGCGCCGCTGTCCTGCAGCATGCGCTCGATCCCTGGCGAGCCAGACCCACCGTCGTCTAGGCGACAGCCAAACGGAACCTGGATGGCATGCGTCAGTGGCACCCCGGCGCCGCCACGGTGGAACCTGCCGCCGGTGACCGCCAATGCGCCAAGCGTCATACCATGAAATGCGCCGGTAAAGGCGATCACGTGGGTGCGACCGGTGGCTTTGCGAGCGAGCTTGAGCGCCGCTTCGACCGCATTCGTCCCGCCCGGGCCCGGGAACTGTACCCGATAATCCAACTGCCTGGGCTGCAGGATGAGCTCATCAAACGCGACCAGGAACTCACGCTTGGCGACGGTATACATATCCAGGGAATGGATCACCTGATCGCTGGCGAGATATCCGAGAAGCGCTTGCTTAAGCTCCGGGTTGTTGTGGCCGTAGTTGAGCGCGCCGGCCCCGGTGAAGAAATCCAGGTAGGCGCGGCCTTCTTCGTCGTACAGCCAGCTGCCTACTGCCCGGTCAAACACCCTGGGCCAGGTCCGGCAGTAGCTGCGCACGACAGACTCACGGTCTTCGAAGATCCTCGTCGTCGACACGCTCAGTAGAGCGTTTTACAGAAGACCCTGATACGACCGGCACTCAAGTTAGCTCCTGCCTGTGCCGTTAGAAGGGTCTGACTCGAGAATCTGTTGGCCACGTTCTGGCGCTCGAGGTCGGCCGACGAGTCAACTGCCTGTGCTCTGGCCCGACCGCTCCCAGGCGTGCACCAGGTCGCGGTAGCGGCGAGCGGCGGCCCGCAGCTCCGTCTCGGGGTCCAGCCCCAGCTCGCGGGCCTTCGCGACCAGCCGGAACAGGTCCCGGCCGATGTCCTCACCTGGCCGACCCGGCCCGGGGGCACCGCCTCCGCCCGGCTCCCTGTCCAGCCGGGCCAGGTCCCCTGGCACTCCGGCCTGGGCCGCCCGCCGCTGAAGCTGCGCGACCAGGGCCAGGGCAGGCTGCCGGAACGGCACCCCATCCAGCGCGGACACCTCCTCACGCCCGGCGGCCGCGTCGGCGCGTTCGGCCCTATCTGCCTTTTCCCTCTTCTTGATCGCGTCCCAGTTCTGCTTGACCTCATCGGCCCCGGAGACCGTCACGTCGCCGAACACGTGGGGGTGCCGCCGGACCAGCTTCGCTACGATTCCGTCCGCGACGTCATCGATCGTGTACCCGGTGCCATCGCCGCGCTCGGCCGCGATCCGCGCGTGGAACACGGGCTGCATCAAGACGTCGCCAAGTTCCTCGCGGAGCGCCCGCTGGTCTGCGGACTCGAGGGCCTCCACGGCTTCGTAAGACTCCTCGAGCAGGTGCGGTGCGAGCGAGGCGTGGGTCTGCTTGGCATCCCACGGGCACTCCACCCGCAGCCGGTCCATGGTCTCGACGAGGTCGATGAAGTGCGCGCCGGGCAGGTCCGACGAGCCGTGCACCAGCCGGGCACCGGGCGGAAGCGGGAGGTCGGCGCCCGGCATGGGCAGCCACACCACCACCCCGTCCGGGTCGGGCGGGGGTTCCCCGGCCACCTGGTAGGCGATCCCCGCCTCGTCGAGCGCGGGCAGCTGGGGATGGCCGGGGGGCGCGAGCACCGTGTCGGCGGACCGCAGCGCC
>Ga0187783_10000958_pt1 | contig 21172 bp, 13 predicted proteins | sample 1015_SJ02_MP02_2_FD_132471 | JGI IMG/M metagenome (GOLD analysis project Ga0187783, IMG submission 132471) | Tropical peat soil microbial communities from peatlands in Department of Meta, Colombia - 1015_SJ02_MP02_20_MG | ecosystem: Environmental > Terrestrial > Soil > Wetlands > Peat | place...
CGGGACCTCGTCTTTGCTCACCCCGGACATGGGTCACCCGCACCGAGCGGGCCGTGCTGAGGACGGCGATCGGTCGGCGCTTCGTCATGGTCGGTTGCCTGAGCAGCGCGGGAGCTTCATGCGCAGGGTCTCGCCGGCGTGGCTGTAGCGGCTGGCACCAACCCATACTGGTAGTGACGCTGTGCCCCGGCGCAGCCACGAGAGCGCGCCCGGCCGCTGCGTGACCTGCGCGGGCAGCCACCACAGCCGGCCGATCGCTCTGGCTGGCCCAGTGGCCTTGATGCCGATGCTGACATTTCCTGCCCTTCGCCCGTGACCCATGCGAGGTACAGGAACCATCAGCCGGCTGACATTCGAGCGCCAGCTCATCGCGACGCCCCGGCGGGTTCCATCGCCGTGCGGCTCATGCCGCTAGCCCCAGAGTAGCCCTTCTCGCGAACCAGCGGCGGCCCAGGCTGGCGCCCGCGTCAGGGCCGCCGTCAGATCGTAGCGGTCGGCCGCGAGCATTCGGTGGCTGGCAGGAGCGCTCGGCCTCAGGCCGTGGCGCCCCCTATCGTCGTGCGCACGGTCCCGGCCGGAATGGCCGGCTGGCTGACCGCGCTGACCGCCTTGGCGGCCTTCCTGCTCGCCACGCCGCGGTGCTGGATGACAGGGCCCGGTTCCGGAGACGCGCCACGCGCCTGCCCGCGGCCACAGCCTCCTGGCGCTGAGCACAGCGCTCGCCTAGGACAGGCAGTCATGCCGACGCTAAGATCGACCAAAATATGGCGCGTAGGAAGGGGGTCGGGGCGATGCCGCGCTACCTCGTCGAGCGGTCTTTCTTCGTGACCGAGCAGGAGATGCAAGAGGTCGGCCGACGTTCCAGGGAAATTGCTCTCGATCGGTACCCGGAGATCTCGTGGGAACACAGCCATGTCGTCGTCGATGAGGAGGGCAATGTCCGTACGTTCTGCGTCTACGAGGCACCTGATGAGAGCACGATTCATCGCCATGCCGACTCGCTGGGCCAGCATCGTGTCGACCGCATCCATGAGATCGCGGGCGACGTGACGCCGGCCGACTTCCCGCTAGGCTGACCGCCGTTCAGTCGGCCGGTTCGGGCTCGCGCTTCCCCGGTGCGCTAGCGGCGTCTTCTTGGCCGTGATTCCCCTGTTTGCCCGAGACGCCTTCCGCCTGGCGAATCAGGTCGCGGGCGTCGCGGATGTGCACTGCCGCCGCGGCGGTGAGCGCTTGCTGCCGCCTGATCATGCGCCGCCGCTCGTCATCTTCTGGAAGGCAGGCGAGCGCCTCACCGTAGAACAACGCCGCACGGTCCTTTGCCCAGCCTCGGCCCGCCTGCTCAGCCGCGGTAACGAAGTAGCCGACCGCTCGCTCCGGTCGCCCGGCATCGCGCCAATGCCGCGCCATGGCGGCCACGGCCTCGGCGCCGGACAGGGAGGCGTCTTCGAGGAACTGCCCCACCTCACCGTGCCGCTCAAGTCGCCGCCGACGCGGCAGGATTTCGTAGGCGACGTCGCGGATCATCCCGTGCTTGAACGTGTACTGCGGCTCGCCCTCAATCATCGAGACGATGTCGCGGTGCACCAGGTCGCGGGCTTCCAGCGCCGCCAGCAGCCGGGTGAGTGACGCAGCGCTCCATCTCCCGGCTAGCGCGCCACGCCAGAACACCCGCCCGACGGCAGCAGCATCGAGAAGCAGCGCCCGTTCCTCGGCGGGCAGCGCGTCGAGCCTGGCGGTGACGATGCCCCGGATCGTAGTGGGGAGCGTGGTCGCGAGGGCCGCCGAACGCTCGCGCAACGAGGCCGCTAGCTGTTCGAGGAACAGCGGGTTGCCTTCGGCCGTCGCCACGACGAGCGCCGCTTGCAGCTCTTGCTCGGCGTCACCAAGCGACGTGAGGACGTATCCGACCAGCGTGCGGGCGTCTTGCTCGCCCAGCGGCTCCAGTGTCAGTGCGAGATAAGACGGCAGCCCGCTCCCCCAACGCGGCCGTGTGTTCAGCAGCTCGGGCCGGGACAGGCCCAGCAAGAACACTGGGACGTTGCGCAGCCGCGCGGCAAGCAGCTCAACAAGGTCTAGCAGGGCGTTGTCCGCCCAGTGCAGGTCCTCGAACACAAGAAGCAGCGGCCGCTCGGCGGCCAGTGCCTCGATGAAGCACCGCACCGAGAAGAACAGGCTCTCTCGGTCTGCGACCTCGTGAGCAAGATTCAAGCCGAGGATGACGCCGAGGTGTTCCGCCACCACTTTGGCCTGACCGGCACCGACCAGGCGCTCGGCGGCCATGCCTAGCTTGCTCGCGCCAACCTCGGCCGAGTCGTTCTCGAAGATGCCGGCAAGCTGTTTCACCTGTGCCGCAAAGGCGCCATACGCACCGCTATCCCGGTACGGCAGCGACCGGCCTTTCACTGCACGGCCGCCAGTGTCGGTGGTGTAGCGCATGAACTCGAGCCCCAGGCGGCTCTTGCCGATTCCGGGGGGCCCGAATATGGTCCCGAGTTGGAGTGCGCCGTCGCCGACCACCCGATCCCATGCCTGGTCCAGGCTCCGCAGCTCTCGCGTCCTGGCGACGAATGGCACCCGGCTTGGCTTTACCTCACCGGGGAGATACGGGGCTCCCACCGCGCGCCATGCACGCACTGGTACCGACTTACCCTTCGCCGTGATCGGCGGAAGCTCATCGTAAGCAATGACATCGCGCGTGCAGGTATACGTCTCTTCGCCGACCAGGATGCCGTTCACGGGTGCGTGCTGCTGCAACCGGCTGGCCGTATTCACGACATCGCCCGCCACCATGGCTTGTCCCGGCTGCGGGGCGAGCGTGACCAGCGCCTCGCCGGTGTTCACTGCGATCCGCACGTCGAGGTCAAGATCCTCGCTGTGCGAGTTAAGTTCCGCCACGGTTTCCAATACCGCGAGGGCCGAGCGCACCGCGCGCTCCGGGTCGTCGCCGAACGAGGTTGGCGCGCCGAACAGGCCCATCACCGCGTCGCCAATGAACTTCTCGACTATGCCGCCGAAGGACTCGATAGCCGCCCGCACACGTTCGTAGTACAGGGAGAGGATGCCCCCGACGTCTTCCGGATCAAGTTTCTCGGCCCAGCTGGTGAAGCTGACCAGGTCAGCGAAGATCACCGTGATGATCCTGCGTTCCTCGCGCACGTCAGCGGACGACGACAGCGGAATGCCGCAGGCCAGGCAGAATCTCGCGATGTCAGGATTGTCCTGATCACAGGCCGGGCAGACGGGCATTTTTCTAGGCTAGGGCTCTGACCTGGGTATTAGGTAGCTATCCGGCTGGTCAATCAGTCGCCCTGGAGCTCGAAGGACAGTGCTGGCGGCCGGGCGAGCGATTGAAAGACGACGCAGTAGCGCTCGGCCAGACGCCGCAGTGTTTGGAGTTGCTCCTGCGTAGCGTCGGAGTCGAGGATGACTGACACCCGCACCTGCTGAAATCCGACCGGCGCCTGCTTGTCGACAGCGAGCGTGCCGCGGAAGTCGAGGTCACCCTCGACCCGCACGGTGCCGCCATGGACTTCAACGCCGAGGGACGTGGCGACTGCGCGCAGCGTCACGCCCGCACACGCGGCAAGCGCCTGCAGCAGCATGTCGCCACTGCAAAGCTGCGAACCGTCGCCCCCCGTGGCGGGATGCAATCCCGCCTCGGCGAGCATCCGTCCAGTATCCACCGAGCAGGACAAGCCCTCACCAAGCGAACCGGTCGCGTGCAAGGTGACAATCGCGCTCGCCGGGTCGGTCCGGTACTTCGCCTTCAGCGGTTCCTGCACTTCACGCAAGGTCTGTGCGTCCACGTGCGCACCTCCTGGGCAACAGCTCATGCTGTCATGCGGCCGACACGGATGCTGCTCGCGCCTCGCCGGCGGCTTGGCTGACTGGCCGAACGGCGGCTTAACGAACGAGGGCAGTGTGTCTAACCCGGCGGACCTGGCCGATGAACTTGTTAAGGGCGCGGGACGGCTTTTTCGCGCTGTTCATTCCGATGCTGAGAAGTACCCAAGATTCATCTAGCCTGACCAGCGATCCGGTGATACCTTCTAGCGTTCAAAGCTGCCATACGGAAGTGGTCGGGTTCACCAGGATGTTCCGTGCTAGCACGGATGTCCCGAGCGCGCGTTCGCATTCACGATGTGTGCATCAGGCCTCGCGCGCCTGGACGAAGTCCGGCCGTGCGGTCCCGTAGTGTTAGCCCGATACGTCCCCTAGTGTCAGCCCAAGACTTAGCGAGCGCAGGGAGTGCCCGCCCATGACTGCAGCAACCGTCGCCTCCCTGCTCGCTGGACTTGCGATCATCATCACATTGGCCAGGTTGCTCGGCGGCCTCATGCGGCGCCTTGGGCAGCCGGCGGTAATCGGCGAAATCCTTGCTGGCGTCTTACTAGGGCCGACCTTCTTCGGCGTAGCGCTCGCCGGTCACCTTTTCCCGAAGCTGATGGTGCGCCCGGCCCTGGGCGGGATCGGCGACCTAGGGCTGGTCGTCTTCATGTTTATCGTCGGCTACGAGCTCGACCACAAGCTGGTCCGGGCAAGCAGCCGCGCGGCAGTCACAGTGTCACTAGGTTCGATCGCCGTTCCGCTGGCCCTGGGAACGGTGCTCGGCCTGTGGCTGGCACACCAGCAGCACATCACCAGGCCGGCGCCATTCGCTTTGTTCATCGGAGTTGCCAGCGCAATTACCGCGTTTCCCGTGCTGGCGAGGATCCTCACCGACCGGGGCATGCAGCGTACGAGAGTCGGCACCCTGGCCCTGGCTAGCGCGGCCATCGACGATGTCTCTGCCTGGACGTTGCTTGCGATCGTGGTCGTGGTAGCGAAATCGGGCTCGTCAGGGGAGTGGCGAGTCCTGCTGGTGCCGGTCTATGCCGCGTTGATGGCGCTGGTAGTCCGGCCGCTGCTACGCCGGCTCGCTGACCTTCGAAACCGGTACGGCCGGCTAACGCCCGACGTCCTGGCCGTGGTCGTGGTCGGCCTGCTCGCCTCGGCGTACGCGACTGAGTGGATGGGTCTGAACTTCATCTTTGGCGCGTTCTTGTTCGGCGTCGTGATGCCACGTGCGGGCTTCGAGCAATTCCGCCTAGAGATCCTGGAGCGGCTCGAGCAGATGGCTGTCCTTGTCCTGCTGCCCGTGTATTTCGTGCTGGCCGGCCTGAACGTCGACCTGTCTGGCTTCGGTCGGCAGTCCGCGGTCGACCTTGTGCTGATCCTGGCAGTGGCCATTGCGGGCAAGTTCGGCGGCGCGTACCTGGCTGGCCGGTTGCGAGGGGTCCCGCCACGTCGTGCCGGTGCGCTCGCCACGCTGATGAACACGCGTGGCCTTACCGAGATTGTCATCCTGACGACCGGCCTGCAGCTGGGCATACTCAACGTCCAGCTGTACTCCCTCATGGTGGTGATGGCACTGGCCACCACCGCGATGACCGGGCCGCTGCTGAATGTGGTGTACCCACCCCGGCTCGTGCAGCGTGAGATCGAGGAATCCGACCGAGCGCTGCTCGGGGATGTGGCGTATCGCGTCCTCGCCGCCACTGGCGCCTCGGACGCTGACGCGGCGGTACTCACCGTCGGGACCGCCCTGCTCGTCGGCCGCGACCAGGGGCAGCTCGTGATCAGCACGTTGCTGCCCTACCGGACAGAAAGACTCGAGATCGGCACCGGGCTCTCCGCCGAACTAGTCGAGATGGCCGACAGAGTGGCGGAGCTGGAAGCCGCCGCAATGCCGTCAAGGGCCCTTGGCATCGATGCCTCTGCTCTCGCCAGGTTCTCGGCGGATCCGGCCGCGGACCTGGTCGAGCTGGCTACCTCGGCACGCGTGAACGCGCTGGTGATGTCCACGCTGCACCCTGACTACCAGGCCGTGGCCCGGTCGGTGCCGGTGCGGCTGGTGACGACGGCTGCACTGGTGCCGTCATCCTGGACCACGGTTGTGGTGCGCTTCGGCTCTGGCGTAGACGCGCAGGTGGCCGTCGAGGTCGGAATGCAGCTCGCGGCCGCCCAAGCGGCACGGGTGCTGCTCGACCCGGGCGGGCTGAGCGGACGGCGCTTGGACAACGTGGTGAACCGGATCAGGGGCGCCGGCCTGACCGTGGAAGTGTCCGCACAACCAACGGCCGATGCGCTGATCGTGTCCTATCAGGGCGGGCCGCAGGCCGATGCGCACCTCATTGTCCGGGCCGAGCCCGACTACGTGGCCGATGATTCGGCTCTGGTCGTGCGCCCCAGGGAGCCGCAGGAGGTGAGCTAGTTGGAGCCGACGCGAATGATCGCCGGCCGCTACCAGCTGGAAGTCCTCCTTGGGCGCGGCGCATCTGGCCAGGTGTGGCGGGGCCGGGATGTCACCATGCGACGACCGGTCGCGGTGAAGGTCGTTCAGCTCGACCAGATAACCGACGCGCCGCACCTAGCCGAGACGATCGCCAGGTTCCGGCGCGAGGCGCTGACCGTGGGCCAGCTCAAGCACCCGAACATCGTGGCGGCCTACGAGGCCGGGCGGGTTGGCAACGAGCTGTTCCTGGTGATGGAGCTGGCCGAGGGAAGGTCACTGGCGGACCTGGTCGAGCAGCGCACTGCCAGTCGCCTCGGGCCCCTCCCGATCTCCAGCGTCCTTGATATAGCAGAGCAGGCCTGCGCTGGCCTTGCTGCCGCGCACGCGGCGGGCGTCGTTCATCGTGACATCAAGCCGAGCAATCTGATGGTCGCCGTCCGGCTGCAAACGAAGATCATCGACTTTGGCGTGGCCCGTCTCCTTACCGACGACGGGTCGCCCCGGCTAACCAGGCGAGGCCAGCAGATCGGGACGCTTCTGTACGTCTCGCCCGAGCAGGCCGAGGGCGGCGACATCGATGGCCGCGCCGATCTTTACTCATTCGGCTGCGTGCTCTACGAGCTGCTAGCCGGACGCCCGCCGTTCACCGCCGAGATGCCGAGCGCGCTGCTGCACAAGCAGTTGAACGAGCGGCCGGTTCCGCTCGGCGAGCTGCGGCATGACTTGCCAGCGGGGCTGGACGAGCTGGTCAGTGACTTGATGGAGAAAGACCCCGACGACCGGCCCGCGGATGCCGAGCAGGTCATCGCCAGGATCCGTGCCATCAGAACGGCCATGGAAGCTGGTGGCTCCGCTGAGCCGGCCCTTGATGCGGATCGCCGCACCATGAAGCCGGATCTGGAGGCGGATCGCCGCACCGTTAAGCCAGATCTAGAGGCCGGCCGCTACACGGTGCAGCCGGCCGGAGCCGGCCAGCTGGCCGCGAGCGGCGCCGTCGACCCGGCTCTACTCGCCGTGGGCGCTGCTGCTGGTGCGGCAGACGTGGCTGGTGACGAGGCTGGCCGCGGGACCGTGCTCACGCCAGAAGCGCTGGCCGAGATGACCGGGGAGCAGGGGCATCCCAGTCCGTCGGGGGCTGGGCCTAGTTCCGGCGCAGCAGGCGGAATCGGTACGGTCAGGACGAGGGGCGACAAGCCCGGTCCTGGCAAGTCCGGCCCCGGCAAGCCGGGCCCGGACAAGGCAGACGCGGTCAAGGCCTGGACCAAGCCCGGCCGGAGCCGAGCGCGTTCCCGGCGGCGGTTGCGTAACGCGGTCAGCACCTTCATCACGGTTGCCATCGTCGCCGCCGTCGGCACGATCCTGTGGCTGCGGACGCACGAGACGCTGAAAGTTACCGCCGTTGCCGTCGCGCCTGCCCAGCAACCGGGAAACAGCTGCAACGTCACGGTCAAGGTTCTCGGCACCATCTTCACGAACGGCCACGGCGGCCAGATCACGTATCAGTGGGTCAGGGGCTCCGGTCAGACGTCACCGGTCAGCACGGTGTCGGCCGCGAGCGGGCAGGCCTCGACGCAGGTACAGCTGCTGTGGAGCTTCCGCGGCAGAGGCACTGACCTGGCTACAGCAGAGCTGCGAGTGCTTACTCCCGACCCCGCGACCGGCATGACGTCATTCACCTACTCCTGCAGCTAGGACTCTGACATGCGACAACGTCGCCAGCACACCGGCAGCACATCGGTGGTCAGCACACTGATTTCGGTGTCCGCGGGCGACCCAGGCCGGTGGTCGGCTGCGGCAGTTGGCGAGGTGGAGACATGACAACTATCGTGCGCGGCCGCGTGCTACGGCCTGCGCAGCGCCGCAGGGTGCTTTCCGTGCTCCTCTACCTCCAAGGTGGTGCGCTATGACGAGCAGCGACTGGCAGCGGAAGACGGTATTCACTGGCTGGACCGACCCTGAGGCTCCTGAGACGCCGGTCAGCGAGCCTGAGCCGACTACGACGGCTACGGTCCAGGCTTCCACGTCGTTAATCCAGGGCGATCGCGACGCAGCGGAGGCAGCTGGGGACCGCGGGCCAGGCGACCTGACGCCGCAGTTGCTGGAGACGTCGGTCTGGACCGAGGCAATGCTTCAGGCGGCCGGGATTCCGATCATTGAGGTACCGTTCGTCACCGTCGGTGGCGGGATGGGATCCTTCGTCACCGTCGACTACCTGCGGATCGCTGGCGTACCAGCCGACCAGATCCGGGTGCTGTCCAACATCGACTTCCCGTGGAAGACATACGAGTACCTGACCAGGGTGTCGCAGATACCTGATGCGGCCAGGATCCGCTCAGACTCCTCGTCCCGGCCTGACAACATCTGGGGGTTCCCGTCGTACGCCTTGGCGGAGGCCTGGCGGGACCACACGGTCGCCCCTCTGCTGCACGTGCTGATCGAGCCGATCTTCGCCGACTACTGGACACCGCGCAGGTCCATGGTGTTCGCCAGCATCACCCGCGAGCAGAAGCGGATCGGCTGGGACGGGATGCTGGCCAACGGTGCCGTGCGAATGGTGAGGCGGCGCTTCGGCGGCGGTTACTTCACCCTGCTGACCCCGCCGGAAGGCACCAGCGCGACCAAGCGCGTGGCCTACCGCTCCAGGTTCGTGCACCTGGCTGTCGGCTACCCCGGCCTGCGATACCTGCCCGACCTGCAGGACTTCCGCGAGCGCTACAGCGACTACGAGCGCGTCGTTAATGCCTACGAACCGCACGAGCACGTGTACGAGACGCTGAAGAGCCGGTCCGGCACCGTTGTGCTCAGGGGCGGCGGCATCGTGGCGTCCCGGGTGCTGCAGCGGCTCTTTGACGACCGGGAACAGTACAACCTGCCGACCAACATCGTGCATATTTTCCGTACCTACACCGATGGTCCGCATGGCCCGAATCTGTGGATGCGCCGCAAGGGCGGAGATGGCTGGGCCTACCAGGGATTCAACTACCCGAAGTCGGTATGGGGCGGCCAGCTCAAGGCGAGGATGCGCAAGCTCGATGGCGATGAGCGGGCCGAACTCTACAAGCGGATGGGCGGCACGAACACGCCCAAGCGCCGGGCCTGGCAGAAGCAGATGCGCGATGGCCGCCGCGGCGGCTATTACCACGACATGCAGGGCGTGGTCGAGAAGGTAGAGCCGGGGCCGAACGGCGGCGTCACCAGCTACATCACCGGCAAAGCGGGCAGCCAGCAGATTCAGTCCGACTTCATCATCGACTGCACCGGCCTCGAAGCTGACATCGCCGAGCACCGGGTCCTGGCCGACCTGCTCAAACACGGCAACGCCGGCCGCAACCCGCTGAAGCGGCTAGAGGTCGAGCGGCACTTCGAGGTGAAGGGCACGGCCAACGGTAACGGTGCACTGTACGCGTCGGGAGCCACCACGCTCGGCGGCTACTTCCCTGGCGTGGACACGTTCCTCGGCTTGCAGGTCGCCGCCCAGGAGATCGCCGATGACCTGGCCCGGCGCGGCTGGTGCCGCAAGATCGGGCCGGTCCGGTCGACGATCCAGTGGTTCAAGTGGGTCTTCAACCGCCCGGTCTGACGGATATCTGAAAGGGATTCGATGGTTCCCACGCTGTTCGGCCGGATACAAACCCGGATCTTCCTGCTCGCGACCGTAGGGTCGGCCATCACCGCGCTGATCACACCAGTGCTGCCGATCAACGCTCCGCTGGGCACCGCCTACCGGACGACGTTCACCATCCTTGCGACGGTGCTTGTCCTCGGGATCGGCTGGGAGCTGGTGTACCACTTCCTCATGCAGTTCCGCTGGGAGAAAGACTGGCCGTCGCTGTTTGGGCTGATCACCATGGTGCCCGAGGGCGCGCTGATCTGGGTGCTGCTGTCGGTGCACGCTGTGCCCGGACTGCACACGACACCGCCGGCCGCCGCGTACGTGATCGATTTCGTCGCGGTATGGCTGGCCGTGTGGCTGGTCGCCAACGGCCCGATGCGCGTTCCGTTCCTGCGCTGGCGATTCCATGGCGGCAGGCTGGTATGAGGATCACTGAGTGCGTCCCGCTCCCTGGCCAGGGTTTCGTGGCCAGGTCCGGAGACCTGCTTGTCATCAGCGACGGCGTGGCTTCCGATCCGGACGTGCTGCTCACCGTCCTGGCCGAGGTCGCCTCCGGCGGCGGAGACGGCAGCGACCTGGTGCGGAGGGTTGCGCGGGCGGCACTGGAGAGCGACGGCCAGCCTGCTTGGGCGTGCGTCGGCCCGGCCGGCGACGGCGAGGTTGTGGTTCTCGTCCACGGGAACGCGGTGGCCACCGTCAGTGCCGATGGCGGCGACGCGGTCTCCATCACCGCTGAGGGCGCGGTGATCCCGGTGAGCAGGGTGTTCGCCGGTGCGAGCATCACCGCGGAGCTGAGCCTCGGTGCGCCCGCGGCGGCCGATGCCCGGCTCCGGCTGGACGGCGGGATTGTGCACGGTGGCGGGGCTCGGATCACAGCCACAGCCGCCGGCGTGCCCGCTGGTCAGCCTTCCCAAGGCGGCTACACCAAGCCACTCGAGCAGATTCAGCTCGAGAAGGTCTGGCGAGATCAAGCTCAGCCGGATCAGACTCAGCCGGGTCAAGCTCAGCCGGGTCAAGCTCAGCCGGGTCAAGCTCAGCCGGATCAGGTTGCGGCGATCCAGGTTGAGCCGGAGCGGGTGAAGCCGGAGAAGGTCAAGCCGGAGAAGGTCAAGCCGGAGGCGCGCGCTCCGGCCGAACCGGCTCCGGTGCAGGGATTTCATCAGCCTGACCCGAACGCTGCCTTTGAGTCCATCCTGTTCGTGCAGCCTGACCAGACAGCGCCAGCGGCAGCCGACCCCGTTTCCCAAATAGAAGAGATCCACGCAGACGACCACGATGAGCAGTCGCCAGCGATGGTCGAAGGGGTGCTCTGCGCCCGATCGCACTTCAACGACCCGGATGTGCAGTACTGCAGGCAGTGCGGGCTCTCCATGGTGCAGCTGACCAGGAATGTGCAGCTGCGGCCCAGGCCGCCGCTTGGCGTGCTGCTGATGGACGACGGGATGACGTTCACGCTGGACACTGACTACGTCCTCGGCCGCGAGCCGGTGCTCGACGCCGACGTGGCTGCCGGGCGAGCTCGGCCGTTGCGGGTCGCTGATCCGGATGGCACCGTGTCCCGGTTGCATCTGCGGGTGGCACTGGTCGGGTGGAAGGTGCAGGTTAGCGACCTCGGGTCGGCTAATGGCTCAGTGCTGTACCCGACGTCAGGCAAGGAGTCGCGGCTCAAGCCGCATGAGCCAGTCATCATTCAGCCAGGGACGAAGATCGCCATCGGCCACCGCAACCTCCGGTTCGAGTCGTACCTGAGTCACTGATCTCGCCAGGGAAGGGTCGCATCAGGTGCAGAAAATCGCAGATTACGAGCTGATCAAGCCGCTGGGCTCCGGCAGCCACGGCCAGTTTTTCCTGGCCCGCAAGCCGCCGCGGCTGCCGGTCGACGTCGAGTTCGTCGCGGTCAAGGTGTTCGCCGGGACCTCGACAGCTGATGTCTTCCGGCGCGCCGCCCGCGAGCTCAAGGCGTTCGCCGCAGTGTCATCGCCGTACATCGTCAGCCTGTATGACGCTGGCCAGCACGACGGCGTCTTCTACTACTCGATGGAGTACCTGCCGGGGGGATCACTGGCCGAGCCGGCTGAGCCCGCGGCACCGCCTGCGATCATCGCGGCGGTGCGGGACGCGGCCCTGGCCGTGGCGGCCCTGCACGCGGCCGGGCTCGCGCACCGGGACATCAAGCCAGGCAACATCATGCTCCGCGAGGGCGGCGGGAAGCTGTCCGACCTCGGGCTGGCGCACGTCATGCTGCCGGGCATGACGCTGACCGGCATGGGCCCGGTGGCCTCGGTCGAGTACACCGACCCCGAGCTGCTGCAAGGTGGCCGGGCCGGCCCGGCCAGCGACGTCTGGTCACTCGGCGCCACGCTGCACCGGGCACTAACCGGGGTCGGCATCTACGGCGAGGACCTGCCTGCCGATGACGGCCTGCTAGCGCTGCGCAAGGTGCTGTCAGCCAAGCCGCAAGTAGCTGACGGACTGCCGCCGGACGTGGCCGAGCTGGTCGCCGCATGCACCGGGCCGGCCGAGGGGCGGCCGAGCGCAGCGGAGTTCGCCGAGCGCCTGCAGGCGGCGGCAGTCGATGCCTAAGTTACCCGCAGTGTTACAGACGGCCAGGCTGACCTGGCCGGATATTTCCAGCACACCGCCCGCACACCGGTGGCTAACAAGCTTGTGCCCAGTTAGTGGCGGATCGTGAGGAGCACGTCATGAGTTCGTGGACGGTACCCGGCTACGCCGAGGAGCGAGAGATAGGCCGCGGCGCTTCCGGCCGGGTTGTCGAGGCCACGAGCGAGTCATCGGGCAGGCACGTCGCCATCAAGTACCTCAGCGACAAGCTGTTCCGGGATCCGGACTTCCTGGCCGAGTTCCGCGCTGAGGCGCAGCTGCTCGAAGAGCTGGACGTGCCGCAGGTGGTGCGGGTGTTCGACTACGTCGAGCAGCCGGGGCAGGGCGCAGCCATCGTGATGGAGCTGGTGGACGGCGTCTCGCTGCACGAGCTGATCTCGCGGCGCGGGGAGACGAGCCCGGAATCGGCGCTGGTGGTGCTGAAGGGCTCCCTGCTTGGCCTGGCCGCGGCGCACGCGCTTGGCGTCGTGCATCGCGATTACAAGCCAGAGAACGTGCTTGTCGACCGTTCAGGGGCTAGCAAGCTGTCGGACTTCGGGGTCGCGGTCCGAGCCGGCCAGCGGGTCCCGTCGGCGGGCACGCCGCTGTACATGGCGCCGGAGCAGTGGGCTGGCGACCCGGCGAGCCCGGCTACGGATATCTATGCCGCGACCGCCGTGTTCTTTGAGTGCCTGACCGGGCGGACCCCGTTCTCCGGGCGGCTCCGGCAGCTGCGGCGGCAGCACGAGACTGCGCCGATCCCGTCCGACGAGGTGGACGAGCCGCTTCGCGGCCTAGTAGAGAGCGGGCTGGCCAAGGATCCGGCTGCTCGCCCGCCCGATGCCGGGACCTTCGTGGCCGAGCTGGAGGAAGTGGCAGCCGCCGCTTACGGTGCGGACTGGGAGGAGCGTGGCCGCAGCCAGCTGGCCGAGCGGGCGGCTGCGTTGCTGCTGCTGCTGGTCGGCGTGGTCGGCGCGGGCGGGGGCGTCTCGCTGGCGGCATGGGTGGCCAGGCACAAGGTGCCGGTCGCCGCGACCACCGCGGTGGTAGCAGCGGCGGCGATCACGATCGCGGGCACCGCGATCGCCTCGCAGTCCGGAAATCACAACAGCCATCATCACAAGAAGGTTTCTGTCACCGTCAAGCCCAAGCCGCCCACGGTGGCAGCGGCAGCGAACGTGACGCCGCCTGCGACGGCGCGCAACTGCCGCACGCCGGCCACATTCCGCTACACCGCCACCCTGACGGCAGCGCAAAAGGGTGCGGTGACCTATCGGTGGGTGTACTCATCAGGGAAGACCGGTCCGGTGCAGACGACGCGGTTTGCCGCCGCCGGAGCGCAGCAGATAACTGGCGGCCTGACCAAGGCTCGGGCGACCGGCACCGGCTGGGCTGAGGTTCAGGTCATCAGCCCGATCGCCGTGACCTCGAACAAGGCGACCTACCAGCTGACCTGTACCAAACACGGCAGCGTGGTCGGCGGGATCAGAGCCGTGGCGGCAGTGACGCCGCCAACCACGACAGTGACCTGCGGCGTCAGCCCGCCGTCCTTTACGTTCACCGGCACCATCAGCACTGCCAAGGCCGAGACCGTCCGCTACTACTGGCTACTGGGCAATGGCACGTCCACGCTGCCTGAGACACTCTCCTTCGCGGCCGCCGGGACGAAGGCGGTGCAAGACGCTACCTTCACGCCGCCGGGTGATACCTACGACGGCTCAGCGGCCATCGTCGTGACCAGCCCGGTGGCCACGGCGTCGAACACGGCCGTCTTCACCCTGGCTTGCCTTCCGCCCGGGCATATCGGGACTGGCGGTAACAAGAAGCTGAAGCTGTCGGCATCGGCGAAGGTAGCGCCCAAGACCAAGAGGGTCGCCTGCACCGCCAGCCCGCCGTCCTTTACGTTCACCGGCACCATCACCGCCAACGAGGCGGCTACGGTCACCTACCACTGGTCACTGTCCAATGGCACCAGCGGTCCGACCCGGACGATGTCCTTCACCGGGGCCGGCACGCAAGCGGTCGTTGCGGACACCTTCACCCCGCATCGCGACACCTACGCCGGCTCAGCAATGATCGTCGTGACCGCACCGGTGGCTGTGGCCTCGGGCACCGCCGCGTTCACCTTGTCCTGTCGGGCGGCCCCTAAGCCGCCGGTTGTGTCGGCGGCTGCCGCGGTAGCGCCCGCTGCCGCGACTGTCGACTGCGGCACCGCCCCGCCGGTCTTCACGTTTACCGGCACCATCACCTCGAGCAAGGCGGCGACCATCACCTACCACTGGGCACTGTCCAATGGCACGGTTAGCCCTACTGCCACACTGGCCTTCGCTGGCGCCGGCACTGAGGCGGTCGCTGACGACGCGTTCACCCCGCCCGGCGATACCTATGACGGGTCAGCGATGATCGTCGTGACCGCTCCGGTGGCCGTGGCGTCGAACACCGCGGCGTTTACCTTAGGCTGCGCCGTCCCCTTGGCGCTGACTTCTGCGGCAGCGGTGGCGCCAGCGGCCGATACGGTGGTCTGCGGCACGGCTACGCCGGCGTTCGAGTTCACCGGCACCATTACCGTCAACGAGGCGGCGGACGTCACGTATCACTGGGCGCTGTCGGACGGAACGGTCGGCCCGACCGAGACGATGGACTTCGCGGGGGCCGCCACCGAGGCGGTCGTACCTGAGGCATTCACCCCGCCAGCCGATACCTATGACGGGTCGGCGGCCATCGTCGTGACCGCCCCGCTGGCGATCGCTTCGAACACCGCGGCCTTTACCTTGGGCTGCACCGAGCCGCTGGCACTGGCGGCCGCGGCAGCGGTGGACCCGCCGGCCGATACGGTGGTCTGCGGCACGGCACCGCCGGCGTTCGAGTTCACTGGCACCATCACCACCACCGAGGCGGCCGATGTCACCTATCACTGGGCGTTCTCGGATGGCACGGTCGGCCCGACCGAGACGCTGGCCTTCGCCGGGGCCGCTACGGAGGCGGTCGACGCCGATGCGTATACCCCGGCCGGCGATACCTTCGCCGGGTCGGGGGCCATCGTCGTGACCGCCCCGCTGGCGATCGCGTCGACCGCAGCAGCATTCACCCTGGGCTGCACCGAGCCGCTGGCCCTGACCGCGGCCGCAGCGGTAGCGCCTACCACCTCGACGGTCGATTGCAGCGCAGGCGTGCCGTCGTTCATGTTCACCGGCACCATCACCAGCAACGAGGCCGGGACAGTCACCTATCACTGGGCGTTCTCGGACGGCACGGTCGGCCCGACCGAGACGCTGACCTTCGCCGAGCCGGGCACTGAGGCCGTCGTCGCCGATACCTTCACGCCGTCCGGTGATTTCGGAGATGGGGACGACGTGGACGGGTCAGGGATGATCGACGTGACCGCGCCGGTGGCCGTCACGTCGAATGCGGCCGACTTCATGTTGATGTGCGTGACTCCCGACATCACGGTCACCATCTCCAGCAAGCCCACGTCGCCGGACAGCGTGGGATGCGACAGCACCCCGCCGACGTTCACTGTCATCGGCACGATCAGCTCCAACGAGGCCACCGACGTGACCTACGACTGGATGCGATCTGACGGCACCACCACTGCGCCGGTCACGGTCGCGGTCGGCGCCGGCGAGACCGTTGACGTCACCGACACGGTGACGCCCCCGAGCACGACCTACTCGGGCAGCGACACCCTGGAGATCACGGCACCGGTCGAGATGAGCACGAGCATCCCGATTACGGTCACCTGCACGACCTCGGTGACTGACGTGACTATCGAAGATGCCACCAGCGGTACCGACAATGATGGTGTTTGGTCGATGATGTTCACCATTGACGTCACGACCACCGGCCCAGGCGACGTCACGCTCGACTATGCAACGTCGGAGAGCAACGACGGAAGCCCGTCGACCAACGATCTGCAGTCCTTCACGGCGACCCTGTCCGGCGCGGATACCTACTCCGAGACGTATACCGTCCCGATGGACAACGACTGCACTTATTCGTACTGGGTCATTCAGGCGAATGCCACAGGTACGGACGGTGTGACCTACACGGCTACTCCCGTTTCGGTCGAGAACCCGTCCGAGTGCTGACGAGTACGGTCGCGCGGCCGGTCGTCAGGGCGCAACCAGCGCCCTGACGACCGGCGTCAGGCGAGGTACGGCTCTCGCGGCCGCGCGGTCACCGGGAGGCCGGCCGCCTCCCAGGCGCGGAACCCGCCGTCCAGATCGGTGGCGGAGCGCAGGCCGAGGTCCAGCAGGGATGCCGCGGCCAGGCTCGAGGTGTAGCCCTCCGAGCAGAAGACGACGACCTGCAGGTCGTAGTCAGCGACCGGCAGCCGGGCAGCGGAGGCCGGGTCGAATCGCCATTCAAGAACATTCCGCTCCACGATGACCGCGCCGGGGATCTCGCCCTCGGTGAGCCGCTGCGCCTCCGGGCGGATATCAACCAGGATGGCACCCTCGGCTGTGACCTGCTGTGCCTGCGCAGGACTCAGCCGGACCAGCCGCGCCCGTGCGGCCGCGAGCACCTCGTCGATTGTCTGGGCGCCGGGTGGCCGGGTCACCAGCCCAGCTCCTCGCGGTCGATCCGGGTGAACACGAGCCCAGCTGCGGTCATCTCGTAGCGGCGCATCGCTGCCAGCGGCGGCGAGTACGCGTGCAGGCTGACCGCGCGATCTGCGGCCACGTTTCCGACGTCGTGCAGATGCCGGCTGCCGAAGCGGGTCACTGAGCCTGCTGCCGCTTTTCGGCGCACTACTTGCCGGCTCCCGACCGTCGCCAGCGTCTCGCTAAGTTCGCCCTGAGCGATGGCGAAGGCGCCAGAGGCCTCGCCGTGATCGTGGAAGCCGGTGTGCTGACCGGGCAGCCAGCTCAGCAGCCAGATCTCGTAGTCCTCCGTCATGGCCAGCCTGCGGAACCAGCGTCGCTCCCGGCTGAACCGGACAACGGGCCGCCAGGTCTCCTCGGCCAGTACCGCAGAACGCACCAATTCGCCTAGCCGCGCCTGGCTGACTCGCGCCGCCGGGATCAGCTGACTGCCTGGCATAAATGAGGTCATCCTATTATTCCCATCGAATTAACCGGCTTAGTCACGGTAGCACGATTGCAGCCAGATGTCGGCCACGTTCGCTTCGACGAGGTGTGGTGGCGAGCCGGAGCCGTTGGGGCAGCCTGCTATCCGGACCTCGGCCGATATGGCAGGCAGGCCTCTGGCGGGCTTAGGCAGACGGACTAACCCGTTCACGCTGCGGGGACCCCGGCGTCGTTAGTGCCTGGGCGAGTTCGTCGCGGGAGCGGATGTCAAGTTTCTGATAGACGTGGCGGAGGTGGTACTCGACGGTCTTGGGGCTCAGGAACAGCGCGGCCGCGGCTTCCCGCGTCGTTTTGCCTGCGGTGAGCTGGAGTGCGATTTGCAGTTCCTGCGGCGTTAGCTCGTCGATCGTACTTGGGTCCCGTCGCTGGCGTGTCTCGCCCGTCGCAGCGAGCTCGGCGCGCGCGCGATTGGCCCAGGGAAGGGCGCCGAGGCGCTCGAAGATGTCGGCCGCGGCATGGAGCTGCTCGCGGGCGAGAACGCGGTTGCGCGCTCGCCGCAGCCGCTCACCATACGCCAGCCTCGTGCGGGCCGTTTCGAACGCATCGGGCGTCTGCTCGTGCAGCAGTATCGCCTGCTCGAAGTACGGGCAGTAGTCGCTGTCGGCGGCGCTAAGCCCCTGACACCGCAGCGCGCGGGCGAGCGCCCACGGCTGCCCCTTGGCGCTCGCGGCGGCCAGGTAATCGGCGCTGGTCCGCTGCGCCTCGTCGCCGAGGCCGAGCCGGGTGTAGGCCTCGGTCAGCTCAGCCGCGGGTGACAGGTCGGCGTCGGTGATGCCCAGCTGCCGCAGCAGTTGCAGTTGATGCTCGAAGTGCTCGGCAGCACGGGCCGCATCGCCGAGGCCAAGCTCGAGTTCGCCCAGTGCCGCAGTCGCCCAGATCTCAAAGAGCGCCGTCCCTAGCTCGCGGCAGAGGTCAAGTGCTTCGGCGGCGCAGGCTCGGCAGTCCTGCTCCCGCCCGCAGCGCGCCTGCAGCCAGGCAAGCCCGGCCAGGCCGAGTGTCAGCTCGGTACGCTGGCCGCTTTCGCGTGCGAGGTCGATCGCTTCCCGGTAGGTAGCCCCGGCGGCCCCCCACCGCTCGCTGGCTGCCTGGTCGCGGGCGACCAGGTTGAGCACGAACGGCAGGGCGCCGACCGCCACCCGGGCGCGGGCGGTCCGCAGCGCGTGCTCGACTAGCTGGCGGCCGGCGTCGGCCTGCCGTAGGAAGAGCGGCCCGAGGGTCAGCCAGGGGATCAGCCTGGGATCATCGCGCAAGCCGGCCGAGCTCTCTGCGAGCCTTATTGCCCGGCCGACGGCTTCCGCTCCGGCCGCTGCATTACCGCCGACGACCCCGGCCATCCCGGCTGCCATCGCAGCCAGGAAGCGGGTGCGCAGCTGCGCACCGGCCGGCAGCGCCGATTGCGCCCGCTCCGCGGCCGATAGCATCGCAGCCGGGTTGCCTGCGGCCAAGCACGCCAATGCGGCCTCAGCGAGCATCGCGACGGCTCGATCGGGATTTGCCCGCTCAGCCGCGCTGGTGAGGATCGCGTGGCCGCGCATCACCGGCCCGCATCGCGTGGCGATATGGCCGGTGAGCTCATCGATCTCGACTAGGGTCACCGCGTCGCTGGTTAGGGTGCGTGCCTCGTCGAGCAGGGCGATCGCGCGGTCAGTGAATCCGGCCAGCCATCCTGCCTCGGCCGACTCCCGCAGCAACCGGGCACGCCGCGGGGTGTCAGCAGTGAGCCGCCCAGCGCGTTCGAACGCCGCGGCGGCGGTGGCATACGCACTGCGGTCCCGGCCGCGGGCGCCTGCCTGCTCGAGCGCTGCCGATGCGGTCTCATCGGTGCCTACCGCCGCCGCCGCGAGATGCCAGGCGCGGCGGTCGACATCCCGGTCCGGCAATGCCCCGGCGAGCGCCCGGTGCGCCTCGCGTCGCTCGCTGGCGGGCGCCTCGGCGTAGATCGCCGACCTGGCCAGCGGATGGCGGAACTCCACGGCACCCGGGTGCAACTGGACCAGCCCCACGCCCTCCGCAGTGGCGAGTGCCGAAAGGTCGATCGCGAGCTGTGCCGCCGCCCGCTCGAGCGTCGGCATGTCCGCTGTGTCGCTGGCGGCGGAAAGAACCAGGGCCCGCCGGGCGGCCTCGTCGAGCGCACCGGCTCGCCGCAGGAACGCGCGCGAGATCCGGGCGGAGACGATGACCGGGGCGCCGTCGGGAGCGAACGCCAGCTCATCCGCATCCGGTGCGAGCTCCAGCAGCGCGAGCGGGTTGCCGGCCGTTACCTGGTGCAGCCGCCTGGCCGCATCTGGCGCGAGTCCCCGCACAAGCATGGCTGCCTCGTCGCTGGTAAGCCCGCCGATCGGCAGCGACGGGAGGTCAGCACCGTCGAGCATCGACGGCTCGCCCGCGCGGACGGCGACCAGGACGGCGATCGGGTCGGCCAGCAGTCGGCGGAAGGCAAACAGCAGCGCCTGTGCGCTCGACAGGTCGAGCCACTGGGCGTCATCCACCAGCACTGCCACCGGAGCCTCCTCGGCAACGGCGGCGAGCAGGCTGAGCGTCGCCGCGCCGACCGCGAACCGGTCTTGCGCTGCTCCCGGCCGGAGCGCCAGTGCTCCTTCCAGCGCAGCTGCCTGGGGCCTGGGGACCCTGTCCAGCAGCGGCAGAGCAGGGCGGATGAGCTCGAGAAGGGACCCGAACGGAATCTGGGCCTCTGATTCGAGCCCGCGCGCCCGCAGCAGCTGCATCCCGGACGCGTGCTCGGCGGTGTAGTCCAGCAGCGCCGTCTTGCCGATTCCCGGCTCTCCGACCAGCGCGAGCGTGGCGCTGGTGCCCGACCGGGCACGCGCAAGGACCTTCTCGACTACCTGCCGCTCATGCTCACGGCCGACCAGCATGGCGCGATTGTAGGCACCTGGTACGCCGCCGGCCTAGCAGTGCGAAGACTAGGTGGGCCCCCGGAAGCGACGATGACCGCGCCGCACGTAGCTTCGGCTGTCAGCTATCCCTGAGGAAGGACGTCATGAGCACAATCGAAGAAGCCGTCGAGATCGACGGCGACAAGCTGATGCAGTTCGTGTTCCGCGCGGTCGACGAGGTAGGTGCCACGCTGAACACGGCGCTGGTCGTGATGGGCGACCGGCTCGGTCTCTACCGGGCACTCGCCGGGGCGGGCCCGCTGTCACCGGCGGAACTGGCCGAGCGCACCGGGACCGCCGAACGTTACGTCCGCGAGTGGCTGAACGCCCAGGCGGCGGGCGGCTATGTCGAGTACGAGCCAGACAGCGGCCGCTACACCCTGCCACCGGAGCAGGCCGTGGCGCTCACCGATTCAGATAGTCCCGCGTACCTGCCAGGGTTCTTCCAGATCGCCCTGGGCTCGGTGCTCGACTCGCCCAAGATCGTCGAGGCGGCCCGCAGCGGCGCCGGGTTCGGCTGGCACGAGCACGTGCACGATGTTCACGAAGGCTGTGAGCGCTTCTTCCGGCCCGGCTATAACGCGAACCTGACCTCCGCCTGGCTGCCCGCGCTCGACGGCGTCGTGGCAAAGCTGGAGCGGGGCGCGCTGGTAGCCGATGTTGGCTGCGGCTACGGCGCGTCGACGATCCTGATGGC
>Ga0187783_10000959_pt1 | contig 21152 bp, 20 predicted proteins | sample 1015_SJ02_MP02_2_FD_132471 | JGI IMG/M metagenome (GOLD analysis project Ga0187783, IMG submission 132471) | Tropical peat soil microbial communities from peatlands in Department of Meta, Colombia - 1015_SJ02_MP02_20_MG | ecosystem: Environmental > Terrestrial > Soil > Wetlands > Peat | place...
GCCCCGATAAGGTCGGGAAAGACGTCTTGCGAGTTCACGCAGAATGGCGGCCCCGCTGCCGGCGCCAATGACCGGTGCATGCGCCGGGAGATTCACACCGGACAATAGGAGTGAAGCAGCATCCATCACGCTGCGCAGTTGGCATTCGGCAAACCATCGGGCGAGCGCGGTCCAGGCCTGCGGGCCGGCATCGGCGGCATCGCGTCCCACCATCCGCGCCAGCCGTGCCCGCGAGGCCTCCAGCGATTTATCACGGCCGTCCGCCGTCAGTTGCTGGTCGGCGCCGTCCGGCAGACTCTCCAGGATGCGATGGACGTCGGCGAGATTGGCAAAATTCTCGTTGATCAGCGGCGTCCAGCATCCGGCAAATGGAGCGCGGTCGGCAGTCGCCATGACAAAACCGCGGACGAGACCGGTATAGACCAGTTCGCCGGTCGCGAGCCGTTCGCTGTCGGTGTAGCCCCGTGCTGCCACCTGGCCGGCGACGACAGGGATGAGATCCGTCGTGGTCGATCCCATGTCGGCAAACAACGCCGCGTCATGGGCTTGGCCGACCAGGGTGGCACTCGCGTGCCAGTTGGCCGAAGCGATGTCCTCGACATGCTCCGCTGCCCGATCGGGCGCGACAAAGCCGCGACGCCCAGCATAAAGCTGCATCCCGGCCCCGAGTTCGTGCGCGGCCAGCGCGGCGAGGCATGTCACGCCCTCGGCCCGGCAACTGAAGGTGTCGGCGAGTTCACCGGTCATGGTCACGACATGGCGGTCCGCCGCGCCAATGGCGGCTTTGGCCTGCGCAAAGGCTTGCGTCAGCCGCTCGAGACCAAATCGCAATGGCGAGGCGATCTGCATCGCCGCGACGATGCGGCCATTTTCTGCGCGCGCAGCCTTCAGGTGGACGCCGCCAACGTCCCATCCGACGATAACCGCCATGCCTCACTCCCGGTCTACTACCCCTGTGCTAGCCTGTCGAAGAGCAGCCGTTACTCTGCGTTGGGACCAAGATCTGTGGAAGTCATCCCGGTAATCGATTTGATGGGTGGCACCGTTGTCCGCGCCCAGCGGGGACATCGAGACCAATATCGGCCGATCCAAACGCCGCTGTCGCCCACCAGCGATCCCATCGACATCACGCGCACCCTTCTGACGCTTCATCCGTTTGGTCAATTGTATGTGGCCGACCTCGACGCGATTATGCGGCGAGGCAATAATCAGACCGCACTCAAGCGGCTCAAAGCGGCATTTCCCGAGCTTTGCCTGTGGGTCGACAATGGAGTTGGCAATTTCGGCGACGCGTCCGCCTGGCTTGATGCGGGTCTTGGGCATTTGGTGCTCGGCAGCGAAAGTCAGTACGACAGCGACTTGCTCCGCGGACTTGCAGATAACAGCCGCGTCATCCTCTCGCTCGATTTTCGCGGGGCGGCGTTTCAGGGGCCGCGCGAACTGCTCGATGCGACCGCCTGGTGGCCGGAGCGTATCATCGTTATGACCCTGGAGCGGGTCGGCAGCGGCGCCGGGCCCGACTTCGAGCGGGTCCGTTCGATCGAGCGTCTGGCTGATCGGAGGTCGCTCTATGCGGCCGGCGGCGTGCGGGATATCGCCGATCTCTGGTCACTCGCAGAAGTTGGCGCTGCAGGTGCGCTGGTCGCTTCGTGCCTCCATGATTGCCGGGTGACAGGGCCGGATCTTGCGAGGCTCGCGGTGCGGTCTCCGGGAAAAAGATAAAGCCGCATGATGGGACGACGCTACTTCCCAGTCACGCGGCTTCTGTCGCATTCCATTAAACCGGCAGCTCTGCGATGCGTGCCGGACATCACCTCTCGGGCAGTCTGATGCTCAGGCCGCGAACGGGTGCTTGACGGTATTGCGCTTGGCGACCACCTCGGAGGCCTTGGGTTCGCCGGCGACCGCGCGGGCGAGGGCTTCCTTGGTAGCGCGATAGTTGAAATCCTGGATCTTTCGGTCGTCGGCAGCTTCCCAATGGATGAACACGCCAACGCAGCAGAACAGATTGTCAGCGTCATCGACCGAGATCACGCCTTCGGCAACGCTGTCAGCCACCGCCATGGCAACTGCATGCTGCGCCGGGCCGAACATCTGGACCGCCTGCTTGGCACCTTTGATCGTCACTTTGTTGAACATGACGGTCGCCGGCTTCGTTATCAGGTTCGGCGCTACCACCGCCAATAGGGACGTAAAGCCGTCCTTGTTATTCGTCAGACAGTTTGCAAATGCGGTCTCCGCCGCGCTGCCGCGGGGGCCGATTATAAGATCGATATGGGCGACTTCATTGCCATCGCCAACGAGCGACTCGCCAACACAGAGACCATTGACCTTAGCCATCGCCAATTCCTCCCAAGGAAAAGCTAAACCGGCCGCAGGCCGAAGCCTCCGGCTTTGGCAGGACGGCTATCCTTGTTGTCAGCGCCCGGCCAGAATAGCCGGACCGGTTTGCCAGATAGCGGCGGAAATCATTTTCCGCGCGGCGAAGTCAACCACTGTTGCGCGCTGACGGCAAGATATTCCGTAACCTATGAACGAACAGAGTGGCGACCGTAAGGTCCGCACTTGTCCCAGGGTTGATTCCACTCCGCTTGAGGGTCACATCGAAAGCCAATAGCTCACTGAGAAATGTCTCAGGCCTTTCGCCATCCTCAAGGCGAGCGTGGAATGCCAGCGCAGCCTTGCGCACTTCGTGCGCGCGGGCCTCGCCATGCTTGCGAAGAATATGGCTGTCTGGAAAAGCGGCGAGGAAGCCCAGATAGACCGCAAGCGTTGCCCAACGCGGCTCCCCCAACCGCTGGAGCGATGCCTGCAGCCGGGGCTCGCCATGGGCGAACACATCTTCGAAAGTGGTCACGTATTGCCGTGCAATTCGGTCGCGGTCGGCAGCCGCCGCCATGGCTTCCCTCAAGCCGACGGTCGGGGGCGCGAAGACATCATGCCGATGCGCGTGGCCGAGGCCGGCGGGCGAAGCCTTCACGATGGCCCCGAAAGCATCGGCAGCGTCCGCCACATCAAGGCCTTGGAGAACCACCTCGAGCGCCGGTCGGAGATTTCCATCAGCGGTCTCGGCGGCGGCCGCGAGCGGCGCACATAACAACACGATGCCGAGATTTGTGTTGGTCGCCACCGCATTCCAAGTGGCATTCACCGCAGTCGAAATTCGCTTGCCCACCCGCTGGCCGGTTGCACAAAGCAGCGGGGCGGCCACCTCGGCACTCTTTACGAAATCGGCCGGGGTCACCTCGCCGCCGGTCGCGAAATGATGAACATTGCCGGGTTTGGGAGCCTCGAGCTCGTCGAGGCACGCCGCCTTGAAGGCGCCCGCAATGAGCGCTGGATCAGCGCTCACCCGGCGGCTCCCTGCGCGGTCCTTTCGCTCAGCGCAGCCACGAGGTCCTCGGCAATCACCCGCGCAATGCAGTTCGGCGTCACTCGCTGCAGCCCGGACCAGGCCGGCATGCTGTTGACTTCGAGGACACGCGGGCGTCCTTGCGCGCAATGAACGATGTCGACACCCGCGAAGTCGGCGCCGACCGCAGCCGTGGCCGCGATGGCGAGTTCCTTCATTTCCGGGTCGACGACCGCCGCGATCGGCTTGCCACCCTGCTTGACGTTAGTGATCCAGGTCCTTGAATGACGCATCATCGACGCCACAATCCGCCCCCTGGATACCAGAAGGCGAAAGTCGCGAAAGCCGTCGCGTTCCACACCCACATAACGCTGTAGGTAATAGACCCCCGCTACCCGTTCGGGCTCTGGCAAGTCATCGAGGGTCCGGATCAAGGTCAGTCCGCGGCCTTGCGATCCAAACAGAGGTTTGGCGACCAACGGACCTTGAGAGAGTTCGCGACGGAGGATCTTACAGGCCGCTTCGCGCGATTCGACGGTCCATGTGGGGGGCGTTGGAAGGCCGGCACGCGCCAACAGAAAGCTCGTCGTCGACTTGTCGACACAGCGCTCGATGGCTCGCGGGTCGTTCCAGACCGTGACCCCCAAGCTCGATAAGGCGTGGAGGATGCCGAGCCGGAGTGTCACCGCCTCGAACGTTCCGCCTGGAATCGAACGGACGAGGACCGCATCCGGCAGGCCCTCGTCGCAGCCCGGCAGGCGCACCAGCGACGGACTTGTAGTCTCCAGGCTACAGCTGGAAAGTTTTACGGTGATCGCCCGCGCGCCGGCCGCCGCCAGTCCTCGGCTCAGCGCCCGCGCATGCCAATCGATCGTGCTGACGACGATCGCCACAAGGGGGGGCCGAGCGCCCCCTTCAACAGCGACCTGTTCCGGTCCGGCACGTTTAGGTGAAAGAGGCATCAAGCAGGCTCAGATCGACGTGACCATTATGAAAACTCTCGCCTGATTCGATGGCCGTGACCACCACCTGGGCAGGACTGAAGAGCATGGGGTCGATCTTGTAGAAGTCGCCACCGAAGCGTTTGAAGATCGCCGCGAACGGCTCGCCGTGGTCGCGCGATGTCGTGCTTGGCAGCCGTGCGGCGAGCGCCTGGGCGTCGGAGGCTGGACCCGTCACGAACAAATGGACCTGCCCGCCATAGATGATGGCGTCGTTGGTGCGCCCCATGGCGGTGACGAAGTTGGGATGTGGCGGCGACAGCGGCGCCGCGCCCATGCCGTCAACGATACGGTCGATCGGGAAATGAAGTTCGTGGGCCTTGTGCAACGCAACCTCGAGGGATCGCGCGACGATCTGGACGCTGCCGGCCAGACTCTGGGTCGGCGCGTAGATGAATGTCGTGCGTTGCGCCTCAACCCGGCAGTCGCTCGCGACCTTGGAGACGATCGCGCTCGGAGGCGGCTGGCTGCTCTCCAGGACCAGCACCGCCACCTCGGCCTCATCACGATAGGCGAGCGACGCGAACAGCTCCTCCTTGCGGGCAAGCGCCCGGGCAGGACCTGATCCCAGTGCGACAAAGCCCTGGCGCTCAGTGCTATCGGTCGCCAGCCGCCAGCCCGCGTATTGGCTGGCCAGACAAGCCGTCACCGGGTTCGAAGAGCGAACCACAATCGTCCACGGCCAGCGCGGCGTCGCCGCAGGGTTTGGGATGAGATCGACGTGTCCAAGTCCGCCCATGCAGATCTCGGCCACCCGCAGCCCGGCCGCAATGCTCCCGGCGACCCGGCTGCCGGCGTCGATCAGGGTCTCGCCGAGTTCCCCCCGGGTGACGCCGAGCCGCAGGACTGCCGCATCCTGCACAAATTGTTCCACCAATGCGGCAGCTCGGCGATTGATACTGATCGATGAATTGTCTGTCATGGCCGGGGCCTCTTGAGTTCTGCCAGAACGCTACTCACTCTCGCTGCAACAAGTAGCCGTGCGGCTGCGGCCGACACCGCCTGGGCGTGAACCGTGCACACAGGCTGACCAGCCTTCACAGTGATGCCGGACCTTGGCCGATCGCGCGTCCAGGTCGGCCAGTCGATCGCCGGCATGACGGCGATGTCGTGATCCGCATAGGCGATCGCCGCAGCGGCGGCTTCGCCGCACCAGGTCGGGCCATCGTCAAGCGGCCGCTCACACGCCGCAATATGCAGCCCCAGAAGAGATCCTTCGTGAGGCTCGAAAATATCGAGTGTCCCGCCGGGCCGCGGATTGATCTCCAGCAGCCAGAAGCGATCGCCGTCGACCAGGAAATCGGCACTGTTGAGCCCCTCGAGGGGCACCCGGGCCAACAGACGGGCGAGGCTTTCAACCATGGCAGCCTGGGTCCCGTGGGTCAGTTCGGCCGGTTGCACCGCTCCGCCATAACGAAAGGGGTGCTGCCGGTCCGGCGCCGACCACTGTTCGCTGAACCCCACCAGTTTGGCGACGCCGCGATGTGCCAGCACTAATGCTGAAACCGGCCGCCCGGCGACTTCACGTTGGTAGTAGATGGCGCCAGCCGCGATCGGATCGTCGGCCCTGCGCACATGGCTCCCGCCGGCGCCGCCCCGGCGTTTGGCAAGCCAGCCGGTCGGATCCCGCGGCCGCGTAACCGAGATCTCCGGATGCGGCACGCCGACCGCAAGGCATAGTCCGCTGAAAGCCACCGGGTCCTTGATATGACCCACGGTTTTTGCTCCGTTACCCAGCAGCCGCCACCGCGCGGCCAGACTTTCAAGGAGGTCCGGCTGATCCTCGAAGCCGGTGCCGCAGACAACCCCAATGGGCCGATCCCCGGAAGCCAGTCGTTCGAGCACGGCCAGGATCTCCTGCTGGTCGAACGGACGTTCGAGCCCCGACGAAAGAGTGACGTGGTTGTCTGCGAGCGCGAGCGTATCCTGGTCGCCGAAGCAATCGGCGACCAGTGGCCGCAAATGAGCCCGACGCGCCGAGGCTGCGAGCGCCCGCCCGGAAATCGCCGCGATCAGCACCGCGCGAGCATCACCCATTGATGTCGCGGGCAAGCGCAAAAGCGTCGCGGAAGTCGAAACGGACCGCTTTGGGGGCCTCAATCATCTTCCGGAACAAACCGGCCTCGGTCTTGTACTTGATGTTGCCGATGGTAAGGGCCCCGATACCCAGGGCCCCGTTGGCGGTGAGCGGCGCGCCATTGGCGGTGGCGTCGAGCCCCTCGATGCCTGAAGGTGGCACGGCGTTGACGTCGGCGACCAACAACAGGCCCTTCGCCAGCGCGAGTTGGTCGCTTGACAAAATGCGCACGCCGGCGCGTCCGGCCGCAAATACTGCCTCGGTTCCGGTCATGATCGCGGCCTTCTTGGTTTCGTCGCTGCCGTCGGCGGCAGATACGCTCACACCAAACCGCTCCTTGATCTGTTCCGCATTTTGGCTCACGCGCCGCGGTCCGTCATAACCGACGAGCGTAACGTCGGCGCCTTCGAGCGCCGCGATCACGGCGGACGAAAAGCCGACGACACCGGTTGCGCCAAACACCGCGATCTTCAGTCCCTTGAGAGCGCGTTGCTTGCGTTCGCGCAGCAGCTTCTCGGCACATGCCACCATCGCGGCTGCGGTCGTGAAGGATCCGGCCGGATCCGCGAACAAGGAGACGCCGAACGGGGGCACCATCGCCTTGGTAGCGGTCGCCAGCATGTCGAGAGCCGCAATTGCATTCTTGCCACCGATGAAGATGCCGGTCCTGGGCCCGGTCTTGGGCGCGCGCGAGAACATCGCGTCCTGCACCAGACCAGTGATCTCCTCGGACGTGACATCGGTGTACGGGACGACGGTGTCGAAACCGGCGTCGAGCGCCATGTTCACATCGAACGGACTGATGTGCTTAAGCGGGGTGAGCATATGGAGAATATTCTTGTCAGCCATCGCGTTTCTTCCCTCAAGGCCAGCTTATTGGTTTCCGGCGTCATCGGTATGGACGAAGAATTCGGCACCGTGATTGAGCCCCGCACAAATGTGGATGTCCAGATCTCTGCCGCGGACTTGAGCGCGCGCCGCCTCGGCAAGGCGCGCCGCCTCGGCGGCCGAGCCCGCAAAGGCAAACCCTGTCGGTCCCCAGGAACTCTGACCGACACCGGTTGCGCCGGCGAGCTCGACGGCCTCAAGCGCGGCAGCGACGGCCGGGCTGGTGAACCGGGCGCCACCCTGAAGGGGAGCGAAGTAATCGCCCAGGCGCTCCTGCATTTCCTTGATGGCGGCCGCAAAATTGCCGAGGTCGGCGTCCGCCACGGCCGGCAAAGCCTTCATGACAACCAGCCGGCATAGATGGGCTGCGAGCTCGGCCGGGAACGGCGGCAGTGCCGCGAAGGCCGCCCGCTCCGGCTGGCCATGAATGCCCTCCCGACGCGAGTCAAGCACCACCAGAATCCGCCAGTGCTCGGGGAAATGCAGCCGGCTGATTATCGGCGCCGCGCTCGGGCCGGCCCCCCGCCCGCCGTCCACCACGAGACCACCGTGCTCGAACAGGCCGATCCCGACGCCTGAGCGACCACCGCGCCCGAGACGGATCGCGTCCCCACGCACGTCGAGCGGCAAGCCGTGCAGACGGCGCAAGGCGGCCGCAACGCCGAGCGCAATTTGCGTCCCGGACCCAAGGCCCGCGTGGGCCGGAACGGCCTCCTCGAGCTCGAGCGCCCAAGGGCCGCGGAGATCCAGCGACCGCGCCATAACGTCAAGATAGCGACCCGCGCGGTCTGCTTCGGACCCCCTGATGTCCATGTGGGGCGCCGACCTGATCGTGAGCTGGGTGCGCAACGGACTGATTGGTAGGCCGATGCTCCCAAACTGTCGACCGAGCCCCCCGTTGAGGTCCAGAAAGCCAAAATGCAGTCGCGCAGGGATGCGGACGGTGACCCGTTTCGGTCCGGCCGATACGGTACGTGCAGACGGCGAATGGATCGGCGCGGTATCGTTCAAGGTCGGACTCTCGGGTGCATGGCATCGCGAATGTCTAGCTTTTGAACGTATCAGGTGTTCGGCGCCTCCGGCGGTGGTTTTTTCCGGTCAAGCAAGAGACTACACTGCCGCGGCTTGCCTGGCGTGGCAGTCAAGATTGGATTGCCACCGGTGGGTTGGAAGGTCTGACCGGTCATGACATTTGGAGGCACGGCGCCGTGCCTCCGGGCGGTGCCGTGCCGGCAACAATCGCGGAGCGGAACGGCCGCTTGCATGGAGGAAACGCGATGTCCGAAGCCAGCAAAGAACGCACCTATTCCGACGCAGAGATCGAGGCCCGGCTCAAACGCGACCTGCCGCACTGGTATTTGGAGGGAGGTTGGATCCGTCGCAGATACCGGACGCACGGCTGGAAGGGGACGCTGATGGTCATCAACACCGTTGGCCATCTGGCCGAGGCGGCGTGGCATCATCCGGACATCACGGCTTCCTACGCCTGGGTCGAGGTCCGTCTGCAAAATCACGCCGCCAAGGGCATCACCGACAAGGATTTCGAGCTGGCCCGCAAGATCGAGGATGTAGTCCAGTGGCAGCCCGGCAAGGAGGTTGGGGCGCTGGAGGGGACGCCCGAAAAAGATCAGCGCTTTGCCTACATCAAGTACGATGCTTGATCTTTGATCGGTGCCGCGACGCAGCTGCATCGCGAATGCGTGCAGAATGCTGTCGATAATCCATCCTGCGATCGGGCTCATCGCAGTCGTTTTCACGAAGGGACCACAATCGGCCGGCGCCAATCAGACTTCCCCTCTTTATGCTGGGGTAGGCGCCGTCCGACTGAGCATGCGGGGGATGCAATGGCCGACGCCTGGGTGGCCGGGAAGCCCGTGCCGGCGCGAACCGCGGTCGCGGAGGCGGCACGATTGCTGCGGTCCAGCCGCTTGCCGGTCATTGCCGGACTCGGCACCGACGTCGAGGGGGCCCGAGCCGCAGTTGTGCTCGCCGATCGACTCGGCGCTACGATTGATCACATGCACTCGACGGCGCTGTTGCACGACCTCGATGTCCTGCGCCAATTCGGCCTGATGATCACCACCCCGAACGAGGCGCGGCTGCAAGCCGACGTTGTATTGCTGGTCGGCCCCGGTCTGACCAAGGCCTGGCCTGATCTGCCGAACCGGCTCCTGGCCCCGCGCCCCGGTGACGCGCCGGAGCGCCGTATCTGGTGGCTGTGTCCGGGGGGCGACCGCATCGCTGGTCCAGCTATTCGGTTGGTGGGCGATGGCTCGGATGATGTTGCGGTGGAACTTGCGGTCTTGCGCGCGCGCGTGGCCGGCCGACCGACCCGAGCGGGGCGACAAGAGGAGATCGACACATTGGCGGAGAACCTGCGCGGCGCCCAATTCGGTGTCGCGGTCTGGTCGGCCGCGCAGTTGGATGCGCTCACCATCGAAATGTTGAGCGGGCTCGTGAGCGATCTGAACGCCGGCACCCGTTTCACCGGCTTGCCGCTCGCGCCCCCGGACAACGCTTGGGGCGTCCAGCAGGTGTCCGCCTGGATGACTGGATTCCCGCCGCCCGCCGGATTCGGCCGCGGCTTTCCCGAGCACGATCCGTGGCGCTTCAACACCACTCGCTTGATCAACAGCGGCGAGGCTGACTGTGCTTTATGGATCTCCGCCTATAACGAGGTGGTGCCTGATTGGACCGGGAGGATCCCGACCGTGGCGTTGACCACTGCGGCCTGCCGATTCCGTCGCGCCCCGCATGTGCAGATCATGGTCGGCTCTCCGGGTGTCGATCATGACGGCACGCAATTCTGTCCGCTGACCGGAACGCTCGTCGCGGTCGCGGCGAAAAAGCCGAGCGGGGCACTTTCTGTCGCTGCCCTCATCGCCGACATCGCAACAGCTATCGCTGCCACGGAGACATGACCGTGCTGACGCGCATCAAGGGCGGCCGAATTGTCGATCCCGCGACCCGCCGGGACCAGATCGACGATATCTGGATCCGGGACGAACGCATCGCCGATCCGCCTGACGGCGGCATTCGGGCTGACTACACCTACGATGCCGGCGGCAAAATCGTCATGGCCGGTGGCATCGATATTCATTCGCATATCGCCGGTTTTAATGTGAACACGGCCCGCCTGCTGCTGCCGGAGTTGCACCGGGGCAGCGTGCCACGACCTGTGGACACTCCGCTGTCGACGGCGGGTTGGTCGACCTTTGAGACCGGCTGCCGCTATGCCGCCATGGGGTTCACGACGGTCGTCGAACCGGCGGTGCCGCCATCCTTTGCGCTTCATGCACACTTGGAGTTGGCTGATATTCCGATCATCGACAAGGCTTCGCTGGCGGTGCTCGGCAACGATGATTTCCTGCTCAGCCTGCTTCGAACTTCACAAGGCTCGGCGATCATCCGCGATTACGTCGCCTGGACCCTTGAGAGCACACGCTCGCTGGGGATCAAGGTCATCAATGCTGGTGGTGCGGTCGCCTTCAAGGCGAATGCCCGCCAGTTCTCGCTCGATGACATCGTGCCACACTACGGCGTGACATCGCGGACGATCCTAAAGAGTCTGCAATTTGCGGTCCAGGAACTCGGTGTGCCGCATCCGCTGCATGTTCATTGCAACAATCTCGGCTTGCCAGGCAATGTGGAGACGGCGATCGAGACCATCGCAGCCGCTGACGGTCTGCCGATGCATCTGGCCCATCTGCAATTCTACGGCTATGGGCGCGAGGGTGAACGTGGTTTCTCATCAGCCGCGCCAGTGCTGGCCGAGGCGGTCAACAAGGCTACCAATATGACGGTTGATGTCGGGCAGGTCATGTTCGGTCAAACCGTCACGGTATCACTCGACGTGTTGCGGCAGTTCAACTCTCGTGACCAGGCGCAGCCACGCAAGTGGCTGATCTTCGACGGCGACGCCGAGGGCGCTGGAGTGGTGCCGTACAACTATCGAGCCAACAATTTTTATAACGCCGTCCAATGGGCAGTCGGTCTGGAGTTGTTTCTGCTGATAGAGGACCCGTCGCGGGTGTTCTTTACGACCGACCATCCCAACGGTGCGCCATTTACGACCTACCCGGAAATCTTCGCGCTACTGATGGACGCTGAGCTGCGCGCACAATGGATCGCCAAATTGCCGGCGAATGCCATGGCGGTAACCTCGCTCGCATCGATCAAACGCGAATACTCGCTTGGCGAAATTGCGACGATGACCCGTGCGGCACCGGCGCAGCTGCTCGGCCTCAAGGATCGCGGACATTTGCGCACCGGTGCGATTGCCGATGTCGCGGTCTATGATGACGATCGGGACCGCGCCCGAATGTTTCGCGCGGCCGCACTGGTCTTCAAAAATGGTGAGCTCGTCGCGCGCAACGGACAGGTGATCCGCTATCGATGGGGTCGGGCGCTCAAGGTGAGTCCCAACTATGATCGCGACATCGAGCGCCGCATGCGCACCTATTACGAAGAGCGCTACGGCCTCGCCAGCGATCTGATGAAGGTGCCACAACACGCCATCCCCAGACCGGAGCCCTTCGAGTCGGTGCCATGCAGGTGATGACGGTCAAAGGGATTAGAGTGGATGACACGTTTGCCGAGGCCTTCGGCATGCGGGCAACTGCGCTGGTCATCACCGCCGACAGCGTCGGCTGGGCTCGGCAGGCGGCACTGACGATGACGGGCTTTGGTACCTCGGTGATCGGTTGCGGCGCCGAGGCCGGCATCGATCGTGAGCTGGCGGCCAGCGAAACCCCTGACGGTCGCCCCGGGGTGCGTGTGCTGATCTTCTCGGTGTCGACCGCTGAATTGCAATCGCAGATCCTGCGACGGGTCGGCCAATGCGTCCTGACCAGTCCGGGGTCGGCCTGCTATCGGGGTCTTGCTGGCGAAGAGACCCTCAAGCTTGGCGCGGCGCTGCGCTATTTCGGGGATGGTTGGCAGATTTCGAAGCGGCTGGGGCACAAGCATTACTGGCGCATTCCTGTACTCGACGGCGAGTTTGTCTGCGAGGCAACAACCGGACTGACCAAGCGGGCGGTTGGCGGCGGCAATCTGCTCATCATGGGGCGCAGCACGGCGACGACCCTGGCGGCAGCCGAGGAAGCGGTCAGGGCCATCGAAGTCATACCAGACGTGATCACGCCGTTCCCCGGCGGCATCGCTCGATCCGGTTCCAAGGTTGGATCGAAGTACAAAGGGGTCGCAGCCTCCACTAACGATGCCTACTGCCCAACGCTCAGGGGTGTCGGAACAAGTCAGCTCGACTCCGAAATCGCCTCGGTCCTTGAAGTGGTAATCGATGGGCTGACCCCCGAGGCGGTAGCGGCCGCAATGCGCGCCGGCATCGCCGCCATCATCAAGCTTGGTCCGAAGCTTGGAGCCCTGCGGATCGGCGCGGGAAATTATGGCGGGAAGCTCGGTCCCCATCATTTCCATTTGAGGGATCTGCTGACGTGAGATATCAAATGGATCGGCTTCTTCGCCTCTCATCCCGCGTGTGACGCAGCAAAAAAACGGGTTGGCCGGATTTCCACCCGCAAACCGATGTTCGCGCCACGGCGGAATAACTGATCGGCGCCGTTTCGAATTTCCAAAATTTTTGTTGCTGTATCACATTGTCACAATGCTACGAATGTGTGATAGTGCAATGCCAAAAAAAGCCGTCAACGTGGTGACCGTATCCAAATAAAATGAGGCGAAAGGTTTTACCTTTTCGGGCCTCGGAGCGGTTTTCGTCAGTTTGGTGGGATGAATTTATCGCGGGAGGTCGCGGCTTCTAAGCCAAGATCCGGCCCGTAACGCCGCTCGTGTGGGGACGCAATATGGGCGTGCTCAGATTTGACGGCCACCTCGGTCGATGGATACGGGAACCCGAGCGAACCCAATTACTCGTGTTATGTTTGGGCAACGATACCGCCATCGAGGTTCGTATCAATTGGAAGCGAGTGATGGCGGCGCTGCTCCTAACGGCGACCTCGGTGCTCGTTGTCACTGATGACCTGCCGATTTGGGGCAATACGAGGCCGACGCCTGACACTGCCACGGTTTCGCTCGGCGCGCCGGGCGGCAGGAAGGCCTCGCGTGATCCGAACCTTGATGCCTCCAAGTCGGGACCGATTGTGCGGCAGATCAGGCGGGGCAGCGAGGTCGAATTGCCGCTGGGGATCTTGGTCAGCGGAAACCCCGAAGGGGCCGCGCTGGAAATCAGGGGGCTCCCCCCGGGAGCGATATTGTCCGCCGGTTATCCGCTCGGTACCGACAGCTGGCGCGTATTGGCCTCCGAACTGGCTGACGTGAGGGTGCGTCCGCCCCCAGATTTCGCCGGCACAATTGATCTATCGGTCGAGCTCCGCCTTTCCAACAAAACAGTGGCTGATCGTCAGTCCGTGGTTCTTGAGTGGCCTCGATCGGGCCCGGATGGAACGCCATCGTCTCCGGTCGATGCGGTCAGCATGCCGGCCGCCGTAACACCCGCGCCGACGCCGAGCGACGCGGATAACCGAGCCGACCTGATTGCAATATCAGGCAAACTCAATGCTCAAAAAATCGACCTGCTCCTGCAGTGCGGATTGGAGTTGTTGTCTGCTGGTGAAGTCGCCGCCGCACGCGTCCCGTTGGAGCGAGCCGCAAAAGCTCACGACGCGCGTGCAGCATTCGTACTTGCTGCAACCTATGACTCAATTGTACTTGAGCGATTCAATTTTCATGATCCGGCCGCGAATGCCACGATGGCACTGACTTGGTATGCAAGGGCCAAGGAATTCGCTGTGTCCTCGGTTCAGCCGGACGGCTCGTTGCAATTGCCCGCACCGGCGGACCCCGTCGCCGCGAAAGATACGGGCTTTCCGCTTGATGCCGGTGTTGCGGAAAGACTGCTCAAGCGCGGTCAGGAGTTCATGCAGTACGGTCAGGTCGCTGAGGCAAGAACCATATTTCAACGCGTGGCCGCATTGGGCGATCCGCGAGGCGCGCTTGAGATCGCCGAAAGCTACAAACCGTCGGCATTGCAGCGCGCGCACGCACGGGGGATTTCATCAGATCTTTTGATGGCTCTTGTTTGGTACCGCAAGGCCGACGAATTAGGTCTGATGGACGCGCAACGCCGGTCCGCACAATTGGCGGCCGGGAGGGATTAGGCGCATCCAAAAACCGGTCGATGGGTTTGCAGCGCAGCCGACCTGCGGCATGCAATTGCGCTGCAAACGTGGCCAAGTTGACCTTATGGGGCTTCGGCGCCGCTCATTACCATCCCCCTCGCCAGGATGCCGCGCCGCGCGGGCAGCGAGCGAACGCGTCAGTCAACCAGAACCGCAGCCCCGCGGGAGTGGCCATTGACGAAACCGACGCCGGGGTTCTAGCTTTCGGGGGGAGGTGAGAATGACATTCCGTTCAAAGATTTGCGGGAATCTGGCGGCTGGTTCGTTAGGCGCGAAGGCGTTGGTGCCGTGACGGTGCTGCGGCTCACCCTCCGACATCGTCCGGACCAGCGGCTTGATCTGTCACCTCTGTTGCCAAGGCGGCTTGCCGGCAAAACGGCATCAGAAATTGCTGCCATCGAATTGCAGACCACACGTCAAAAAGTGACCGTCGGTGACATCTTCCGCCTGCGGATGGGAGATTGCGCAGCAATCCATATCGATGGTACCTGCGATCGGCTCGATCAGATCGGGCAGGCCATGGACGAGGGTGAGATCGTCGTTGATGGCAATGTCGGCATCAGGGCCGGGGCGTTGATGGCCGGTGGCCGACTGACGGTCAAAGGCAATGTCGGTCCATGGGCGGCCTCCGGCATGAAGGCAGGCGAGGTCGAGATTACCGGAAACGCCGCCGATTGGCTGGGCGCTGCATCTCCGGGAGAAACCGTCGGCATGCGTGGCGGTGTCGTAGTCGTCCGCGGTAGCGGCGGCGAACGGATCGGAGACCGCATGCGCCGCGGCACCATCATCGTCGAGGGCAGGGCCGGGGGCTATGCGGGCAGCCGGATGATCGCCGGTACACTCATCTTGTGTCGAAAGACTGGTCCTTTACCCGGCTATCTGATGCGCCGCGGCACGATCGTGCTGGGCAAGTCAGCCGAAGCGATGTCGCCAACTTTTGTCGACTGTGGCACGCAAGAGTTCGTCGCCATGCGACTGCTCTCGGCATTCGTGAAAACCTTAAGCCCCAAGGCCGGATCTATTCTGCCATCGCCGCTTCGCCGTTTCGCCGGAGACATGGCGACGCTCGGCAAGGGCGAGATTCTCTTTCCAACCTAGCCGCTCGATTCGAACCCGTGAAACCACAATGGTACGGTCTCGTAACTGTTATGGTATCATCGTGATGGAAGCCCTGGAGAGCCGGCATGGGTTTTATTGAGCTCGTTGTCACTGTTTGTGCAATATCGCAGCCAAATCTTTGCGAGGACAAGCATTTTCAACTCGACTTCGACGGGTCACCGGCGCAATGCGCGCAGCAGGCGCAGCCGTATATTGCCGAATGGATCGGCGAACACCCGAAATGGTTGGTCTCTCGGTGGCGGTGCAATTATCCTGACCGTGTAGAACGGCGCGTTTGATGCAATCGCAGGCGCGCGGCAAACGCGACGCGTTTCTACAAAAAATCGCCGCACGTCCCCTGGTGATGGGGATCCTCAACATTACGCCGGACTCGTTTTCGGATGGTGGTCTCTATCAGAGACCTGACGCCGGAATCAACCGGGCAAGGGCGATGATCGCCGAAGGCTGCGATGCCATCGATGTCGGTGCGGAATCGACACGGCCGGGCGCGGAGCCGGTGTCCGAGACCGAGGAATGGACGCGGCTCGAACCGGTTATCGCCACCCTCGGCTCGCTCGCCGTCGCGCTCTCGATCGACACCTACAAGGCCTCGGTTGCCCGCAAAGCCCTGGGGCTTGGCGCCGTTGTGGTCAACGACGTCTGGGGTCTGCAGCGCGACGCGGCCATGGCCGACACGGTGGCTGAGGCCGAGGCTCTGGTCGTCATCATGCACAACCGGGCCGGTGCCGATGAGACGCTCGACATCGTCGCGGACATGCGTGCGTTCTTCGATCGCTCCCTCGCCGTCGCCGCGCAGGCCGGTATTCCGAGCCACCACATCATCCTCGACATCGGGGTCGCGTTCGGCAAGACGTCACGCCAGAACCTCGAGGCCCTGAGGAGGATCGGCGAATTGCGGGACTACGGGCTGCCCATTCTGGTTGGACTCTCGCGCAAGCGCTTCCTCGGCTCGTTGACCGGCGACGGCGTCGAGGCAACGCCGTTCGGGACGGTGGCAGCCAATCTCATGGCCGCTCTTGCGGGCGCCGCGATCTTTCGCGTGCATGATGTTGGCGCGCATGTCGCTGCATTTCGGGTATTTGATCGGTTGAATGGGAAAGCGGCCCTTTAGAGCCTGCCGGCATCCATTCGCCCGAATGGTCACTCGAAGACAGGCGCCGAGAGATCGTGCCCGGGAATTGTCAGTGACAATCGGTAAGATCCTTCTCTTCGATCGAGAACACGGCGGCATCCTTCACCGCAACATCATGCACGATGCAGGTTCGGCCGTTCTTCTGGGTGAGTTTGACGTCATACCGTCCGGTGGCGACGCCAACGATCTTCAGTCGCTCGTCATGGTCAACGGCACCATCTGGATCGTTTTCACATTGATTGGGTCCAAACGAATTCTGGCCGACCGGGGAGAGCTGTAAGTTGGTAATGGTCGCCGACGTCAAGTTCCAGAAGCGGGTCGGCTTGTTGCTAGCCCCGACGGCGACGCCCGTGTGAACCATCCAGAAGCTGACGGCCATCATCAACAATCGGCCCATGATTTCCTCGCAAGTGTAAGTCCGGATCGCACCGCGTCAGTGTGGGTCGGGGCGCTGCAGATTCAGTGCCTTGTCAAGGTTTCTTGCCAAGTCGAGTCCTTTGGAATTTTCTAGTCTGACTGAGGTGAGGTCGGCTCCGGAAAAATCCGCCGCATCGACCATCGCGCCCGACAGGTCTGCACCTGCCAGTTCCGCTCCGTTCAGCCTCGCTCCCCTCAAATCAGCCTGTTTGAGCGAAGCAAACTCGAGATCGACGCGCGAGAGATCCGCAGCGCTGAGGTCGGCGCGATCGAGATGCGCTGACTTGAGGACGCCACGCATCAGGCCCATGGATTGGTTCTTCATGTCGGCGCCAAGATTGGCTCCTGCCAGCGACGCGCCCACCAGACTGGCTCCAGTCAGATCCGCGGTCACCCGCGCGCCCGCGAGGTCCGCGCCATCGAGCTTGGCGCCCCGCATCTGTGCTGCGAACAGATGGGCACCCTTGAGGCTAGCTCGCTGCAGATCGGACTCCAACAGCCATGCCTGGTCGAGAATGGCGGCGTCAAGCTTCGCGCCGATCAGTTTGGTGCGGTTGAGGCGCGCGGCACGGAAACTGACACCTGAGAGATCGAGTCCCGAGAGATCGAGGCCCGATAGTCGCTTGCCGCTGAAGTCTGCGGGCCGACCGGGACTTGCCGCCGCAAGTGCGGCTTCGATATCGGCGCGCGTCATCTCCGCGCTGAGCATGTCCGCGGACGAGAGATCGACATTACGCATCATGTCCTGCGCCGGCGTGGCCCGGATCAAGACCGCTTGCGTAAACGCAAGCCCGACCAGCAGGCCACGCACCGCCCGCCTCAATCGACCGCTGTGCCGCCCTAAGTGCCTCAAGGGTACCCTCAATGGCTGCGATAAGAATTATCCGAAAATACCGGTCGGCGAAACAAACGAATCCGCAGGGCGGCGATGATGCAGCACCCGCCGTCGGAACGGGTTCGTGGACGCAAGGCGCCGGCTGAACGCGAGGGGAACATCGAGGCTTGACGTCACGGGGAACTGCTCGGAGACAATGCTCATCGAGACCGGTGCGCAGCTTGATGCCCGGCCGCATCCAAGGGGGCGACGACCGATCGGCGCAGGGGTACGGCCGTCAAAGGCGGCCGCGGCCTACGAGAAGAAACGACTGTTCTGGCACCGCTGTCTTGGCTGTTCTTCGGCTGGGAACCGCCGCTGCAGACATCCGTCTGAACAGGGCCGCGCGGGGCTGATCAAGAGAATTGTTGGGCGAGGCTGTGTCCTGCCCAGACCGCTGCCAGGCACAGAACGACCGAAGCACTGACATTCGCTCCCGCCCTGACCCAGTCGCCGCCATTAATGAGGTTGAGCGTCTGCAGGCTAAACGAAGAAAACGTCGTGTATCCGCCACACAGCCCGATCATCACGAATTGCCGTGTGATCGGGCTCACAAAGAACCGGCCATCCGGCCCCGTCAGCGTCCCAAACAACCCGATTACGAACGATCCGATGACATTGATCGCGATCGTACCCCATGGAAAGCTGTCGCCCACTAGCCGTGCCGCCGCACCAGCGCACCAGAAGCGCGCGACCCCGCCAAGTGCCGATCCCACCGCGATCCAGACGGCCGGTCGGATCTGGTCGTAATCGACGGCCCCGAGCGCGACGGTCAGTCTGGCGGCAAATTGTTGGACAAAAACCCGCCACAACAACACAGCGAGGGCCGAAGCGATTGCGACCCTGACCAGGAGTTTGCGAGCGGTCCGGATCCCGATCCGGCCGGACGGATTCTCAACCGACATCTGGCGCCTCGTCTCGCCGATCGGAGGCGCGGTTGGTTGCGCCCTTCGCTTCGATGCTCTGGGCAGATGCTGCATTGCAGCAATACGTCGTTTGACGTATTGCGCCGTCGGGATCGCCAAATGTTCGGGTCGGCGTTACGCGTCTGTCCGGCTTCAGCTTTTTTCCGGCCGCACCTGCCGGACGGCGCCGCGCGCGGCGCTCGTCGTGAGTGCCGCGTAGGCCTGTAGTGCCGTGGAGACCAAGCGGTTGCGCTTTTGTGGCCGCCAAGCGTGTTCACGGGCCTGCATCGCGGCCCGGCGACGAGCGAGTTCCTGGTCGGTCACCGCGAGTTCGATTGAACGATTGGGGATGTCGATCACGACACGATCGCCGTCTTCGACGAGTGCAATCGTTCCGCCTTCGGCGGCTTCCGGCGATACATGGCCAATCGACAGCCCTGAGGTGCCGCCCGAAAACCGCCCGTCGGTAATGAGTGCGCAAGCTTTGCCCAGTCCCTTCGATTTCAGGTAGCTGGTCGGGTAGAGCATCTCCTGCATGCCCGGGCCGCCGCGGGGGCCTTCATAGCGAATGACGACGACGTCACCTGGTTGGACTTTGCCACTTAAAATGCCTTCGACCGCCGTGTCCTGGCTTTCGAAAATGCGGGCCGGACCGGCGAAGGTGTGGATCTCGGCATCAACGCCGGCCGTCTTTAGAATGCAGCCGTCAGTGGCGAGATTGCCGTGAAGCACCGCAAGGCCGCCGTCCTTGGAAAATGCATGAGCCAGGTCACGGATTGTCCCGTTCTGACGATCAAGGTCGAGCGCATCAAATCGCCGTTCTTGGCTGAAAGCCACAATGGTTGGCACCCCACCTGGGGCCGCACGATAAAAGGTTTGGACGGTTTCGCTGCGCGTCCGGCGGACATCCCAGCGGTCGAGCGCCTCGCCCAAAGTCCTGCTGTGCACAGTCGCAACACCGGTGTCGATGAGGCCGGCGCGATCGAGTTCGCCGAGGATAGCCATGATGCCGCCGGCGCGGTGCACATCCTCAAGGTGAACATCCGGCACCGAAGGGGCGACCTTACATAGGACCGGGACGCGGCGGGAAAGACGGTCAATGTCGCGCATGCTGAAATCGACAGCCGCTTCATGCGCTGCTGCCAGCAGATGCAACACCGTGTTGGTTGATCCCCCCATGGCGATGTCGAGCGTCATTGCGTTCTCGAAGGCCTTGAAGTTTGCAATGGCCCGCGGCAACACCGAGGCGTCGTCCTGCTCATAGTACCGTTTGGTCACGTCGACGATCAGATGGCCAGCTTCGACAAACAGCCGCTTGCGGTCAGCGTGGGTCGCGAGCACGGTGCCGTTGCCGGGCAAGGCCAGACCCAGCGCCTCGGTCAGACAGTTCATCGAATTGGCGGTGAACATCCCCGAACACGATCCGCAGGTCGGACAAGCCGAGCGCTCAATGACTTGCACGTCGTCGTCGCTCACGCGTGCGTCAGCTGCCGCAACCATCGCATCGATGAGGTCGACCGTCTGCTTCTTACCGTGCAGGTTGATCTTGCCGGCCTCCATCGGCCCTCCGGACACGAAAACGGCCGGAACGTTCAGGCGCAGTGCCGCCATCAGCATGCCGGGTGTGATCTTGTCGCAGTTGGAGATGCAGACCAGGCCATCAACGCAATGGGCATTGGCCATGTATTCGACGCTGTCGGCAATGATCTCACGCGACGGCAAGCTGTAGAGCATTCCGTCATGTCCCATAGCGATGCCGTCGTCGACCGCAATGGTGTTGAATTCCTTGGCGACACCGCCCGCCTTCTCAATCTCACGCGCAACCAGTTGGCCCAGATCCTTAAGATGGACATGACCCGGCACGAATTGGGTAAATGAATTGACTACCGCGATAATGGGCTTGCCAAAATCGGCGTCGGTCATCCCGGTCGCGCGCCAAAGGCCGCGGGCCCCAGCCATGTTGCGGCCGTGGGTGGTTGTGCGAGAGCGATATTGCGGCATTGATCGGCCCCAAACTTTTCGCCGCCCCAATCGGGCGGTCCGCCTTTCCATACACCCGCGCTCCGGCGCATTCCAGATGTGCGCGGCAATTGGTTCGGCGTTGACCCATCGATCCGGCCGCGGCCGCATTGCGCCGCGTCACCGATCAACCGGCCCCGCCCACAGGGCGACGGCCGCTAAGCGCCGTCCCTCGGCATGGCCTCGGCCCGGACTTTGGCCGGGTCGGCGA
>Ga0187783_10000960_pt1 | contig 21151 bp, 21 predicted proteins | sample 1015_SJ02_MP02_2_FD_132471 | JGI IMG/M metagenome (GOLD analysis project Ga0187783, IMG submission 132471) | Tropical peat soil microbial communities from peatlands in Department of Meta, Colombia - 1015_SJ02_MP02_20_MG | ecosystem: Environmental > Terrestrial > Soil > Wetlands > Peat | place...
CGGCTGTTACCGATTTCGACATCTCAGAGTGCCAAAGTCGGGCAGGCCGGACTTTGGTCCCGCCCGCTTCTTTTTTCCCAAAACGGGCGCCGCGGGCTTCCAAAAGATGCGGGCGGGACGCCCGCGGTCCCACGCTAAGACGCGGCGAGGCTCAAGACGATTCGACGCGGCGGGCCGCACCACGTACCCCCGCGAGCAGCCGGAACACTGTCACGATATCGCTTCGCACCCTGCCCACAGCAAGATAGACGCCGGTCGCGCTACCTGCGAGGCCACCCAGCATAAGCGTGATCACGATGATGTCCCAGACCGGCCGGACGCGCAGCCATGCGGCAAAATCGACGCGATGGAGCCCGGCGAACAGCCACCGATGCCAGCGGGAGCTGGAATCGGCGCGCTGCAACAGCGCCCCGGACGCCGCGTCGAGGTAATAGCGCGTATTCTCGGCATCGTTGGCGATGACTCGGTAAACCGGCAACGCAACCTGGTCATGATGGCTGAAATAATAGGCGTCCTCCTCGCGCAGCATGCCTTGCACCGCAATGCCGTTCGCTCCGACGAGCCGCGCGGCAGCCTCGGCGAGCTCCTGCTCCGACAACGGTGCAGCGTTTCCGGAGGCGTCAAGCCGCGCCACTGTTCCGTCAGCGCCGGTGGCGAGCCAGAACAGCTTGCCGGCGAACGGCGCAGTCGTGAGGCTCACAGCGTCCGCCGGCCGCGCCGCTATGGCGGCGAGCGACACGCGCACCTCGCCCCACCTGGGTAGCGGACCTTCAAGCCGGCCGATCTCGCCCGCGCCGCCTCGGCCCTCGAGAAATCCCCACGGGTTCATCGAGACCAACCCGCTGACCACGAAGGAGAGGGTGCAGATGCCGAACACCAGCCCGGAGAGATGATGCCAATAGAACAGGCCGCGATAGGGCGACAACTTGCCGTCCTTGCCGCGCCGGAATTGCGCGATGCCGAGATAGAGCCCGAGCGCGGTGAGGAACGTGCCGAGAATCGAGGCCCAGATGACCGTCTCGCTCCACAACAGTCCGTCGCTGCGCAACGCCGTGAGGTAGAACCAGTGCGGGATAGCGCCGAGCCAGTTCCAGAACCGCTGCGTTGCCGTGGTGCGCAGCACGATCTGGCCGCTGGTGCTCGATACGTAGATGGTCGAGCGTTCCGGATCGTCGAACGTGAAGCGGTGCAACGGGCGGTCGCGGCGATAGCGCCCCACGGTCCACTGATCCTCATCGATGGTCGCGGCATCAGCGACGCTTGCCCGCCCGGCGGCCCGCGTGATGGTATCGAGCGCGATCGCCCGCGCGTCCGCACTATCGATGCGGCGGACGCCGACGCCCTCGGCGAGATCGATCACCGCATCGGGCCGCGGCGGACGACGCAGCCGCAACACCGGCACGCCGACGAGATTCTCAATCTGGACACGGTAAAATTGCAGGTCGTCCGGGATCAGTCCATCCGCCACCCGGCAGCAGGCCTGCCACGGAATGGGCGCCAGTGCGCTCAGACGATCCTGTTCGGTCAGGCGGGGGAAGCCCATGTACATCATGACGATGCCGGACGCGAACCAGAGCAGCATCAGGATGCCCACCGCGATCCCGAGATAGCGGTGGAAGGTCACGAGGGTACGCCAGACGAAGCTTTTCATGGCTTTGAGTGTAGCAGGGACTCGCAAAGGGCTCCACGCCGCCGAAGCGCCCAGCGATTACGCCGCTTTGACCGTATGGGCCCTCAGATCGATTCGATCTCATGGGAACGCGCTTCTAGATCCGGATACGCGACCTTGTAATTTCGTGTCTCTTCAATAGGCTTGAGCCCGTCAGGCTGGGCAAGGCGAAACGCATGAGGGGAAACGCATGCCATATGCAAGAATGACGGTTGCACTATTCGGAATCGCGACGATGACCGGTGCGGCCGTGGCGCAAGAAGGCCAAAAGGCAGCGCTGCCCGACACCACGCCGTGCCCGGATACCATAGCCGGCATCGCGACCTGCTACACCGCCAGGCACGAGACCGGCGCTTACATCACGGCAGCAATGCCCAAGAACTGGAATGGCAACCTCGTCGTGTTCGCCCACGGCGGGCCATCGCTCCTGCCGCCGACGGCGACCGGCAGCAAGTCCGATCTGAACAAATATTCCTATGCCGTGCGGCGCGGCTTTGCCTGGGTTGCGTCCAGCTACCGGCGCGAGGGCTACGGCGTCGCGATGGCGGCTGCCGATTCCGACAATGCCCGCAAGCTCTTCATCGCGCAATTCGGCAAGCCGCAGCACACCATCCTGCACGGCGCATCCTACGGCGGCCTCGTGGGGGCGAAGCTGATCGAGACCTACGCGAAGAATCCCGACGGCAGCTCGAAATTCGACGGCGCCTTCCTCAACAGCGGCGCGGTGACGGGCGCGACGCTCAATTATCAACATCGCGTCGACCTGCGGGCCGTGTACCAGTACTATTGCAAGAACATGCCGCGACCGGACGAGGCGGCATATCCGTTATGGAATGGCGTCGCGCCAGATTCGAAAATGACGTTGAAGGACCTCGACGCCGTGGTCGACGAATGCACCGGCGTCGGCCATTTGGCCGCGGCGCGCAGCGATCAGCAGAGGCAGAATCTGGCCAACATCATTGGCGTAATGGGCTATCCGGAAAATCTGCTGGTGCGCCACATGCAGGCCGGAACGCTTTTGTTCCGCGACATCGTGAAGAACACGACGGGCGGGCGCAATCCGTTCTCGAACACAGGCGTCCGCTACAAGGGTTCTTCCGACGACCTCGCGCTGAACCGCGATGTCGTCAGGTTCGACGCCGATCCGGCTGCCGCCGCGGCGTTAAGGTCCGATGGCGATCCGACCGGCGTGCTGCCGGTGCCGGTGGTGTCGATCCATTCGATCAACGATCCCCAGGTCGTTGTCGAGGCGCAGTCTGCATATCTTGATGCCGTCAAGGCGGCGGGCAGCGCCGACCGCCTGGTGCAAGCGTTCACCGACGAGCGCGCCCACACAGGACAAAGCGGGCCGGAACTCGCGGCTGCACTCGATGCCCTCATGCAATGGATCGAAAAAGGCGCCAAGCCGACCGCCCAGTCGATCGCCGCCGGCTGCGAACAATTGCGGGCGAGCCTTGATGGCCCGTGCCGCTATCATCCGGAGTACGCGCCGAAACCCTACGCGACGCGCTACTATGCGCGCGAAGCCGCGGTGCGATAGGGGGCTCGCAAGATTGGGTAGCTCGCTTCCCGCCGTAGGCGGCGACTGAACTGAGGGACACGCGGATACGGGCGAAGCACAAACCGGAAGAGGAAGATGACCAGCATCCTCGCTTTTGCGCTGCCTGTCGTAATTGTGATTGCGACCCTTGAGGGTCTCCTTCTCGCCGTCGTGATGAGGCGCAACTACAATTGGCGTGCGTATTTCGCTTCGCTCGCCGATGCCCTTGGGCGCCAGTACATCGTATTGACGTTCTTTACCGTAAGCCTCGCTGCACCGGCATCCGGGTGGGCTCACCGCCACCACCTATTCACGATACCGGTCGATACGGCCGTCGCGACAGTTGCGCTTCTGATCGGCCAGGATTTCAGCTACTACTGGTTCCATCGCTGCAGCCACCGGATTCGGTGGTTTTGGGCGACCCATGCCGTGCATCATTCCTCAAATGAACTCAATCTTGCTGCATCCTATCGCTTTGGGTGGACCGGCCGGGTGACCGGGACAGCCATCTTCTACGTGCCGCTCATCTGGCTCGGCTTTGAGCCGCGCGCAGTGGCCATCGCCAGCGCGCTGAACCTGCTCTATCAATTCTGGCTGCATACAGAATGGATTCCGAAGCTTGGCTGGCTTGAGTACGTCCTGAACACGCCCTCTCATCATCGCGTGCATCACGCCGCCAACCCCGAATATCTCGACCGCAACTATGGTGGGGTCTTCATCATCTGGGACCGCATCTTCGGCACCTTCGTTGCCGAACGCGACGATCTGCCGTGCCGCTATGGCCTGGTGCAGCCCCTTCGCTCCAATAATCCGGTCTTCATCGCCTTCCATGAATGGATCGCGCTCGTCCGCGATTTGTGGCACGCGCGATCGTGGCGGGATCGGTGGTCGTACCTCGTTGGCCCGCCTGGCTGGCGATCCGATCACGAAGGGGCGACATGCGAGACCGCGTTCGAGGCTGAGGCGCTGGGGCCGGTCGCTTGATACGAGGATAGGGTGGGCACGCTTCGCTTTGCCTACCCTACCGATCTTCGCCCGTCTTGCACGCTGCTAGAAACTCGCCGGCGCGGATGTGCGGCGCCACGTGCCCGCCTGCGGAATGGGCACCCCAAGATTTTCGCGCAACGTCGTGCCGGCATACTCCTTGCGGAACAGGCCGCGGCGTTGGAGTTCCGGCACGACAAAACGCACGAAGTCTTCATAGGCTCCCGGCACGTGGGTTGCGGAAACCACAAAGCCGTCGCAGGCGCGCTCCACAAACCATTGCTCAAGCCGGTCCGCAACCTCCTTGGGGCCGCCGATGATCGGGTCATGCACCCGACCGCGGCCGCTGAAATGGATGAAGTCGCGCACGGTCGGATTCGTCTTTCCGCTCGCCTGGACGACGCGATCGCGGATCGCCTGCAGACCGGACATTTCTGCCAACTCATCATCGGTGAAAGCCTCGTCCATGCCCTTTCTGGCAAAGTCGAAATTGAGCACCTCGGACAACAGGGACAATGCATCGATCTCGAGTGGCAGATTGCTGATCTCCGCCCACTTGTCCTCGGCCTCCGCCTTTGTGGCGGCGGATACGGTGTTGACAAGCTGCGCTATCTTGACGTGCTCGGGATTGCGGCCGCGGCGCGCCACCTCCTTCTTGAAATCCGCATAGTCGCGTTTGCCGATCTCCATATTCGGATAGATGACGAAGATCACCTCGCCCCACTGCGCTCCAAAACTCTTGCCGCGACCGCTCTGGCCGGCCTGGATAATGACCGGGTGCCCCTGCGACGAGCGCGGTACGGTAAACGGCCCGCGCGAGCGGAAATTGCGGCCCTGGTGGTCGAGGCGGTGAACCCTCTCGGGCTTGGCGAAGAGGCCAGTTGCCTTGTCCTGGACGATCGCATCGTCCTCCCAGGTGTCCCAATGGCCGAACACGACTTCCATGAACTCGTCGGCGCGATCGTAGCGCAGGTCATGCCCAATGACCTCATCGCGGCCCATGTTTTGAGCCTCGCCGTCATTGAGCGAGGTGACGACATTCCAAGCCGCGCGCCCGTCCGTCATCAGGTCGAGCGTCGCAAAGAGGCGCGCCACATGGAACGGCTCGTAGTAGCTCGTCGAATATGTCGCACCGAGGCCGAGCCGTCCGGTCGCCATGCCCATCACTGTGAGCACCGTCACCGCGTCGAGCTTCACGCAGCGAATGCCATGGTGAACCGTATGCGCGTGACTGCGCCCGTACATGTCGGGCATCGACAAACGGTCGTCGAAAAAGCCGAGGTGGAACTTGCCTTCCTCAAGCACCCGGCCGACATGCCGGTAGTAGTCCGCCGACCAGGTATCGGTGCGCGACCGCGGATGGCGCCAGGAGCTCGCAAAATTTGTGCAGTTCTGCGCTTGAAGGAAGGCGATCAGGGTGATCTGGCGCATCGATTTCCTGAAATTGCGATTGGAGGTTTGATCGGGCTCACAAGCGAAGATCGTCGGACGATTTTGCCGTGATCTTTGACCCTACATCACTGCCCCTGCACGTGGAAGGTGCCGGCGGCGCCTTCGCCAACCCACCCGCCGCTCCTCGCACGATCCGGCCGTCCCGCCCAAGTGGATTTGCGATGCCATGCGGACTGTTCCGGCTCCGACGAAAATTTTTTGCAAAACGTAGCCCTGTTCGCGAACGCGCACGCACCTATGTTGAAAACGTCGCCGGACAGGATCGGCCGTTGTCTACGGGCGCCTGCCGGCTGCGATTTTGACTATCTGGAGCCTACGTGACCCCGTTTGTTGGCTTGGCGGACGGCCTCAAGAGACGACGCGCCAGTCAAGTTGCTGGCTTTGTCGCGGCGATGATTGCCGCCACGGCTCTGGTCGGCTGGTGGGCCGGGATGCCGCTGCTGTCGAGCTGGGGCTCGGGCTTCGCCACGGTGAAGCCGGTGGTGGCCTTGTGCCTCGCAGCCCTCGGCCTCGCGCTCGTATACTCCGGCAAGGACGCGCGCCTCGCATTCCCGATCGGCCTCGCCGTGGTGGTTCTTGCTGCGCTCGGCCTCGGCGTGGCCCTCTTGGAGGTGGAACTTGGCATCGACCACTGGCTCGCGGGACCGGGGGCGGCCTCATTCCGGGTAACAAACACCGCGATGCTGGCGTTGGGGCTCGCGGGCGGCTCGCTTGCGCTCAGCCGTTTCGAGCGACATCGCTTGGCCGCGACCATCCTCGCAGGCATCGCGGGCGCCATCGCCGTATTCGCCCTGCTCGGCTACCTCACTGGAATCGACACTCTCTACGGCTCGGCGTCAGTCCGCTCTCCCCCGCTGCCGACCACCGTTAGTCTGCTCTGCGTCGCCGGCGGGATTATCCTGCACAGCGGTACCATGCCGGCGCTCCGCAAGCCCCGGCCGTCGTGGCATCTCCTGGTCATGCTTGGATGCGCGATCATCGCGCCGCCCCTGCTGTTCGGCGTGTACGCGGGCGTCAGCGTCGGCGACGCACAGTTCGACGAGGTCCGCTCGGAGCTGCGGAATGAGGCCCGCACTTTGTCGGCGGAAGTTGACCGCGAGATCATCGGCGAGATCGGCAGGCTGGAGGCGCTAGCCGCCTCGCCGTCGCTGCGCCAGGGCGACTTCGCCTCCTTCCAGCGCCAGGCCGAGGCCTCGCTCGCCTTGCACCAAAGCGGCAACATTGTCCTCGTCGACCGCGACATGCACGAGCTCGTCAATACCTGGGTGCCCTTCGGCACGCGCTTGGAAGAAAACGCCGCAGTTCCCGAACCTGCCCAGCGGGCTCTCGCAACCGGCAAGCCGCAAGTCACCGGCCTGTTCATGGGCTCCGTCGTCAAACAGTTCATGTTCGGCATCATCGTGCCCGTAGAGATCGATGGCGAGGGCCGCTACGCCCTCGTCAGGTCGCCTGATCCGCACACCCTCGAACGCCTGGTCGCCGCCAATGAGCTGCCGGCCGGTTGGCATGCGGTGGTTTCCGATGCCGCGCACCATGTCATGGCGGGATCTCAACCTGAGGATGCAATCATCGGTGGGGAGCTGCCGCCGTCGCAGTGGGATCGCGCCGGACCTGATGGCGTATTCGAGTTTGTCGACTCCAAAGGGCAATCATCGCTGGAGGCTTACGCGCGGTCGGGATTGACCGACTGGGAAATCGCCGTGTGGGAGCCCACGGCCCTGCTCGAGGCCCCGGTTCGGGCGTTGTGGTGGACCATCGGCCTGACGGCGTTGCTGGTGCTTGGGCTGGTCGTTGCCCTGGCCTCATGGCTGGGCCGGATTATCGCGCGCGCGGTCGGCGAGGCGGCTCGCGCCGCACTCGCTTCGGGAGAGAACGGCCAGCCGTCGCCGGGCGGAACGCCCCTCGCTGAGGTCAACGCGCTGATGGCGGAGCTTCGAGGAACCACCGATTTGCTGCGCGAGAGCGAGCGCCAACTGCGCCTCGTCACCGACAACGCGCCGGTCGCCATCTCGCACACCGATACGGAACCCCGCTACAAGTTCGTCAACAGGTATATTGCGGAGCGCGTTGGTCTTCCGCCCGAGCAAATAATTGGCAAACGGGTCTCGGAGGTCATCGGCGACAAGGCATTCGCGATTGCCGAGCCCTACATCCGCGCGTGCCTGGCCGGCAAGGCAGTCGAGTTCGAGGTCGAGGTGCCTGACCGGGCGGCCGGCGAGCTGCAATTCATCCATGCTCACTTCGACCCTGAATGGAGAGACGGCAAAGTCGTCGGGCTCGTCTCCGCAAGCACGAACATCACCGGCCTCAAACGAGCCGAAGCTGCGCTGCGCGAGAGCGAAGCGACATTCCGTGCCATGTTCGACGCCAGCAGCGTCGGCAAGATCGAGGTCGAGCCCGGAAGCGGCCGTTTCCTCCGCGCCAACGCCGCAATGTGCAAGTTGGTCGGCTACAGCGAGGCGGAATTGCTCGCCCGGTCGGTATACGACATTACGTATCCCGACGACCTCGCCCTCGAACGCGAGTTGTGTCGACGCCTGGAGGCCGGAGAGTCAGATTTCGACGTGGAAAAGCGCTATGTCCGTAAAGACGGAACGGCCGTGTGGGCGCGGACAACGGCGAACGTCATCCGCGACGCGTCCGGCCGGCCATTGCGCCACGTGGCCGTGATCCAGGATCTCGAGGCGCGCAAGCGAGCGGAGGAGGACCTGAAGGCGAGCAAGGACCGCTTGCAGCTTGCCCTCAACGCAGCCCGCCTCGGGTCGTACCAATACAATCCGCGTGCTCGCGTATTCTCAGGGGATGCGCGCGCTCAGGAGATTTTCGATTTTGCCAAGAATGAGGCGGTTGTCGAAGACATCATGAAGCTGGTGCATCCGGACGATGCGGAAAGGGTTTCAGCAGCCCTCCAGGCGGCGCTCGACCCTCTCGATCCGAGGCGCTCCGCAACCGAGTTCAGGCTCCGGCGGGGAGACGGCGAGGTTCGCTGGGTGGAGACTCTGGGGGTGGCGTATTTCGAGGGCGATGGGCCGGAGCGACAGGCCGTGAGGTTCGTCGGTACCGTACAGGACATTACCGAACGCAAGAAGCGCGAGGAAGAGCGCCGGGAGCGCGAGGAGAAGGAGCACCTCCTCATGCGCGAAATCAATCATCGCGCCAAGAACATGCTCAGCGTCGTGGACGCCATCGCTCACCAGACCGTGGCCAATAACCCGGAAGATTTCGTCGAGCGCTTCTCCGAGCGCATCCAGGCGCTCTCAGCCAATCAGGACCTGCTGGTCCGTAACGAGTGGCAGGGAGTTGATGTCGAGGAGCTCGTACACGCCCAGCTCGCGCATTTCGCCGGCCTGATTGGTTCGCGTATCGCCGTACGCGGCCCCACGCTGCGCCTGAGGGCGGCCTCCGCCCAAGCCATCGGGCTCGCGCTTCACGAGCTCGCCACCAATGCCGGGAAATACGGGGCGCTGTCGACAGATACCGGCCGCGTCGACGTCTGCTGGGGGATCGACGGCGACACTCTGACGATGATCTGGACCGAGCGCGACGGGCCGCCGGTATCCGCGCCGAAGCGGCGCGGGTTCGGCACCATCGTCATGGAAACGATGGCCGAGCGTAGCGTGGATGGCAAGGTCGCCCTTGACTATGCGCCCTCAGGCCTCATTTGGCGCTTGACCTGCTCGGCAGGGAACGCGCTGGAAATGAAGGCAGCCAATCAGCGGCGAGCCTCCAGCACCCGGTAAACGCTCGCCCGCCCGATGCCGAGCGCCGTGGCGATGGCGCTAGCTCCCATGCCCTGGGACCTCATCTCGCGCACCCTGACTGCGTCTATCGAGGCGGACCGGCCCTTGTACATGCCCGCGGCCTTGGCCCTGGCAATACCCTCAAGTTGGCGCTCGCGACGGAGATTCGTCTCGAACTCGGCGAAGACCTCAAGCATATCGAGGAAGCATTTGCCGGCCGCGGTGCCAGTGTCGATTGGCTGTTCGGTCGCCTTCAATGAGGCACCTCGGATCTTGATCGTCCGGACGATGTCCTGGAGGTCCCCGACACTGCGGGCTAGGCGATCGATCCGGGTCACGATCAACACGTCACCGGCACGGAGGAAATCGAGGATGGTCCGCAGCTCTTCACGACCTTGCGTGGTCGTGCCGCTCCGCTTCTCGGCCCGGATCGTGTCGCAACCGGCGCCGCGCAACGCGGCTTCTTGGATCGAAAGATCCTGAGAGCCACTGCTGACTCTCGCATAGCCGATGATGGTCATTAACCCCTCAACCCCACGACCTTGCCCATGGGCAAGAATTTGGAAACCTGAATAAAATGTATCGTTTACCTCTAGACCATAAGCAGATGGTGTCTTGGAAACCAAAACACAATCTTATTAAGATGTATTTTTCGTCTCACACAGGTGACTCATTTGGGTATACCGAAACAAGACGGAATGAACCAAACGAAAGAACCGCCGGGTTGTCCCCGACGGCTCTTTTCGTCAGCAGACGAAATCAGACGGCGCGCAAATTCTCCGCAGAGGACTTGCCCGTCTTTCGATTGGCAACAAGATCGAAAGTTACCTTTTGCCCCTCATTGAGGCTACGCATCCCTGCGGCCTCGACCTGTTTGACGTGCACGAAGACATCCTTGCCGCCATCATCCGGCTGGATGAATCCGTAGCCTTTATCTGGATTGAACCACTTTACCGTGCCTTGAGCCATGTAGCCTGTCTTTCAAAGTAATCTCCTATTCGGGAGATATTGTCCCGGCAGCCCGGAATCGTAGGCGCGTTGGATTTGTGCGTCAAACGCGCGTCGGACTTCATCGGCGGTGCCGGGAGAGCAGAGACACTCATTCGTCGCTGTGATTGCCGAGCGAGATTGTAATTCGCTTGATCTGGTGGAAGTCCGGACCACGCTCGATAATCTCTCCCAGCTGCTCAAATTCTTCGAAGTCGTGAGCCATCTTGCCATTGGCATACGTGATGCTCGCGTGCCAGCGAGGCTTCGTAATGCCTGGTAACGTGGGGGTAGTTGTTTGCTCAGTCATAGTCTCTCCTCTCAATTGCCGGCCATCCGGGCCGGCACGGTACTCAACTTGCGGGCGTAGCTCTGCCTCTTCGTCATTTCGTCCTTGAATCCCATAGACCGCCAAATCTCCCATAGACCGCCAACTTTCTGAGCTTGGCGGTCTTGGCGTTCTATGAGAGATCTTGGCGGTCTATGGAGCGGGGCCGTGGAATCGATAGGAAGAATTTACCCTCGGTCCCGAAACCTTCCCGCCTCGATACAACTCCTAGTTCCTTCCGAGCGCGTTCCAGAGTGCGCTTGGCAATACCTGCTTTCTGGCTTGCTTTTCGATGATGGAAGCCTCTAGCCGCTCGGCAACGCTGAATTCCTCGCGGAGAAAATTCATCGCCTCGGATAGCGCGCCGCCAGCACCGTCGCCCCCGCCCACTTCCATCGCTGCCGCCAAAGCCTCATCGGCCGACATGGTGATCGGAGAGCTATCCCAATCGATGCGAGGCGCCACGATCCGACCGTCATAGAGAAGCTGTTGCCCAATACGGAAGGCCAGCCCTTCCTTTCGCGGCGCGAGATTGTTCTTAATCGGGAGCATCAACGTGCGCCCGGTTTCCTGCCCTTCGTTCATTTCACGGGTAAACAGATAGGCAGACCGGGCAGCGGCGATGAACGCCTGGCTTCCGGTCGCCGTGTTCATAGCCTTGGTTACGGTCTTGGCGGGATGCGTAAGTCCGAGCACCGTAATGTTGTGCTCCTCGGCGAAATCCTTCAGCGGGGAAAGGACTGCCCGAACGTCGGCAGTCCGATGCGTGTCGATCTTGCCGGCTCCAAGGTAGGCTGTGATCGGATCGATAATGATCAGCACGACATCGCCGATCTCCCGCACCTTCTCGCCGAGCAATTCGAGGTCCGCCTGCAGGCTGAACGAGCTGGGCTTGCCATCTTCGTCGTGCACCGCATTGAGGCAGTAGATTCGGGTCACATCGGCCTTGGCAGCATCCGCTCGCGTGCGGACGGTATCGGACAAGCCGTCCTCCGCGGTCAGGACGATCGCGCTTCCCAATGGGGCTCTGCTGCAACCGTCAGGCCAAACATTCCCAGTCGTCACCCGCGCCGCGATATCGATCGCGGTATTGGTCTTGCCGCAATCGGGCGGCCCGGTGAACAGGACGAACTTGCGGGCGATGCGGTCGGGCCAAAGCCAGCAGACGGGCTGCGGCTCGATATCGGCCAACCGGTCGAAAGCCGCCTTTCGGCGCTTCTTATGCTTGCCGTGGCCAATTCCGTTGGTCTTGTGAGCGATACTATTACCATCGAGACGGATAGCTGGCCCACGAGCTTTCAGCGCCAGGGCGATGCCTTGGGATAATGCGGTCTGCACATCGCCCGGATCGAGATTGTGCACGTGGATCGCAGACTCGCTCAATTCGTCGAGCGCGCTACCGTCATCGCCGAGGCGATCAAGATTAGCCGCGCCATCGCGGACGGCCATGAGCCTCGCCAACAGATTGTCGGCCGTACGCATGGCTTTCATGGCCCGGGCGAGCGCATCGGCCACGGCCGGCTCCCGAAGGACCTCGCCGTTCGTGCCATCGTCCGGGCCGATATCCATCAGGCCGGTTCCCGCAGCCGCAGCTTTGCCAGCGTCGGCCGCTTGCGCGGCGAATCGGGTGGGAGGGCCGCATGCTCCTTGACCAGAGCAGCTCGAAGGGAGCCCCATCTCTCAGGCGAGATGCGCCGCCGAGGCTTGGCAGTTGCCGCTTGCTTGCAGCGCTGGCGTTGTGTTATCCGAAAGGTGTTCTGTCCAGGAACACTCTTCGGAGCCGCCGCCGCTGTGCCATCAGCGAGGCGGCTCTCTGCTTTGAGCATGGGACTATCATCTCCTTTTCGGGAATGCCGGCAGCCGTGGCCGGAGCGGTAGACCTCCCGTTCGCACTGGGCGGTCTTTTGCTTGTTAGGCGGCGGTATTGTTGTGGCAGACGCGATTCAGGAGCCATCGCTCAATTGCTGACTCGCGATGCCCAAAACGGCCTTTCGAAATCTGGACGCGCTCAGGACCTTCGCCATCATTCACCATGCCGCGCAAAGTTCTCTCGCTGATGCCCAACATCGCGGCTGTTTCATATGACGACAGAACGCGATCGAGTGCACGTCTCTCAATCTGTTTAGTCATTGGTGGCGCTTCTCCGGTCAGCAATTGACAATGCCGGAGATGGAATGCCGCAAATCAAAGTGCAACGATCAATTTCTCACGGGAATGATTTGTAATTCTAGTGATGATTTTCCCCTCGTTCGACAAGCTGAATTGTCTCGATCAAGCGCGGCAGTGTACCAAGTTCGCGATGGCTCTCCCAAAGACGCCAGAGGGGATTTTTTTCAGGATTGACGGCTTCGCATAGCCAATTGGCCAGATTGTCCTCCCTCACGCCTCCCCATTGGCTGTTGAACGGCTCGTTCTTGATCAAATACCTGATGGCCTCGATATCAGCGCACTGCGGCCTCAACTTTTGCTTCACGGTCTCCACATCGGCAAGAAGCAAGAGAAGAGTTCGCGGATTGTTGCGCTTGAGTCGGCCCGGTTGCGGCCCGTTGACAGTCTCAAATCCGGGATGGATCTCTTCAGTCAACCGTCCAATCAGGCGCATAAAATCGTAGGCAATATTTCCGGTTGTAGTTACTTCATACAATTCAAAGAACAAACCGATCTTTTCAGGTTTTTTGCCAATGTCAGCGCGAGGGGCCAACTTCTCCACCAATCGAAATGCTAATCGCGGAAAATCACTAGCGTCATCTCCAGTCCGATCAACTTCATGCAAACGGAAAAGCTGTTCGAATCGCTCGACCGCCTCCTTTTCAAGGCGGCACCACTCCTTCTCATTCCACTCCAGTGCTCTTGCGATGCGCGGAACATCATCCGCAGTTAGCCTCTGTACCTGCACGTCTAAGCGGAACGCCTCTGGTAGAAGATCAGCGGTGACAAAGTTGGTTGCGATCGGCTCTGACAAGTCGTTGGGCGGCTTTTTCATCAATCGCCACCCAGGAGCAATTTAAGATGATCGGCCCACAGGTTTAGCGCCGCCGACTTCTCCGCCGCATAGACGGATCTGTTATATACTCCTGCGACTCCACGCCGATGGCCGCTAACGTGGTTGAGCACGGCCTCAATGACGTGGGGCTGCACTCCAAGATCGCCGAGCCGGGTTGCGCAGGTTCTCCTAATGTCATGGATCACCCAATGGGGCATCTCTCCAAGCGTCTCATCGAGTTCCGCCTTGGCTTTCCACGACGATTGGAAAAAAACCAAATCTCGGCCGTCATAGCGTGACTGCCCGGCGAGCACTTCAAGCGCGAGGTCGGATAGCGGTACATCGTGCGGTCGATGGTTTTTGGTGCGCTCGCCAGGCAGACAAATCAGCCGCTTGTCGAAGTCAATTTCGCTCCATCGCAAGCCAGCAATTTCCATCTTCCGCTGCCCGGTCATAATCAGGAGTTTCATGGTGCGGCCGAAATCGTTCGCTGGCAGCGCCTTCCAGATTTGCGCGACTTCCCCGTCGCTCAGCACCCGTTCACGAGGCTTCTCATTGGCGTGCGTATTCGTGCCGATAACGGGATTCGCGTCGCAAAGACCCTCCTTGACGGCCCACGCGAAGAACGCGCCGAGATCCGTCCTGCAGCGATCGGCCGTCACCAGACCGTTCGCCTTGGCTATGTGGGCAAGTTGCGCCGCTACGGCGGCACGGGTCACCTTGTCGAGACCAAGATGGTGAAGCGGCTTGCAGTGGTGTTTAAGGTATCGCTTGGTGCGGCTATAGGTCGAAGGACGAGTCCGACGCTCCTGCCGTTCCAGATAGGGCTCTATCATCGCCCCAAATGTCTCGCTCGCCTTGGCCCTGGCTTCCAGTTTCTCTCCGGCTGGATCATGGCCAAGTCGAACCGCCGATAGGAGGTCTTTCGCCTTATTCCTCGCCTTGCCCGGATCAAGCTCCGCGAGCTTGCCGAAGGTCATTCGGCGGTGTTTGGTGCCGATCTTATATTGAACGATCCAGCGGGCTTCCCCGGGGCGCGAACCGGCGCGCAAACGAAGACCGAAGCCGGGAATCTCATCATCGAAGAAGACGGCATCGGCCTTGCCAATCGGCAGGGCGATTGTCTTCACGGTCGCGGAGGTAAGCTTCAAGGATCGCCTCCTGGGAAGAACATGGAGAATGGACTATTGTCCTCATATGCCACTCCATGTCCCGTTTCAACACATGGCTTTCCTTGATTTTATTGGATTTCCTGTTTTTTCGTCCTTCACTGTCCGCTGTTGTCCACAGAGTAATTTGCCATTCACACACAAGCATTTAATACGCAACTGCCAATCGGAAGAACGGCCGCGGACTATTTCGGGTTCCGGCGTTCACCCGACGTGCTAGGATGGTAAATAGAAAGGTCTGACGTCGTGGGCGAATTTACTCGGATCACGCAGAATCCGCTGTCATGGGTGGCAAACCATGCATCCGTGGGATGCGGGTGACGGTCGGCGTGATCGTGGCACAGATCGGCGCGGGTCTGACGATTGATCAACTGCTGGCGGACTATCCTTATTTGGATCGCGACGACATCCTTGAAGCCTTGCGTTATGCCGCATGGCGGGCGCAGGAGCGTGAGATCGCTCTTACGGATTCCTGATGAAGGTCTTGGTCGACATGAATTTGTCGCCGGACTGGGCGGGATTTCTTGCTGAGGCTGGCTTTGAAGCGGTCCATTGGTCGAAGGTAGGCTCGAAGAGCGCCACAGAATTGATGAAATGGGCCGCTGAGAACGATCACATCGTTCTCACCGCCGACTTAGATTTTGGCGCCATCCTTGCGGCGACGCACGGTATCAAACCGAGCGTTGTCCAAATGCGCAGCGACCAATTCTAGCAGGACGCGAGCAAGGTCGTCCTGCACTTCAGGTGGCAGCCTGCGCGACGTCCACCGCATGCTCGAAAAGCTTGGTTATGACGGCACCCTAACACAACTTCCCTTCCGGAGGCATGTCCGACATAACCGCTTTTCGGTCGACCTTCAACGGCCCGCGTGCCGCGTGGCAAGGCGCTCAATGGCGGAACAGTCCGCGCAATGTTTCCTTCTTGCCGCCGTCCCGCTGCCAGGTGATGTTGGCGATCCGCCAGTCACTCTTGATCTTGATGAGGTCGAGCATGATCGTGCTCTGCCGATCGATGTTCTTGAAATTGACGGTTGCGACCGCTTTGTCGGGCGAAACGTCGCGCACCGCAATGTCGACCGCTGAAATTTCCCAGTCTTGGGCATCGATGAAGGGATCGCCGTCCAGTATGCCGACTTCGCCGTGAGCGGCCTTCTGATCCTTAATGATCAGCGCGGCGAGCGACGGCTCGAAATAGCGCCGGATTGCCGCGTCGGTATCGAGCAAAATGCCCTTGCCGTTCCCGCCCTTGTAGGCGTCGTAGATCCTGGTCACAAAGGCTGTAGCCGATGCATCGGCGGCTACCGCCGGCGCCGCGACGACGTAAGCCATGCCGAGCGTGCCGACGGCAATGAAAAGCAAGGTGCGTCGCGTCGGCATTAGTCTTGCTCCGGCGTCAGGACGAACTGTCAGGACGGGGTGTCAGGGCGAAGACGATCGGGGCGGGTCTCACCGTTTCGAGAACTGGAACGACCGCCGCGCTTTGGCCTTGCCGTATTTCTTGCGCTCCACCACGCGGCTGTCGCGGGTGAGGAAGCCGCCGCGCTTGAGGACGGCGCGCAGTTCCGGCTCGAAATTCGTCAGCGCCTTGGAGAGACCGTGGCGTACCGCACCGGCCTGGCCGGACAACCCGCCGCCCGACACCCGGCAGATGACATCGTATTGACCGTTCCGATTGGACATGACCAGCGGCTGCGAGATCATCATGCGCAACACCGGTCGTGCAAAGAACACTTCGATCTCGCGGTTGTTGACCGTGATCTTGCCGGTGCCGCGCTTAATCCAGACGCGGGCGACCGCGTTCTTGCGCTTGCCGGTCGCGTAGGCGCGACCGAGACCGTCGAGCTTCTGGACGTATCTGGGGGCTTCCGGGGGGGCCGGCTTGAGTGCCGATAGTTGATCGAGCGATTGTATCGTCTCGGCCATGATCAGGCGCTCCTCACATTCTTGCGGTTCATTGCTGCGACATCCAGAACTTCGGGAGTTTGCGCTGCGTGGGGATGCTCGGCGCCCTTGTAGACACGAAGATTAGCAAGCTGACGCCGGCCGAGCGGACCGCGCGGCAACATGCGCTCGACCGCCTTCTCGACGATCCGTTCCGGGAACCGCCCTTCGAGGTAGAACTTCGCCGAGCGCTCCTTGATGCCGCCGGTGAAGCCGGTGTGGTGGTGATAAATCTTCTTCTCCACCTTGCGGCCGGTGAGAACCACCTTCTCGGCATTAATAACGATGATGTTGTCGCCGCAGTCCACGTGGGGCGTGTAGGTGGGCTTGTGCTTGCCGCGCAACCGCATCGCGATGATCGTGGCAAGACGCCCGACCACCAGACCGGTGCCATCGATCACAACCCATTTCTTGACGACATCGGCGGGCTTGGCCGAAAACGTGCTCATAGGATTTTTCCGTTCGGCGCCTTGAGGCGCCTCTTTAGCCGACTTTTCGATCAGTCTATGCCTTGACACTCGCTCGGCCTGTCATCCCCCGGCCTGACCGGGCGATCCAGTAACCACCGGCGCCCCTCCGTACCCTCCCCCGCAAGCAGGGAAGGTTAGGGAGGGGGTGCCCGATCAAGCCGGGCAATGACACCGGTGGAGTCGTGAATGCTGTAGCGGACCCGGCTGCCGGGGTCAATGCCTAGGTGACGTTTATTTATCAACGAATCCAGTACGTTAAATTTATGGTATTATTAAACCATCAAATATCTTGCGGGGATGGAATGGAATATGTAGACGTCGCGTGGGCAACCAATTCCGCTCCGCCGACCGATCGAATTGCCACCTCGCCGACCGCTAAACGTTTGCCGAGCTTCATCAATTTCGCCTCTGCCAGAAGGTCGGTGGCGCCGGGCTTGCGCAGGAAGTTGATGCTGAGATTGGTCGTGACGGCGAGCGGCACCGGCCCGACTGCGGCGAGCACGGCGACATACATGGCGAAGTCGGCGAGCGCCATCATGGTAGGCCCCGATATTGTGCCGCCCGGACGAATGAAATCCTCCCGGTACGCTTGGCGAACCTGCGCGCCGCCGTGCCAAACCTCCTCGATGGAGAGGCCACTCCCGGCGTTGAACACTTGTGGAAACTCCTTGCGCAGGAAACTCTCCAGGTCGCCCCGCGCGAGCGCCGGCTCGAGGCGTCGTTCGGGCCTGTTCATCGTGTCTCGCCAGAGCTCCATTGCCGAAGGACATTGTGTCGGAAAGGACGCGCGATTACATCAGCGAATGTCAATTCGTCGGCGGATCTTCCAGCCGACCCGTGCTAGCTTCTGGCGATTCTGACGAGATGGAGACGAGCAACGTGTCCGGCGAAAAGAACGAGGATGGGATTTGAGCGTGATCGCTGCCAGAATAATTCCCGACGACCCGGTTCTACGGCGCGAGACCGAGGATGCGGTGGCGTGGCTCATCCTTAACCGCCCGGCCTCACGCAATAGCCTGTCAGAGGAACTGCTCACCGAATTGATCGACGCACTCGCTTCGCTCGGCCGCGATACCTCCGTGCGCGCCGTCGTCATTGCCGCTGAAGGCCCGGCGTTCTGCTCCGGACATGATCTCAAGGAGCTCACCGCGCGCCGTGCTGATCCGGACGGTGGCCGCGGCTTTTTCACCCGACTTTGGGGGCTGTGCAGCGCCATGATGACGTCTGTGGTGCAGCTACCGCAGCCGGTGATAGCGTGCGTGCAGGGCGCGGCGTCCGGCGGCGGTTGCCAGCTCGTCGCCAGTTGCGACCTTGCGGTTGCGGCGGCGGACTCAACCTTTGCGACCCCCGGCGCGAACATCGGCTTGTTCTGCTCCACCCCCATGGTGGCGCTGTCTCGCAACGTGGCGCCAAAACACGCCATGGAAATGCTCCTCACCGGCGACGCCATGTCAGCCGCCGATGCGCGCCGCATCGGTCTTGTCAACCGCGTGGTGCCGGCCGGAGAGGAGCGGGCCGAGGCGATGCGGCTCGCGCAGCGCATCGCGTCGAAGTCTACGCATGCTATTCGCGTCGGCAAGCAAGCATTTCACGCCCAACTCGCGATGAGCTTGGCCGATGCCTACGAGCACGTGTCCCGGGTCATGGTGGAAAACCTGTTCGATGCTGACGCCAAAGAGGGCATCGGGGCCTTTCTCGCCAAGCGACCGCCGCAATGGGGTGATTGATGGCGGCCTGGGGGTTTGCGAATCAATTCAACTCCGGTCGAGGCAGCCGTCATGTCGGCGGCCCGCAATCTCGGTCGGGCTGAAATCCTGTTTCCCCCCTCCAAGGAGGGTTTGAGAGGGGGACAAAGCTTCACACGCAAGGAGGACCTATGTTTTACCGCGCCGTACTCGCACTCGCCATTCTGGCCTCCGCCACCACGTTGCGCGCGCCCGCCGAGACGTTTGAGGAGCGGCAAGCCTGCACGCCCGACGCGCAGAGCCTGTGTATCGATGAAATCCCGGACCGCGAGCGCGTCTATGAATGCCTGGTTCGCAAGGTGAACCAGCTGAGCCCGGGGTGCAAGAAGATCATCAGCGCCTCTATCGCACCGGCTAAGCCGCAAAAGAAGTGATAACATTAGAGTAACCGTAGCCCGGATTGAGCGCAGCGAAATCCGGGATCGGCCTGTCAGCACGACACCGCTGCCCCCGGGTTTCGCTGGCGCTCAACCCGGGCTACAGTTTGTTTTGATTGGCTCTCTTTGCAATAGTCCGATGAACCACGACCGTTATGACGACGCGTATATTCGCGGCATTCTCAATACAGTGAAAACGATCGCCATGGTGGGCGTATCGGCCAATACCAGCCGCCCCAGCTATTTTGCCTTCAAGTATCTCTTGGAGCGCGGCTACCGCATGATTCCAGTCAATCCCGGATTGGCGGGCCAGCACTTGCTCGGCCGCATGGCTTACGCGACCCTCATTGATATACCGGAACCGGTCGACATGGTCGACGTGTTCCGCGCCTCCCAGCATGTGCTTCCGATCGTCGTCGAGGCGCTGGCGATGCAGCCGCGCCCGCGCGTCGTTTGGATGCAGCTTGGCGTCCGCAATGACGAGGCGGCGGAACTCGCCGAGGCGAACTGTCTTAAGGTCGTCATGAACCGCTGTCCCAAGATCGAATACGGCCGGCTTTCCGCGGAGATTTCCTGGATGGGCGTCAATTCGCGCACGCTGAGTTCGAAGTGGACGAAGCTGCCGGCTCGCGGCGTGCAGCGCCTGTCGCTTGACCGGGTCACCATGGCGGGCGGCGCCACTGACGCCGCGGAGCGCGCCGATCGGCGAGAACGGCGATGACGGAACGCACGCCCGGTTTCGCTACCCTTGCGATTCATGCGGGAAGCCAGCCTGATCCGGCCACGGGGGCGCGCGCCACTCCGATCTATCAGACGACGTCATTCGTATTTGAGGACGTCGATCACGCCGCCTCGCTGTTCGGCTTGCAGACGTTTGGCAACGTTTATAGCCGCATCGGCAACCCCACCAATGCTGTGCTGGAAGAGCGCGTCGCAGCGCTCGAAGGCGGCACCGCCGGGCTTGCGGTCGCGTCAGGCCATGCGGCGCAGGTGATCGTGATGCACGCACTGATGACGCCAGGCGACGAGCTTGTGGCGTCGAAGAAGCTATACGGCGGCTCGATCAACCAATTCAACCACGCGTTCCGCAATTTCGGCTGGAATGTGGTCTGGGCAGACCCCGACGACCTCGCGAGCTTCGAGCGTGCGATCTCGCCGAAGACCAAGGCGATCTTCGTCGAATCGATCGCGAACCCCGGCGGGATCATCACCGACATGGAAACGGTCGGCAGGATCGCGCGCCATGCCGGCGTACCGTTCATCGTCGACAACACGCTGGCGTCGCCCTATCTGTGCAGGCCGATCGAGCACGGCGCCGATATCGTCGTGCATTCGCTCACCAAATTTCTCGGCGGGCACGGCAATTCGATCGGCGGGCTGATCGTCGATGGCGGCACCTTCAACTGGTCGCGCCAAGGCCGCTATCCGATGCTGTCGGAGCCGCGCCCCGAATATCAGGGCATCGTCTTGCACGAGACCTTCGGCAACTTCGCGTTCGCCATCGCGTGCCGGATGCTGAGCTTGCGCGACCTCGGCCCGGCGCTCTCGCCGTTCAACGCGTTTCTGATCCTTACCGGAATCGAGACACTGCCGCTGCGCATGCAGCGCCATTGCGACAATGCTGCCATTGTCGCAAGGTGGCTCTCAGGCCATGACCAAGTGGCCTGGGTCAGCTACCCGGGCCTGCCGGGCGACCGCTACCACGGCCTTGCAAAGAAATACGTGCCGAAAGGCGCCGGCGCCGTCTTCACCTTCGGACTCAAGGGC
>Ga0187783_10000961_pt1 | contig 21149 bp, 15 predicted proteins | sample 1015_SJ02_MP02_2_FD_132471 | JGI IMG/M metagenome (GOLD analysis project Ga0187783, IMG submission 132471) | Tropical peat soil microbial communities from peatlands in Department of Meta, Colombia - 1015_SJ02_MP02_20_MG | ecosystem: Environmental > Terrestrial > Soil > Wetlands > Peat | place...
CCCACAGCTCGTTCGGAACGATACGGAGGCGTTCGTCGCGCCGCTCCACTGCGGCCCTCTCAAGCCGGCGCTGATTCCGCTTGGCGCTGTCCACCTCCCCGCGATCCCATTTCGAGGCGCCCCACGTCACGACGCCCAGGTAACGCCGGTTGTTTAGAATGCCCGTTCCGCGCTTCTGATCGCCGTGGATGGCGCTGGCAAGCCATTTGCCGTCTTTCCGACGGGTGGTCCGGCGCCATTTCGCACCGGGCGACGGCACGCCCTCGGCATTCAACAAGTCTGCGATGCCGCGCGGACTCTTACCGTCGGCGTAGAGCTCGAAAATCCGGCGCACGACAACCGCCTGCTCCTCGTCCACATGCACGATCGAGTGCGAAACGCGACCTTCAACGATGACCGGCTCGCTGCGGTAGCCGTACGCCCGGCCGCCTGTAGACTTCCCTTCGATGGCGCGCTGCTCCTGGCCGCGATAGGTCGCTGGCCCGATCTTCCGGCGGTACTCCTCCGCCATCACGCCCATGAGCGGTCCTGTAAGGCGTGAACTTTCCTGCCGTGTATCAAGGTCCCGAGTGACCACATGCAAGCGACGGTCGCGCAGCTCCGCAATCCGGGGCGCCTGCTCGGCAGTGTTGCGCCATAGGCGACTCACTTCATCTGCTACGATCACGTCAAACTCGTGCCTCCGTGCTGCAGCAAGCATGGCCTGGTACTCCGGGCGCTGTGCCGTACCGCCTGAAATCGCTTCGTCCCTGAAGCGCGCGACGACGGTGAATCCCTCACGCTCGGCGAGGCGCTCGCACTGCCGGAACTGGCTGTCGATAGATGACTCGGATTGCTTATCAGTGCTATACCGAGCGTACAGAGCCGCACGCATCACTTCTTTTTCCGTTCCTTTGCCCATCGCGTCCTCGCGGCAGCCCGGTAGTGCTCCGTTGAGCGCGTCTTAGCCGCTCCCTTGGCTTGGCCCCCTTTGGAGCCGATCGCGGCCATGTACACCGAGACTGCTTTGGGCGATTTGGGACTCATGGAGCACCATATACACAAGCCGCTTGTGCATGTCAATCGTCACGTTTCGTCAAATTGCGTACTGGCAGCCTGCGCGTCTTCTGGCGCCATCCTGCCCGCATCCCGCTCGGTGTCTGCCTCCTCGAAGCCCCTTAACCCGTTTGAGCGCTTCCGTGTGTGATAGGTACGCCCGCCCCATTGATCGCGTCCCGATCCGTCGAGCGGTCCGTCGCGCAAGCCGTCCAATTGAACACCCTGGTGAGCGTTGCGCCAGAGTTGCGCTGGGCTGAGGCCATTGGCAATCAGGCCTATCAAGTACACCGGTCTTTTTGAAAGGTCCCCATCGCCGTTTGTCTTGCCACCACAACGCGCGATTGTGTCAGCGATGGTCGACAGCGGGTCGAGATGGCCACCGAGGTATCCCTCGGCGACAAGCGCACGAAGGAAGGGGCAAGGATTGTTCGGCGACACTTCAGGCAGCCGCGTCGCTTTTGCTGAAGCGGTCGGATCCTGTTCAGCGCCTTGGTTGGTCATGGTGGCGAGTCCCGCGGCGCTCAGATATTGGTGCTGTTCGGGATCAGCGAAGGCCGAAGGTACTCGTACGGCTGCGGGCGCTGCGCGTTTCGATCGACGATCTGCTGCTCGATCGTCGACAACCTCGACTGGAAGCGGTCGAGCGGCTGTGCTACGGGCGATCTCTTGAAATCGTGGCCGTATTCTCCGAGAACCGTGTGCCGGACCGACCCAAGAAAGTCCAGGTTGCAGTATTGGCAAACGGCGACGTCTAGCGGTGGCAAATTAGCCAACCAATCCGCCTCGGTATGTCCCGTACCCCGCGGCTCCTCGGTGTAACCTGCCATTGGATTCGCCGGAAGGAACGTCTGATAGTCCTTTTGAGCGAAGTTGACGGCCGCATGTTGTGGGCCTGCCGTCCAGATGACCATCGTCACGATATCGATAAGATCCTGTCGATCCTCTATGTGGCCGGGGGTGGCGCCAAAATCTCGCAAACGGCCGATACTGGGCGAAGCGACCTCGGCTGCCCACGCTTGCACTTCCGAATCCGTACGCACGTCGGCGTCTGAGTCGTAATACGCAGAGATGAATTCGCTCACCCACTCTCTGATTGCACCCCAAATCAACAGGCCATCCTCACGGTAGGGATAGTGCGCAAGTTTGGTAACGCTATCTGTGCCTGCTGCGGAGAATTTGGCTGGCAGGTAGTTGCCGCGAAAGGAGAACTTACAGCGCTGATCAGCCAACAAGGACCACTCGCTCATCAAGTCGCCGCCGCATATGTAATCCACGGCCTGGCCCGGCTGAATCAAGATCTCTGCTGCTAGCTTGTTGATGAATTGGGTGCCCTCGAAATGCCGCCGCAACAGCGCGGCCAAAGGGTGATTTGGGGCGAGGTTACGCAATGCGGAAAGCATCACCGCCTCGGTCACCAGGTGCGTGAAGCCCAAGTGGGTAAGCACCTCGTGACATGTGTTGTACGCTGCCAGCACGCAGTTTTTTGCCAATTTCCACGAATAGCCGTCGCGGGGGGTGTAGATCTCTCGTCCGGCAGGATCTTGACCGCATTGAATCGCGAACGGCTGAAGCGCTCCGCCTTCGCGCGGCACGATGAAAGCCGCCATCGGGGCGTACATATATTTAGGTCTTTGCGGATGCTGGCCGTTTTTCAGCTCCGCGGTAATCCGGTAGTCGACCCAGTAGACTCGCCCCGCCTTCACCGCGGTGGCGAGATCCGCCCCAGCAAGCTCTGGTAATGCGGCGAGATGCTCGGAGCTGATCGGAAATTTGCTTGGCACGGAGTCCAGCCGCATCAGTCGAGTGGGATCGGGCCCAGCGACCATGACCTCCGCAAAGTACTTGTCCGTGTCACATCGCTTGCAAACGTCGGGCGGGTGTCCAAGTGCAAAAACCTCGCGATAGTCTTCCAGTGTTGCAGCCTTGTGCCAATCTTTCAGGCCGCCCGGGATTGGCATGAGAAAAGCCAGCAGATTCCCAAAGTCTTGTTCGCGAAGAAGCTTCGCGAGTTTCAGCGGCGAGACCGGCGGCACTTCGTTCAGGAAGTTCCAGCGGCCTCGTTGCTTCAATGCCAGGAGATTCATACGAATTCTTTCCTGGGCCGCGAGGGTCTTTAGCAGCCATACGTTACCCGCACTGTTTTCATCGACGTGGCTGTCGGTGAGTGGGAAACCGAATTTCTCGTTGAACCCGTAAGTGCTGCGCGCTTGGGCAACTTGCTCCGTGCGTACCGCGCGTGTGTCGTGCTGCGGGAGAAGGTATTCCATAAATGTGCCCTCGCCGGTTTGACTCACTGTGAGATGTCCCTTGAAGACAGTTTTGGCTCCGCGGCAAGCGCCGCTTTAACCCGTGTCGCGGTAGCGGCATCCGCGGCGCGTTGCGCGGGCGAGCTCGGTGGCGGTGTTGAACACGCCATCAATGCACACGCGGTCGCGCCAACAACCAAGCCTAGACGTCTGCTGTTACGAACTCGTCTGGACATGGTGTCCTTCCATGCTTTTGAGCTGCTCGCTTACTGGCTGGCGCTCGCGAGGTTAAGCTCCACGCGGCGGTTCTGCGCCCGGCCTTCGGCGGTGCTGTTTGAGCCGACTGGATCCGCCTCGCCGAGACCCTGAGCGGAAATAAGGCTCGGCTTCACACCCTGCGAGATCATGTACTGCATCACGGTGTCAGCCCGCTTCTGCGACAGGATGAGGTTCGACGTGACGCCTTCCTTCATCAGTCCGGGGCCGATCGGTGTGGTGTCGGTATAGCCCTTCACGATGATCTTGGTCGTCTGATGCGACGCGAGGATCGCAGCGACCTTGGCAATGCTCTGCTTCGCGCTCTCGGACATCTCCCACCTGCCCGAGGGGAACAGGAGCTCACTATTGATCGAGACTCGGATCGCGTCCTGCAACCGCGTGATCTGCATGTCTTTGGCGCCGACCTCGGCGCTCATCTGTTGGTTCAGCTGCTGGTACTCCTGCTCCAGCTCGGTGTTCTTCTGCTGCGACTCTTGGTAGGTTTGTTTGGAAACGCAGCCTGCCAGTATGAGCGCCAGCCCCACCAAAGTGATGCGAACAGTCATTGACGTATTCATCACAACCTGCGCAATCAGTCTAGAAACCCGCCGCGCCGCAGCCTTGCTTTCCGGCGACAATTGATTGCGCGCCTGCGACTGAAGCTGGTAAGCCAGTCGCTGATCGAGTGGCCCGATACGGCAACGACGACTGTCATATCGGAATGGTTTTGCTCTCGATCACATGGAGCCGATGCGGCCAGTGGTCGACGGCGCCGTGTTACAGCTGATCGACACGGTGACCTTCACCGGCGCCGGACTTGTCGGTTCAACACGACGGAGTCTGTCGTATGAACCCCGAGCTTGCGAGGAGGGTGGCGCAGCTGGCCTTGGGGCGTTGCGACATCGACAGCAGGTAGAGGGGCTATGCGAGCTCGCGCACGCCTTGGCGGATCAGGAAGTGTCTCCTGCCGCGCTAAAGGCAGCAGGGTCGCGCACACAGCGGAATCCAAGATGATTTGTGCCCGTCGTCACCTCACCCTTGCCGCGTGTGCCGACCATGTACCGCGCGCAGTATTGATCCGTACAGAGAAATGAGCCGCCTCGCTGTACCTTCTTGGCCTCCCTCGGCTCCGCTGGATCGAATGCCGAGTCCGGCCCTTGGGGATTCTTTGCGACGCCCCCGCCAGCCATGAGCATTGCGTAGTAGTCGGGCCTATACCAGTCGCTGGTCCACTGCCACACGTTGCCTGCCATATCGAGGAGTCCATACCTGTTCGGCGGAAACGTCCCGACGGGCGCGATTCCTACGTAGCCGTCCTCCCCGCTATCGTGGTCAGGAAAATGACCTTGATAGGTGTTTGCCATCCAGTGTCCTCCTGGACGAAATTCATCACCCCAGACGTAGGGCTTTCCCGATAGTCCCCCGCGCGCAGCAAACTCCCACTCCGCTTCCGTCGGCAGGCGCTTGTGTACCCACTTTGCGTAGGCTTCCGCGTCCTCGTAAGCGACGTCGACGACAGGATAGTTTTCGCGGCCCTTCAAATTGCTCTTCGGCCCTTGCGGATGTCGCCAGTTGGCTCCGGGAACGTATGACCACCACTGATAAGGATCCTCGAGCGGCACAGGACGATTCGGCACAGAGAAGACGACCGCACCCGCTACGAGATTCTCCGGAGATGCCCCAGGATAATCACGGGAGCCAGGCGCGCGCTCGGCCACCGTAACGTACCCGGTCGCCCTGACAAACCTCGAGAATTCAACGTTCGTGACGTCGGTTCTGTCCATGAAGAAGCCATGGACATAAACGCGGTGAATCGGCCGAGAATCATCCGTCGCCCTCATCCCGACTTCGTTCATATCGGGTGCGTCCTGCGCCCCCATCGAAAACTCACCGCCCGGTATCCACATCATTCCGTCGGGCACGACCTGTGGAGCCGGCAGCTTGTCTTCAATGGTCGGCGCAAATGTGGCGTTCGGAGGTGAAGCGGTCGCAACAGACTTCGGTTGTGACCGCTGTGTACCGCCAGGTTCCCGAAGCTTCCACCCAACGAATCCCAAAGCCATTAGGGCGACAGTAGCCGCGCCAATCCAAAGCGACCGTTGTGAAAGGTTTACCATTCCCGTCCGGCTTTATTGTCCTCGTCGCGTGAGCGGGGAGAAGTTTTGGTCAGGGCCGAGCTAGCGCACTGAGCCACGCGGTCAATCCGATCGCACAACGACAGGGCTGCCTGAATACATTGCCGACCTCGGCCTACCTGTCGTCCTGCGCGGCCGCCTGTCCTTCCCGCAGTTTTTGAATGTCTTCCGGCGTCAGTTGCGGCGGCTCAACCGTGAACTTCAGCTGGTCGATCTTGCCGGTAAACGGGAATGGGACTTGGTAGTCCTTGTCATCGACCGAAGTGCCTGTCGCCGACCCGATATCGAAGGTCTCATCGATCGGAAGACCAATGGGGATGGTCTGCTCCATCGTCTGCGTTGATACAACCTGGCCGTCAACCCTAAGCGTTCCCGTCCCCGGCCGACCAAGCCCGCTAACGTTGTTGAAGGCCAGCGTCGCGAATCCCAACCCGCTGTACTTGAAGTCATACTCCAGCGTGTGCTTGCCCGCAGTCAGTGCTTTGGGTCCTTCCCACTTCACACGTTTCACGTCAAGCAGATTCCAGGTAAAGACCGGCTTTCCTTTAAGGAGATAGAGCCCCCATCCGCCGAAACGCCCGCCGTCTTTGACAATGACACCCTCCGCGCCGCCGTTCGGCACCTCGATGTCCGCAGTAATCGTATACGACGTATTGAGCAGGCTCGGCGCTGTGCTATCGGGAATGCCCCTGACGGGCTGACCCGAATAGGTAAACACGCGCCGACCCGCGGTAAGGCTCGGACGCGGCGTCACCAGACGCGTCCCCGCTGAGGCATCCAGCGGGAACACCTGATACTTTTTGAACTCATCAAACATCAGCTTCTTCATCTCGGTAACTTTGGCCGCATTAGCGGCGGACACATCCGTGTTTTGTGTCCAGTCGTGGCTGACGTCGTACAGCTCGAATTTGTACGCATGAGCGGGATCTTGCGTGACTGAACCAACCGTCTGCCATGGCCCGCGCTGGGGCACGGAGCTCAGCATCCAGCCGTCTTGGTACAATCCCTGCACTCCAGCCATCTCAAAATACTGGGTGTTGTGGCGCGTCGGCGCGGTGGCATTCGCCTTGTCGAAGGTGTAAGCCATGCTGACGCCTTCTATGGGCTTTTGTTTGATCCCGTCCACTTCATCCGGCGCAGCAATGCCCGTCAACTCCAGAATCGTAGGCATAATATCGATGACGTGGCTAAATTGATTGCGGAGGCCGCCTGCATCGGTGATGTGGCCCGGCCAGGAAATTGCCACGCCGTTGCGCGTGCCGCCAAAGAAAGACGGAATCTGCTTGGTCCACTTGAACGGCGTATCTAACGCCCAGGCCCAGCCAACCGCGTAGTGTGCGTACGTATATTGGCTGCCCCAGACGTCGTAGAACTTCAGCTGGTCAGAAACAGGCATCGAGATGCCGTTAACCAACGATAGGTTTTCATTGGGTGTTCCGACGAGCGACCCTTCGGCCGAAGCGCCATTATCGCCGCTGATGTAAATGATCAACGTGTTGTCCAACTTACCCATGTCATCGACGGCCTGTATCACGCGCCCGATTTCATGGTCTGTATAAGCAAGGTAGGCGGCATAGACATCGGCTTGGCGGATGAACAGTTTCTTTTCGTCCGGGGTCAGATCATCCCAGTTCTTCAGCAAGTCGTGAGGCCATGGTGTCAACTTTGCATCCTGTGGAATCACGCCGAGCTTCTTCTGATTAGCGAAGATCGTGTCGCGGACCTTGTTCCAGCCTTGGTCGAACAGGTGCATGTCGCTGATCTTCTTAATCCACTCCGGCGTCGGATCGTGAGGCGCATGCGAACCGCCCGGGGCGTAATAGACAAGAAATGGCTTGTTCGGATCGATATCGTTCAACTGCTGCATCCAGTGGATTGCGTCATCCGCCATCACGGTGATGAGGTTCCAGCCGGGATGCCCGATATACGAATAATCGGGGGTTGTATTGCGAAAGACGTTCGGCTGCCACTGGCTGGTCTCGCCTCCAAGAAATCCGTAGAAGTATTGAAAGCCCATACCGATCGGCCACTGGTCGAAAGGACCCGCCTGGCTGACGGTATAAGCTGGGGTGTTGTGGTCTTTTCCAAACCACGACGTCGCGTATCCGTTGTCGCGCAAGATGCGGCCGATCGTCGCGGTGTCCTTGGGAATGATGCTGTCATAGCCGGGGAAGCCTGTTGCAAGTTCGGAGATAATGCCGAAGCCGACCGAGTGGTGATTTCGCCCCGTAATCAGCGCTGCCCTCGTCGGAGAACACAACGCCGTCGTATGGAAATTTATGTAGCGCAGGCCGCTCGCTGCGACACGATCCAGTGCGGGAGTAGGGATGACGCCACCGAATGTCGACGGAGCGCCGAAGCCAACGTCGTCCGTGAGTATCAACAGGATATTGGGCGCGGCCTTAGGCGGGACAATCCGCGGCGGCCACCACGGCTTGGACTGTGCTGCGTTCTCATTGATCACACCACCGAATTTGGGATCAGGCGGCGGCAATTGCTTGCCGTCGATGGTGGTCGTCGCGCTGGGGGATCCGGGCTCTCCGGTAGTCTGCACGACCGCAGTTGTCGCAGCCGCAGTTGCTGCGGGCGCTGCTGTCGTCGCCGGAGTCGGCGTACTGTTCGTGCAGCCGAAGAGCCACGCAGTCGAAACGTAAACGGCTATTCCGAGGCACATCCAGTGGTTTGGACGTTCAATCATGATCTTCTCTCCAATCCGACTCATTGGATTCGCCCACGCAACGGCGGCATCGATGCGCATTGCTCCACCCGGTGGAGCGCCAAGAACTCGAACAAAGGGTAGGCTGAGGGGGCGATAAACTCTTGGCATTCGGCGACAACGACTTGTGCAGACGTGACAACGACAGCGAAGGAGCGCGAGGTCGGTAGTCGGCTGGCGTACGCGCCGAGCTGACTCAATCGAAGCAGTACGCGAGTGTTGGTGCACGGCTGATCGGCTGGCTCTCTCTCCCGCGCCCCGTGCGGGCACCTTCGTAAGACGATCGGCGCCTACGACGGCCTTCGGTCGCAGCGGCAGAGTCTGGAGAATGACGCCGATTTTCAGGCGGCGTGGGGTTGGGGTTGTACTGCAACTCTTTGGGACGTCCCTCGATACAGCAGGCCCACCAGAGCGGTCGCGGTGCGAACGTCCATCTTCTCTAGAATTCGTTTGCGATGAGTCTTGATCGTCTTCTCTGCCGCGCCCAGCTCGGCCGCGATCTGTTTGTTCAGCATGCCAGTTGTGAGTAGGTGAAGCACCTCGCGTTCGCGCGCTGTCAGCCGCGCCAGACGCGCGCTGATATCCGCCCGCTCGCGATGGTGCGCGCGCCTCGTGGCGTCCTTGGTGATCGCCTCACGAACGGCCCCGATGAGCTCCCCGCGCTGCACCGGCTTGACCAGAAAGGTAAAGGCACCTGCTTTCATCCCGAGTACCGTTGTCCTGACATCGCCCTGCTGGGTGATGAAGATGATCGGTCTGTCGATCCCGCGCGCCAGCAGTACGCGTTGTACTTCAAGTCCACTCATCTGTGGCATACGAACATCAGCAATCAGACAACCAGGGATCCGGGCGTCGTGCGCATTCAGAAACTCGCTAGCGGACGTCCACGCGCGGACCGCAAAACCATTGGCTCCCAACACGCGACCGAGCACGGTGAGGACGCCCGGTTCATCATCGAGCAGAAAGACGATCGGATCACCGTTGGACATTGAAGTTCGACCTCGCCCATCGACCTCGCCCGCTCATCCTACGCGGCTCCGACCGCGGACAGATGATTGCCCGGTCACGTTGACGACGTCACGCTTACGGCGAGCGACTCGGTGTAGGTGACGTCCACGTTGTCACCAGCCTTGAGCGTGCGGATGAACTTCCGCATGTTGGGTGACTTGACAGCAATCACATGCTGCGAACCATCCGCTTGCTGGAAGGCTACCGTGTTGGTGCCGGGGTCGACACCCAATATCTGTACACTCATGGTAACCGAGGCGCCGGCGCCGCCACCGGGTGTTCCGTCCGCATTTTTATACGTGAACGCGGCCGGCGCCGGATCCGTTACTTTCGTGGTGCCCTTGGCAATCTGCGCCGCGATTCCCTGATAGTAGCTCACGTTCACTCTATCGCCGGCGTGGAGTCTATCGAGCTTTACGTCGGGACTGACGAAGATCGTCTGTGGCTGTCCCGAAGGTCCCACGAGAGTCAACGAGCGCTTATCAGGATAGACCGCCTGCACGGTGGCCTGAAGGGTGCTGAGCTCACTCGTGACCGCGGGCGCGGCGCCCTGCTGGCACCACGCGGTGCTGGCCATGGCGAGGAGGCTCAGCATTAAAAGTTGCCATCTCAGAACGATCGTCCTCATGTCTGCTCCTTAGTTTGGAACCGATAAGACCCACCGGTTGGATTGCATTCGACCAGGAATGTAAACAGCGGATACCCTGAAGCCTTGGTGCCCGACGACTATGAATTGTGCGACCGCGACGGGTCTTGATGAACCGGGCCTCCACCGTGTGGTCCCGTGGCGTAACTACAGTGGCGTCTCAGCGCCGACCGTTCTTGCGACCTCACGCCCTCGCGGCTGTAGCTCGCGCGGGTGGTTGCGCGCTTGGGATGAGGCACGCGCTTCAGCACCTCGGTTCGAGCGCCCGCTGAGGCAAGCATCTGCATAACAGAAAGGCCGGCGACGGAAGTCGCCGGCCAGGATGCACGCACAACACGGGGGTATTGGTGCTGCACGCGCCTAACCGCGAGCCAGCCGGCCGTCGGCGCGGCGGTTGCGTCTGAGGCGAAGCGCTCTCGTAGTGCCTACTTAGCAATCTTGCTGATCTTCGCCCCCTGCAAGGACGCATCACCCATCAGGCCCTTCTCGCCGAATACGAAGACCATTACCGGCTTGCTGAGCGATTGAGTGTCGTAGTCTCCCCCGGCACCCTTCTTCATCACCGCCACCGAGGTGTCCGCCCCGATCGACCAGTCGCTCCCGTTGACGAACTTATCGCGTGCTTGCGTCGTATTGAAGAGAATCACCTCGCTGTGATGGGACAGCCCGAAGGTCAAGCCGATCGAGGCTCCCGAAATGGAGTAGTAGCCGACGGTCTTGCCACCCTCCTGCAGCGCTCCGTCCCCGTGCTCACCGCCGATGCCGATCCCGCCCTTGGTGATGTCCGGGAACACGAGCACCGCGGCTGCCTTCTGCGCCAGGGACTGATTGTTCTTGGACAAGGCGTAAAACTTGTCCAGCGTCGGCGACACCTGCTCATCGATCTTGGCGGTGTCTGCGGCGAGCGCTCCCGTGGCGATCAACGCGACTGCCGTGGCGATTGTTCCCATCGATACCAAAGATCTAACGGACTTTGCATTCATTGTTCGAGCTCCATTGAAGATAAGCTAAAAAACCCGCCTCTTTTCTCATCAGTGCGGTCTGCCGCCGCGCCCTCACGCCACGGTCCCGTTTTCCGACTGTCACAACCCTTTGATGCGCCGCAGCGCTGAAGCCGTTCTCCCATTGCGCGGTCTGCGCGGGTCACTCGCCGTCGCACCCCGTGGTCGGACTCGCATCGGGTTGTCACCGTCCGTGCATACAGTGTAGAAATCGAATTGCCTGCAATCCTTGTTGTTCGGCGACAATCCATTGTTGGGTCACGACCGGATACGGCACTGAATGAGCCTGGTAACCATCTTGTGGTCCATGGGCGCCGCCGCAGCGTTGACACTGGCGGCCGTTTACGGAACCGTGTGGCTATTCGAACGCCGACTCGTCGCCTACCTCCTTTTCTGCGTCACGGCCCTCGCCACTGCTGCCAGCGCGCGAGGTGAGCTCGGCATGATGCATGCCGGCACGCCCGCGGAGCTCGGCGAATGGATGCGCTGGTATCTCGTGGCGATCTTCTTCGTCATCGTTTGGCAGCTGCTCTTCGTTCGCTCCTTCCTTGGGACCGGCCGTAACTGGCTCTTGTGGAGCGCCGTGCTGGCGCGCGGCATTCTGCTGGTTGCCAACTTCTTCTTATACCCAAATGGTCTCTTCCGCGAGATCTCCAGCGTGCGGCACGTGCGATTTCTCGGTGAAAGCGTGTCAGTGATCGGAGAGGCGATAACGCGCTGGTGGGTGTGGTTCGGGCGGTTGAGTCTGATACTCGCGTTCTGGTTCGTGATCGACGCCAGCATCCAGAAGTGGCGCAGGGGCGACTACGAGTCACGACGCAAGGCGTTCGTCGTGCTCGCAGCTGTGGTCGGCCCTGGGTTGATCTCCGTCGTGCTGTCACAGCTGGTAGTGAGTGGGGTGAATAGCTTTCCGTATCTCGACACTCCGGCGTTCCTGATTACCCTCGCAGTGATGGCCGTTGAGTTGAGTCGCGACATCATGTTGAGCAGCCGCACGCAGCTGGAGTTGGCCGCTTTAAGAGCCAACCTCGTTGAGGTCGGGCGCGTCAGCATGATGGGCCAACTGGCGTCCACGCTCGCGCACGAGATCAACCAGCCGCTCGGCGCGATTCTTCGCAACACCGACGTTGCCGAACTGGATTTGCAGAGCGAAAGACCGGATCTCGAAGAACTGCGCGGCATCGTGGCCGACACCGGCAAGGCCGTGCGCCGCGCCAAGGAAATCATTGATCGGACGCGCAGGCTGATCAAGCGACGCAGCGTCGCGATGCAGCCGGTCGTGCTGGATGAGCTGGTGCAGGATGTCATGTCACTGGCTCATCCCGAAGTCCTCTCCAAGGCGGTCTCGCTGAGTTACGCCCCGGAGGCCGGGGTGCCACCCGTGCTCGCCGATCGCGTGCACATCTCGCAGGTGCTGCTCAACCTGATCCTCAACAGCATGGAGGCCGTGCAGGCCGGCTCACGCGTCGACCGGCGTATCGTCATCGAGGCGCGGGCCCGAATGGGGCAAGTTGAGATGAGCGTCCGGGACTCGGGACCCGGGATCCCTGCCTCGGACATCGACAGGATCTTCGAGCCGTTGTTCTCCACCAAACCCGATGGCTTGGGCATGGGCCTCGCAATATGCCGAACCATCGTCGAGGCCCACGGCGGGCAGCTGTGGGCCGACCGCACCCCTCCCGGGGGCGGTGCCACATTTCGGTTTGTACTGCCGCAGGCTAAGAAAACCATCAACTGAGCAAGCGAGGCGGTAGCGCGCGTCGTCGCCAAACCGGTAGCTTAGGCGCGGGACAGCGCTACTGGCCGCCGGCGACAGCCTCTCTAGCAGGCTGTTGAAAATCTATTTTTCATCCCACGAGTTGATCAATTTTTGTACAGGCGCGGACGATGAATCAATCACTTGCGGCTACTGAAAAGCAAAAACTGCTGGCGCGGAAACCTTTTTCAACAGCCTGCTAGGGAGGGGGGTGACATCTTGCAGACTGGGGCGGTGGTGCCGATCGCAGTGTTGTCGGCAACACTCACAGGGCCAGTGGCTGCGCAGACCTCCACACCGACGGTGTCGAATCCCGGCCAAAGCGGTCTGCAAGAAGTCCTGGTCTCAGCGGACAGGCGCGTGGAGGACATCCAGAATGTGCCGATCAGCATCACCGCCTTGACCGCCGCACAGCTCGAGGCCAAGGGCGTCGAGAACTTCTTCGACTACGGCACCTCGATCCCCAATCTTTCCTTTGGCCTGGGGGCCGCCGATGGTTCACTTGCCGCCCGCGGCATCGCGATACGGGGGATCCAAGGTGCGAACACCACGGGCTTCTACCTCGATGACACGCCGGTGGTAGAGACGCTTGACCCGCACATCGTCGATGTGGCCCGCATCGAGGTGCTGCGGGGGCCGCAGGGTGCCCTCTACGGAGCGGACTCTATGGGCGGCACGGTGCGCATCATCAGCGAACAACCTGACGCCACGGCGTTCGCCGGGCAAGCGCACGGCAGCCTCTCCGACACCGCGCACGGCGCGTGGAATCAGCTCATCGAGGGCGCGGTCAACCTGCCGCTCTCGAGCGATGTGCTTGCAGTCCGAGCGAGCGGGTTCTACCAGTTCGACAGTGGCTGGTTCGCCAAGGGGTTGGGTCCGGAGGCCGCACCGCCGACTGCGGTCCTGTCGGACGTCGGCAGCATGAAGTCCTACGGCGGCCAGCTCGCCTTCCGCTACGAGCCGTTGGAGGCACTCGCGATCACCCCGCGCATCATGTACCAACGCACCGATCAGGAGGGGGCTCCCTACGCCACCTACACCCCCGATAATCTTCTGCAACGGGAGGTGTTCAACATCACCGAAGGGGGCACCGATGAGTGGTGGCTCGCCACGCTCACCCTGAACTATGCGCCCTCCTTTGGCAGCTTCGTGTCCTCGACCTCCGTCTTCGAGCGCAGTACGTTCGAGACCGAGGACGACACCGACGTACTCACCGCCGACCTGGGCCTGCCCCCTTCCAAGTCCATTCCGGGACCCATCACACGCTCGCTTGACTTTCATCGCTTTGCGCAGGAAGTGCGCTTTGCGTCCGCGCTCCCCGGGCCGTTGCAATTCATCGTCGGCGGTTTCTACTCGCGGACGACGCAATCACGTAACTATCAGTTCACCTCATCCGGCCTCATGCAGGCGACGGGCTATCCGAATGACCTCGTGCTCGCCCTGCTTACGCAACGCCAGTACAGTGAGTCCGCGGCCTATGGCGATGTCTCGTACAACATCCTGAGCCATCTCACCGCGACGGTCGGACTGCGCGCGTACCGTGATGCCGCGGCGTTCAACCAGTTCAGCAACGGCTTGTTCTACGGTGGCACCCCGCACACCTATGTCGCTCCGGGGAGCACCGACTCGGGCGTTACCCCCAGGTATGTGTTGGAATACCGCGTGACGCCCGACTTCCTCACCTATGCCAGCGCCGCAAAGGGCTTTCGCGAGGGCGGCGACAACGCGGCGCTGCCGCTCGGTCCCCCGCCGATGGGTTGCAGCCAGGATCTCGCCAACATTGGCCTGACCCCCGCCGAAGTCACCGCCTTCAGGCCCGACAATTTGTGGGACTATGAGATGGGCTTTAAGTCGAGCTTCCTCGATCGCCGCTTTACCGTGAACGCCACCGGCTTCATCATCGAATGGGATAACCTGCAGCAGCTGATCGAACTTCCATTGTGCGGCTACAGCTTCACCGGGAATTCGGGCAAGGCTCAAAGCGCGGGGTTTGAGTTCGAGTTCAACGGGAAGCCGATCCCGGAACTCACACTGGGGCTGGGCGTCGGCTACAATGACGCGCGAATCACGAAACAAGGCCTCACGCCACAGCCGGTCGGAAGCCCGGTCTACCAGGTGCCGGACCTCACTCTCAACGGCAACGCCGAGTACGACCGACGTCTATCGGGGAGCTGGAGCGGATTCGCCCGCATCGACTACAGTCACGTGGGCGAGAGCTTCTCCGCTAACAACTCGCAATTGAACCCGCTACGTCGCCCGGCTTACAACATCACCGATATTCGCGCAGGTGCGCGCAGCGATCGTTACGAACTCGCCGCGTTCGTCAAGAATCTCACCAACGAGCATGCCAATCTGAGCGATACCGTCCTCATCGGCGCACAACTTCCCGGTCAGCCGCGAATCCTGATCAACCAGCCGCGTACCATCGGCATCGAGGCACGCATCAAATTTGAGTGAGCTGCGGGACTCACCGCGAGTCTCATCCCACGCATCAGTGCAGATTCTCGCGCGCGCCCGCCCATGCGGTCGGGCTGTGCTGAAACCATCGTCGGAACGCGTGGTTGAATGCACTCTGATCGCTGAATCCCAACAAGAGCGCTATCCTCGTGAGCGGCAGCTGGCCCGTTACGACGTAGTGCTTGGCGATATCCGCGCGCACCTCATCGAGCAGGCTGGCAAAGGTCGTTCCGGTCTCCTGCAGGCGGCGCTGCAGCGTGCGCTTGTGCAATCCAATCTCCTCGGCAACGGCCTCGATTGAGATCTCGCTCGTGCCGAGCGAGCGGCGCAAGACACACCTGACCAGGCCGCTGACGTCGGACCGCGCCGGCACCGCATCAACGCGCAAGAAATCGGTCAGTACGCTCAGGACTTCCTCGTCGCGCCGCGCATTGACGAGCTCCAGATCTCGCCTGTCAATCGTCACACCGTCGACGGGCGCCTCCGTGCGGACCTCAGTGCCGAAGTAGCGCTGGTAAGTTGCTCGATCGCTTATCGCCGCGTGCCGCAGCGAGATCCGACGAGGAACATAGGTCGAACCCAGGCACCCGCGCAGCAATCGCAGCGCCGTAACCAGTGACTCCTCGATCCACTGCTGGCCCCAGCGACGCAACTGCGAGGTCAACACCAGCTGAAAGGTCGCCTCTTCCGGCCCCACATCCAGGTAAGGTTGATAGCCGGTGTTTTGCACTGAGACGAATCGGCAGAAGGCCTCAAAACCGCTGCGCAAGTTATGGGAGTAGGAGACGATCAGCTGTAACGGGCCGAGGAACCCCAACTGTCGCACCGTGCCGAGCCGCAGTCCGAAGGTCTTGCATCGAGTCTCGCTGGCAGCAACTTCGTACGCTCGAAGAACCGCGGGGAAGGATATCCACTCGAGCGGGCGCGCCGTTGCGTCCGAAGCGATTCCCACGCGCGTAAGTATCTGCGTGGCGTCGCCCCCGAGTTCACGCACGAGCGGCGCGAAGCCATCCAGGGTGCGGGCGCGGACGGTAGGTTCAATTGAGCGCATGGTCGTCTCCCTCTGATGTCTAAGCTCGGCGCTTTTTCCTGGGTGACCTTGTTAGTGGTCACGACGACGCCGTGTCGCTCGAGGGCATTCGCCCTGTCATGCGATCCGAACAAAGCCCCATGGCCGGCAAACTAACAGCAAGTGTCCGTGGCGCGTACTGTCCTTTGGTGAAACGCGCGGAAAGCAGCGATGGCGGCGACGTGGTGGCTTGGACCAGTGCCCAGAAGACCGAGCGGCTGGATCAGATCTCGGGCGCCCAGCATGCAGCGCCATCAGTGCTCTGAAGAGACGCCGCGCACGGCTCAAGTACGGCCAAGGTCTTATTCAAGAAGGAAGAGCCAGCGGCTAGGATAGATCGTCGGTCCCGCCGTGCCAGCGTTATTCGCGCGCCAGTGGGATACAATCGTCCTGCACACCACGGCAACCCGATGGGCACCTTTTCGACGATCCACCTTGTCGATGACGACCCCGAATTTCTTGGGGCCACGTCTCGGCTCCTTCGCCGGGGCGGCTTTGCGGTGGACCCTCACCCTTCAGTCGATCACCTGCTGGCCCGCGTCTCTCCCGAGACGCGTGGCTGCGTAATTGCGGATCTGGTCATGCCGGGCGTCAGCGGCCTGGAGCTGCAGGCGCTTCTTACCCAAAGGGGAGTCATGATGCCGGTGGTCTTCCTCACCGGGCACGCAGACATACCGAGCAGTGTGCAGGCAATGCGCGGCGGAGCTGTGGATTTTCTCGAGAAACTCGCGCCCAAGGAGCAGCTGATGGCGGCGATTGCTCGCGCCCTCGAGCGCGATGCCGATGCGCACGGCGCCCGTACGCGGCTGGAAGAGCGCCGACGCAGATTCGCCACGCTGAGCGAACGTGAACGCGAGGTGCTCGCACTCGTGCTGCGCGGCGACAGGAATAAGCAGATCGCGGGTTTTCTTGGTGTCACCGAGCGTACCGTCAAGCTGCACCGCGCGGCAATCTGCGCCAAGCTAGGGATGCACTCGGTGGCGCAGCTGGCGATCCTTGCGACCGAAGCGCAACTGGAAACGGCCACTCCCCGCTCGCCAAGGCCTTGAGAGTGCGCGGTCGCACGAGGCGCTCTGGGGCAGAATCGCGGTAATTACCTATCTGGCTTCACCGAAGTACAGTAGCCGCCCTCAGGCGGGCAGTTGTAATCTTGTCTTATGAGCGTTCCCGCCGGCATCTTCGTTGCCATCATTGATGACGACGCACTCCAGAGTAGTGCGCTGGGCCGCCTGGTGCGGCGCGCAGGGTTCCACCCCCTGACATTCCCGTCGGCCGAGGATTTTCTCGCAGCGCCCGGGCGTGCCTCCCTCGGGTGTCTGTTACTCGACATTCATCTTGGCGGAATGTCGGGGATCGACCTGCACCGACGGCTGCTGGCCGAGGGCGATCGTACGCCCGTCATCTACATCACGGCACGTGAAGACGAATCCACGCGCACCGCGGCCCTCAAGACCGGTTGCGCCGCGTTCTTTCTCAAGACGGATGCCAGCAGCGCGATCGTCGAGACCCTGCGCCGCGTTACCTCGACCGCCTGACTGAAGCTGTGGATTGCGGGCCGCCCTCCATCCCGATCGCTGCACGATAAAGAGGCCCGGCCACAAAATCCTCGATGCTGTTCAGTCTTACGGAGGCGCGCGTGGGGAGATCCGCGGCCACCGAACGAAGCACTTTGGAGACTCCATTCGATTTCGCTGCCTGACGCATGACGCCAAAGATCCGACACCAGATGACAAGACGCGAGCACCCGCAGCCGGCTAGCGTGTCAGAGGGACTGCAATCGTTGCCGACGGTGCCTGCCAAACCCACGGCGGGTGAGGTAAATGAAATTGCGGCGACGCAGCAGTGCGCTCTCACGACTTCCGAGGCACTCGATAGCCGAAACGACCCGGAAGCACCTGAACGCGGGCCAGGTCGAATGGCTGCTCGACTTGGAGATTGATCTCGTCGTTGGCCATCGCCAGGGTTGCTTTCTCCATGACCTGGATCGCGGTCCCTACCTTGACGCGGCCTGCGATGGCACGACTTTCAATCTCGGCCATCGACACCCCCGGCTGGTCGCGAAGCTCAAAGAAAGTGCGGACCTCTGGGATATCGGCTGCCAGTTTCTACCGTCGGCGGCCCGCGGGGCGCTCGCACAAGAACTCCTCGGCAGTGTCTCGCCGGCCTTGAGTGTCGTTCACTTCGCCAACAGTGGAAGCGAAGCCAACGAGGCGGCCATCAAGGCGGCTCGCACCGCAACCGGTAGGGAGAAGATAGTGTCGATTCGCGGCGGCCGCCACGGGGTGATGGGCCTCACGGGTGAGCTTACGGGGGGTGCGCTGCCAGCGCCTTCTGCCCGCGCCGCGGCCGGCCTGCTGCAGGTAGGGTGGGACGACTTGGGTGCCATCGAATCGGCCGTGCAGCAAAAAGACGTGGCGGCGGTCATGATCGAAGCGATTCCGGCTGATCTCGGCTGGCCGATGCCATCCTCAGGCTACCACGCCGGCGTGCGCGAGCTGTGCACGGCGACCGGAACCTTGCTGATAGTGGATGAGGCGCAGACTGGCCTTGGACGCACCGGTAAGGTGTGGGCGATCGATCACTGGAACGTGGTACCCGACATCCTGGTGATGGCGAAGGGCGCGAGCGGCGGCCTCTATCCTCTGGCTTATTGCGTGATGAGTCCGCGTGCCGCCTCATGGATGAATTCGCACCCCTTGAGCATGGTGAGTTCGTTCGCGGGCAGTGAGCTCGGCTGCGTCGTGGGTTGTGAGGTGCTGCGCATGACCAAGGACCCCGCATTCCTCGCGACGGTCGGCCACGCTGAACAGCATCTCGCTGCGGGTTTGGAGTCCCTCGCCACTCGCTTCGCCTCGCAGATTGTGGAGGTGCGTCAGCTCGGCCTCGCAGCGGCCCTGAAATTCGCCGATCCGCACGGCGGCGTACTGATGATGTCCGCCTTGTTCAAACATCGCGTCTGGGCCGTGGCCGCCGCTTTCGACCTGAGCGTCATTCGAATAAACCCCCCTTTGATCATCGACCCTGCCAAGCTCGGCCTTCTCTTGCAGGCGCTGCACGATGCAATAGTTGACTGTTGGGGGAATTCCCGAGTCCACGCGTAGCAGACTCCTGCAGCGCGTATCACGCGACTGGACAGCGGACGCCCGCCTGCGTCGTCGCAAAACCAGATTGCGCCCGTGCACCGTTAGCAGCCACTGTCATGCTTGTACAAGCCGTTGTCGCCGAATGCCAAGAATCCATCCTCCCCTTCTACTACGCTCCTCGGAAGTTCTTGATGCGTGCACGTTACCTGCCGCTGTCGATCGAGGCTCTGGCGTGTCGGAACGGGGTGACGGGGCCAATGGGCTTACTACTAAGCGAGCGCCGTAAATTGCAGCTAGGCGGAGGAGAAATTCCATGAACACAACTCGTGTGCTCGGTGCGGTTGCCCTGGCCGCGATGTTTTACGGTTGCCAATCGCAACAGCAGATGGTCGACGAGATGCAGGCGGACGCCACGCAGGTGGCCAAGCAGCGGGGCAGATTCGAGCTCAATTGTCCAACTGCTACAGCCAGTGTTCTTAGCAAGGAGATGATCCAGTCGGAGATCGTGAATCCGCGATGGGCGCCGCCGCAGCGCGCTGAATACACCGTCGGGGTATCGGGGTGCAACAAGCGCGCGACTTACCTGGTCATCTGCGCCGAGGGTGGTACCGGTTGCGTCGCCGGCGGCGCGCGGAACGAGATCCAACAGTAAGCGTGGTCCGCCTTTAAGGCAGAGTACGTCTGCGCCGCAGTGATGCTGATCCGATGCGTTGGCTATCGAATACGTTGAAGCGCCGTGCACGCCCTGCACGCTGCAGAATCCGTGGCAGCGCTGCCCGAGGGGCAACTCTCGCTGTCCTCGGACTACTCGCGACGTTCAGGGCCGAAGCGGATGAACCCGTCGCTCCGCCTACGTGCGCATTGCGCCTGACGGTCGAGGTGACTCCAGACGTGCCGAACCCGGGAGGCGGCGGCTTTATCAGCTCGCTCCTCGGCGATCATGCCGGGTACCAATTGTTCTTCTTGCTGCAGGTTTTGGAGGATACACAGGTCATTCTCCAGCTTCAGGGACCCGGTGGCCGGAACGTTGCCAGGCCGTAGTCGATGGCATGCGCAACGATGGGCGTGTTCTGTCCATTCAGGCGAGCTGAGAACATGCCCCGCTGAAAACACCCTGGACGCCGCGCCAGCTGAACAGGTAGTCATATGCACGCCAAGAGTTGGATCACGGTGACATCCGCCATCATCTCAGGCTGCCTCGTTATGCTGACACTATCGCAGTCCCTCAATGCGCAGAGCGAGACTTCCACGGGAGGCGCTGGCGGCAATCCCACCGCCACCGCTTCCCGAAGCGCGAGCGAGCTGCAGGCGCTCGTCACACCGATTGCCCTGTACCCGGACTCGCTCGTGGCACAGATTCTCAGCGGAGCGACGTTTCCGGACGAGATTGCGGTCGCAGACTACTGGCTGCAGCAGAACAAGAGCCTGACCGGCAGTGCCCTGATGCATGCCGTCGACGGCCAATCCTGGGACGCAAGCGTCAAGGCGCTGACGCAATTCCCCCCGGTGCTCGACAACATGGCAAAGAACCTCGCATGGACCTCCTCCCTCGGGGAGGCGTTCCACGATCAGCGCGCCGAGGTGATGACCGCGATTCAGACGCTCCGCGCGCAGGCTAAGACACAGGGCACCCTCAAGAGCAGCTCGCAGATCACCGTCACACAGCAGTCGCCTGAGGTCATCGTCATCCAGCCCGCGAACCCCCAGATCGTGTACGTGCCGCAGTACAACCCGAC
>Ga0187783_10000962_pt1 | contig 21149 bp, 19 predicted proteins | sample 1015_SJ02_MP02_2_FD_132471 | JGI IMG/M metagenome (GOLD analysis project Ga0187783, IMG submission 132471) | Tropical peat soil microbial communities from peatlands in Department of Meta, Colombia - 1015_SJ02_MP02_20_MG | ecosystem: Environmental > Terrestrial > Soil > Wetlands > Peat | place...
TCCGTGTCCACCGAGCGCGCGGATGGCGCGGTCAATCTCTTCGACATCGGGCGCATCCGAAGAACGCGTCACGAGCCGATTCTCAGAGCTCGCTTCCTCGGTTGAGGTATCGAGTACGGATCGCTTGCGCAAGTCGTTTTTCGGAGACTCCTCGAGCTCGGGACCGGTTCGACGGGGGTGGGCGATCGAGGTGGCTGCGGCAGCGGGCTGGACCTCTTCTGTCGTGCCGATGGCGACGAAAGGAGAGCCGGGTCTGGCGTAAGATGACGGAGGCGCAGGAACCGGTTTTGCCGAGGGCTCGGGCGTCTGCACGGCTGGTCGCGGCGACAGCGTCTTGCGCAGCGCGGCTGGCAGCTCGCTCGCCTCCGGCGGCCGGTCGAGGCTCGTCTCCTTTTCCTGGGCCATCGAAGGTTTTGATGAACTTCCCTGTGCAGCAGAGGCGGTTTCTGAGGAAAAGTGCACCCCCCAGTACCCGGGCTGAGGTTGTGTGAATTCGACCTCAACGTAGCTCGGCATGTTCGGAAAGCTCCGCACGTTCACTACGCGGCAAATGGCATCCTGCCGAGATTTCAAATTCGTGACCACAAGCATCTGGCCCGAAGTGACGGGAGTCGTCATGCGCAGAACGCCACCTTTGGCAAATACGATCATGGTGGAGGTTTGCTCTTCGAAACGCTCGGTCTGCGGAGATGCCCCGGACGACGCGGAGGCGGGGCGGGAACCATGAACCTTCACGGCGACGTCGAGCGAAACCGCATCGGCACGCGCATGCGTGGAGGTGGCTTTGCGTTGTGAATTGGGCTTATTCAGCGCGCGCGACTCGGTGGGGGCCGCTACTTCGACACTGTCCTTGCTCAATTGCGCCATCACGCGGCCGTTCGCCGTCCCCTGTTCGTGAGATATGACCGTTGATGAGATTTTGGAATCGAGGGGTACAGCCAGGCAATAGTACGTTGGTACTTCATTGACCCCCTGTTTCGCGCAGACCCCCGAGAGGGGCTGGCTCGGGCCCGGTTCCCAACTTTCCATTTTTTTGTCCGCTCAGCTTGTGATAATTTTCGTGCGTCGCGCAGGAGAGGTGACCTGATGGCTCCCAATCACCCGGAAGGCTTTCTCAGACTGGTCAACGATGCTAAGAGACGCATTAAGGAAGAGGACTTTCATGCGACGAAAAAGCGCATGGACACAGGAGAGAAATTCATTCTCGTCGACACGCGCGAAGATTCCGAATGGGCCCGCGGCCACATTCCCGGGGCCATCCATCTGAGCAAGGGCATCATCGAGCGGGACATCGAGAGAACGGTGCCGGACAAAAGCGCCACAATCGTCCTGTATTGCGGCGGCGGCTTTCGTTCCGCGCTGGCCGCGGACAACCTGCAGAGGATGGGGTATCAGAACGTTATCTCTATGGACGGAGGATGGCGAGGTTGGACAGAAGCCAATTTTCCGGTCGTCAGGGACTAGCGTCGGGGCTCACAGGTGAGTTCTTGATTTTGACACCTCGGTAAAACCTGGTATTCCTCGAACGAATTGCTACGCCGAAGGCCTGTAACCTGCTGATTCCATTCGACGCGCAAAACCCCAAAAACAAGAAACGCGTGGCGCCAGCCAGGGGTGAGCTCTGGCCTGGTTCCGCCCCGTAAGGTCGCGCCACGAGATGAGAAGGTGGCTGGGGCGGTTGGACTCGAACCAACACCATCCTCATTAACAGTGAGGTGTCCTACCGATTGGACCACGCCCCAAGCGAGGCCGCTTGCATGTCAAATCAGGTCCAAAACGCTCTGCGATTTGACAACCCGCATCTTCCAGCCTCCGCCAATTCTAACCAATTTTGACGCAAAGTGAGCCTTGCGCTTCCGCCGATCAATAGTATGAATGGATTCGATAGGAAAACCGAATACCAAGTCCCTCGAGCCAATCGACACTTCCGCCGGAAACAGTAGAGGGATAGGAAGGGTTGCGGCGGAAGGTCCGGGGAAGGAAGCCGGCCCAGCCCTCAATCCCCTAAGGGATCCTCGGCTTTCCTTCCCCTGACACTGTTTTCCTTGGCACGCCAAAATCCAAACTAAGTGGTTGAAAACAAGTGGCGACCGTATCGTCGGCCCGGTAAAAAATCCAAGACGGCAGTAGAAATTTCGATACCCAAATCCCTGTAGATCTGCTTAGCATCGCTTTCCCTTTTGATTCGCCCCAGGGGGCTGAATTTCGCTGCAAATCGCTTGTAAAACTTGCGTTTGCTCCGCGATAATCGAGCGGTCTATGGACGAGAACGCGGACCAGAAGATCAAATCATTCCTTCACTACATTGAGGAACTAGGACTCGGGCCCTATTACATTGCCCGCGCGCGGTCCTCGGTGCCTTCCTACGACCAACTGACCGCTCGAGCCAGAGATGCCTGTGCGCTCGCGCGTCCGGAGCCCAGCGCTCGGTTAGCCGGTGTTTCCGGTTTACAGCCGTCGCCCTCTCTATCGAAACAGCCCAGAGCTCCAACCATTCCGATTCCCTCCGGTCCGTCACTGTTCGACGAGCATATCGAGAATGACTCGCTCGAACGCATCCGCGAAGACATAGGTGACTGCACGCGCTGCAAGCTGCACAAGGCGCGCACGAACATTGTATTCGGCGTGGGGAACCAGAAGGCGGAGCTCGTGTTTGTCGGCGAAGGCCCGGGGCACGACGAAGACGCGCAGGGTGAGCCCTTTGTTGGCCGAGCCGGGCGCCTGCTTACGCAGATGATTGAGGCCATGGGTCTTCGGCGAGAGGATGTCTACATTTGCAACGTTGTCAAATGCCGCCCTCCCGAAAACCGTCTCCCGGAAAGGGACGAAATCTCGACCTGCTCCCCCTTTCTTGTTCGCCAGCTCGCCGTCATCCAGCCGAAAGTAATCTGTTGCCTCGGCGCCTGCGCTGCACAAACCCTACTCGAGACCAATCAAGGCATCTCGCGCTTTCGCGGCGAGTGGTTCGATTATCGCGGCGCAAAACTGCTGGCCACCTATCACCCCGCCTATCTTCTTCGGAATCCCAACGCGAAAGGCGAAGTCTGGAAGGATTTGCAAAAGATAATGTCCGTCCTAGGTCTGAAGGCTCGCAAGAAATAGGCGTCTTTCATCTCACGGATCAGATCGAAATAGCGGGCGGCGATCATGGCCCGCGCATTTTAGGAGCGATCTCTGCCGGGGGAAGAAGGTTGTGGAAAAGCCGCTCGGTGGAAAACCAAAAAACAGGTTTCCCACTCCGCCTGGAAATCCCGCCCACGGCGCGGGATTCCCACTTTGCCAGAACCATGACGGCGGCGATCCTCCCAGGGGGTAACGATGTCCCCTTCCTATTCCAAAGCGAAGGTGAATTTGACAACCAATTCTGTGCTCGGTAGAATCGCAGGTTTTGGGCGTTGTATTGAGGGTGCCCAGGTGTCAGACATGGAAAAAAAGCGGCTCGAATACTATAAGAAGAAGCTGATCGCACGGCGCGAGGAGCTCGTCCGCGGTATCGCGCGGACCGAGCAAGAAGGACGTGAAGCCGACGAAGACCCGACCGTCGATTTGGCTGACAAGGCTGCGAACTCCTATACGAAGGAGTTCCTGTTCGGGCAAACCCACAACGACCGGTCGCTTTTGGAGCTGGTCGACGACGCGCTGGAACGCATTCGTGAGAACGCGTTTGGCGAGTGCATATCATGCCATCAGGAACTTCAGCAGAAGCGGCTAGAGGCAGTTCCGTGGACCCGGTATTGCATAGCTTGCCAGGAAAAGGTGGAGCAAGGCCTGCTCTGAATCAGCGGTGAGTTGCCCCTCCCCGACCGACCCTGCCTAGGCTGGCGCACGGCTGAATGGCGATTTTCTGCTCCGGGCTGCCGAGGCACGGCGTCCGTGTTGGCTCGCTTTTCGCGCCGATGCGCACGGCCAATCCCGCCATCAGTCGCTGCCGTTCCCCATTTTCGGGCGACAGAGCCGGAGGGTCGGTCACGAATCGCCGAGCGTTCGAACGCGATTCGTGGCGCGTACGCCAACTCGAAGAATAGCCAGGTTGACAACCTCCGCATCCTGCTGCTAGATGATGTACTGGTAACGGTGTCGCGGCGGGTGCGCCCCCCCGGGCTGTTGCGCAAAGCCGCGGTCGGACCTCCGCTCGGGATCGCGAGGTCGAGCGGGGTTGCCGCCGCGGAGGGACGAAAGCGGAACCGCTAGCGCCGGCCCATGAAACCGTTTTAGCTTGAGCAGCATCTTTTTAGCGAGGGAACGGTCGCATTCCGAGAGACTCACAGGGAACTTATGAGCAGCGGGCTTAAGGGCATTTTGCGCCCCCGGCCAAAGGTTGGGCCGGGAGGCCCCGTCGCGGAGTTTACGGGCAAGGTTGCCAGCCCAGCGGGGTCTCGTCCGTCGGTCATGCAGGCTCCCGTCCTTGTGCTCAACGCGACGTTCGAACCGATCAACGTGACTGCGGTTCGTCGCGCGCTGGTGCTGATGCTGAAGGGCGTCGCGCAAGCCGAGGAAACAAGCCACGCGGAAGTTCATTCTACCTCGAAGGCTGTTCCGGTCCCTTCCGTGATCCGCCTGCTGAGCTACCGTCACATCCCCCAGCAGAGCCGGGCGCTATCTCGCAAGAATATTCTTCTGCGCGACCGCAATACCTGTCAATTCTGCGGAAACGCATTTCCAGCGGCCGAGTTGACACTCGATCACGTGATGCCGCGCTCGCGGGGCGGCCGATCATCTTGGGAGAACCTGGTGGCCTGCTGCTACTCCTGCAACAACCAGAAAGGGGACCGAACGCCCGAGGAAGCGGGACTCAAATTGCAGCGACGCCCGCGACCGTTCACCTTGCACACTTCGCGTCAACTGATGCGTCTGATCGGCCACCGCGATGAAAAATGGCGCAAGTACCTCTTCTACTAGGGTTTTCATAGCTACAGGATTCGCCCTAGCTCTTCTTCTCAGCAGATTTTGTGCAACCTTTCCCAACCAAGAGCGTCTAATTAGTCAAACACTTCTAGGACACACCCCGGGAAGTGGTTCTGGTTGATAGCCAGACCGCTTCCCTTCTTTTTTGGCCGCTGCCCGACGCTCGCGGCATGGTCTATTCGAGCAGCAATCCGGTGATGCGAAAGGAGGGGTCTTGCTGATTCCACTCGGCAGGAACCTGGTCGAGCGTCACTTCAAAATTTCGATTTTGCCCTGCACCGAGCGGCGCATTTGCGGTCGTGATTAATTGCTCGGTGTCCCGCAGGACGACTTGGTTGAACGGATCGCGAAACTCGATCACGACGGTCAAGGCGCGGACCGTGCGGGGCCCGCTGTTTGCGATCACCCCCCCGACGTAGGTGAATTCCTGGTTCAGAAGGTTTCTGGCGCGTGCCATTTCTATGTTGCCGAATTGAATGTCTTTCGCATAGGCCTGTTCTGCGGCACCGAACGGTAGCTTCGCCGACGCCCTGGCCGCTTGGCGCGAATGGGAATAGCGGGACAGCAGGACGATGGACCCGAAGATGACGAACACGACCAGAAGGCCTAGAAGGAATGCCGACGGGAAGCCGCGTCCCTCGCGATCGCCGGCCGGCTGTTGCTCGGGTTCTCGTTCCATAGCTCGATCACACTTCTAGCGGCCGAAAGAGAGCCGCAAGATCAACGCTTCGGGCAGGCCACTTGCCTGCATGCGCCGCTGGACCGCCTCTATGTTATAGGGAACTCGCCAAAATTCCACGCTGGCGTTTGGGAGATCCGCAATCGCAAATCCCGCGCGCGGGTCCCCGTCACGGGGCTGACCGACCGAGCCGGGATTCAGCAGGTAGATTGTTTCAGCGTCGATCCCGAGTTTCCAAACTGGCGCCGCGGGCCCGAGCTGGACCCGGATTGCGGCAACCTTTTCATCGCGCAGCGTAAAGCCGCCCTGAACATGCGTGTGACCGAAAAAGGTAATCGGTGACGGCGCGTCGGCAAGGCTGTCGAGGGCCTGAGCCGGGGCAAACACGTATTCGTCCTCGTCGTGAACGGCGCCATGAATGATCGAAAAGCCATCCACGACAATCGGCCCGGTGGGCAGGTTCTCGAGCCATTGCTGATTGTCGGTGCGGAGCTGTTCTCGCGTCCAGAGCGCGGCGGCTCGCGCCACGGGATTGAAGTCTCCCGCGTCGGCCACCCCGCTGACGGCCTTGTCGTGATTTCCCCGAATGCTGATGGCCTCAAACGACCGGACCCGGTCAATGACTTCGTTGGGGTCCGGCCCATAGCCAACCACGTCTCCCAGGCAAGCCGCTTTCTCCCAGCGGCCTTTCACGGCCTCCAGGCAGGCGTCCAGGGCGGCGAGATTCGCGTGGATGTCGCTCAAGATCAGATAGCGCACTCGAAAAGCTCCGCGAACAGGATGCGGATTATAGCGTCAAAAGCCGACTCGCTTCGACGAAACTCGTTCCCCGGGTTGCGTTTCTCCGGTTCATCGAATGAGCATGCAATCGCCGTAGCTGTAGAAGCGGTAGTCGGCTTCGACGGCATGGCGATAGGCGGCCAGGACCCTCTTGCGTCCGGCAAACGCCGCGACCAGCGCCAACAGAGTCGATTTCGGTAAGTGAAAATTTGTGAGCAGCTGGCTCACCACGCGGAACGGCTTGCCGGGATAGAGGAATAGGGTCGCATCCCTTCTTCCTGGTGCAACCACCGGCCTTCCTCCGCTCTCTGGGACGGCGTCTTCAAGCGCCCGCACCACGCTCGTGCCAATCGCCAGGACCGGACGGCCCTGACTCAAGGCTCGCGTGATCGCCTCCGCCGCCTGGCCGGAGATCTCATAGGATTCAGAGTGGATCTTGTGCTGTTCGAGCGATTCGGTACGCACGGGCTCGAACGTTCCGAGACCGACGTCGAGCGTGACCTCCACCATGTCCGTGCCGCGCTCCCGCAGGTGCTTCAAAATTTCCGGCGTGAAGTGCAGCCCAGCCGTCGGGGCGGCCACGGCCGTCCCCTGGGTGGCGTAAACAGTTTGATAGCGCTCGCGATCAATCACCTCGTCCTCCCGCCGGATGTAAGGCGGCAGAGGGACATGCCCCAGGCGGCGCAGGGCCTCATCCACTCCCTCGCTCGCCTCGAATCGAACCAGGCGCAGGCCGAAAGCGAGGCGGGCCTCAACGGTTGCCTGAAGCTCTCCCTGGCCGAACGTGATTTGCTCGCCGGTCGGCACTTTTCTCCCTGGACGCACCAGCGCTTGCCAACGGTCGCAGGAGAGTCGCCGGACCAGCAGGAGCTCGATTTCCGTGCGTAGAAATTCGCCCCTGGCCGGATTGTGCCTCCCGACTCGCTGGGCGTGGATTCCTTTGCGGTGCCCGAACAAACGCGCCGGGATCACCCGCGCGTTGTTCATCACGATGAGTTCGTCCCCGCGAAGCAAGTTCGGGAGTTCACGAAAATAGGTGTCTCTCCATCGACCCGTGTTCCGCTCGACGAGCAGCATGCGGGAGGCATCGCGCTCGGCAAGGGGCCACTGCGCAATCCGTTCTGGCGGCAGCTCGTAATCGAAATCGCTCGTGTTCATGGTGCCCTGCCCGGACGGCCTGCTGAAAAACCAAGAAAGTTGGACGGGGTACTTTGATTATGCTAATACAGCAGAACTCGCATGTAGCAGGTTCCCGAGCAAGGACTGGCCGGCTATCTTCCAGGCCATCCCGAGGCATCCGTGGCAGAGCCTTCCGTGACCATCAGCCCGCGAGGCGTCGAGCGCCTGCGATCGGGCCACCTGTGGGTCTACCGCAGCGACGTTCGATCGGCCCAGGCTGAGCCCGGAGCCCTGGTCCGTGTGCTCGACGAACGCCGCCTCTCTCACGGCCGCGCTTTCTACAGCGACAAGTCGCAAATCGCCGTACGCCTCATTACGCCGGATGACATCCCCGTCGATCGCAGGTTCTTCACCGAGCGCTTGCTCCGAGCGGCAGAGTATCGAAGCCGCGTCGTCCGCGATACGGAAGCCTACCGCCTCGTTTACGGCGAAGCAGATCTGCTCTCGTCGCTCATCGTCGACCGCTACGGGGACTATCTTGTCCTCCAGACGCTCAGCCAAGGAACCGAGCGGCATAAGGAGCTATTCGTCAGTATCCTCGCCGAACTGTTCTCTCCCAAAGGAATTCTGGAGCGAAACGACCCGAAGGTCCGACTGCTCGAAGGCCTCGATCAGCGTGTCGGCGTGCTGGCCGGCCAGATTCCGGACGAAATTGCGGCCAAGGAAAACGGCATCACATTTCTCTATGCGCTCGAGAAGGGCCAAAAGACAGGTTCGTTCCTCGACCAGCGAGAAAACCATGCCGTCGCGCGGCGGTATTGCCACGGGGATGTTTTGGATTGCTTCAGCTATCAGGGCGGCTTCGCGCTGACCATCGCCGACTGTTGCCAGAGCGTCGAAGCCGTTGAAATGGCCCCCGCCGCCATTCAAGCGGCGACCCGCAATCGCGAGCGCAATGCCCTCTCGAACGTCACTTTCCGGGAGGGAAACGCCTTTGACATTCTGAAGGAGTACGACGAGGCGGGCCGGCGGTTTCAAGCCGTCATCCTCGATCCCCCCGCTTTCGCCAAGAACCGCGACAGCCTTGCCGCGGCTCATCGCGGCTACAAAGAGATCAATCTTCGCGCGCTCAAGATACTCAAGCCGGGCGGCTATCTCCTGACCTGCTCCTGCTCCTACCACATCAGCGAGGCACTCTTTTTGCAGATCGCCGCCGAAGCGGCACTCGACGCGCGCAAGGCGCTCGCCGTCGTAGAACGCCGTACGCAGGCTCGTGATCACCCGATCCTGCTCACTATGCCTGAGACACACTACCTTAAGTGCATTATATTTAGATGCTTACAATAGGAACTGGGCAGCGAGGGACGAGCCTTGGAGAGATCATTAAAATACTTGACAGCACTGTGCTAATATTATATGCTCACGTTGCGCTAAATCAGTAAAAGGCTTCTAAGCTTCTAAGGAGAATAGACACAATGAATTCGATTACCCGGTGGGATCCCTTTCGCAACCTGACGACCTTGCAGGACCAGGTCAACCGGCTCTTTGAAGGCTCCTTCAAAGGCAGTGCCGAGGCCTCTTCTCTTGCCACTTGGGCGCCAGCGGTCGACATCTATGAGACGGAAAACGAACTCGTGATCAAGGCCGATTTGCCCGAGGTCGCCGAGAAGGACATCGACGTACAGGTTGAGAACAACATGCTGACGATCCGCGGCGAGCGGAAGCTCGAAGAGAGCGTGAAGGAAGACAATTATCTGCGTGTCGAACGCACTTATGGCTCCTTCAGCCGCAGCTTCAGCTTGCCGAACACGGTCAATGCCGAGGCCATTCAGGCGAACTACAAGAATGGCGTGCTCAAGGTTGAGCTGCCAAAGCGCGCTGAATCAAAGCCGAAGCAGGTGAAGATCAACGTCTCGAACGGCCGAAGCTGACCCCTGGCCGGCCGAGCGAGCAGGGACAGGGGGGCCGGGCCGTCGCCGGCCCCTTTTGTGTCCGGGAGCGGAAAGTGAGAAGATTTCGCTATGCTGCGGTTTGACAAACTGACCGTCAAGGCGCAGGAGGCCCTGCAAGCCGCGCAGGCGATGGGCGCCCGCTCGGGCCAGCAGCAGATCGAGCCGCTGCACCTGCTCTGGGCTTTGGTTGCCCAAGGGGACGGCGTGGTTCCCCCCTTGCTTGAAAAGCTTGGCGTGTCTCCTGTCCGCCTGGCCGCCGAAATTGAGCAGCAGGTCGGCCGCCTGCCGAAGATCTCCGGCGTAAGCGAGCAGTATCTGAGCCGTGCCTCGAATGAAGTCCTCGAGCGCGCCTTCGAGGAAGCGCAAAGACTCAAAGACGAATACGTCTCAACCGAGCACATCCTGTTGGCCATTGCCGGGGGCGGGCACGACGCGGCCGGTCAGCTGCTCGAGCGGGCGGGCGCAACGCACGACGCCATCCTGCAGGCCATGACCGCGATCCGCGGCAGCCATCGCGTCACCTCACAGAATCCGGAAGCCACCTATCGTGCGCTCGAACAGTACGCGCGTGACCTCACCGAACTTGCGCGCCGCGGGAAACTTGATCCGGTCATCGGCCGCGACGAGGAGATTCGGCGCGTCATGCAAATTCTGGCCCGGCGGACAAAGAATAATCCCGTTCTGATCGGCGAACCGGGCGTCGGCAAAACAGCCATTGTGGAAGGCCTGGCACAACGAATCGTGGCGGGTGATGTTCCCGAGGTCCTCAAGCCGAAGAGGATCGCCAGCCTTGATTTGGCGGCCCTGGTCGCCGGCGCCAAATACCGGGGGGAGTTCGAGGATCGCCTGAAAGCCGTGCTGAAGGAGATTGCCGAATCGGATGGACAAATCATCCTGTTCATCGACGAGCTGCACACCCTGGTCGGCGCGGGAGCAGCGGAAGGCTCGATGGATGCCTCGAATATGCTCAAGCCGGCGCTCGCCCGCGGCGAGCTGCGCGCGATCGGGGCAACCACCCTCAACGAATACCGCAAGTACATCGAGAAAGACCCCGCCCTCGAACGGCGCTTCCAACCCGTTTATGTGGGCGAACCCTCCGTCGAGGACACCATCGCGATTCTGCGCGGCCTCAAGGAACGCTATGAGGTTCACCATGGCGTGCGCATCAAAGATGCCGCCCTCATCGCCGCGGCCATGCTCTCGCAACGCTATATCACCGATCGCTTCCTGCCCGACAAGGCCATTGACTTGATCGATGAGGCGGCCGCCGGGTTGCGCATGGAAATCGACTCCCTGCCGAGCGAGATCGATGAAATTGAACGGCGCATCCTTCAGCTCGAAATCGAGCGGCAGGCGCTGCGCAAAGAGGCCGACGAGCACTCCGCGGCGCGCCGGGCGGAGATCGAGCGAGAATTGGCCACCCTGCGCGAACAGTCCACGGCCCTCAAAGCGCGCTGGCAGTCTGAGAAGGATGCCATCGGGCGCATCCGCAAGCAGAAGGAGGCGATCGACCAACTGAAGACCGAAGAGCAGCGCTATGAGCGCGCGGGTGATCTGTCACGTGTGGCGGAGATTCGCTACGGCAAGCTCTCCACCGCGGAGAAAGAACTGAAGGCCGCGCAAGAGAACCTCGAGCGCTTGCAGAAGGACCGACCCATGCTGAAAGAGGAAGTCGGCGAAGAGGAGATCGCCAAGATCATCAGCAAGTGGACGGGAATTCCGGTCGGCCGGCTGCTCGAAGGCGAGATCGAAAAGCTCGTGCACATGGAGGAGCGTCTCGGCCAGCGCGTGGTGGGCCAAGATGCCGCCCTGGCCACGGTGGCCAATGCCATTCGTCGCAGCCGTTCGGGCCTGAGCGACCCCCGCCGGCCGATTGGGTCGTTCCTCTTCCTCGGGCCGACAGGAGTCGGCAAGACAGAGCTGGCGCGCGCGCTCGCCGAGTTTCTCTTCGACGACGAGCACGCCATGATCCGGCTCGACATGTCTGAATATATGGAAAGGCACTCCGTCGCGCGCATGATCGGCGCGCCCCCCGGATATGTCGGCTATGAGGAGGGCGGCCAGCTGACCGAGCAGGTCCGGCGCCGGCCCTACTCGGTCGTCCTGCTCGATGAAATCGAGAAAGCGCATCCGGACGTGTTCAACGTCCTGCTGCAGATTCTCGAGGACGGCCGCTTGACCGACGGAAAGGGCCGCACCGTCGATTTCCGCAACGCCGTGATCATCATGACCTCCAACATCGGCTCGGCCGCCATTTTTGAGCTGGCCTCCCGAGACCCCAAGAAGGCCCGCGAGGAGGCCCTGGCCGCGCTCCGCGAAGTCTTCCGACCGGAGTTTTTGAACCGGGTTGACGATATTGTGATGTTCCGCCCGCTCGGCAAAGCGCAAATCGAGCGCATTGTCGAACTCCAGCTCGAAGAGGTCCGGCGGCGCCTCGCCGAGCGCAACATCACCATCGAGCTGACCCCCGCAGCAAAATCCTTGCTGCTCAGAGAGGGCTACGATCCGGCCTACGGCGCGCGCCCCATGAAGCGCGCCATCCAGCGGCTGATTCAGGATCCGCTCGCCCTGCGCATTCTGGATGGAGAGGTCCGCGCGGGCGAGACGTTGGTGATCGATGCGGACGCGAAGAGTGAGGCGATGAAGTTTACGTCGAAAAGCGTACGGGCGGGCGCTGCGTAATCACGGGGCCAACATGAGGAGAGATCAACATGAAAACATTTAAAACGGCGTTCCTGCTGACTGCCTTGACGCTGCTGCTGCTCTTCATCGGAGGGACCTTGGGTGGACGCGGCGGCATGACCATTGCGCTCGGCATAGCCATTTTGATGAACGGCGTTGCCTATTTCTTTTCTGACAAGATCGCGCTGGCCTCGGCGGGCGCCAGGCCGATCAGCCGCGAACAGGCACCGCGGCTTTATGCGGTCATGGAGCGGCTTGCCGCGAAGGCCAATCTGCCCATGCCGAAACTCTACCTGATCCCTCAGGCCGCGCCGAACGCCTTCGCCACGGGCCGCAATCCGAGCCATGCGTCGGTAGCTGTCACGCAGGGTTTGATGGAAATCATGAACGACGACGAACTGGAAGGTGTCATCGCCCACGAACTGTCGCACGTCCGGAACTACGATATCCTGACTTCCTCGATTGCCGCGACGCTAGCCGGAGCCGTGACCTGGCTGGCCTCGATGGGCCGCTGGGGAATGATCCTCGGGGGAATCGGTGGCCGGGACGGCGACCGGGAAGGCGGGGGAATTACGGCTCTGTTGATGCTGATCCTCGCTCCGTTCGGCGCCTTGCTCTTACAGCTCGGCATCTCTCGTCAACGCGAGTATCAAGCCGACTCCTCCGGAGCGAAAATGGTCGGCCATCCCTATGGGCTGATCAGCGCGCTCGAAAAGCTCGGCGCCTACAACAAGCAAATCCCCATGAACATTTCGCCATCGACGTCCGCGCTCTGTATCGTCGCGCCGCTCACGCCGCGGCGGATGCTCTCGGGTCTTTTCAGCACGCATCCGCAGCTCGCCGACCGAATCGCTAAGCTGCGGAGCATGACGGTGACCCGCTAGCGCCCCACGGCCCGCCTTGGGCTAGAACATCGACCAGATCAGGCGCTGGACCGTGCCGGAGTCGACCGTGCTCAGACCCACGGCGATGGCCATGATGACCACCCCGATGATGGTCACCACCATCACAGCCGGACTCGGAGACCTCCGGTGCGCTTCGGGCAGCAAATCGGAGGTCGAGGTGTAGAGAAAGAATCCCGAAGCAACGGCCAGGAACACGGCCAGGTCCTTGGGCGAGGGCAGGAACCGAAGCGCAAGGATGGCCCCGGCGACCGGTGCCACGGCATCCAAAGCGAGAAAGGCAAAATCGGTCCGCTGCGGTTTTTCACCGCGGGTGACCAGCATGATGGTATTCAGCCCGTCGCTCATGTCGTGCGCGATGATGGCCAGCGCCACAACGACGCCTTCGCGCCAGCCCACCAGAGTCGCCGCCGCGATGGCAGCGCCATCGAGAGTGCTGTGGGCAATCAGCCCGATCGAACTCAATCGCCCGAACCGCCGATGTGCTTCATTCGAGCAGTCATCTTCCGCGCAGGAATGCAAAATCAGGACACGCTCGGTGACGTAGAAGCCGAGGAAGCCTATCACCAGAACCAGAAGCATGCCGCGCGCCGTCCAGCCCTGGGATTGCGCGGCCTCGATCGATTCGGGCAGCAGGTCGAAAAACGTCGCCCCCAGCAGCATTCCCGCCCCCAGCCCGAGCAGCAGATGGAGACGCTTTTGTCCACGAATGGCCACCAGCCCGCCGCACACAGTCGAGCCCATAGCGCAGGCGCTAAGAACGACGGCGAAGAGTTTTGTCTCGATCGTTTTGGCTCCGCGAGCCGACCATGCTATCCGGCCTGATCGGGCAGCGGTCGAGGTTTGACGAAGCGGGCGCGCCGAAATTCAATTCGAGCGTTCGAGGGCCTTCTCGACCATGCTGACGCACTTCTCGACGCGCTTGCGCAGCGGCCCTTCGATTTGTTCCTGACGTTCACGAACCGCGAACATCTCGTCGGCTATGTTCAGCGCGGCCAGGACCGCAACTTTCAGCGAATCGGCGATCTGGCTGGCCTCGGCCACCTCGCGCATCTTGGCATCCACATAGGAGGCAAGCTGCGCGAGGTACTGTTCGCTTTGACCCGAATTGATGTTGTACACCTGATCGTAGATTTCAATTCTCATGTCAGCTCCCAGCGAGTGCGCCCATTGTCGTCGATTGTCACGTTCGCCTGCAAGAAGCGATCGGGCTCTCCCCGGCTCATGCGCTGTCAGGAGGTGCGAAGCGTCGCTCCGAGCTTCTCCTCGAGTGCGGCGACAATGCGCGAGGAGAAATCGGCGATTTGCGCATCGGTCAGAGTTCTCTGCTCGCTCTGGAACCTCGCGCGAATCATGAGCGACAATTTCCCCGCGGGAACCTGCCCGCCGCGGAACAGGTCTGCGGGTTCAACGCTGTGCAGCTCGGCAATTCCCAACTCCGCCACCGTCTCGGCGACTTGAGCGAAGCGAACCCCATCGTCCAGCACGAGCGAAAAGTCGCGCTCCACGGCGGGAAACCGCGGCAGGGGCTTGAATCGCAGCGCCGCGCGAGCTGACTCGATGGCCCCGAGCAGTGGCTCGAGCTCGACTTCCGCCACAAAAACCTCCCGGCGCAGCTTGAGATCGTCGGCCGTGCCGGGAGCGAGCTGACCGGCGAAGCCGATAGGGCCATCTCGGAAGGGCTGCCCGTCCGGCCGCCTCGCACCGGCGGTTGCCCCTCTCGACCCGTCCTGGCCCAAGGACAGTTGCGCCGCGCGGTTGGGGGCGAGCCAGAGGGGGCCGCCCGCGTGCCAGGAAAATCCGCCGGCTAGCTCGCCGATTTGATCGAGGTTGCCCTTCAGGTCCGCGAAGGAATAGTCGCGTGCGTCCTCCGAGATACCCTTTTCGCGGGCTAGACCCGTGGCTCCCAGAGTCAGGACGGCGATTTCCAGGGGCTCCCCACCCTCTAGTGCGTATTTCTTCCCCATTTCGAACAGGCGCAGATTGCGCTGGCCGTGATTCAGATTCCACTCCATCCGATTCACCATACCGACCACTCCGCTCGAACGCATGACGGAAGCATCTTCGGCCAGCGGATTGCCGATCGCCGCGGGCGTCAGGTTCTCGGGCCGGAACAGGGCATCGCGCCGGTCGTCGACAATCGGAATCTCCAGTATCTCCTGGTATCCCAGGGCGACCAGGCGTTCGCGCAGCAGGTCCCTCGCGTCGGCGTGCACCAGGCGATGCGCAGGCTGCTTCGCTGCAGGCAAGCGCGGGGGGAACCGGTCATAGCCATAATGCCGGGCCACCTCCTCGATCAGATCGATCCCGCGCGTAACATCCCGGCGCCACGACGGCTGCGTGCATTCCCACCGGGCCACGAGCGAGTTCCTGCTTCCCCGATTGGAGTCCACACGCACGGGCCGGAACCCGAGCGCGTCCAGTATTTCCTCGATATCGCGATCGGGTACGTCGGCTCCCATGACGCGCAACAATTCCTTGCGGGAGAATTCCAGTTTGCGAGGCTGCTCGCGCCCGGGATAGACGTCAACCACGCCAGCGAGGATTTCGCCGCCGGCCAGCTCCGTTAAGAGCTCGGCGGCCCGACGCGAGGCGAGCTCGGCCATCTCGGGATCCGCTCCGCGCTCGAAACGATAGGAAGCTTCGGTGCGAAGCCCGAGCGCCTTCGACGTGCGGCGAATGGAAATGGGATCGAACCACGCGCACTCGATGAGTACATTGCGCGTCGAGAAAGTGATCTCGGTGTCGGCACCACCCATGATTCCACCGACGCCCACGGCGTGCTTTCGATCGGCAACCACGCAGGCATCTCGCGTAAGGGTACGTTCGATTCCATCAAGCGTGCGCAGCTTTTCGCCAGGCCGCGCACGGCGTACGATGAGGTGGTGATCGGCCAAGCGATCTAGGTCGAAGGCGTGGAGGGCATGGCCAAGCTCAACCATCACGTAATTGGTGACGTCCACGACGTTGTTGACCGGATTCTGGCCGACGGCGACGAGCCGCTGCCCCAGCCAATCCGGCGAGGTTCCTACCTTCAGCCCGCGTAACACGCGAGCCGTAAACCGCCCGCACAGATCGGGCGCCTCGATATCGACGCGTGCCAGACGGGATACCTCCTCCCCCGATTCCGTTAGCTTCGGTCGAACCGGCCTCAATGGCAGCCGATAGATGGTTGCGATTTCGCGCGCAATGCCGTAGTGCCCCAGGCAGTCCGGACGGTTCGAGGTGATCTCCGCATCCAGAACCGGTCCTGCGGGCGTATCGTCGATCGCGTCGACGGCAATACCGGCCAGCGACAAGCGCGAACGCAGCTCACCGGCCGAGGCGGTCATGTCCACAAAGTCCTTCGCCCAGTTGTAGAGAACCTTCATGGCCTTCCTCCAAATAACCGTCTGGAGGGCATCTGAACCAAGCTACGCTAGCGCAAGCTGGGCCAGCCACGCAATCAAAAGTCCAGCCGCGAAATGTGTGCAGTTTCCGCCCCTCCCCGCCGCCCTTCGGGGCCCTCGAGAGGGCAGAATAGACTCGCCGGCAGAGAGAGGTCCCTGTCCACAGTGCGCTCGGTCAGTCGGGACGGGGTCTCGGAAAATCTATGGGAATTGTCCCAGGAAACGCACATCATTCTGAAACAGGACAGGAAGTTCACCGATGCCATACTTCATCATGGCGAACCGATCGACGCCCATCCCGAATGCGAAGCCAGAAACCTGCTCGGGCTCGTAGCCAACGAATCCGTAAACGGCCGGATTGACCATCCCCGCGCCGAACAGCTCGATCCAGCCCGAATGCTTGCACACCCGGCAGCCGCTTCCGCCGCACACGTGGCAGCTCGCATCGACTTCCGCGGAAGGCTCGGTGAAAGGGAAATAGCTCGGGCGAAGCCGCGTGCGCACGTTCGGGCCAAAGAACTCGCGCACGAAATACTCAACCGTCCCTCTGAAATCGCAGAAGGTGATGTCGGTATCGACGGCCAGCCCTTCGATCTGATGAAACATGTAGCCATGCGTCGAGTCGGGATTATCGCGGCGGTAGACTTTTCCGGGCACGATGATTCGCACGGGGGGCTTGTGCTTTTCCATGGTGCGAATCTGCATGGGGGAGGTGTGCGTGCGCAACAAATGAGGCGAACGCGCACCCTCGATGTAGAACGTATCCATGTTGTCGCGAGCGGGATGGTGCTCGGGAATGTTCAGCGCCTCGAAGTTGTAATAGGGTGTTTCGATTTCCGGCCCTTCGACGACGCTGAAACCGATGGAAAGGAAAATCCGTTCCAGTTCCTCGAAGGTCTGGCGAATGATGTGGCGCGTGCCGAGAGCATGTTTGATGCCGGGAAGTGAAAGGTCGATTCGGTCGCCTTCCGCGGCAGCCCGTTCCGCGGCCGCTTTGATCTCGCCTTCGCGTTCGGCCAGGACGGACTCGACGTAAGCCTTGAGCTGGTTAAGTTCCCGCCCGACGACGCGTTTCAGCTCCGGGTCGGCAGGCCTAAGCCAGTTGTCTGTAATCTGCGAGAGAACGCCGGACTTCCGGCCGGTCCAGGCGAAGCGAAAGACCCGCCACTCCTCGAGGTCGCGGCGCTCGGCGGATTGCCGGTCGAATTGACGGCGCACCTCGCGAAACCGCGCCTCCACCTGTTCGGGCGAAGCATCCCCGAGGTCGCCGAGGGTTTTTTCGACAATGGGCAGATCAGGCACGCAGTCTTCCCGGCGCTCTCCGCCGGGCCCTGTCATCGCTCAGGTTGCGCCGGCGCGCCGGCAAGATGCTGCTTCGCCGAGGCAACCAGCGCGCGAAACCCGTCCGCGTCGCGAACCGCCATGTCGGCCAGAATCTTGCGGTCGATTTCAATTCCGCCAAGCTTTAGCCCGTGAACAAATTGGCTGTAGGTGATGCCGTTGTTTCGCGCGGCAGCGCCGATGCGCTGAATCCACAAGGTTCGGAAGTCGCGTTTGCGGTTTCGTCGGTCCCGGTAGCTATAACGCAGAGACCGGTTCACCGCTTCCTTGGCCGACCGATACAGCTTGCTCTTGGTGAGGAAAAAGCCCTTCGCGTGCCGGAGCAACTTCTTGCGGCGCGCACGCCTCTTCGTTCCACGTTTTACGCGAGCCATTCGTCTACTCTCCTGTCCGACCTGGATGGAAATCTGGGCGCGGAGGGATCGGGCTCGACACGCGCGGCGCTTTACGAAAGGCAAAGCGCCCGGCACCGGGCTCGGATTCTCCGCGGCGTGTTCGTTTGTTCTCGCCCTGGCGAGAACAGCCAAGTTTGACTCGCTTGGCTTATTGGTTTGCCGTGCCGAAGTCGGTCAACCACTCCGGCCGTCTGAACCGGCAGGCCCGCCGCGGCGGGTCATGCACTGCCTGGTTCGGTGAAACCGAATTCTACTCGATCCCGTACGGCAACGCTCGCCGCACGTTGGGCACGTCTGCCGGGTTGACCTCGACCGCCTTGCCCAGCTTGCGCATCCGGCGCGGGGCTTTCGTTCCAAGCAGGTGGCGCTTGCCGGAATGCATGCGCATGACCTTGCCGGTCGCGGTCATTTTGAACCGCTTGGCAGCGCCGCGGTGCGTCTTGAGCTTCATTTTCTTGTTCTTGGTCACAATTCCTCTTCCACGCCTCTGGCCTTCTTGGCTTCAGGCTTGGGTGCTTGAGCTCGCCACAGACTGCGCGCGCCCCACGGAAACAGGCGTGCCCTTCTTGGGGGCCAGAAGCGCCAGCAAAATGTTCGCTTCCATGCGGGGCCCAAATTCGACCTGCGCGTGATCGGTCACATCCTTCAGCAGACGATCCATTTTCGACCGCCCAACGTCCTGGTGCGCCATTTCTCGGCCACGATGAAAGATCATGGCCTTCACCTTATAGCCTTCGCCGAGGAACCGAATGATTTGGTTCTTCCGCACCTGGTAGTCGTGTTCGGCCGTGGAGGGCCTGAACTTGACCTCTTTGATTTGCCCGCCCTTTTGATGCTTCTTCTGCTCGTGCGCCTTTTTGTTCTGCTCGTAGAGAAACTTGCCGTAATCGACGAGCTTGCAAACCGGCGGCATTGCCGTCGGCGAGATCTCGACAAGATCGAGCCCGGAATCTCGGGCCCGCTTGAGCGCGTCGAAAAGGGAAAGGACGCCCAGCTGAGCCCCGTCTTCATCGATCAATCGGACTTCACGAGCGCGGATGCGCTCGTTTACTCGAAGGCCACTCCCACCACGTTCTGCGATAACCTCACCTCCGCGGCCCGGCAAGAATTCTGGCCGGCTTGCTCCAGCCGCCCTCCCATGAAAGAAAAACCCGCCGGAAACCGACGGAGATCAAAGTATAGCACGCCTGCGCGGCTCGCCCGCAATAGGGACATTTCCCGCTTCCATCCGTGCTCTTCTGCTTGCCGCGGTCATCGGGCTGAACTCTCCCTGCCATGCTATGGCGAAAGGAAAGCGACACACCGAGCGACGCGGCGTCACCCGGCTCGGTGCGACCGACCACCTCTGCGCCCAAGCCAGGGCCGAGCAGTTGATTCGCGAGGCTGGATTCGAGCCTCAGTTTGCCGACCCTTGAGCAGGCGCGTTACACCGAGCTGCTCGCGGCAAGTGAGGATTTCGCTCCCTCCGCGGCTCGGTCGCGATTTCACCTTCACGATCGTCAAGCGATCGCTGGCGCTCGGCACCGTCAGCCCGAGGGGCCCGAATCGGAGCGCTAACAGCCCGGCTGCGCGTTCGAACAGTTTTTCGGGGAGAGCGGCGGAACAGCCGCTAGGTGCGCGTGCGCGAATTCGATTCGACACGCAGGTCTTTGACAAATTGCTCAAGGGGACGTGGACCGAGATCGCCTTTCGCTCGATGCCGCACGGAAACCGTTCTGGCCTCCGCTTCTTTGCCGCCGAGGATGAGCATGTAGGGGATCTTCTCGAGCTGCGCGTCGCGAATCTTCGCCTGCAGCTTTTCATTGCGATCGTCGAGGTGTACTCGAAACCCGGCCCGCTTCAGCTCCTGGGCGACTTCTCTCGCGTAATCCTCGAATTTCCCGCTGACCGGCAAGACGCTGGCCTGCACAGGCGCGAGCCACACCGGAAAGGCCCCAGCATAATGCTCGATCAGCACGCCGAAAAACCGCTCAACCGAACCCCACAGCGCGCGATGAACCATCAGCGGCTGATGGCGCGAGCCGTCTTCGCCCACATATTCCAGCTTGAATCGGCGCGGCAGGTTGAAATCAAACTGCACGGTCGTTAGCTGCCAGGGCCGACCGATGGCGTCGACCAGTTTGATGTCGATCTTGGGTCCGTAAAACACCGCCTCGCCTGGCATGTACTTGTACGGGACCTTCATGCGCTCGAGCGTGTTCCTCAGGGCCCTTTCGGCGCGCTCCCATTCTTCGACTGTTCCCGCGTAGTCGCCCGGCTTGGCCGGATCGCGCGCCGAGAGTTCGACCTCGTATCGATCGAAACCAAACACGCGCAGCACCTCCCCGGCGAACTCGACACAATCCTGAATTTCCCTTTCTATTTGCTCGGGGACACAGAAGATGTGCGCGTCATCCTGAGTGAATCCCCGGACGCGCAGGAGCCCGTGCAGTACGCCCGAACGCTCATAGCGATAAACGGTGCCCAGCTCAGCCAGTCGAAACGGCAACTCGCGGTAACTGCGCAGCCGGGATTTGTAGATGAGAATATGTCCCGGACAGTTCATCGGCTTCAGCTGATAGAGATCCTTCTCGACCTCCATCGGTCCAAACATGTTCTCTCTGTAAAATCCGGTGTGGCCGCTCGTTTCCCACAGGTGACGTCGCATCACGTGCGGCGTAAACACGAGCTCGTACCCGCGGCGGACGAGCTCATCACGCAGCCAGTCCTCCATCTGGCGGCGGATGATCCCGCCCTTGGGATGCCAAAAAATCAGCCCCGGGCCGGCGTCCTCCTCGATGCTGAAAAGATCGAGTTCGGTTCCCAGCCGGCGATGGTCCCGGCGTTTCGCCTCCTCGAGCTTGTCGAGGTATGCCTCGAGTTCCTTCTGATCGACGAAGCACGCGCCGTAGATGCGTTGCATCTGCGGGTTGCCTTCTTGTCCCTTCCAATAGGCCCCGGCCACATTCATCAATTTGAAAGCCTGGATTTTGCCGGTGGAGGGAATATGCGGGCCGCGGCAAAAA
>Ga0187783_10000963_pt1 | contig 21146 bp, 16 predicted proteins | sample 1015_SJ02_MP02_2_FD_132471 | JGI IMG/M metagenome (GOLD analysis project Ga0187783, IMG submission 132471) | Tropical peat soil microbial communities from peatlands in Department of Meta, Colombia - 1015_SJ02_MP02_20_MG | ecosystem: Environmental > Terrestrial > Soil > Wetlands > Peat | place...
GACATGACCGACCTCGCCAAGCAGCTGCGCGCACGGCTCGGCGCCGCCGCCGAGGTGCGCGCGCCCGAGCCCGTCTCGGTGCAGCGCTCTGCCGATGGCACCTGCAAGTGGCTGCTGCGGGCGGACGCACGGCAAGCGTTCGAGATGGTGTTCATTCCCGAGCCCGACCGCGGCACGCTGTGCATCTCCTCGCAGGTCGGCTGCGCGCTCGACTGCTCGTTCTGCGCCACCGCGCAGCAGGGCTTCAACCGCAACCTCACGACCGCCGAGATCGTCGGCCAGGTGTGGCTCGCCGCGCGTGAGCTCGAGCGCGCCGCGCAGGGCGCCGAGCGCGCCACGCAGGGCGCCGCGCTGCACGGCGCTGAGCGCCGCATCACCAACGTCGTGCTGATGGGCATGGGCGAGCCGCTCGCCAACTTCCGCCAGGTGGTGCCGGCGCTCGACATACTGCTCGATGACTTCGGCTTCGACCTGTCGCGGCGGCGCGTGACGCTGTCGACCTCGGGCCTGGTGCCGCAGATCTACCGGCTGGCGGCCACCAGCAACGTGGCACTGGCGGTGTCGCTGCACGCGCCCGACGACGCGCTGCGCAACGAGCTCGTCCCGATCAACCGCAAGCACCCGATCGCCGAGCTGCTGGCCGCGTGCTGGCACTACCTCGACGAACAGAACGGCCGCAGCGTCACCTTCGAGTACGTGATGCTCGACGGTGTCAACGACTCGCCCGCACAGGCGCGCGCCCTGGCGCGGCTGCTGAAGGGACACCCGGCCAAGGTGAATCTCATCCCGTTCAATCCGTTCCCCGGTACGCGCTACCAGCGCTCGCCGGCGCCGGTGATCCAACGCTTCCGCGATGAGCTGCTGCAGCGCGGAGTGCTGGCTACGATCCGGCGCACGCGCGGCGATGACATCGATGCCGCCTGCGGGCAGCTCGCCGGGCGCGTCATCGACCGCACCACGGTGCGTCTCGGGAGCAAGGTCATCGGCGTCGCGGTTCAACCATGAGCAAGCTACCCAACACCCCCCATCGCCCGCTGCTGCGGGCCATCGTCTGCGGCCTGCTGCCCCTGCTGCTCGCCGGGTGCGTCAGCCAGAAGGATGCGCAGAAGCAGAAGGATGCCGCCTCCTACAACGTGCAGCTCGGCGTCGCCTACATGAACCAGGGCGACCTGGCGCGTGCCAAGGACAAGCTCGACCGGGCCCTGACGCAGGATCCGGACAACGCCGATGTGCACAGCGCCCGCGCCATGCTGTTCACGCGCATGGGCGACGCCAAGCAGGCGGACGTGGAGTACCGCACGGCGTTGCGTCTGTCGCCGCACGATCCGAACGTGCAGAACAATTTTGCGGTCTATCTGTGCCAGACGGGCCACACCGACGAGGGCGTCAAACGCTTCCTCGAGGTGGCCCAGAACCCGCTCTACAAGACTCCGGAGGCGGCCTACACCAACGCCGGCGTGTGCGAGCGCGCCGCCAAGCGTGACGAGGACGCGCGCGCCAACTTCACGCGCGCCCTGCAGGTGCGCCCGAACTTTGCCGAAGCCGAGTTTCAGCTGGCCGACCTGCAGTTCCAGCACGGCGAGCTGGCCCAGGCGCGCAGCGGCATCGACGCCTTCCTCGGCAGCTTCAGCGAGACGCCGGATCTGCTGCTGCTCGGCGTGCGCATCGCGCGTGCCCAGAACGACCGGCTCGGCGCGCAGCGCTACGCCCGCAAGCTGCAGCTGGACTTCCCGGAAACGCCCCAGGCGCGCGCCCTGGCGACGCTCGATCACAATCCTGGCTGACGACCATGACGAGCGGCGCTGGCGGCGAGGTGGTCCGCGGCATCGGCGCGCGGCTGCGCGCCGCGCGCGAGAAGCGCGGCGTGACGCTGCTGCAGACCGCGGAGAAGCTGCACGTCGATGCGCGCGTGCTGCAGGCGCTGGAGAGCGAGGATTTTGCCGCGCTTGGCGCGGATGTGTACGTGCGCGGTCATCTGCGCCGCTACGCGGAAGCGGTCGGCGAATCGCCCGCGGAGCTGCAGGAGTTGTACGCCGGCAGCGCGCGCGCGACGCGTCCGGACCTGACACGCATCCCGCACAGCGCCGCCGCGCGCACCACCTCGCCGCTGCTCCTGCCGGCGCTGCTCGCCGTCGTCGCGCTCGCGGTCGCGGGGTTGCTGTGGTGGCTGCTCACGCTGCCGGGCGAGAAGGCCCAGCCGCTACCGGTGGTGCCCGCATCGGCTGCCGACGTGCCCGCCGCTGGCGCCGGCGCCGCGAGCGTCGCCGCGGGCACGGCGCAGACCGGCCCGGCCGGGGCGAGCGGTGCTGCGGCGGGTGCCGCCGGGCCCGCCGCCGGGCAGGCGCAGCTCGGTCTGAAATTCGCAGCCCTCAGCTGGGTGGAGATCTCCGACGCCGACGGGCGGCGGTTGCTGCACGGCCTGATCGACGCCGGCGGCGAGCGCCTGCTGAGCGGCACGCCGCCGCTGCGCGTGGTGCTCGGCAACGCGCCGGCGGTCGCCCTGCAGCTCAACGGGCAGCCGGTGTCGATCGACGGACTCGTGCACCGCGATGGCAGCGCGCATCTGATGATCGACGGCGCCGGACGTGCGAGTCCGGCGGCGCCGCGCCTGGCGCACGGTGAGTGACGTGGCCGAGCAGATCCAGCCGGTCCGCGGAATGAACGACGTGCTGCCGGCGCAGATCGGCCTGTGGCAGCACTTCGAGGCGAGCACGCGCGAGCTGCTCACCGCCTACGGCTACGAGGAGATCCGCGTGCCGATCGTGGAGCACACCGAGCTCTTCAGGCGCGCGATCGGCGAGCACACGGACGTGGTCGGCAAGGAGATGTATACCTTCAGCGACCGCGGCGGCGACAGCCTGACGCTGCGTCCCGAGGCCACCGCCGGGATCGTGCGGGCACTGATCTCCAACGGGTTGCTGCGCGGGCAGCGGCACCGACTCTGGTGTCTTGGCCCCATGTTCCGCCACGAGGCGCCGCAGGCGGGGCGTTACCGCCAGTTCTGGCAGGTGGACGTCGAGGCGATCGGCTGCCCCGGTCCGGACGTGGACGCGGAGCTGATCGCGCTGAGCGCGCGGCTCTGGCAGCGCCTCGGGATCACGGACCTCACGCTGCAGGTGAATTCGCTCGGCACACCAGAGAGCCGCCGCGCCTATCGCGCACGGCTGGTCGACTACCTGCGCGCGCGCGAGTCGCAGCTGGATGAGGACAGCCAGCGGCGCCTCGGCACCAACCCGCTGCGCATCCTCGACAGCAAGAACCCGCAGATGCAGGAGCTCATTCGCGGCGCACCGCTGCTGACCGAGCACCTCGACGCGGAATCGCGCGCGCACTTCGAGGGGCTGTGCGCCATGCTGCGCGCGGCCGGCGTTGCCTACGAGATCAACCCGCGCCTGGTGCGCGGACTCGACTACTACAACCGCACCGTCTTCGAGTGGGTCACCTCGTCCGCCGGCGCGCAGAACGCGGTCTGCTCCGGCGGCCGTTACGACGGCCTGATCGCGCAGCTCGGCGGCGATGCCACGCCGGCGGTCGGCTTCGCCATGGGCGTCGAGCGGCTGGTGGCGTTGCTGCTGGCCGCGGGGCGCACGCCGGCGGTCACGCATCCGGATGTGTACGTGGTGGTGGGCGCGCCACAGGTCGCGGGGCAGGCCCTGCAGCTGGTCGAGCGGCTGCGTACCGAGCGGCCCGGCGTCCGGTTCGAGCTGAACGTCGGCGGCGGCAACTTCAAGGCGCAGTTTCGCCGCGCCGACCGCAGCGGCGCGGCGCTGGCGCTCATCGTGGGCGAGGACGAGCTCGCCCGCGGCGTGGTCGGCATGAAACCTTTGCGCGCGAGCGCCGGTCAGAGCGAGTGCCCGACTGCGCAACTCGCGCCCGCGCTGGACGCGGCGCTGGCCGCGGCGGTCGATCCGGCTGCCGCGCCGGGAGAATGAGCCTGGGGAGAAGCCGTGGAAGACTATCTGTCCGAAAAAGAGCAGTGGGAGTGGATCAAGACTCAGGTACGCGAGAACGCTCCGGCCGTGGTCATCGCCGTCGCGGTTGCCGTGGCCGGCGTGTTCGGCTGGCGCTGGTGGCAGGGGCATCAGGACGCGCGCCACCTCGAGGCCGGGGCGATGTACATGCAGATGGTGCAGGCGCTCGAGCACGGTGACCGCTCGCAGGCGCTGGTGGTGCTCGGTGAGCTCGAGCGCGAGCACGCGGCCTCACCGTACGCCGATCAGGCGAAGCTGCTGGCGGCGCGCGTGTACGTCGACGACGGCGAGCTCGATCACGCGTCCGCCGAGCTGGCCGGCGTCGCCGCGCATTCCAGGGACCGCGATCTGGCGCTGGTTGCACGTCTGCGCCTGGCGCGCGTGCAGATCTCGCAGGGCAAGCCCGACGCGGCGCTCGCGACGCTCGGCAACGCGGCGGATGCCGGTGCGTTCGCGGCGCGCTACCACGAAGTGCGCGGTGATGCTTATTACGCGAAGGGCGACAAGGCGACCGCGCTCAGTGAGTATCGCAGCGCGCAGGGGGGCGACGGCACCGACACGGGCCTCCTGGCGCTGAAGATCACCGACCTGTCGACGGCTGCGACGGCCGCCACGGCCGCGACGGCTGCGACGGCGGAGGCGCCCGCGGCTGCGCCCGCGGCCGCAGCTCCCGCGGCCGCCCCGGGCAAGTGACCTCCGTGCGCTGCCCGCACCCCGAGCTGCACGGGAAGCGCGCACTCATCAGCGCCGGCCTGGCCGCGCTCTTTCTGATCGTCGGCTGCTCGAAGGACAAGAACGTCGATGAGCCGGCCAAGCTGACACCGCTGCCGAGCCCGACGCTGCGTGTGCAGCGTCTATGGAGCGCGTCGATCAAGGACAAGGGCGCGGTGGTGCTGCGGCTCGGACTCGGGCTGGCGGTCGTCGACAAGCGCGTCTACGCGGCGGGCCACAGTGGTGATGTGGTCGCCTTCGATCTGACCAACGGTCGGGTCGTGTGGCGCACCGCGACCCGCGCACCGCTCTCGGGCGGCCCGGCGGCCAGTGCCGAGCTGGTGGTGGTGGGTGCGAGCGACGGCCAGTTGTTCACCTTTGATGCGCGCGACGGCAAGCTGCGCTGGAAGGCGCGCCTGAACGGCGAGGTACTCGCCGCGCCCACGATCTCCGAGCGGCTGATCGCCGTGCGCACCGGCGACGGCAAGCTGCACGCGCTCAACCCGGCCGACGGCCACGAACTGTGGGTGCAGGAGCAGCAGGTTCCGCGCCTGTCGCTGCGCGGCACCTCCCGTCCGCTGATCGTCGGGGACGTGGTGCTGTGCGGCTTCGACAACGGCAAGGTGCTCGCCGTGAACGGCAACGACGGCTCGGTACAGTGGGAGGCGACCGTGACGCCCCCGCACGGCCGCACCGAGCTCGAGCGACTCTCCGACATCGACTCCGAGGTGAGCGTCTCGGGTCACGACGTATACGCCGTCGGCTTCCAGGGCCGCGTGGCGATGCTCGCGCTCGACACCGGGCAGATCTGGTGGTCGCACGAGGCCTCGAGCTACCGCGGGCTCACCTTCGACGACGACACGCTGTACCTCTCGGATGCGGACGGTGAGGTGGTGGCGCTCACGGCGCGCACCGGGGCCGAGCTCTGGCGGCAGAAGGCACTGCTGAATCGCGGGCTGTCGGCACTCGCCGTGATGGACGCTGCGATCGTCACCGCCGACTATCAGGGGTACGTGCACTGGCTGGACAAGGCGACCGGCGCACTCGCCGCGCGCGTTTCCGCCGGCAAGGTGCGGGTCAGCACCCCTCCGGTGGTCGCCGGCGACGTGGTGGTGGTCATGAACGACAAGGGCCAGATCAGCGCCTATCGCGTGACGCCGCTCAAGGCGGCCGAGAAAAAGAAGGCGACGCCCGCGGCGGCGGCGCCGGCCGCACCAGCGGCACCGGCACCGGCGGCACCTGCACCGGCGGCACCTGCGCCAGCTGCACCGGAACCAGCGGCACCGGCCGCGGCCGAGGCGCCGCCGGCGGAGGGCAAGTAGCGACCTCGAGGCTCGCTGCCGCCGCTGCGCCATGCTGCCCGTCGTCGCTCTGGTCGGCCGGCCGAACGTCGGCAAGTCGACGCTGTTCAACGTGCTCACGGGCACGCGCGATGCCATCGTCGCGGACGTGCCGGGGCTCACGCGCGACCGCCAGTACGGCTTCGGGCGGTTGGGTCCCGCGCCCAGCGTGCTCATCGATACCGGCGGCCTGGTCGAGAACCCGCGCGGCATCGAGGCGCAGATGCGCGCGCAGACCGAACGCGCCGTAGCCGAAGCCGACCGGCTCATCTTCATCGTCGACGCGCGCGCCGGCCTGACGCCGGAGGACCAGTTCGTGGCGCGCGAGCTGCGCCGCTCGGGCAAGCCGGTCACGCTGGCGGTCAACAAGGCCGAAGGGCTGGACGCCGACGCGGCCTGCGCCGAGTTCCATGCACTCGGCTTCGGCGCGCCGCTCGCCGTATCCGCCAGCCACGGTGCGGGCTGCGAGGACCTGATGGAGCAGGTGCTCGCAGGCCTGACGCCACAGCCGGCGGCGGCGCAAGAGAGCGGGGCGATCCGCATGGCGATCATTGGACGCCCGAATGTCGGCAAGTCCACGCTCGTCAACCGCCTGCTCGGCGAGGAGCGCGTGATCGCGAGCGAGGAGCCGGGTACCACACGCGACAGCATCCTGGTCCCCTTCGAGCGCGACGGCCGCAGTTTTCTGCTCATCGATACCGCCGGCGTGCGCCGGCGGGCACGGGTCGAGGACGACGTGGAGCGCGCCAGCGTCGCCAAGACGCTGCAGGCGATCGACGAGGCGCACGTGGTGATCCTGGTGCTCGACGCGCACGAGGGCGTCGCGGAGCAGGACGCGAGCGTGCTGGGACTGGCGCTCGAGCGCGGCCGCGCGCTCATCATAGCCGTCAACAAGTGGGACGGGATCGCCGCCGAGCAGCGCGAGGAGATCCGCCGTCAGCTCGCTCTCAAGCTCGACTTCGTACCGTTTGCGCCGCTGCATTTCATCTCGGCGCGCCATGGCACCGGCGTGGGCGAGCTCGTGCACTCGACCGTGCGCGCCTACGAGGCGGCCATGCGCACGCTGCCCACGCGCGAGCTGACGCGCACGCTCGAGCAGGCACTGAGCGCCCATCAGCCGCCGCTGGTACGCGGCCGGCGCATCAAGCTGCGCTACGCGCACCAGGGAGGCCGCAATCCGCCGCGCATCGTGATTCACGGCAATCAGACCGCCTCGGTTCCCGAGGCTTACACGCGTTACCTGGCGAACGTATTCCGCAAGACCTACGACCTGTTCGCCACACCGGTCTTCATCGAGTACCGCACCGACCCAAACCCCTACCAGCGCGAGCGGCGCGTGCGCCCGCGTCGCGACGCTGCGCGCCGCCGCGTGGTCAAGAAACGCCGCTGAGCGCCGTGCAGCGGCGTGCTGTCGGGGCGCGGTCCCGCGCTGCGCGCGCCGGGCTAGGGCGGACTATTGTTGTTGGTGCCGAAGGTGTAGAGCACCGTCGCAACCCCGGCCGGCGTCAGCCTGAACAGCGTGCCGAAGCCGTACTGGCCTCCCTGGGAGGTGGTGCCGTAGAAGTTGCCGTCGCTGCCCTGGATCAGCCCGGAGGGGTTGGGCGGCACGCCGCCGCCGCCGGAGGCGAACAGGTAGAGCGCACTGGTCGCGCCCGCCGACGTCATCTTGAAGACCGCGCCGCAACCGCCATAGCAACTCGGTGAAGCCCCGGCGGTGGTCGCGCCGTAGAAGTTGCCGTCACTCGCCTGGATCAGGGCGATGCCGGGGGCGGCCCCGTCGCTGCTGGTTCCGGTGAAGGCATGCAGCACCGTCTCCGCGCCGGTCGGGGTGGCGCGGAACGCGACGCCGTTGGACAAGGTGCCGCCGAAGGGCGTCGTGCCGTAGAAATTGCCGTCGCTCCCCTGGATGAGCGGCGTCTGGGGAATCGCACCGTCATTGCCGCCGGCGAACGAATACAGCACCGTTTCCACGCCCGCCGGGGTGACCTTGAAGATCGTCCCCTTGTCGGCGCTGCCGCCGTAGAGCGTATTGCCGTAGAAGTTGCCGTCGCTGCCCTGCGTGACGTATCCGGCCACGCCGCCGTCGGCCGTGCCGCCGGTGAAGGCGTGCAGCACGCTCTCCGTGCCTGACGGCGTCAGCTTGAAGAGCACGCCGCAGCCGCCGGGCCCGCAGGAGCCGCCGGTCACGCCGCCATACGCGGCCGCGCCGTAGAAGTTGCCGTCACTGCCCTGGATCAGGTCGTTGGGACTCGTGCCGTCCGCGGCGCCGGTCCAGTAGTACAGCACCGTCTCGGCTCCGGCCGCGGTGAGCTTGAATGCGATACCACAGCCCGAGTTGCAGGCGCCCATGCCGCCGGCACCGGTGACGCCGTAGAAATTGCCGTCGGTCCCCTGGATGACGCCCTCGGGATTGGTGCCGTCCGAGGGCGAGCTGCCGAACGAGTAGAGCAGCTCCTCGGCACCGGCCGGCGTGACGCGGAAGAAGGCGCCCTGGGCGTACTTGCCGCCGTTGCTGGTGGTCCCGTAGAAGTTGCCGTCGCTGGCCTGGATCAATCCGGTGGGGTTGGCGCCATCGCCGGTGTACGGGAGGATGGGCGCCGAGTTGCCGTAGTCATCCCCGCAGGAGGCCAGAACCGACAGTAGTGCGCAGCTTGCGGCAGCTGTGAGCCAGGTGCGATAGCGCTCCATTGCTTTCCTCCCTCCGGTCTGCGCCCACGACCGAACCGGGGCATCATTGCACCAGAGAGGGGTAAACGCACACAAGGCGGCTGCGTTGACCCGCGGGGCGTTCCCGGGGCGGCAGGAAGGGCGCCCCCGCGAAATTCGGCCCATTACCTGCCAAACGGCACCTGCGGAACGGGGCATTCCTTGACGCGCGGCGGATGCAGCGTGCGCAGATCGCTGATCCAGCATTCGTCGAATACCGAGCAGTAGCAGGCGCGCATCACGATCTTGCGCAGCGCACCGTGCAGCTGATCGCTGAGCGGGCCGTTGTGCGGGTCCTCCGGGAACTCGATGATGTGGCGCACCTCGCCCGCGCGCAGCACCGTGCCCATCACCCCGCTGGTCTCGAGACTCTGCTCGGCGCCGCTGCTCTTGCCCTGCAGACAGCACAGCTCGGCCAGCTCGTGCGGGCCGTGCACCGCACTTCCCTGCCAGAACACCTCGACGGACTCGACTTTGGCCGGCCCGACGCCGAAGTTCGCGACGTTGAGCGAGAAGGCGCGCGCGCCCTGCTCACCGACGTCCGACTGGTAGCGCTGCAGCAGCGGCCAGGAGTTTGCCTCCACGAGCCGCGCGTTGGCCTCGGCCATGCGCTCCATCGAGTGCCCGTGGCGAATGGCGACGAACAGCGAGGTGACCGACACGATCAGCGCGCAGCCGGCGACGCTGATGTCGATCCAGCGGTGGCCGGTCCTGCGAATCTCTTCCTGGTTTTGCTCGGGTATCATCGTTCGTTGTGGGCGCCGGGTGAACTATCTTAGCGTCACCGAACGACAGCCGCCGGATGCAACCGGCCACGATCAGGGGAATCAACAGCAATGCAGCCATCGCAACCGTCTTGCGCCAGGGCCACCACGGCCGCGGCGCTCGCCCTGGGCGGCACGCTGCTCGCCTGCTGGGCGAGCGCTTCCGTCGATACGCCGACCAAGGAAACCAGCCCCTGGTGGGGCCACATCAAGGTGCTCGCCTCGGATGACTTTCAGGGCCGCCTGACGGGAAGCGCCGGTTATGAGAAGGCCGCCACCTACGTGGCCGAGCGCTTCCGCGCCTATGGCCTGGCGCCCGCGGGCGACGACGGTTACTTCCAGAGGGTGCGTTTCGAGGTGCAGACGGTGCTGCCCGAGCGTTCCAGCGTGACGCTCGTACGCCCGCAGGGCGATGAGGCGCTGCGGGTGGGCGAGGATCTGGTGCTGCAGGCGAGTGCGCTGCAGCCGGCCGCTGTCGCCGGCCCGCTGGTGTTCGCCGGCTACGGCATCCACCTGCCCGAGGCCGGCTATGACGATTTCCACGATCTGGCGGTGAAGGGCGCGGTGGTCGTCGTGCTGATGGGCGGTCCGCAGACTCTCACCGGCGCGGAGCGCGCCCATGCCTTTGCCGAAGGACTGCCGCACTATCTCGAGTCGGCCGGCGCGGTCGGCCTGATCAGCATCATCGCCCCGAAGGACGTCGAGGTACCGTGGGCCAGGGTGAGGGCGGCGTCGGTGCAGCCCGGCATGCTGCTCGAGGAGAAGGCGCTGCGCCGTTACCAGGGTCAGATGTTCACCGCGCGCTTCAACACCACCGAGGCGCACAAGCTGTTCCGGGACTCCGGGCACAGCTTCAGCGAACTCAGCGCGCTCGCCGACGCACACCGCCCGCTGCCGCACTTCGCCCTCAACATGGGCCTGAAGGCACAGGTGGCGACCACGCTCTCGCAGACGAGCGCCGTCAACGTGATCGCCGAGCTGCCGGGGAGCGATCCGAAGCTCGCCCACCAGGCGCTGGCGCTCTCGGCGCACCTCGATCACCTCGGCACCGGCAAGCCCGATCACGGCGACGGCATCTTTCACGGCGCGATGGACAATGCCTCGGGAGTGGCGTCACTGCTCGAGGTGGCGCGCGCCCTGCACGAGGCCGGACAACGGCCGCGCCGCTCGGTGCTGTTCGTGGCGGTGACCGGCGAGGAGAAGGGGCTGCTCGGGTCGCGCTACTTCGCAGCGCACCCGACGCGGCATGCCGGCGAGATCGTGGCCGACATCAACATGGATATGTTCCTGCCGCTGTATCCGCTGACCCGCCTCGTGGCCTTCGGCGCAGACGAGAGCACGCTCGGCGACGACGTGCGCGCGGTGTGCGCTGCGCGCGCGGTGCAGCTGGTCCCCGATCCGGAGCCGGATCGCCTGGTGTTCGTGCGCTCGGACCAATACAACTTCGTCCGCAAGGGGATACCCGCGCTGATGCTCGCGTTCAGCCCGCGCCCGGGGACCCCGGAGCCGGCCACCCGCAGCGCCTGGCTCACGGAGCGCTACCACGCGCAGGCCGATGACCTCAACCAGCCGGTGGATCTGGCCGCCGCGCAGGCCTTCAACGCATTCCTGGTGGAGCTGATCACACGCGTGGCGGATGCGCCGCAGCGGCCGCAGTGGCGCGCTGCCAGCTTCTTCGCACGCTTCGCCGCGGCGCCGCTGCCATGAGGGGCGCCCGGGTGTGGCTGGCGCGCCGCCAGCGCGCGCTCGCACCGGCGCTGGCCGCGTGCGCCTGCGCCGGCGCGTGGGCCGACCCGCCCGCTGGCGGCGCGAGCGCCACGCCGGCCCCGGAGATCAAGCAGGACTTCTTCTCGGGGCTCAAGCAGGGCCTCGAGGAGGACACGGATCGCGAGGTGGTGCGCGGGCACTTCGAGGCTGGCGGGCATCGCTACTACTGTCTGGTCGACCCGAAGACGGGCAAGCGCGAGAAGAACGGCGTGGCGGGCGAGACGTACGTGCGCCGCAACGGGATGACGTACGTCAGGGGAGCAGCCGTGTCCCCGCTGCTGTGCGGCGATGCGGAGCAGAAGGGTCTGCTGGTCACGAGCGGCTACACGCTGCAGGGCAAAGCCGCAGGTTCTGCCGCGACGGCCGCCGCCGCAGGTGCTGCCACGGGCGCAGCTGCAGCAGTCGGCGCGGCCGGCACGAGTGCGGCGGCCAGCACCGGCGGGGCGGCCAGCAGCGCTGGTGGCGGCGGCGCAGGCAGCGCAACCGCCGCGGCCAGCGCGGCAGGTGCGGCCGGCACCGCCGGAGCTGCAGTCGCGGATGCTTCCGGTGTGACCGGCCGCTTCTACGAGGTGCGCGGCGCGCGCATCTACGTCGAGACCATGGGTCACGGACCGCCGCTGCTGTTTCTGCACGGCGGCATGGCGTTCTTCGACAACAGCTTCGCGAAGCAGCGCGATTATTTTGCCGGTCAGCGCACCCTCATCGGCATCGACCAGCGCGGGCACGGACACAGCCCCGACGGCCCGTGGACACTCTCGTATCAGCTGATGGCAGATGACACCGCCGCCATCATCGGTCAGCTCGGTCTCGGCCCGGTGGACGTCATCGGCCAGAGCGAGGGCGGCAACATCGCCCTGCTGCTCGCGCGGGATCACCCCGAGCTCGTGCGTCGCGTGATCGTATCGGGCGCGAACCTGCGCTCCGGGCTCACGCCTGAACAGGTGCGCGAGCAGCGCGCGCTGTCGCCGGATCGGCTCAACGCCAAGCTGCAGAAGCTGAGTGACTCACTGCCTGCGAATTACCGCCCCGACTACGGGCGCGTCAGCCCCGACGGCGCTGACCACTGGATGACCCTGCTCGGCAAGAGCTATTTCATGTGGATCGAGCCGGTCGTGATCGAGCCGGCGGACCTCAGGAAGATCGCCGCGCCGGTGCTCGTCATGGCGGGCGACCGCGACCTCACGGGGGTGGAAGAGACGGCCGAGATATACCGGGGGCTGCCGCACGCCGAGCTCTTCATCGTCCCGGGCAGCGGGCACGGCACGCTGCAGACCCGCGCCGAGCTGGTGGATCCCGTGCTGCGCGAGTTTCTCGAGCAATCCACCGCACCCGCGGTGCGCTGACCTCAGGAGGAATATGTGGCTGCTGCGTACGGCTGGCTGAGCTTGCTCGGATGCGCCGGACTCGCGAGCTGCGCCTGGGCGGCAGAGCTCACCGACAGCGCCTCGTACGAAGCGCTGCGCGCGCCCCTCGTGGCGTTGCGTCACGTCGAGATCATCGACGGCAGCGGCGCGCCGGCTCGCTCGGATCAGACAGTGGTCATCGCCGCGGGGCGGATCGCGGCCGTCGGCCCGGCCGCCAGCACCAGCATTGCGCCCGCTGCGCTGATCCGCGATTACCCCGGTTACGCGCTGCTGCCCGGGCTCGTCGGCATGCACGACCACCTCTTCTACACGGCCTCGCGCGACACGCAGCGCAATTCGCCCGGCGGGATCGAGCCGGGCTTCGTCGTGAGCGAGATCCCATACTCGGCCCCGAGGCTGTATCTCGCGGCCGGTGTCACGACGCTGCGCACCACGGGAAGCATCGAGCCGTATGCCGACCTCAAGGTGCGCGCGCGCATCGAGGCCGGCGCGATGCCCGGTCCGCACCTCGACCTGACCGCGCCCTATCTGGAGGGCCGCGGGACCTACTTCGCGCAGATGCATGAGCTCGCCGATGCCGGCGAAGCCACGAAGTTCGTCGACTACTGGGCCGGGACCGGCATGACCTCGTTCAAGGCCTACATGAACATCACGCGCGCGGAGCTGCGCGCCGCGGTGGCGGCCGCGCACCGGCACGGGCTGCGGCTCACCGGGCATCTGTGCTCGGTGAGCTGGCCGGAAGCGCTCGACGCGGGCATCGATGATTTCGAGCACGGGCCGGTCTACACCGACAGCGAGTTCGTCGCCGACCGCCAGGCCGATCATTGCCCCGAGCGCGCCAGGCTCGAAGCCTCATGGGCCGGCAGGACCGCGAGTGATCCGGCGATCGTGCGCCTCATACGAACGCTGGTCGAGCACCACGTCGCCGTGACCTCCACCTTGCCCGTCTTCGAGCTCGCCGTGCCGGGGCGCGCGCCGGTGCAGCGCCGCACGCTCGCGGCGATGTCGGACGCGGCGCGCAGCAGCTACCTGACGTTCCGTGCCCAGCTCGATCCCGCCGACGCCACGGCGGCACGGCTGTTTCGCCTGGAGATGGACTTCGAGCGCGCCTTCGCGGCGGCCGGCGGGCTGCTGCTCGCCGGGCCCGACCCGACCGGTGCCGGTGGCGTGCTGCCCGGTTTCGGCGATCAGCGCGAGATCGAGCTGCTGGTGGAAGCGGGCTTCACGCCGCTCGAGGCGATCGCGATCGGCACGGAGCACGGCGCGCGCTTCCTCGGGCGCGAGCGCGACATCGGCACGGTGGCGTCAGGCAAGCGCGCCGACCTCGTGCTGGTGCACGGGGATCCGGCCGTGCGCATCGCGGACATCGAGAACGTCGAGATGGTCTTCAAGGACGGCGTCGGCTACGACCCGCAGCGCCTCATCGACGCCGTGCGCGGCCAGGTCGGCGTTCACTGACCGCGAGCTGCCGGCGCAGCCGGATGCCGCGCGTGCCGTGCGGTGCGCGCGGCGCAGCGCGCCGCGTGCGCCTAGCGCTGCGCGGTCTCCGGCTCGTGCCGGCCGTTCTCGGGCGGCGTCTTGGGGTGCGGCTTGGCCGCATTCGGCTTGGCCGCGGGCGGTTTGCCGTTCGCCTGCTGCCCGTGCGCAGCGCCGGAGGGGGCACCCTGGCCGGGCGCCTTGCCGGGCTGGCCGCCGTAGTTGCGGTTCGCGTACGCGCCCGGCGCGTGCGGCGGCGTTGCGCCGTGGGCGCCGACGACACCCGGCCCGTTGAACGCCCCCGGTCGCGCGGTCGCGGCGATCGCGGGGTGCCCGCCGTTGTTGTGCGCGAGCAGCGCCGGATTGGCGGCGGCCTGCTGGAGGTGCTGGTGCTGCGCGGCGGTGGCCGCCACGTGCTGTTCCTGGGCCGCCATGCGCTCCTGCGCCGTCGGCGCGGCGACGATGCCGCCGGCGCCGCCGTTGTAGCTGACGCGGTTGACCGTGACGTTGTTGTTGATGACCGTCTCGTTGTAGGAGTTGTGCACCACCGTCACGTTGATGTTGGTTACCGCCTGGTTGTAGGCGAACGAGCCGCCCACCCAGCGACCGCCGGCGAAACCAACTCCGGTGTAACCGAAGCCGTAGTTGACGCCGCCATAGAAGCCGACGTGCGGACCCCAGTAGCCGGCGTGGAACATGTACACGCCGCCGACGAACCCCCAGTAGCCGGGCGTCCACAGCAGTCCGACGCGCGGCGGCGCCACCCAGGTGCCGGGGACCCAGAAGTAGCCGGCGGGCGCAAACGCCCAGTAGCCCGGAGTCCAGATGTAGCCCTCGACCGGGCAGGGCGGCTGCTCGTATTGCGGCAGCGCCGGCGGCGCCTCGCTCGCCTGCATGTCCACCTCGGCCGCCGCGACCGGCGGCGGTGGCGGTGGGGGCGGCGCCGGCGCCACGTAGACGGGCGCGGGCGGTGGTACCGGTACGGCAACCCCGGCGCGCACCACGCAGCCGCTGAGCTGCAGGGCGGCGGCCGATGTCAGGATGAGGCCGGCCAGGGTGCGGATGGCCACTTCGCGATCTTGCGTGGGTTTAGACATAACACCGCCGTGCGTTTGCTGGTGAGGCAGCCTACGCAGCAGCCTGGCACCGTGAAACGCATAACGTCACAGTTTGCGCTCAGGTAACGAAGCTGAAGGAAATGTAATCAGCGCCGCAGCGCCGTGCGTCGCCGGGCGCCGACACCCAGCCGGGCCCGCGGCGCGCGCCGCGGGCCGCGCGGCCGCCTAGGCCAGTTTGAAGCGCAGGCTGCCGAGCTTCTCGATGGTGCTGACGATCTCGTCGCCCGCCTTGAGCCACACCTGCTTGTCCTTGGGATAGCCGAGGATGACGCCTTCCGGCGTTCCCGACCAGATGATGTCGCCCGGCTCGAGCGTCCACATCCTGCTGATGTAGGCGATCAGCTTCTGCGGATTGAAGATCATGAAGCTGGTGTTGGAGGACTGGCGCCGTACGCCGTTCACGTAGGTTTCGATCTTGAGGTTATTGGGGTCGCCGACCAGATCGGCCGACACGAAGTACGGACCGATCGGGCCGAAGCTGTCGAGCGTCTTGCCGATCATCCACTGCGTGCTGGGGGTCTCCAGCTGCAGATCGCGCGCCGAGAAGTCGTGCGCGGTGCAGTAGCCGGCGACGCGGCTGAGCGCCTCAGCCTCGGACACGTTGCGCGCGCTCCTGCCGATGACGATGAGCAGCTCGGTCTCGTAGTCGAACTTGTAGGCAACCTCGCGCGGCGGCAGCCGGATGGTGCAGTTGTGCGCCGCCAGGGCGTTGTTGTACTTGTTGAACAGGATCGGCACGCTCGGAATCTTGAGGTTGGCCTCCTCGGCGTGGGCACGGTAATTGAGCCCGATGCACACGATCTTGCCCGGATTGCTGAACAGTCTGCCGAAGGTGACGCTCGACTCGCTGACCACGGCCGCCCGGGCCGCGGGCGCTTTGCGCGCGGCGGCCACCAGCCGTTTGAGGCCGGCGGCGTTGCCTTCCCTGAGCAGCTCCTCGAGCGTCAGCGGCGCCTCGCCACCGAGCGCCTGGCGCGCCCGGCGCACATCGAGCACCGCGCCGTCCTCGAGCCTGACACCGAGCGTCTCCGAGTCGTCGGTATTGCGCATGGCCAGCAGCGTGACCCCGGTCGGCATCTGGTGCGGGCCGCGGTAACGGGCCGGCCGCTCGGCAGGCGCGCTGCTCGCGGCTGCTGCGCAGGCGGCCCCGAGCGCTGTGCCAGCGGTGGATTTGAGAAACACTCGCCTGGAAGTCATGTGCGCTGCCCCCAATTCGGCCCCGGCACGCCCGGCGCGCGGCTCACTCCCACTCGATGGTCGCCGGCGGCTTGCCGGAGATGTCGTAGACCACGCGCGAGATGCCGCTCAGCTCGTTGACGATGCGCCGCGAGACCAGCTCGAGGAACTCGTACGGCAGCCGTGCCCAGTGTGCGGTCATGAAGTCCACCGTCTCGACCGCGCGCAGCGCGATCACGTAGTCGTAACGGCGCCCATCGCCCATGACGCCCACCGAGCGCACCGGCAGGAACACCGCGAACGCCTGACTGGTGCGGTCATAGAGATCGTGGCGCCGCAGCTCCTCGATGAAGATCGCATCCGCCTGCCGCAGCAGCTCGAGGTACTCGCGCCGCACCTCGCCGAGGATGCGCACCGCCAGGCCCGGGCCCGGGAACGGGTGGCGGTGCGCATCCTCGGCGAGGTGCGGCCCGAGCAGCGCAAGTCGCATGCGCTCGGGCAGTCCGCCGACATTGTGGTGCGACTTGATCACGTGAGCCTTGCCGGTGCGCGCGCCGGCCGACTCGATCACGTCCGGATAGATCGTTCCCTGGGCGAGGAACTCTACGCCGGCGAGCTGGTGCGCTTCCTCCTCGAACACGTCGATGAAGGTGCGGCCGATGATCTTGCGCTTCGCTTCCGGATCGCTCACGCCGGCGAGCGCTGCCAGGAAGCGCGCGGCGGCATCGACCCGGATCACGCGCACGCCGAGATGAGCGGCGAACGTGCTCATCACCTGCTCGCCTTCGCCGGCACGCAGCAGCCCGTGGTCGACGAACACGCACACCAGCTGCGCGCCGATCGCCCGCTGCAGCAGCGCCGCCACTACCGCGGAGTCGACTCCGCCGGACAGCCCCAACAGCACCTTGCCGCCGCCGACCCGCGCACGCACGCGCTCGAGCGCATCCTCGATGATGTTGCCGGTACTCCAGAGTGCATCACAGCCGCAGATCTCGCGGACGAAACGCTCCAGCAGCCGCGCTCCCTGGGTGGTGTGGGTTACCTCGGGGTGGAACTGCACGCCGTAGAAGCGACGACGCTCGTCGCTCATGGCGGCGAAGGGAATGGCTGCGGTGCTGGCGCTGGCGACGAATCCCGGCGGCAGGGCGGCGACCCGGTCGCCGTGACTCATCCAGACATCGAGCAGCGCGCCACCGCTGGCGTTGCGGCGGTCGGCGAGCTCATCGAGCAGCCGCGTGGCGGCGGTCACGGTCACCTCGGCGTAACCAAACTCTCGCTCGCTGGACGGCGCGACGCGACCGCCGAGCTGCTGCGCCATGGTCTGCATGCCGTAGCAGATGCCGAGCACCGGCACACCGAGCTCGAATACCGCCGCCGGTGCTGCCGGTGCCGCGGGCGCGGTCACCGACTCCGGGCCGCCCGACAGGATCACGCCGCGCGCGCCGAAGGCACGCAGCGCGGCATCGTTCATATCGTAGGGATGGATCTCGCAGTACACGCCGAGCTCGCGCACGCGCCGCGCGATCAGCTGCGTGTACTGCGCACCGAAATCGAGGATCAGAATGCGGTGCGCATGGATGTCGGGGTGGGCGGCCGTGCCGGCTTGCCGGCCGGCCGGAACTGCGACGCTCGCCATGGGCTTCAGGACACCCGGTAGTTGGGTGCCTCCTTGGTAATGCTCACATCGTGCACGTGGCTTTCGCGCACGCCGGCGCCGGTGATGCGTACGAACACCGGACGGGTGCGCAGGTCGGTGATGTTGCGGCTGCCGGTGTAGCCCATCGCGGCACGCAGGCCGCCGGCGAGCTGCTGCAGGATGGTGACGACGCTGCCCTTGTAGGGCACGCGACCTTCCACGCCCTCGGGCACCAGCTTCTCGAGCTCGGTGGCGGCGTCCTGGAAGTAGCGGTCCGCCGATCCGTGCCGCTCCGCCATGGCGCCGAGCGAGCCCATGCCGCGATAGGACTTGTAGGAGGCGCCCTGGTAGAGCTCGACCTCGCCCGGGGACTCCTCGGTGCCGGCGAACAGCCCGCCGATCATGACGGCGTGCGCACCGGCGGCGATCGCCTTGGCGATATCGCCGGAGAAACGGATGCCGCCGTCGGAGATCACCGGCACGTCCGCTGCGCCGAGTGCCTGGGCGACGTTGGCCACCGCGGAGATCTGCGGCACGCCGACGCCGGCCACCACGCGCGTGGTGCAGATCGAGCCCGGGCCGATGCCTACCTTGACCGCGTCGGCGCCGGCGTCGACCAGGGCGCGGGCCGCCTCGGCGGTGGCGATGTTGCCGGCCACCACCTGGCCGTCGCTCCACTTCGCCTTGATGCGCTTCACCGTGTCGAGCACGCCCTTCGAGTGGCCGTGGGCGGTGTCGACCACCACCACATCGACTCCGGCCTCGCGCAGTGCCGCGACGCGCTCGAGCGTGTCGGGGGTCGTGCCGACCGCAGCGCCCACCCGCAGCCGGCCGCCCTCGTCCTTGCAGGCGCGCGGGAACTCGGTGGCCTTCTGGAAATCCTTGACGGTGATCATGCCGACCAGCTCGTGGGCGGCGTTCACCACCAGCAGCTTCTCGATGCGGTGCTTGTGCAGCAGCGCCAGCACCTCCTCCTTGGCGGCATCCTCGCGCACCGTCACCAGCCGCTCCTGCGGCGTCATCACCGAGGACACCGGCGCCTCGAGCTTGTGCTCGAAGCGCAGATCGCGATGCGTGACGATGCCGACCGCCTTGCGGCCGACCACCACCGGCACGCCGGAGATGCCGCGCGCGCGCGTCAGGTCGAGCACCTCGCGGATCGACATGTGAGGCGGGACGGTGATCGGGTCCTTGATGACGCCGCTCTCGAACTTCTTCACCCGGCCGACCTCGCGCGCCTGGGCGTCGATGGTCATGCTCTTGTGGATGATGCCGATGCCGCCTTCCTGGGCGATGGTGATGGCGAGGCGTGCCTCGGTGACGGTGTCCATGGCCGCCGAGATCAGCGGCACATTCAGGCGAATCCGGCGCGTTATGCGGGTGGAGAGATCGACCTCGCGTGGCAGAATTTCCGAGTAGGCCGGAACCAGGAGGACGTCGTCGAAGGTGAGAGCTTCTTCGAGGATGCGCATGCGCAATTATAGGCGGTAGGCCCGCGGTGGTAAACCTCGTGCTAAGGTGACGTTTCATGTCTTCAGGCCTGGAAAGCGGCGCCGTTGCCGCGCCCGCCCGCGATGTGTACAGCGTCGCGCGCCTCAACCGCGAAGTCCGCGTGCTGCTCGAGCGCTCGCTGCGCGTCGTGTGGGTGGAAGGCGAGCTGTCGAACTTCTCGCAGCCGGCCTCGGGCCACTGGTACTTCTCGCTCAAGGACCGCGACGCGCAGCTGCGCTGCGCCATGTTCCGCATGAAGAACGTGCTGGTCGGTTTCACGCCGCGCCCCGGGGCACAGCTGTTGGTGCGCGGCCGCATCAGCGTCTACGAGGCGCGCGGCGAGTACCAGCTGATCGTCGAGCACCTCGAGGAGGCCGGGGTCGGCGCGCTGCGCCGCGAGTTCGAGCGCCTGAAGGCACGCCTCGCCGCGCAAGGGCTGTTTGCGCTCGAGCGCAAGCGCTCCCTGCCGCGTTTCCCGCGGCGCATCGGCGTGATCACCTCGCCGAGCGGCGCGGCGTTGCACGACATCCTCAAGATCCTCGCGCGGCGCTACCCTGCGGCGGCCGTGCTCGTCTACCCGAGCGCCGTGCAGGGCGCTGCGGCCGTGCCGGCGCTGATCGGCGCGCTGGCCACGGCTTCGGCGCGCGCCGAGTGTGACGTGCTGATCCTGGCGCGCGGCGGCGGCTCGCTCGAGGATCTGTGGGCCTTCAACGACGAGCGCGTGGCGCGCGCCATCCACGCCTGCACGCTGCCGGTGGTCGCCGGCGTCGGTCACGAGATCGACTTCACCATCGCGGACCTCGTCGCGGACGCGCGCGCCCCCACGCCCTCGGCGGCTGCCGAGCTCGTGGTGCCCGACCGGCTCGCCTGTCTCGAGGTCATTACGCGCGCCGCGCAGCGGCTCGCATCCGGCATGCGGCGCGAGCTGCGCGTCGGCGCGACGCGGCTGCAGGGCACCGGGCGTCGCCTGAGCCTCGCCCATCCCGGTGTGCGCCTGCAGCAGCGCATGCAGCGGCTCGATGACCTGGCGCGGCGGCTCGGCGGCGCGGCGCGCGCCGGGCTGCAGCAGGATGCGCGCCGTCTCGCCCAGGCACAGGCGCGGCTGCTCGAGCGCTCGCCGCGGCAGCTGCTCGGCGCGCAGCGCGCCTGGCACGAGCGGCTGCACGCGCGCCTCGAGCGCGCCGTGGACGAGCGGCTGGCGCGAGCCGGGCAGCGTCTGGCGCTGGCGCAGCGTGCGCTCGATACGGTGAGCCCGCTTGCGACGCTCAGCCGCGGATTCGCGATCGTGACGCGCGCCGACGGCACGACGCTGCTCACCGCCGCGGCCGCCGTCGCGGACGGCGAGGACATCGAGGCACGGCTCGCGCGCGGCACGCTGCTGGCTCGCGTCACGGGCCGCAAATAGATGGGGGCCGCGCTGCTGCGCCTGGCGCTCGTGGCGGCCGTGCTGGGTGCGGCGCTGGCGGCGCGCACGGCGAGCGGCGCAGCTGCCGAGGGCGCGGCCTCGACGCCCGCGCTGCCGCAGGAGGAGCGGGTACCGGGAGGCGTCGCGCTGCTGCGCATCGCCGCTGCGCCGCGAGCGCCGCTCGTCACCTTCGCCGAGCGGCGCGTGCTCGTGCTGCCCGC
>Ga0187783_10000964_pt1 | contig 21144 bp, 22 predicted proteins | sample 1015_SJ02_MP02_2_FD_132471 | JGI IMG/M metagenome (GOLD analysis project Ga0187783, IMG submission 132471) | Tropical peat soil microbial communities from peatlands in Department of Meta, Colombia - 1015_SJ02_MP02_20_MG | ecosystem: Environmental > Terrestrial > Soil > Wetlands > Peat | place...
CACCAGACCAGCGGGACGAGGCGCTTGTGGGTCGCCGCGTAGCAGCGGTAGCGGCTGCCGAGCGTGGCGAACAGCGCCCGCTCCTCGATCCGGATCCGGAACACCTGCAGCGCGAGCGGCACCGCCACGGCGACCGCGAGGCCGACCCAGTTCGCGCTCGCCAGGCCGATGCCGGCACAGGCCAGCAGGATGCCGGCGTAGCCGGGGTGGCGCAGCACTCGGTACGGGCCGGCCGTGATCACCGGCTGGTCCGCGCTGACCATGACGGTGAAGGTGAAGTAGTCGCCGAGGGTCTTGAACGACCAGCCGCGCAGCACCAGCCCGGCCACCGTGAGTGCCAGGCCGACGCCGAACGCCACGGCGCCGGGCCGGATCGTGGCCGCAGGGACGACCCGCGGGGCGCCGTACAGCGCCAGGTTCACGAAGACGAAGCCCGTCAGCACCATGACCCGCCAGCCACCGAAGCGGACCCTGGTAGCCCCGCGGCGCGCGGTCACGCTCTGCGAGTGCTGGCCGAGCTCCATCATTCCCCAGGCGGCCGTGACGACCAGCAGTACCAAGCCGGCCAGGTGGTTCTCGTCGAAGTACGGCATCATGACTCCTCCTGATGGGGTTCGCCCTGGCATGACTGCCGGGCAGCCGTCGCACGCTCGAACAGGGTCACCAGCGCCGCGGCGTAGGCCTCCAGGTCCAGCCCGGGATCGGCCGCGAACTGCAGCATCAGGTCGTCGATGACGGCCTTGGCGGTCGCGGCCATGACCGGCGCAGAGAACGCGCCGAGGGTTCCGCGGGCCTGGCCGAACGCGAGGATCTCGGTGAGCAGCGTCACGTCCCGCGCCCGCGCGTCGAGCAGAATTCGGAGCGCGGCATCGGGCTCGCCCGACTCGTCCCGGAAGCTGTTGTAGATCCGCACCAGCGCGACCACCGAACGCGGGTGCGTGCGCAGGCACCCGGCCCACGCGGTGACGTACGCCGCCAGGTACCGCTCCGGATACGTGCCAGGCTCGGCGGCCCGCAGCCGCGGATCCAGGTACTCGATCATCGCGTCCAGCACGTCCGCCACTACCGCGCGGATCAGCTCGTCCTTCGCCGGAAAGTGGTAGGTCACCACGCCCTTGCTGACCCCGGCGCGGCGCGCCACCTCGGCTACCGAGGTCCGCTGGAAGCCCCCCTCGACGATCGCGTCGATCGCGCACGCTACCAGCTGATCCCGGCGCTTGACCTGGGTAAACGTCTGGTTCGTACTCATGGACAAATATTAGTACGATCGTACTAGAGACGTCAACGGGCGGCGGGGCACGGGCTCCGTATCGGGTCTCGCTAGGGCGCCAGCTCGCTCGACAGCCGCTGCGCCACCCGCCATTCGCTGCGCAGCACGACCGCGTGGTCCGCGCCGTCGGCAGGCTCGCCGCCCGTGACGTCCCGCACCGCCTGGGCTCGCGCCGCGCCCGTGGCCAGCCCCGGCCGGCGGTCTGCCTCGCCGACGACCCGCCAGCGACCGTTGCCGAGGTCGCGCAGCACCACGAAACCTGGCGGACGGCGTGGCTGGCTGGCGGGCTCAGCCACCGTGTACCACGTGCCACTGGTCGCGCGGCAGCGCGGCGTAACTCCCGCTCGCCGGGTCAGCCCCGGTAGCGTCGCGGACGGCCCGGGCGCGCTCGGCGCGCGCGGCCAGCCCCGGCCGGTGATCGACGTCCCCCACCAGGTGCCACACGCCGGGCTCGATCTCGTGGAACACGAGGTACCCGCGCACCGCCGGAGGTCCGCCTTCGGTACCGGCCATCGACCTCACCTCCGTCCAGGAGGCTCGCGGCAGCGTGCCGTCGGCGCCCGGACACGATCTCCTCCCTATCAGACCCGCCGCCGATCTGCGAGACACTGCCGGAATGGAACAGCCGACACCAAAGAACACCGAGGCCGCCGACGTTGTGGTCGTCGGCGGCGGTAACGCTGGATACTGCGCAGCGCACGCCGCCGCACTCCGCGGCAGGCGGGTCATGCTGATCGAGCGGGCGCCGGCCGCCGAGGCCGGCGGGAACAGCTTCTTCACCGCGGGCGCGATCCGGATGACGCACGACGGTGTCGGTGATCTCCAGGACATCATCGAGCCCGACGAGCGGCTGGCGCGCACCGAAGTGCCACCCTACCCAGCCCGACAGTTTCGCGACGATATGGAGCGGACCACCTCCGGCCGGTGCGATCCGCAGCTCACCGGCGTGCTGATCGCCGAGTCCGCGCCGGCGGTCCGCTGGCTCACGTCACTGGGAGTGTCGTTCCGGCTGATGTACGAACGGCAGGCCTACCTGCGGCCAGACGACAGCTACCTGTTCTGGGGCGGGCTTGCCGTCGGCGCGGTCGGCGGCGGCAAGGGCCTGGTCGCCGCGCACCGGCAGATCGCCGCCCGGCTCTGCGTGGCGGTGCACTACGAGCGGTGCGGCGTCGCGCTCTGCCGCGACGGGAAACGGGTCAGCGGCGTCCGCTGGACGGGACCGGACGGCGCCGGCGGGCAGGTCGAGGCGGCCGCGGTGGTCCTGGCGGCCGGCGGGTTCGAGGCGGCCGCCGACATGCGCCGGGAATACCTGGGCGAGGGCTGGCAGCACGCGAAGGTGCGCGGAACGCCGCTCAACGACGGCCGCATGCTGTGCGCGGCCCTCGACGCCGGGGCCGCGCGCGCCGGTGACTGGTCCACCGCGCATAGCGTGGCGTGGGACGCCGGCGCGCCGCCCTTCGGTGACCGCGCGCTGACCAACCAGCTGACCCGGCAGAGCTATCCGCTCGGCATCGTCGTCAACCGGGACGGGGTCCGGTTCGTGGACGAAGGAGCCGACTTCCGCAACTACACCTACGCCCGATACGGCGCGGACATCCTGCGCCAGCCGGGCTCTGTGGCGTACCAGATCTTCGACGCGGCGACCCGGCCGCTGCTGCGCCAGGAGGAGTACGACAGCCCGGGCGTGACGGAGCACGTCGCCGCCACAATCGCCGACCTGGCCGCGCGCTGCGGGATCGACGCCGACGGCCTCGGCCGGACGGTGGCCGAGTACAACGCCGCGGTCCGCCGGGACGTGCCGTTCGACCCGACCGTCAAGGACGGCCGGTCAGCTGCGCTCGCGGTGCCCAAGAGCAACTGGGCCAACCCGATCGAGACTCCGCCGTTCTATGCCTACCCGGTCACCTGTGGCGTCACCTTCACGTTCGGCGGCCTGCGCGCCGACCAGAGCGCTCAGGTGCTGGACGAGTCCGGCACCGTCATCCCCGGCTTGTACGTGTGCGGGGAGATGCTCGGCGGCCTGTTCAGCGGCAACTACCCGGGCGGGTCTGGTCTCACCTCGGGCCTGGTCTTCGGCCGCCGGGCCGGCTCGGCGGCCGCGGCGGACGGTGCCTAATATCCGGTCGCGCCGTCGATAAGCTCGCGGAGCAGGTCGGCGTGACCGTTGTGCCGGATGTACTCGTCGATGTGGCCACCGGCCGCTGCCCGAGCTGCCGCGCCGTCAGCCCGGCGCACTTGCACAGCAGCGTGGCCCGGTGGAAGTCCAGCCAGCGGTCGAGCCGGAGCCGCTCACCAGCCACGAGCGTCGGCTCCGGCCGATCGACGTCGCGCGCCGTGCAGGTCATAGCGGGGCATCCTGCCGCCGCCAGCGGGCGCCGGCCACCCGCCGCGGGCTACGGCGGACCACTCGGCCTGGCCGCATAGTCAGGCCGGGTGAACGGCCAGCGCTCCGCCAGCCAGCCGCTAACCACCTCGAACAGGGGCCGGTCCAGGTCCGCCCGGTCCGCGCTCACCCACGACCGGACGTCAACGTCGTAGCCGGCCCGGCGCGGCGGGTAGAGGTAGACGCACCCGATCACCTCAGCGGACTCCGGGTCGAGCACGGTGTACGTGAACCCGGTCCGCGCGGCGAAGTCCTGCTCGTGCCGCGCCAGGTCGGCAGCGTTCTCGGCCAGCGACATGACCTCCGGCCAGGTCCGGCCGGGAAATCCTGGCGTGCGCCGGATGTGCTCGATGCTCGACATCCAGGCGCCGTGGTCCGACGCGTTATGCCGGACGCTGAGGGGCTCCAGCACGAATTGCCGCGTCCGCAACCCGGTAGGGACGTCGAACTCATCGGGGACCAGCGGTGACTGCGCCATGACGACAGGCTAGGGGCTGGCGCCCAAGGCAGGCGACCGCAGCCACGGGTGTCCGTCGCGACCTTGTGGAGTTTGCGGCCAGTTTGGCGCCTGGATCGTACCTTTTGTTCCTACCAAACCTCCACTATGTCGCGCCGGGGGTCCTGGCCGCCGTCCCCCGCGCCGACCGCGCCCGCGCCCTAGCCGCGCTGGTCGCCGCCGAACCGCTCGTCCACCTGGCCGGCCGTCAGCCCGAAATCCGCGAGCGCGTACCGGTGCGCCGGCCGGGCCGGGCCGTCTGAAGCCTGCGCGTGCAGCGCGCGGACCGCGTCCGCCGCCGCGCCGGAGTACGGCAGCCCGAAGTGCGCGTACGCCGACGCCACGGTGCCGACCGGGTCGGCGGTGAAGTCGGCGTAGTCCACATCGAGGAACCGGGCGGGATCATGGCGCGCGCGGGCGGCGGCGAACTCTGCCAGCCCCCGCGCCCACAGCTCCAGCTGGCTGGCGCCGATTGTCCGGTCTACGAACGCGGCCGACCATCCCCCGGTCGCCTGCGCCGCCAGGCTGCACATGGAGCCGATGACCGCGACCGGCTCCCGGTGCGTCTGGATGACCAGCGCGTCGGGGTACGCCGCGAGGAGCCCATCGAGCGCGAACAGGTGACTGGGGTTCTTCAGCACCCACCGCCGGCCCGCGTCGGGCAGGCCAATCAGCTGCAGGAGGCGCCGGTGGCGCCGGTACGGCCCCGTCCAGTCCTGGCCGGCCAGCCAGGCCGCGTACGTCGGCAGGTGGGCCAGGCACTCGAACGCGACCGACCGCATCGTCTGCCGCAGCAGCTGCCAGCATTCCTCCACGGTGTCCGCGGCGATGTAGTGCACGCCCATGAACTCCGGATGCGCCACGTGATGGCGGGCGTAGCCGGCCTGGATGCGCTGGAACACCGGATTCGACGCCCAGGTGTCCCGCGGCGGCCGCGGCTGGGGCACCTCGGCGAGCCACAGCTCGAGCCCCTGGTGCGCGGGGTCGGCCGCGAGCAGCCGGTGCAGCGCGGTGGTGCCGCTGCGCGGCAGCCCGGTCACGAAGATCGGCCGGACGATCGGCACCCCGGCGTGCTCCGGGTGCGCCGCCCAGCCCGCCTCGGCCACGAGCCGGGCCGCGAGCGCGCCGCGCAGCCCGGCCCTCGCCACCTGCTGGCCGAGCGGAGTCAGGCCGGCGTCGCGGGCGTAGGACTCGAGCAGCACGGCCAGCCCGTCGCTATAGTCGTCGGCGCCGAAATCAGCCAGCCCGGTGATCCGGGCGGCCGACTCGTGCAGGTCTGCCACCGTTCCGACGCTGTCCCGCTCGACCGTCGCCATAACCGGCTCAGTGGTGGTACTCGCCGCAGTTGACGTCCAGGCACTGCCCGGTGATCGCGCGCGCGAGCGGCGAAGCCAGGAACAGCACCGCGTCGGCGATCTCGTCCGGCTCCGGCAGCCGGCCCAGGTCGGTCGCCGCCGCGGTCTCGGCGTAGATGTCCTCGACGGTCACGCCGCGCTTGTGGCCCAGGTAACCGAAGTACCACCGCAGCGACTCGCCCCAGATATGGCCGGGCGCGACCGAGTTCACCCGGATGCCCTGCGGCCCCAGCTCGGTGGCCAGGCTCTGCGCCATCGCCAGCAGGGATGCCTTCGCCATCTTGTACGGGCCCATGGTGCGCTGGGAGAACCGCACGACCATGGAGTTGACGAACACCACCGCGCCGGACGTGGCAGCGAGCGCCGGGATGAACAGCCTGGCCAGCCGCAGCGCGGGGATGACGTTGTCGTCGAACCCGGCCGCCACCGCCGCGAGGTCGACCCGGCCGAGGTCCTTGATCGGCGGCATCACCAGCGCGTTGTACACCAGCGCGTCGACCCGGCCGAACTCCGTCACCGCGGCCTCCGCCAGGTGCTCGGCGTCCGCGGCAGCGGTGAGGTCGGTGGGTACCACCAGGGCCCGGCGGCCGAGGTCGGCGACCTCCTTGGCCACCTCTTCCAGCCGCGACGCGGTCCGCGCGGCGAGCACCACGTCCGCGCCGGCCGTCGCGCCGCGGACGGCGATCTGCCGGCCGAGGTCTGGTCCGACGCCGGCCACGACGAGCACCCGGTCATCCAGATAACCCGCCATCAGCCCACCATCCGGTCGGCGACGGCCGCCTGCCGGGCGGCGATCCGCGCGGCGTACTCTGCAGGCGTGATCCTGGCCCGCGCGTGGTAGGGCAGCGTCGCCGGCAGGTCAGCCACCGGCACGATGTCCACGACCGGGCCGTCGGCCGGGCCGAGCTCCCTGGTGAGGCGCTGCCAGCGGATCTGCACGTACCCGCGGGTGTGACCGGTCAGCTCCAGCCAGTTGGCGAGACCAGGGTCGCGCTCGCTGATGACGAACCGCAGCATCCCGTCCGGGTCGGGCCGCGCCTGGTCGGCGGTGAGGCTGGTCTGGTGGTTGACGTAGTCGAGGGACACGTACCACCGGCTGCCGAGCTGGATGCCCTGGTAGGGCGCCACGTCCTTGCCCGCGTTGGGCACGGTTACGATCATCGCCTGGTCCGGTGTCAGGTCGAAGTGACCAGCCGAGGAAAACTGCGTCGCCAGCCCGCCGGGCGTGCGCCGCGGCGGCGTCAGCGTGTTGACGGGCTCGCGAAGGTAGAACCACTCGGGAAAGGCCAGGAACGTGCGCAGCCGGGACAGCAGGATCTTGCCGGCCACCCGGTAGCGCTTGGCCGCCTGGGCCTCGTCCGGTGCGGGCGGCGCGGTCCCGATCGTGTCGGCGCGCTGGATGCGCACGCTGCCGCGCCGCTCGGTGGCCCAGTCGCTGTACACCTCGCGGACGGCGAGCATCGCCGCACCCGGCCCGAGCGGCACGTAGCCCGGCGGCGCGTCCGGCCGCGGCGGCCCGAACCGCAGCTCGAACGTTCCGTCGGCGGCGATGTCGAGTGCGCGGTCGTCGAATGCGGTCAGGCTGTCCGGCACCTCGACGGGCGAGTAGTCGCCGTTCAGCACCTGGAAGCTGAGGTCCGTCGTCGTCCCCCGGCGGCCGGTGACCACGTACTCCGCGTCGTCCCGCAGGTAGGCGTGCAGATAGACGGTGTCGGGGTTGTCGAGCCCGAGCTTGGTGTAGGGACCGGTGGATTGCACGAAGGACGGAAAGTCGCGGTCGTAGGCCCAGGCCATGCGCAGCGACGCCTGGATGCTCCCGGCCAGGTAGTCATACCCCTCGGCTAGGTCCCGGGCATCGCGAACGTGCGGCGCGGTCGTCACGAGCTGCTCCGCCTCGAGCACCGCGTCCGCGAACGGCTTCGTCAGCACGACGTGCCGTCCGCGCGCCACATGACGTCGAGAAACCGCAGCGAAGGAGTGTCGTCGAACGAGCTGAGCGTCTCGTAGATCCGGCGATAGCCGGTCCGGCTGATCCGCCACCGGCCGTCCGCGCCGCGCTCGTAGGAGTCCTCGTAGAACGCCGCGCCCTTGATCCACACGCGGTGCGTCATGGCGATGACCGTGTCCTCGAACGACCACGTTCCCGTCGCCTTGTCGCCGTTGACCTCGATCTCTGGCTGGCCGCACCGGTGCACGGTGATGATCTCCGGGCCGAGGTTGGCGCGCAGGTAGCCGACGATCTCGTCCCGCCCGTGCAGGCTCAGCGAGCCGCGGACCGCGTGCGTGCCGTACTCGGCGGTGGCGTCGGCGGTGAACACCTCGGCGATCTCGTCCCACCGCTTCAGGTCGACGCAGCGCAGGTAGCGGTACTTGAGCTGGCGGATGTCCTCGAGCGCGACCGTTCTCTCAACCGCGACAGGGTCCATGTCGGCATGCCTTCTGATCTGATTGACTTCCAACTAGAACACGTTCTACTGCGAGGGGTCAACCAGACCTCCAGGCCCAAGCCGGAGGGGCACCGTGCGATTCTGCTACGCCGAGTCGATGACCGACCCGTCGTTCTACCCGCCGCTGGCCAGGGCCGCAGAGGAGGCCGGCTACGACTCGATGGTGATCCCGGACAGCATCTGCTACCCGGCGCGGTCCGCGAGCGTGTATCCCTTCAGCCCGGACGGCACCCGCGAGTTCCTGGAGGACAAGCCGTTCCTGGAGCCGTTCTCGCTGATCCCGGCGCTCGGCGCGGTGACACAGCGGCTCCGGTTCATCACCTTCGTGCTGAAGCTGCCGGTCCGGCACCCGGTCCTGGTCGCCAAGCAGGTCACCTCGACCGCCGTGCTGACCGGCAACCGGCTGGCGCTCGGTGTCGGCACGAGCCCGTGGCGCGAGGACTACGACGTGCTCGGCGTGCCGTGGCAGCGCCGCGGCCAGCGCATGGACGAGGCGCTCGCGATCGTGCGGGGCCTTGCGGCCGGCGGGTACTTCGAGTTCCACGGCGAGGTCTACGACATTCCCGCGATCAAGCTCGCGCCGATCCCCACCCTGCCGGTGCCGGTACTGGTCGGCGGGCACGGCGAGGCGGCGCTGCGGCGCGCCGCGGCGGCCGGCGACGGCTGGCTGCACGGCGGCGGCAGGCCCGCCGACCTGCCCGGCCTGCTTTCCCGGCTGGGTGAACTGCGCCGCGAGCACGGCACGGCCGGCCGTCCATTCGAGACGATCGTGATCTCCGCCGACGCCTACTCTGCCGAGGGCATCGCGCGGCTCGCAGATCAGGGGGTGACCGAGGTGATCGTCGGCTTCCGGTGGCCCTACCACGTCGGTCCCGACACCGAGGCGCTGCAGCCCAAGCTGGATAGCCTGCGCCGGTACGCCGACGACGTCATCGCCAGGAGCCGCTGACCCCGACCGCGGTCCATCCCCGGCTCCCCCGTTCGTCGGAACGGCGAGCGGCCCAGCCGGGCCCAGTGATCATGATGGCAGGAGAGCAGATGCCGACGTTCGATGTTGTGTCCCCCGCGGACTGGGCCGCGGCCCGCGCGACGCTGCGCACGCTGGAGGCCGAGGAGGCCAGCGCCAGGGAGGCGGTCAATGCGGCGAGGCGCCGGATGCCGGCCGTCCAGGTCGACAAGGACTACGCCTTCGACGGCCCAGCCGGCCGGGTCGGACTGATCGACATCTTCGAGGGCCGACCGCAGCTCATCGTCTACCACTTCATGTTCCTGCCGAGCTGGTCGGCGGGCTGTCCGTACTGCTCCCATGTCATCGACAGCATCGGCCACCCCGCGCACCTGAACGCGCTCGGCACCACGTTCGCCGCGGTGTCCAGGGCGCCGCAGTCGAAGATCGGCTCGTTCCGCGCCCGGATGGGCTGGCAGATCCCGTGGTACTCGGCCGTCGGCACCGACTTCAACGACGACTTCCACGCCACCGACGAGCGCGGCGCGCTGACCGTCTTCCTGCGCGACGGCGCCACCGTGTACCACACGTACTCGGCCTACGACGACGAGATCGACCTGCACATCCTCGACAGCTCCTATACCGACCTGACCCCGCTCGGCTTGCCGCCGGACCAGCCGTGGCCGCAGCACCACGACAAGTACCGCCGCTGAACCGCGCGACAATGACGGTATGGACGTCAAGCCCGTCAACCTCACCGCCGCCCTGGCCTCCTTCGCAGACGTCTACGACCCGCGCATCGTCGCGCGGGTCAACGACTACGACGTGCGCATCGCGCACGCCGCCGGGGAGCACGTGTGGCACGTGCACGCCGACACCGACGAGTTCTTCCTGGTGCTCGACGGCCGGTTCGATGTCGCGCTGCGCGACGCGGCCGGCCGCGAGTCCACGGTGACCCTGCACCAGGGCGATGTGTTCGTCGTGCCGAAAGGCACCGAGCACAAGCCGTCGTCACCCGGCGGCTCGATCCTCATGTTCGAGCCGTCGGCGACGCTGACGACCGGCGACTCGCACGAGGGCACCATCCCGGACCACGTGCGCAGCACAACCGGCACGCAGCTGTAGCCGCGCGCCGGTCCCCGCCGACCCGGGCAGGCTCACTCCGCGGACATCCTGGTCAGCACGTCGGCGACGAGCTCGCGCGGCAGTCCGTGGGTGTCGTGCAGGTACCGGTAGTCCGCCTCGGTCAGCGACCCGGACGGGTACAGCCGCGCGAGCAGCGACCGGCCGCGGGTCAGCAGCTCCCGGAACCGGCGCTCCTCCGCGAGCAGGATCGCCCGCACCCGGCCCGGCTCGGCCGGCTGGCCGAACTGCTCCGCGGTATCCCGGATCAGCTCAGCCGGCAGGTCGCCCAGCGCCAGCGGGCTGCCGGGGTCGGCGCCCCAGAGCTCCGTCAGCGCCCGGCGCAGCAGTCGGCGCAGCACGTAGCCCCGGCCAGTAGCGGACGGCCGGACGCCATCACCGATGACGACCACCGACGACCGCAGGTGGTCGGTTACGATCCGCAGCGGCCGCGGCTCGTCGCAGTCCCCCGCCAGCGGCCACAGCGCCGGGAGCACCGACAGCCACGACGCGAACGCGTCGGTCTCGAAGACCGACGGCGCCCCGCTCGCGACCATGAGCAGCCGCTCCAGGCCCATGCCGGTGTCCACGCTCAGCTGCGGCAGCGGCGTCAGCGTGCCGTCCCGATGCCGCTCGTACCGCAGCGTGACGTGATTCCACAGCTCGAGCCAGCGCTCATCGGTGCCTGGAGTCCCCTCCGGTGGCCCGGATCCGGTCCAGGCGAAGATCTCCGAGTCTGGTCCGCACGGACCGGTGGGCCCGTTGGACCACCAGTTGTCTCCCTCGCCGAGCGGCTCGACCGGCAGGCCGAGCTCCGCCCACGTCTGCGCCGCCGAGGTGTCGGGCCCGACGTCCGCGTTCCCGCCGAACACCGTGGCGTGCAGCAGCGCCGGCCGCAGGCCGAAATGATCGCAGAGGAGCTCCAGGCCGAAGCGCTGACTGTGCGGCCCGTCATAGGCGCCCAGCGACCAGGAGCCGAGCATCTGGAATGCGGTCAGGTGCGTGCTGTCGCCCACCTCCCCGAGGTCGGTCGTCCGGAGGCAGCGCTGCACCCCGGTCAGCCGCGGGCCCAGCGGGTGCGGCCTGCCGAGCAAGTAGGGCGTGAGCGGGTGCATGCCCGACGTGGTGAACAACACCGGGTCACCGGGCGGCGGCACCAGCGAGCTGCCGTCGATCTGCCGGTGCCCGCGCTGGGTGAAGAACGCGACGAACGTCGCGATGGTCTGGCTGGTGTTCATGGTTGTGCCTCTCGTGTCCTGGCACCAGGGATCGCCGCCGCGGGCGCCGCCGTGCGGACGGAGAAAAAAGTCAGGACAGGGGAAGCGCCAGCGGGCCGTTCCCGGTCGCCGGCGGGTAGCGAAGGTCAGGCAGCGGCAACCGGCGGGCGGCTAGCTCGCGCGGTGCGGCAACGACGACTGACCTTCATGAGCCCGATGCTAGTGGCCGGCTGATCGGGCCTGCCACGGCATTTTCCGAGGTAACGAAATAGGTTATTTCCGGAGACTGGCCGCACGTTTCCCGCAAACTATCTGTCAGTCCCAGGGTTGCTGGTGACTCTTGCTCGTGCCACGTGCCCTGGGGGGACCGATGATCAGACGACCGTTGCTCGCCGCTGTCCTGGCCGCAGCCGGACTCGCCGCCGCCGCGTGCGGTGGCGGCACCCCGGCCGCGAGGCCGACCAGGACCGTCACCGTCACCGCGTCCCCGACCTCGCCCGCGACCAGCCAGCCAGCGGCGAGCCAGTCCGCCACGACGGCGCCGCCAGCGGCCGCGGCAGCCTGCCTCACCCGCTACCTGAACGGCTCGATCGGCTTGACCCAGGGCACCGCCGGCTCGGTGCTCGTCACCATCGTCTTCAAGAACCTCGACAACGTGCCGTGCACGCTGTACGGCTACCCAGGCGTGGCCCAGGCGGCGGGCACGCCGGTGACCGACATCGGCCAGCCGTCGTCGGAGAACCCGACGACCGCACGAGAGCTCGTGACGCTGGCGCCCGGCGGCTACGCCAACGCGACGCTGCAGATCTCCGACGCCGGCAACTACCCCGCTTCGGCCTGCACGCAGATGCCGGCGACCTGGCTGGCGGTCATCCCGCCCAACCAGACCGTGCCGCTGTACATCTCGTACGACTCGATCGCGTGCCAGGGTTCGGCGCAGCTGCTGACGGTAACCACGGTCCAGCCGGGGAACGGGGGATAACGGCGACCCGGCCGCACGCCGGTCGCGGTCCTCGCCACCGCTAGAGCAGCGCCAGCATGCGCTCGGCCTGCGGCCGGAGCGAATCGAGATCCCCGCGCTGATGGAAGTAGAGCAGCCAGGACAGGGCGGCCAGCCGACGCCAGTCCGCCAGCCTGGCCCGCTCGGCGGGGAGCAGGTCGAACTCGGCGGTGAACCGCTCGGCGTCTAGGCCGCCATCCCGCCACGTCGACACGTGCTCGACCAGGTCGGCCAGTTCCAGCGCGCGGTCGCTGATACCCGAGTCCTCGAAGTCCACGATCCGGATCAGCTCGCCGTCCCAGATGAAGTTGCTCAGGTTCCCATCCCCCTGCCCGAGCACCTGCGGGGTCGCCGCGGATCCCGGCACGGCGGGGCTGAAGTCGGCCTGGGCAAGCCAGGTCGTGCCGCTGACGAGCGCGTCCCTGACCATCGGGTCGGGACCCGGGTCGGCCGGGGCGGCTGCCCAATCGCGGACCAGGCGCACGAACTCGCGGCCCCGGGAGAGCTCGCCCTCGAGGGGTGTCACGAGCCTGACCGGCACCGCCTGCCAGAGCTGGCCGAGCGCGATGGCGAGCGCGCGTTCTTGCGGCGGCGTCAGCGAACCGCCGCCGAGCGGCTCGCCAGGCAGCAGCGACATCACGATGAACGGCGGGTCAGTATCCAGGTCGGCGCTGATCGGCTCGGGCGCCAGCCGCGGCGCGTGCTCGGCGAGCAGCTGCAGCGCGCGCCACTCCCGAGCCGGCTCCCCGTGGTGACTGTCCAGGTAGCGCTTCACGACGACCTGCTGCTCCTGGTCGACGCTCACCTGATGCGTTACCACTCGACCGGCTCGGGCGGTACCGGCCACGGCACATCGACCTCGACCGGCACGCCGTAGTCCACCCCCAGAACGTCGAAGCCATACAGCCGGCCGATCTCACGCCGGAACCAGTCCAGGTCGGCGAGCCCGGCCACCAGGCACTCGGCCGGCTCCCGCCAGCGAGCGGTGACGTCGCGCTGCACGTCCGGCGCGAGCTCCCAGTCGTCGAGCCGCAGCCGGCCGAGAGAGTCCGTCTCGGCCGCCCGGCGCCCGGTGAGGTGGTCCCATAGCCGGACCGACTGCCGGATGGGCGACTGCGCGCGGTCCCCCGCGACGGCGCGCAGCAGGCTGAGGTAGACCGAGATGCCGGGGATCGCGAGCGAGGACATCGTGACCGCGGCGCAGTTGACCGACGTGACGGCGGTGCCGCCGACCTCGGCCAGCATCCCGGCAGTCAGCCGCCGCGCGGTGGCTTCCAGATCATCCTTGGCGCGGCCGATGGTGCCATGGCGGTAGATCGGCGCGGTCAGGTCCGACCCCACGTAGGTGAGCGCCACGGTCTGAAATCCGGGGCCGAGGAGGCCGCGACCGCCGAGGTCGGCGACCCACGCCGACCAGTCCGCGCCGCCCATCACCGCGACGGTCGAGAAGATCTCGGCCTCGGTAGCCGGCTCGACTAGCACATCGCGCAGCACTGCCCCGTCGGCAAACGCGACGTTCCTGGCCTGGTACGGGGCGCCGACCGGCTTGACCACCGAGTGGTGGACGGCACCCGTGACGGGATCGGTGCGACGCGGCGCGGCCACGCTGTAGATCAGCACATCCACCGCGCCGAGCCGCCGCGTGACAGACTCTAGCGCGTCCTCCCTGACCGCCGGATCGAAGCAGTCACCGTTGACGGCGGCGAACTGCAGCCCGGCTGCGGCTGCCCGGTCGGCCAGGGTCGCGGTCCGGTACCAGCCCGCCGATGCCGACCGGCGGCCGGTCGCGGGCCGCTCGAAGCACACGCCGACCAGCCTGACGCGGTACCCGAACAGTCCGGCCACCGCTGTGGCCAGTCCGTACCCCGCGCTGCAGCCGATGAGCAGCACCCTGGGCGCTGCTGCCTCGGAGTGAGCGGCCGGGACCCGGCCGATCTCGGTGATCATCTCGTCCACGGTGCGGGCGCAGCCGGTCGGGTGCGAGTCCAGGAAGAGGAAGCCCTTGCCTTCCGGCCGCAGCACTCTGGCGCCCATGCGTGATATCCATCCATGACGGGGCGACGGTCAGCGGAGAGCATATTGCGCCGATCCCGTGACGGCACGCACGGCGCGCAACAGCCGTCGCGTGAGTGCTTTCCGGCCACATCCGCACCGGGATCCGGCGGGCCGGACGGCCGGCTGGCAAGATCGGATCATGGACGACGCGCGCAGCCAGCGCTACGGCCGGCCGGTCGCAATCATGGCTCAGCTCTCCGTGCGCCGCGGGCGCGAGGCCGTCGAGTTCTACCAGCGGGCGTTCGGCGCGGCGGAGGATTACCGGGTCGGCGGCGCGGCCGAGAACGAGGCGCTAGTGTCCCAGCTCTCGGTGGGCGAGGCGACCTTCTGGGTCGCCGACGAGTCGCCGGAGCATCTCAACTTCAGCCCCGAGTCGCTCGGCGGCGGGACGACCAGGCTGCTGCTGATCGTCGACGACCCGGACGCCGCGATCGCGCGCGCGGTCGCGGCGGGCGCCACCCTGGTGCGCCCGGCCGCCAACGAGCACGGCTGGCGGCTCGGCCGGATCGTCGATCCTTTCGGTCACCACTGGGAGGTCGGCAAGCCCCTTGTTCCCTGGCCGCCCCCGCGGCACTGAGCTGCACCTCGGGGGACTACGCGAGTCAGGCTGCTACCGGCGCCAGCTAGCCGGACTGGCCGTCGGCGGGGGTGGGCAGCGCAGCCGGGGCCGTCGTGCCGTTGTCGAACAGCGTGACCTCCGGGCCGACCGGACCGCCCAGGCTCCGCTTCACCGACTCCAGGATGGTCAGGCCCTGGCCTACCAGGCCCGCCGCGATCTCGCTCAGGCCATCCGCGCCGTTGAGGACGCTGACGTTGGCCGTGGCCAGGCCGGCGGCCGCCTCCTTCACGATCATCGGCAGCTGCTCGATGAGCATCCGGTCTAGGGCGACCCGGTCGTGCGAGGCCGCGGCCTCGGCCAGCAGCTTGGTGCGCGCGGCGTCCGCCTCGGCCAGCACTTTGACCTTCTCTGCCTCCGCCTCGGCCGGCTTGATGACCTCCGAGAGGAGCTGACGCTGCCGCAGCTCGGCCTGGCTGTTGGCCAGGTCGGTCTGCGCGGCGAGAACCTTCAGCTGGGCCTGCGCCTGCGCCAGCGGGCCCGCCTGTGCGGCCTCGGCCTGCGCCGTGTCAACCTGGGCCTTGTACTGCGCCTGCACGACCATGGTCTGGCGCTGGTACTCGGCCTGCTTGCGCTGCGACTCCTGCTGCGCCTCGGCGGCGGCCTGGTTGGCCTGCGCCTGGGCGATCTGCGCCTGGCGCTGGATGGCCGCGTTGTGCGGTGCCGCCATCGCCTCGATGTAGCCGCTGTTCATGTCGTCGATGGACTGAATCTGCAGCGAGTCGATCGACAGCCCGATCCGAGCCATCTCGACCTTCGACCCGTCCAGCACCTCGGTCGCGAGCTTCTGGCGCTCGGTGACGATCTCCTCGACGGTCATCGAGCCGATGATCGACCGCAGGTGGCCGGCGAAGATCCGTCCGGTCAGCGTCGCCATCTGGTCCTGGTCGGAGAGGAATCGCTGCCCGGCGTTGACGATGCTCTCGGTGTCGTTGCCGACCTTGAACGCGATGACCGCGCGCACGTTGAGGGTGATGCCCTGCCGGGTCACGCACTGCTCGGCGACCTCCGACTCGCACATGGCCAGGGACAGGTACCGCACCTTGCGGAACAGCGGCATGACGAACGCGCCGTGGCCCGTAATGACCTTGAACGGCGCGCCGCCCAGCCCGATGCGGCCACCCGAAATGAGCATGGCCTGGTCTGGCGCGGGCACCCGGTAACCGAACATTGCCGTCATCTCCAGCTTGACCCCGTACCGGCTCGGTTGCCGGCTTGTCCAATTATGTTCCGGCTGGGGTCTCAGCTGGCAGAGTCTGGGGCGAAATCTTCCAGCGGGTCCGTCCACGGGCTCACGTCGACCGCGCGGTGCCCACGCGACTCGATGACCAGCACGGTGGTGCCCTTCGGCAGCGGCTCTGCCGACCAGGCGATCAGCGCTTCCCGGCCGCCCCGCACGCTGACCACGACCTCACCGGGACCCGCCGGGCCGCGAGTGGCGACGACGAGCCTACCGATGCACCCGATCAGGGATTCGTCATGCGGCACGGCGAGGCAGTCCTTCCAGCGCAGGAGACCTGGCGAACGGGACCGGCGCCAGGCGACCCCGTTCCCTCCTCCATAATCTCCACCGGGCCGGGCCGCCGCGACCGCTAGGAATAGGCCCGCCGCCCGAGCGGTTATAGGTCGGGTCGGTGCGCTGTGTCCCCCGGGTCGCAACCACTGCCGTCGCGGACTACCGTTCGGCTGGAGCCGCGACGCGCCACTCGCCGAGAGGCGACCGCGCGCCGGCCTAGGGCTTGGTCCTGCTGGGCCAGCCGGGCACGCCCTCGCGAGCGACAGCTGCGGGGGCGTCGTCATGTCGGCGGCCGCTTGCCGCGCCGACCGCTCAGCGCACCCGGGCGGCCGCGAGCTGGCGACGCAGCACCGCCGGAGCCTCGGTGAGCGATGGGCCGTACCAGGTCAGGTGCCGCCCGCTGACCAGGGCGGTGCGGCTGCCAGGGAACGCCTCGGGGCCATCGGAGGCGGTGAACCGGTACGGCTCGTCTGGCAGCACAACCAGGTCCGCGCCCGCCTCGAGCAGTTCGGCAAGGTCGACGCGCGGGTAGCGCTCGGTGTGCTCGGCGTACAGGTTGCGCACCCCGAGCCTGCTCAGCAGGTCCCCGGCGAACGTGCTACATCCGAGTACCATCCACGGGCGGCGCCAGATCGGAACCACCGCAGCCAGGCTGCCAGCGGTCGGGTCGGTGCCATCGAGCTGACGCCAGGCAGACTCGGCCGCCTCCAGCCACGCTGGATGCGGCTGGCGACACGCGATCGTGATCGTGCGCCGCAGCGAAGTCAGCGCCTCCGGCAGGTCACGGACCCTCGTCACCCACACCGCCAGGCCAGCCGCGCGGAGCGCGTCCAGATCGGGCTGCCTGTTCTCCTCCTCGTTGGCGAGCACCACATCGGGACGCAGCGCCACGATCCCGTCGACGTCCGGGTTCTTGGTACCGCCGATCCTGGTCACGGCCAGGTCGGCCGGGTGGGTGCACCACCGGGTGGCGCCAACAAGCAGCCCGGGCGCACACGCCGCGAGGGTCTCGGTCAGCGACGGCACCAGCGACACGACCCTGTTCACCGCCGCCGGCACCCGCACCGGCAGGCCAAGGTCGTCCGCCACCCATTCGCTCATGACGCCACCACAACCCGTCGATCGCCGTTGATCGCCCCCCATTGTGACCGCAATCGGCAGCCGACACCAGCCTCCGGCTCGCCCGGCCTACTCGCATACGCTGGGTTTTCGGCTGTCCGGCCGACCTCGCGGGCCGCGCGGGTGCCCCGGCGGCCGGCCGCGCAGAAAGGCGGAAGACCCGATGACCGACGCCGTGCCGCAGACGGTCGTGGCCGCACTGGAGGATCCGTTCGCCCAGCTGACTGGTCCGCTCGCCGGCACCAGGAAGCTGCACTTCGAGGTGGTCAGCACCGGCATGCTGACGCCGCACCTGCAGCGGCTCCAGCTGACCGCCGCGGAGCTGGACGGCTTCAGCTACCAGCCCGGCCAGGACGTGATGGTGCTCGTCGCCGCCGACGGCCGCAAGCCGGTGCGGCGGCGTTACACCATCCGGCAGTTCGACCGGGCTGCGGAGAGCATCACGATCGACGTGGTCTTGCACGGTGACGGCCCAGGCGAGCGCTGGGTTCGGTCGGCGCGGCCTGGTGATCGGGTCGAGGGCATCGGCCCGCGCGGCAAGATCTTCCCCGACCCGGCCGCGGACTGGCATCTGTTCATGGGCGACGAATCCGCGCTGCCCGCCATCCAGGTCATGACCGAGGCGCTGCCCGGCGACGCGGACGCCACGCTGGTGCTGGAGATCCCCGAGGAGGCCGACGAGCAGGAGGTGCTCGCCGCGGCCCGCACCAGGGTGAGCTGGCTGCACCGGCTCGGCCGGCCTGCCGGGGACCCGTCGGCGCTGGCGGCAGAGGCGGCCGAGGTCGAGCTGCCGCCCGGTAACGGGCACGCCTATCTGCTCGGGGAGGCCAGGGTCGTGCTGGCGATGCGGGAGGTGCTGGCCCGCCGCGGGCTGGCCGAAGACCAGATATCGCCCAAGGCGTACTGGGGACGCGGCCGGGCCAACGCCGGGCACGGCGAGCCAGCCAGGGACGCCTGAGGGCGCTACGCCAGCCCTGGGCGCCGCCCAGTTCGCGAATAAATGCGCAGCTCACGCACTATCGGACCGCGGTCCTGCCCCGGAGCCCCCCGCATTCTTATCTCCCCATGCAGGTAAAGCTGCTCCATAATGAGTGGATCGCGTCGTCCGCCCCTGCTGGAAGGAGCGCTCGTGGTATCCGCAGTCGCGGCCGAGGTGTCCGCTTCGGCGGTGCTGGCCAACACCTCGACGCGGACGCTCATCCTCGGCATCGACAAGGCCGGCCGGATTCGTCAGCACGACCGAGGCGCGGGTGACGTCCTCGCCGGTGGCGTGCTGGCGGGCGAGCCGAGCGCGCTGATCGGCACCGAGCTGAGCTCGCTGCTGGCGGTGCCCGACGGCGCGCCCGCCACGGTACTGCAGTCGATGATCGATGGCGCGTGCTCGAACCGCGAGGGCACCACGGTGCTCTCGTTCCGCACGGCCAATGACGCCATCGCCGACGCGGTCGTCACCGTGCAGCCGATCCGGTCCGCCGATCCGGAGCTGGCCGCTCAGGTCATCATGCGCATCGCGCCGCCGGTGCAGGAGCGGTTCCTCGACCCGGCCGTCATGCGGCAGGTGATGATCGACGGCGCTGTCCGCCGCGCTGGCGGTGCGCTGGACATCGATCAGATGGCGCCCGAGCTGATGGGCACGATCGTGCCGCACTTCTGCAACGCGGCCGAGCTGGTGGTGCTGGAGAGCCTCGTCGCGGACGACGAGTTCCCGTCCGAGCCAATGGACGGGATGCAGATCGTGCGCCGTCTCGCGGTGGTGCACGACGACGGCAACACCGCCTGGGACGCGGCGTTCCCCACCGGCGAGATCCTGCGCTATCCGCCGAACACGCCGTACACGCGGTGCATGGACACGGGCCGGCCGGTGTGCGAGCTGGTCAGCCACGAGAGCGCCGAGGCCATGGCCGGAGCCTGGATCCGCAGACCGGTCGCCGGGTTGCTGTCTGGCGTGTCGATGCTGCTGCTGCCGCTGATCGCCAGGGACGTCATGCTCGGCTTCATCGTGTGCGTCCGGCGCACCGGCTACCGCCGCTTCGACCCGTACGACGTCGAGATCGGGATGGAGTTCGCCGCCCGCGCGGCCATCTTCATGGACAACGCGCAGCGCTACAGCCGGGAACGGACCACGGCGCTGACGCTCCAGCGCAGCATGCTCCCGACCCAGACCGGCCTGTCGGCGCCGTCGTCGGTCGAGGTCCGGCACCGGTACCTGCCGGGCAGCAAGCTCATCGAGGTCGGGGGCGACTGGTACGAGTCGATCGCGCTGCCCGGCGGCCGGGTGGCGCTCGTGGTCGGCGACGTCGCTGGGCACGGCGTCCGGGCCGCCGTCACCATGGGACGGCTGCGCACCGCCATCCAGACACTCGCGATGCTGGAGCTCCCGCCGGCCGAGACGCTGCAGCAGCTGAACGAGCTGATGCACGAGCTGGGCTCGCGGGAGCCGCACTTCGCCACGTGCGTCTATGCGATCTTCGACGCCGTCACCGGGACCTGCGAGGTCGCGTCGGCGGGGCACCTGCCGCCGTTACTGGTCCGCCCGGACGGCACCAACGAGCTGCTGGATGTGCCGCAGGCGCCTCCGCTCGGCGTCGGCTCCGGCCTGATCCAGAGCCGGACGCTGCACATCGAAGACGGCAGCCTGCTCGTGCTCTACACCGACGGGCTGGTCGAGAAGCGCAGCCGGGACATCGATGAGGGCATCGGCCGGCTGCGGGAGATCTTCGGCCCCGGCTCGGCCAACGAGTCGCTCGAGGAACTGTGCAAGGCCACGCTGGCCGGCGTCTACGCCGACGAGCACCGTGACGACATCGCCGTCCTGATGGCTCGGCTGCGCAGGCTCCCGGCCGACCGCATCGTGACCTGGGCCCTGCCGTCGGAGCTCACGTCGGCTAGCCGAGCCCGGTCGGTGATCAGGCGGCCGCTGCGGCGCTGGGGGCTGACCGACCTGCTGCCGACCGCCGAGCTGCTGGTGTCCGAGCTCGTCACGAACGCCGTGCGGTACGCGCAGGGCAAGATCGGGCTGCGCCTCGTGCTCGAGAACGGCCTCGTCTGCGAGGTTCTCGACGACTCGGCCGCGCTGCCCAGGCTCCGGCACCCCGACGATTCGGACGAGCGCGGCCGGGGGCTCCAGGTCGTGAGCCAGCTCGCCCAGCGCTGGGGTGCGCGGCGCGCGGCCTCCGGCAAGGTGGTCTGGTGCGAGCTGCCCGTGCCCGCTGACTGACCGGTTCGGCGGCTGACCCCGCCGAAGGGAGACCGGGTCCGGGTCCGGCTCGCCCACGAGGAGCGGGCGACCGGGCAAGCCGGACCGGACCCGGCCAGCTCGTCAGGCGCTCGGCGCAGGCTGCCACCCGGCGTCGGTCGGGCCGCCCACCTGACCGCGAGCGTCCTGCTTGAAGGCCAGCTTGCCCTGCCGCATCACGCCCAGCCGCTGCGCTCGGCGGGCAATGATGCTGTCGTGCGTGACCAGCACCAGGGTCAGATGCTCGTCCCGCCAGAGCTTCTCCAGCAGGCCGATGATCTCGTCCCTGGTGTCCTCGTCCAGGTTGCCGGTCGGCTCGTCCGCGAGCAGCACCTTCGGCTGCTTCACGAGGGCCCTGGCGATCGCG
>Ga0187783_10000965_pt1 | contig 21140 bp, 12 predicted proteins | sample 1015_SJ02_MP02_2_FD_132471 | JGI IMG/M metagenome (GOLD analysis project Ga0187783, IMG submission 132471) | Tropical peat soil microbial communities from peatlands in Department of Meta, Colombia - 1015_SJ02_MP02_20_MG | ecosystem: Environmental > Terrestrial > Soil > Wetlands > Peat | place...
AAATCCGCATGACCATTCGGCAGTTGAGGGTAGCCGTTGCCGGATCACGTTTCAGAAGCCGATTTCTGATCCTGCGACCGCTGCAAGCTCGGGAATAACCTCTCCCCAGGGCAACCAATTGCACATTGGGGCAGGCTCGAACTACACCCGCATGTCCTCCATAAACCTGTGGGAAGCGTCCCAAGGGGCTACGACCATAGAGAGCTACAGTCGCGCGGGCGTCGGCAATAGAGTGGGTGGGCGAGATGAACTCGTCGCACTACAGATGCCGGCGTAACCCCTCCATTGTGGGCCGGGAAACGCATGCCCGGAAACACACAACCCTAGCCCTCGTTCTGCTCACTTGCGTCGGCCTTGCAGCTTGCGGAGCCTCGACGTCACCCGCTGCAAAAGGCCCGCAGGCGATGCCGGCAATCAACTCTTTTGCGGCAAATCCAGCAGGCATAAGCTCCGGCGCCAGCAGCACCCTCAGCTGGACGACGACAGGAGGGGCGAGCATCGCCATCACGCCGGGGACATTTACTTCGACGTTGGCCAGTGGTTCCACGAACGTTAACCCAACAGCAACGACCACTTATACGCTGACGGCGGCCAATAACGCAGGCTCGACCACCGCCACGGCGACGGTTACGGTGAACGCCGCCAACAGACCTGTAATCAGCTCTTTCACGGCGAGCCCGACCAGCATTGCTTCCGGTTCAAGCAGCACTCTGAGTTGGGCGACGACCGGTGCGACGAGCATCGCGATCACGCCGGGCACGTTCGACTCTACCTCTACCAGTGGTTCCCTGAGCGTGAGCCCGACGGCAACGACCAGCTATACGCTGACGGCGACGAATGCCGCGGGCTCGACCACTGCAACCGCGCCAGTCACTGTAACCTCGGCTGGCGGTCCGCTGACGATAGAGACAACAGCCTGCCCGGGTGGAACCCAAGGCACGGCGTACGCAGGCTGCACAATTGTCGCGAGCGGCGGCTCTCCCCCGTACAGCTATTCCGTGAGCACTAACGCCGACTTTGCTCCATTGCCCGAGGGAATGTCACTCGACGCCAGCAGCGGGATCATCAGCAGCCCGTTGATTGGCGGTCAGGGAACTTACACTCCTGAATTCGTGCTGACCGACTCGACCTCCGTGCAGGCGGCTCGGCAGATCAGCATAGCCGTCAACGGCAGCAATGCATTTCTGGCCAACATCTTTCCCTCATCTTCTATTTTTCATCATCGCGTGGACGCGGCGGCAACGGGTTTGCCTGTGGATACCTCCCCGGCAGCGCCGATCTACAGTGGATACTTGTCCGCGACGGTCAAGCCGTTCTTCGGCAACAACTCCAATGCACCGTTTCCGAACGGAATTCCGGCGATTCAGGTTCCCTACAATCAGCCGGACGTCTCTGTCACCACCACCGTCTATCAGTCCTACTTCTCTTCTGGTCCCATTCCGGCGTATGCCCCGGTGGAAGGCACGAGCTACTCGACGGGAGACCGTCACGTGTTGGTCTATCTGGAGGCAGGCGGTGGAAACAACCCCGCCCTTTACGAGATGTGGCAGGGGATCTACGAAGGCGGCCCTTGGACCGATTCCTCGAACGCGCTTTGGCCCGATGCATCTTCGAACAATCTGACGCCACAAGGTGAAGGAACTTCCGATGCTGCAGGGCTTCCGGTGGGGCCGCTGCTGGCGAACGCCGATGAGGTGATCGGTGCCGGTACACCCAGCTCACCGGAAGGCACCATTCAGCATCCGATTCGATTCACATTGAACCACATGTTGAACTATTGGGTGTGGCCTGCGACACAAACGGCGGGAGTGGGGAGTTGCACGGAATCGGGCGGAGGTGCCATTCCAGTCGAATCGGAAATCACCCAATCTTCTCCCCCGGCAAGCTGCACCATGTCAGGACCTGCCGGCGAGATCTATCGCCTTAAGGCTTCGGTCGCGACTCCTGCCTGTGCTGCCACGAGTCCGCAAGCGGCTATCATCATTACTGCGTTCCGGAACTACGGGATCATTCTCGCTGACAACGGGGACAGCGGCGGGCTGATCGGCACACCCGACGCCCGCTGGAACGACAGCGACCTTTCCTGCATCACAAGCCTGACCTTGGGCGACTTCGAACCGGTTAACGTCTCCAGCCTGCTGGTGAGTAATGACAGCGGCGCCACGAGTCATTAGAACCCATCTCCTGAAAGGCCTCAGCGAGATCAAAGCGCAGCCCAAGTGAGCACTCCAAGAAAGTTTTCATCCTGGCGTCGCACGAACAACCAAGCTGTGGAACTTCTGTAGCCAGGCAAACAGCCGTTCCATCTTCCAACGTTATCTGCGCGCCAAGTCCATCGAGATTGTGGCAGCTCGCAAACCTGCCGTGGTCAATCCAGAATCCCTCGTCGTCACCAGAAACGCAGGGACGGCGTTCGACCGGGGACCGTCCGCCTGCCGGGTCGTGTCTCGGCTCATCGAAACGACCGTCGTAAACAGCCCGACGTAGCTGAAAAACCCGTGCCCCAGATCGCTCTTGCCTGCGCAGGGCGGGCAATACGCCGATCCTGAGTCCAGTGGATGAACCCAAGCAAACGAGGATAACGGCCCGGGAGTGCGTCGGGCAGCTCTCGAATCCGTGGGGAGCCATTGCGGGTTTTTCCGTGACAACGCCCCTTGGCGGAAATCGAGTTCGCCTGCCGGATGACTCAGGATAAGCTCTGCCATCTGGGCAGCACCCATCCCGATCCCGAATGCCCTCCTGATCTGGGTTTGTCCTCGAGCTGAGAGGTTTTGCAAGCAAGCCGCCATCCAGCACCGGTTGACGGCTCTTAGACCCGGGCGTACTCTCGCCAAATCCAGGAGGGGTCCACCATGGAGAGCAAGCGTCTTCTCCTGACATCCACCGTGTTGGCGCTCGCGATCGTTGGTCTTGGGTTGTCGCCGGCGGTCAATTCAAGTGTGCAGTCGCGGTCCGATTCTGTCTCGGCGCCACCACAAGCCCCTGTCCGACCGGTGATCGACGACTACTTCGGCGCCAAAGTCGTGGACCCGTATCGCTACATGGAGAATCTCCAAGACCCGGAGGTGCAAGCCTGGTTTAAGGGCGAAGACGATCACACGCGGGCCGTATTGGCGACCATTCCGGGCCGCCTGCCGCTTCTCGACCGTATCAAGCAGCTCGACCAATCGGCGCCTTATCAGATCCAGAACGTGCAGCGATTTCAGGGAGAAAAGTACTTCTATCTGAAAATGCTGGCCTCGGAAGAGGTGGGAAAGCTCTACGAGCGCGATGGCCCCGGAGGCGCGGAAAAGTTGCTGGTCGATCCAGACAGGTTCGTGACCGCCCCGGGAACTCACTACTCCCTGAACTACTTCGTTCCGTCCTATGACGGCCGTTACGTTGCCTACGGAGTGTCGCCGGGAGGATCCGAGGACGCCGTCATCCACATTCTCGACGTTGCCTCCGGCAGCGACACAGGCGAGACCATCGATCGCAGTTGGTATGGCGGTATTGCCTGGCTGCCGGACAACCGGTCGTTCGTCCACATTCGATTCCAGAAACTCGAGGCCGGCGCCGATCCCAGGGAGCGCAGGCTGAAGACCCGTGTCTACCTCCATCGAGTGGGAACAGATGCGGAAACGGATCGAGCCGTCTTCGGTTACGGAGTGGTCCCGGGGATCGACCTCGATCCCAGTGATTCCAGCGCGGTGACTACCGACCCACGCTCCAAGTTCGCGCTGGCCACGGTAAACCGGGGCTTCGCGAATGAAAGTACGATCTACCTGACCACGGTCGACTCGCTGGGCAAGCCCGATGTCCAGTGGAAGAAGCTCTGCGGCCCGGAGGAAGCCGTTACGTCGTTCGACTTGCGTGGAGATGACCTGTTCCTGGTGACTCACAAGGACGCACCCAGATTCAAAGTGATTCGCACAAGTTTTTCGCATCCCGATCTGGCGACGGCCGCGGTGGTCGTGCCCCAGGGGAAAGCAGTCATTCAAAACCTGGTGGCGGCCCCGGATGCGCTGTACGTGCAGGAACTGGATGGCGGCGTCGGAAGATTGCTGCGCGTGTCATATTCGGGCGGGTCCAGCCAGTTGGTTTCCACGCCAGTCAACGGCACTCTTTGGTTGTTTGGCGGAGACCCGCGCCTGCCCGGCTTGCTTCTGGGCATTACATCGTGGACGAAAGCGTACCGCGTCTATCTCTACGATTCCGATACCAGGGGTGTGGCCGACACGGGCCTGCAACCCCGGGGGCCGTTCGACGATCCAGCCGACATCGAAGCCAGCGAGGTCGAGGTCCGCAGCTATGACGGAACCATGGTCCCTCTCTCGATCATTTCCCAAAAAGGGATCAAACTCGACGGCTCCCATCCCACACTTCTCTCCGGTTATGGAGCGTATGCCATCAACATGCAGCAGTACTACGACCCGACCGGGCTGGCGTGGTTGCAGCGTGGAGGCGTGCTCGCGGTCGCTCATGTTCGCGGCGGCGGCGAATACGGCCAAGAATGGCACCAGGCCGCGATGAACCAAAACAAACCCAACACCTGGCGGGATTTCATCGCTTGCGCAGAGTATCTGGTACATCGTGGATACTCCTCGCCCACAAGACTGGCTGGTGAAGGCGGCAGCGCTGGCGGGATCCTCATCGGACGGGCGTTCACTGAACGTCCGGACCTGTTCGCCGCGGCTCTGGACGACGTCGGCCTCTCTGACATGATCCGTGACATGTTCTCGCCCGATGGACTGTTGAACGTTCCCGAATACGGCGATCTGAAGACGCGGGATGGCTTTAAGAACCTCTACGAAGACAGCGCCTACTACCACGTGAAGGACGGCACGCACTATCCGGCGATCATGCTGACAACCGGCATGAACGACCCACGTGTAGTTTCCTGGGAACCCGGCAAGATGGCGGCCCGTCTTCAGGCAGCCACCGTCGGAGGAAAGCCTGTGTTGTTGCGAGTTGATTACCAGGGTGGACATGGGGGATGGGGCGCGACCAGATCTCAGATCGACGAACTGACGGCGGACGAGTGGAGTTTTCTCCTGTGCCAATTCGGGGCGCCTGAGTACCAACCTCCGAAGTGACGGCTGGCGGCCAACTTTGGAAATCTCGTTGCACGGAGTTTTTGCCTACAGTTTTGGCGTGGAGGTTCCGCGATGGCAACCATCCAGAGCGAGCAGTTTCGCCCGGAGACAACTCGTGCGCCGGGGCAATCGCCGGAATGGAGCGCCTTGACTCGCGGGGCCTTCCGATTCTGCTTCCTATACTTCGGCATCTATTGTTTGTCCACGCAAATCCTCACCAGCTTTTTCCCTGTTCCCAACTTTGATATTCCCGATCCTTCGACTTTCTGGCCTATCCGCCCGATTGTCTTCTGGACGGCTGCGCATGTTTTCCGCGTGAGCAGGCCGCTGGTCTACACCGACAGCGGTAGCGGCGACAAAACGTTCGACTGGGTCCTGCTCTTTTGCATGCTGGTGTTTTCGATAGTCGCGGCTGCCGTCTGGTCGGCATCCGACCGCAAACGCGCCCACTACACCACTGTTCACAAGTGGTTCCGGCTGTTCATCCGCTTCTGCCTGGCGGGGCAAATGATGACCTACGGCATGGACAAGTTCGTCCCCCTCCAAATGCCGTTTCCGCACCTCACGCGCCTGCTCGAGCGTTATGGCGATTTCTCTCCCATGGGCGTTCTGTGGTCTTCGATCGGGGCTTCTCCGTCTTACGAGATTTTCGCCGGGGGCGCCGAACTCCTCGGCGGCATTCTTCTGATCTTTCCCCGGACTACAACGCTCGGTGCGCTGGTGTGCCTGGCCGACATGATTCAAGTCTTCATGCTCAACATGACCTATGACGTTCCGGTGAAGCTGTTGTCGTTTCACCTCATTCTGCTATCGCTGTTTTTGCTCGCGCCTGATTTGAAGCGCCTGGCGAACTTCTTCTTGCTCAATCGCACTGCAGAAGTGTCGGTGAATCCTCCCCTCTTCTCCGGACGCCGCGCCAACCGCGTCGCGTTGGCTGCGCAAATCGTCGTGGGGGTATGGCTTCTCGGAATGAATGCCTATGCGGCCCGCATGGGTTGGTACGGACACGGCGGCGGACGACCCCTCTCGCCCCTCTACGGCATCTGGGATGTAGAACAGCAGTCGGTGGACGGCCAGCTTCGCGCTCCGCTGCTTAACGATGCCGGCCGCTGGCACCGCGCCATTTTTGATTTCCCCACGCGCGTGACCTTCGAGCGCATCGACGATTCGTTCTCGGGTCACGGCGTGTCCATCGACGTGAAAAACAGAACGCTCGTGCTCAGCGATGACAGGGACAAGAACTGGAAAGCCAACTTCACCTTTGACCGTCCGGTCCCGGATCAGATGATTCTCGATGGCACCATGGACGGGCACGCCGTTCACATGCAACTCAAACTCGTCGACCGAAACAAGTTCGTGATGGTCAGCCGTGGCTTTCACTGGATCCAGGAGTATCCGTACAACCGGTAAGCCAAATCGAGAACGGACTTCGATAACCAAAATCCTTTGAAGCGTAGGTAGCAATTTCCCCATTTTGGGGAGCGCGCGCCAGGGGTTCGAGTCCCCTGTTACACCCCGGTGTTCTGCAATTGTTGTCCTGCCCGTCGGTGCCCGGTGAAGAAAATGCCGGCTTCTTCAGATCGTTTCACACCGCTTCAGACTGCCTCCATGGACCTTCCCGGGTTCTGGGTGCAACATGCCGTCAGTTTCCCCGATGACAAGAATCTCCGAGGAGGTGCTTTATGAAATACGCAAAGAAGATGCTGGCGTTGGCGCTCATTTCGCTTCCGATGCTGGCCGTGGCCCAGATGGTGAGCTCCACCAGGATCGTGGGTCAGGTGCCATTCCCGTTCACGGTCGGCAACAAGCACGTGCCGGCGGGAAAATACACGGTTGAACCTGTTTCAAACGGCGGCTGGACACTGGCAATTCGAAGCGTGGGCGCAAAAGTAGGTCTGTTCACGCCGGCCACGCCAACCCTGGCCAAGAAGGCCTCCGGCTCTTACGCGCTGGTGTTCCATAAGTACGGCGATACGGCGTTTTTGACGGGCATCAAACTCGCCGGAAATCGAACCATCTATCAGATTCCCGAGAGCCGGGCGGAAGCCGAGTTGCGCGCCCAAAATGTAACCGCGACAGAAGAGATCCTGCTCGCGTCCGCGAAATAAGGCACCCGGGGGAGGCCAAAGGTCCGGAAGGGCGTGCTTCCGGACCTTTTCCTTTTCGTTTCAAGAGAGGCCTTTTCACCGCCATCCAAATTGGGGTGACCATCACGGCTGGAGTTGACTTGACGCCGCACCGACACTGGTCCTCGGAACCGTCGACGGCAAGACCACATTCGCAGCGGCCGACGACAACAGCAACCCGCCAGAAGCGTGGACCTTGAACCAACCACCAGCGGCAGAAACGCGAATTCAACCAAATTCATCCGGCCGACTCGGAAGCGCCTGGATTCCCCTTGAATCCGGGCGCGTTTCTTTGGTCCGACCGCTCAAAATCGGGGTTTGACGCCTGACCAATCGAGACCTGTTGGTGACACATTCAAATGTCCGGTTTTGGTTAATCTCCCGCTCCGAATCCCCTTGCCCTCACGCCAAGCCGGGGTCGCTGGCCGGAAAACAACCGGCCCGCAAGCCATTAGCAATATAATGTGTGCCACGTGGCATGGAGTATGCTCGAAGGGCCTAGACGATTCGGTTCAAAATCAGCCCGGCTCTGGGGGCTCGGGCTGTGCTTCGTTTGTGGGCTGCTGGTTGTGGTCCACCTGCTTCGGCGACGCTCCGGTGACGAAGTGCACTTCAGTCGCGACGTCCGTCCCATCCTGAATCAAAACTGCATGCCGTGCCACGGAGGAGTGCGCCAGAAAAACGGCATCTCGTTTTTATTTCGCGAAGAGGCCTTGGGCACGGGGAAATCGGGCAAGCGAACGATCGTGCCCGGGAAGCCGGATGAATCGGAACTGATTGCGCGGGTGGCCTCCTCCGATGCTGACACTCGAATGCCATACCATGCGCCGCCGTTGTCTGCCCAACAGATTGATCTGCTGCGTCGCTGGATCAAACAGGGCGCGAAATGGGAAGACCATTGGGCATTCGTTGCTCCCAAACCGCAGGCTCTGCCCGCGGTCCAACATGGCGATTGGCCCCGCCAGCCACTCGATCGATTTGTTCTTGCCCGTCTCGAAAAAGAAGGGTTGCCGCCATCTCCTGAGGCCGACAAGTCTGCTTTGTTGCGCCGGGTCTCGCTCGACGTCACCGGCCTTCCGCCGACTCCAGAAGAACAAGCGTCCTTTCTGGCCGATTCGTCTCCCAACGCCTACGAAAAGCAGGTCGATCGCCTGCTGGCATCGCCGCGCTACGGCGAGCGCTGGGCCTCGATGTGGCTCGACTTGGCCCGTTACGCCGATACCAAAGGTTATGAGAAAGACATGGAGCGCCCGGGAGTCTGGCCCTATCGAGACTGGGTGATTGACGCCTTTAACCGCAACGTTCCCTACGACCGATTCGTCATCACCCAGCTGGCTGGCGATTTACTTCCCGGCGCCACGTTTGAGGATCAAATCGCAACCTCCTTCCACCGCCAAACGCCGGTCAATGACGAAGGCGGCACGGATGACGAGGAGTTCCGCACCATCGCAGTCATGGACCGGTCGGCGACGACCTGGTCCGTGCTGAATGGTCTCACCATCAATTGCGTGCAATGTCATTCGCATCCCTATGATCCGATCCGCCACGTGGAATATTACAAATCCCTGGCATTCTTCAACACCACGCAGGACGCCGACCTTCCCGAGGACACGCCGGTATTGCGCGTACCCAAAGACAAGGCCCGCTATGGCGAAGCCGCGCAGTTGCAGCAGGAACTCGCCAATCTCCAGTCGGCAGTTGTGTCTCAGGGCAGGCGGCTCGAACAGCAGTCGCAATGGTTACCCATCCGGATTGCTTCCGCGACGGCCAGTGCCGCGCTGGCGTCCGAATGGGAGGCATCCGAATTGGAACATAAGCTGGCTGATCTAAAGCGGGAGCGGCTGGACCCGAAAAAAGAAAAACCGGAGCGCAAGGATCTCGAACAGGCCATTGCCGATGAGCGGAAGAGGGCTCAAGCCGAGGCCCGCAAGGTGACACCGGTCCAGGTCTCGGATGGGGATCTGCGCGCCAGTTCGGACATCTCGGGCAAGCAGACCTACGAACTGACCGCGACAGTGGATGCGCCCCTGATAACGGCATTGCGCATCGAGGTTTATCCCGCGAATAGTGAAGTGGCGCGCCACACGCCCGAACTCGGATTCATCGTGGATCGAATTGATGGATGGCTGATAGGAGACCAGGGGCAAGAGAAAAAGATCGTATTCCGTTCCTTTATCTGGGACTCTGAATCGAGTCTGGAAAGCGCGCTGAACGCCGCCGTCGAATCGAAGCGAGAACTCGCGGTCGATCCGGGAGCCAACGGGTTCCAGACGGTGCCCAATTTGTTTCACGCGCGCTGGATAGTCGGCGTTCCCTCGCAACCGCTCAGGCTCACCCTCGGGAGTCGGATCAAACTGCGCCTGACGCAGACGCGAGAAATTGACGATAAGCCGGCTTTGGTGCGGCGCGCCCATCTAGCGGCGAGTGGGGACTCGCGGTGGCAAACACTCGCCAACGATGGCGGTTGGAGCGAGAAACTTCGACAACTCACAAAGCTGAGACGCGAGTTGGCGAAAATTCCCACCGTTCCTCTGCCCATCATGGCCGAGGAAGCCACTTACGACCAGCGCAGCACGCTCGAATTCGAACGCGGTAACTTTCTCACCAAGATCGGGCCTCGGCTGGTTCCCGACGTGCCTGGGATTTTTCCCCGATTGCCCGATGGCGCGCCGCGAAACCGCTTGACTCTGGCAAAGTGGTTCTTTGCTCCGGGCCAACCGTTGACCGCGCGTACCGCCGTGAATCGTTATTGGGAACAGTTGTTTGGGACCGGGATTGTCGAAACTCTGGAAAACTTCGGCACGGTCGGCGAGGAGCCCAGCCATCCAGAATTGCTCGATTGGCTCGCGCTTCATTTTCAAAACGATCTGCGCTGGGACATGAAGGCACTGGTGCGCGAATTGGTCACCAGTGCAACCTATCGGCAAAGTGCAAAGGCCAGTCCCGCTCTTATCGAAAGAGATCCTGGCAATCGGCTCTTGGCTCGCGGGCCACAGCAGCGACTCACCGCGGAGATGGTAAGAGATCAGGCATTGCTGGCCAGCGGTTTGTTGTCGGACAAGATGGGCGGTCCGCCGGTGATGCCGCCGCAACCCGCCGGGGTGTGGAATAGCGTGTACAACGACAGCAAATGGAGAGACGCAACCGGTCCCGATCGCTACCGGCGCGCGATTTATACCTATATAAAGAGGACCAGCGGCTACCCCAGCTTTCTCACTTTCGATGCGTCCGATCATGACACCAGCCTGGCGCGGCGGATCCCGACCAACACTCCACTGCAGGCGCTGGTGACGCTCAATGATCCCGTGTACTACGAGGCGTCCGAAGCTCTTGCCCGACGTATGATCGCTGCTCCCCAGAGCATCGACGCCGGCATCAAATATGGAGCCCGGCTGGTGCTGTCGCGTGATCCGACCGATCGGGAGTTAGCGGCGCTGCACGCACTTTTTCAAAAGACCGTTGCCCTGCCCATTTTGCAACCCGCCGCTGTTAGAGAGCGGGGAGACTCGCGGGAATTGGCCGCCATGACCGCAGTGGCCAGCGTTCTCATCAATCTCGATGCGGCTTTGACCAGGTAATCCCATGTCTGCTTCGCCAGCGCGTCCCCGAATTCCGGCCGATGCGGATGTCAAATCCGGATCGCCCGCCGCAGTTGAGTTGGCATTCCTCGAAGCCCGAACGCGGCGGCATTTCCTTCGCCACCTGGGTGGAGGCTTGGGGACTCTGTTTCTCGGAACGCTTGCCTCCAAGCTGGCGCCGTCGGCAAGGGCGGCGGGAGCGGAGAATGACGCGCTCGATTTCACTCGCGATGCCAGGAGTCCGCTCGCCCCTCTGCCGCCGCAGTTTCCCGCCAAAGTGCGGCGCGTGATTTATCTCCACATGGCGGGGGCGCCGAGCCAATTGGAATTGTTTGAACATAAGCCGGAATTAAAAAAGTATGATGGCGAGGACTGCCCGGCTTCGTTCCTCGCGGGAAAGCGTTTCGCATTCATCAGTGGCGTTCCCAAGCTGCTCGGATCGCAGTACCCGTTTCATCAGGCGGGACAAAGCGGGCAATGGATTTCGGACCGTCTGCCGCACATCGAAAAACAGGTGGACGACATCTGTTTCATCAAATCCATGCGCACGGACCAGTTCAATCATGCTCCGGCGCAACTGCTGGTGCAGACGGGTAATCCGCGCCTCGGATATGCATCGTTCGGATCGTGGGTTGTCTACGGTCTGGGCACGGAGAATCAGAATTTGCCGGGCTTCATCGTGCTGCTTTCCGGCGGCAAGACGCCCGATGGCGGGAAGCAATTGTGGAGTTCTGGCTTCCTGCCCAGCGTGTACCAGGGGGTGCAGTGCCGCTCCCACGGCGAGCCCGTGCTGTATCTGGACAATCCCGCAGGCGTGAGCCGGTCGCTGCGCCGCAGCATGCTCGACACCATTGACGAAATCAATCAGCAGACCTATGCCGCCTTCGGAAATCCCGAGACGGTGACACGCATCGCGCAATATGAGATGGCCTTTCGCATGCAGATGGACGCAACCGACGCCATGGACATTCGCAAAGAGCCTGATTCCGTACACTCGCAGTATGGGTCGAAACCGGGCGAGGCCAGTTTCGCCAATAACTGTCTGGTGGCACGGCGTCTGGCAGAGCGGGGAGTACGATTCATCCAGCTGTATCACTGGGGATGGGACTCGCACGGCGCCGACGCCAAGGAAGCGTTGAACCTCGGCTTCAACGACCGTTGCCGTGAAGTCGATCGGCCAACGGCGGCGCTGCTGGCTGACCTCAAATCGCGGGGATTGCTGGAAGACACGCTTGTGGTGTGGGGTGGAGAATTCGGCCGTACTCCGATGAGGGAGAATCGAGGCGGGCAAGAGATGAAGTACGTGGGCCGCGACCACAATCCAGGTGCCTTCACGATCTGGCTGGCGGGCGGTGGAGTCAGACCCGGAATCAGCCATGGAGAAACCGACGACATGGGGTATGAAATCGTCAAGGATCCGGTCGAGATTCGCGACCTGCACGCGACCCTGCTCTATTTACTGGGCTTCGACCACCACAAGTTGAACTACAGGTTTCAGGGGTTGGAACAAAAGTTGACCAGTGTGAAGCCTGCGCGAGTGGTGGCTGAAATTCTGCTATGAATGTTCCCGACCGAAATCTTGACCAAAAACAGGCGACTTCCATGACCGCTGCGAAGCGCGGCGGAATCCTCAGCCGATTTCGTCTCGGGTTCGTGATGCTGGCTCCCATCCTGGTGCTGACGACGTTGGTCGCGTTGCTTCCTCCCGACGGAAATGAGCGCGCGGACTGGCTGCAGTTCATCGGACGGTTTCATCCCTTGTTGGTCCATTTTCCGATCGCGCTTTTCCTGCTGGTGCCCATCCTGGAAATTGTCGGCCGAGACGCTCGTTTCGCATACTTGCATCTCTCGGTGAGTTTCGTTCTGGGGCTGGCAACGCTAGGGGCGACCACGGCGGCTCTTCTGGGATGGTGCATGGGACGCAGCGGAGGCTACTCCGGTACGCTGATCACCCAGCACATGTGGGGCGGGGTTGTGCTGTCCATGGTTTGTTGGCTCTGTTGGCGGCTGCGCGCCTGGCTGCGTGGACCCGGCTCAACCTACGCCCTCGCGCTGGCGCTGGGAGTTGGAATCGTTGCCTGGACCGGTTACCGGGGCGGGCAATTGTCACTCGGTCCGAATCATCTCACCGAGCACATGCCGAACCGGCTGCGTAATCTGCTGGGCGTGGGGGACAATCGCGCGGCGTCAGGCTGGAGCGCCGATCCCAACACTTTTTTCGGGGCACGAATTCAGCCGATCTTCGCGGCACGCTGCATCAGCTGCCATGGAGCGGACAAACACAAAGGAAATCTTCGGCTGGACAGCTACCCAGCTCTAATGCGGGGCGGGAAAGACGGGCCGGTGATCCAGACGGGAAACGTTCAAGGCAGCGATCTGTTTCGGCGAATAACCTTGCCTGCCAGCCACGACGATTTTATGCCGAAAGGAAAGCGACCCTTAACTGCGGACCAGGTGAAGATGATCGAGTTGTGGATCGGCGCCGGGGCCTCGGACCGGCTCGCCCGAGATGCCATCAAAAATGCGCCATCCGGTTCGGCTGCGCCCGCGGAAGCGAAGTTCGAGGAGATCGACCCCGCCGCGGTGGCCAAGCTGCGGTCCGCGATTCGACCGGCGGTCTCGCGGTTGCAAAAGCAATTCCCCAACATCTTGGATTATGACTCGCGAGGCTCGGCCGACTTGCGATTGAATGCCTCAATCCTCGGAAACAAGTTCGGTGACCGGGAGCTGGAAGCTTTTGCCCCGATCGCGGAGCACATCATTGCCGCCGATCTCTCCCGCACGGTGGTCACTGACCACTCAGCCGATGCCATTGCCGCCATGAAACGGCTTCGGGTACTGCGGCTCATGAACACGCACCTTACAGATGCCACCCTGTTACGCCTCGATAGCCTGAATCAGCTCGAATCGTTGAATGTTTATGGCACGGCGATTACGCCCGCGGTGTTGCCGACGCTGGCAAAGCTCCCGAAGCTCTCGCATTGTTACGCGGGACAGACAGGCATCTTACCGGGCAAATCCGTACCCGAGAACCTGGGCGGTAAACTTGTTTTCTGATTCTTCACCGGCAACGCCGATCTGGAACCGCTAATCCCTGGCGCGGGGGGCGTGACGACTCGGTCAAGTCCGGCGCAGAAGCGTCAGCCGGCCGATGGGCAGCCACTCCGCCACCAGAAGGTCGCCACCGTGGAGAAAAATGGCGTCGTGCGGGGTAATGAATTTCCCCGGTGTGAACGGGGAGCGCGCCGGGCTGCCTCGAGATCCTGGAAGCTCGTGGCCGACGAACCCAAGTTGGTTGTCGGCAATGGGGAAAGTCGTTCCCGATGGGTGTGCGAGCCGTCCCCGTCGTCGGGGGCAGCCAGGTTGTCCAAAGTTGACGACTTCCCATGCCTCAAGGCAGGGGCTTTACGCTCGATCTGGTGCAGAGATGGCGTCTTCCGCAGAACGTCGTTCGGGAGCGCCCCGGTCACGGTTCACAGGCGCATGCTCCGGGAATGATTCGCAATCTGACCTGATTCACCTCCGCTGTCCTCGAAGAATTCACCCGCTTCTGCGTTTTTGCCGTGCCCTTTGCCGTGCCCTTTAATGTTCCGCCTTGAGGGTTTCGAGAATCGGCTCCAGGAAGCGGCCGTATTTGTCCAACGTGGCTTCATCGTTGTCGGCGAGCGCTGTTTTTACGGCCATCGCGGTGGCGGGCGTCACGATTTCAAGCCGGCCGACAAAGACGCGCACCATCTGCCCCGGTACGGGATCGATTGTGAGAGGCAAGACTTTGTCGAGGAACCCGCCCGGTACGACGTAAATCAGCCGGCTGCCTTCTTCGAACCACGAGTCCTTCCACGTCTCCACCATTGCGTGGGCTTCGTCCCGATATAGACCCCGACCAACAAGAATGTCTTCCAGCTCGCCGCACAGAGAATCGACGCTTCCATTCAGCAGGGGAGGGTCCAGGGTTGCCGCATCGGTTAGAGCGCCGGTCAGGCGATAGCCGACCCGTTCGCCGCGGCGCTCAAAAAAGATCGCGGCGGGAATCTCTTGTTGGTTAAGGCTCTCGACCAAGAGCTTTCCGTCGGAGGTCAAGCGGGCGGAAATCGGCAATGGGCCGGCGGACACTCCCCGATAAAAAAGGAATTTCTCTTGCTGCTCCCCGGAACTGGTCTGGACGCGAAGTGGCGAGGAAGCGGTCTCGCGAGCGGCGTAGTAGCGATTCGGCTGCACCTCGTTCGGGAACTCGACAGCCAGATTCGGAGAAACGGCGACGCGACTCCACTCAATGCTCCCATCCTCCGATAACCGACTCAAGCTGGCAGCGGTCGTGACACCCGCTGGCGCGGCGCGATCGGCATGGGGATACCACTCGGTGATCAGTCCTTTAGCGAAGGACACTTTCGCCGACACAGTCAGGTCACGCGGAGAATAAAAATAAAGCACGGGCGTCTCCATGCGGATTGTGCCACTCAGCCCCAGCTTGAAGTTGACCCCGTCGATATGCTCCACGAACGGGGGCAGATCGGGCGAGCCAAATGGCGGCAGTCCCAGCGGCAACCATTCCACGGCTCGACCGTCCTTGCCGGCAATTGCGGTGAACGTTCCCCACTCGTGGGCCGCGAGATCTGGAGCCGTGTGCTGCTCGTCTGAGGTCCAGCCCGCGAGCGACAAGGTCAACAGCCCGCATGCCAACACACGGGAAAACCAGGATCTGACTTTCCCAGGAAGGGACTGGATGGTTGCCGCCTTCATTGCTGCAGTCTCCCTGCCGTCGTGGTGGCCAAGAGCTCGGAGATGGTCTGATGGTTGAAGGTGGAGGCCAGGTTCTGTGCGAGCAGAGGATCCTGCTTCGCTCCCGCCAGCGCCTTTTGGACGTGATCGCGGTGAGCGTCGCCGGGGCTTGTCAAGGTAATCAGGGCAGCCGCAAATTCCATTTCCGGATCCGGCCCTCGCAAACTGATTGCCTTTCTAACCCAGCCGTATCCGTCCAGACCGGCCGCGGGATTGGGCTCGCCTCTGCCCATCCATTGCTTGTAAGCCTCGGCTAGGTAGCCGACGTCGAACCACGCCAGTGCATCCGGGCGACCGCTAGAATCTGAGTTGGCCGCGCGCGCCTCGAGTCGCGTGATCAACTCCTTGGCAGCTTGCGGGTCCTGGCGAGCATAGATTGTGGCCCGGCGCAGGGTTTCCATGCGCACCAGAACCGGCGGGCGCGAATCGAGTATGGCCAGCGTGTCTTGGCTGAGGTTCTTCAGGTTGTAGTCCGTACTTCCTCGCTGGTTGAACTCGACCCAGGGAAGGGATTTCGCTTGCCCGATTTCAATGGGGTGGCAGATCAGCGGCGGACCGGCTAGTGCGAAGGTGGTGAACCCGAACAGAACGGCCACCATGCCCAGCGCGGGGCGTGAAAGCGTGTGTGCATGCATTTTTTCAATCTCCATTTCTCCGATTTAACCCACGCCTCAAGAGACGCTGGGAGAAAGGAGACTGTTAACCAAGCGAGGTGTCGTTCGCGGACCAGACTCGAGGTCCATTCAGGAATGGAATGCTGCCGTTTACTTTTCGCGAACTTGGGTCGCCGTCCCAGCCCAGGAACGTTCCCAGTGCCGCCAAACCGAGATGTCGTCAAATCCAAGTTCGTTCCACCAAAGGTCGAGCATGGGCTGGTCGAGTCGCAAGATCCCTTCTTTCGTGACCGCGGCAGGAGGAGGCACGAACCGGCTCAAGCGATCGTAGACCAGCACCCGCTGCTGGTCATCGACACGAGCCAGGAGATGCCACAACGTGAGGGCATCGCGGTTGCGAGCCTCCCTCAGAATGATCGTCACATCCGATGCGCGCTGTTGCGGTGTGGTGTCCTCAAAATCGAACCTCGCCAAAGCAGAGCGGAACTGTGGGGACGAATCCTCGAAGTATGGCGTACCCGGACCGACCTTGGGCCGGGTCGCACAGGCAGCGCCCGCCGGGATAAAGGATTCGTGGCCACTGAGCTTGAATCCTACCCATCCTAGCGATGTGCGCACCAAGCCTGCGCCCGAATCGTCCACCCGCAACGTGTAAGCACAACCCAGATCGACGGTGACGGCCGAAGGGGTGTCGACCACGAATTGACCGGGAGGCGCCCAGATAAAGGCATGAATCGTTCCCCGATCCAGAGCAATCCGCTTCGACCCCGAATCCATGCTCAGCAGGCGCAAGCGCGTGCCGGGGTCCACCTCGATCTTGCCGGTATCCTCCGCCTGAAGGTTGGCCCGGGACTGACTGTCGGTTTCGAGCATTTGGCCAATGCCGAGATGACTCACTCCTTGTTTCCCGCTGATCGTCTTTCTTCCGATACGAGGTGTCCCTTGCACGTCGGACACATCCCAACCCGCAACCCGGCTTGACGTAGGTTTCGTTCGGAAGGGCAAAAATGTCACCACGAGGGCTGCCAGGCCAACCGCCGCCGTAGCCAGAGCGGCGAACAGCCGAAGGCGCCGAGGAAAGACCGCACTGGGTCGCTCGGGGACGATCTGCGGAAAAACCGGGGTCGGAGAATCATGGCGAAATTTCCCGAGTAACGTTTCGAGATGCTGGATCTCGGGATCGGGTTCGCCAGATCGATCCCACAGATAGGCGTCATTCTCTAGCGGGGTCATGTATGGGTTTCGACTTTTTCGCGTGTCCATCATCAGGACTTCTCCGCTTCCGGCTCAACGCGGCTTGGCCCCGGACTTAGCTTGGCACGGAGCTGCTCCATGCCACGACACAAATTGACGCGCACTGAGCCATGCGTCATCCCGGTGCGAGCGGCAATTTCAGGCCCGGTCATGCCTTCGACCAGCCGCAGAATCAAGGTCTCGCGATAGCTCTCGGACAGACTCATGAGGGCCTGGAGGATTTCGGCCGACGGGCAATCCTGATTTTCACCAGGCGTTCCGCACGAAATTTCTTGCTCAGAGGCATCATCCGGCAGCGGTTCCACCGGCGCCGATCGACGGTGATAATCGTGCGCCACATTGCGGGCGATGGCTGCCAGCCATGCCCCAAAGCTTGCGTTTTCCCGCAGCGTTGACAGCCGGCGAAGTGCCCGGATGAAGACATCCTGAACCAGGTCATCCACATCGCCGACGGGGACCTTCGCCAGCAGAACACCGTGGACCATGCGAGCGTACTGCTCGTAGAGCTGGCCAAACGCTGCGCGGTCGCCGACGCGCGCCCGAGCCACGCAGGCCGCGTCCTCGGAGATTTCCAGCGCGGACGGCTGCCTTCGAGGCCTCGGTCGAAGGCCTGCCGCGAGCAGGTCACCTCTGTCGCCGGACCTGGCCATGCGCGCAAAATCCCCAGCCAATGATAGACGTTCGTGGCGAGGGGAGTGTTAACAGCCCGGCTGGCTTCGGCAAACAAGAGATTGCGAATCTGGCTCTACTTCAGGCCTGTCCGCCGTTTGCCAACTGTCCGGACCGAGACCCGGGGTGTGCGAATCTGCGAGAACCTGCGGATAGAGCGCAGCGTTTCACGTGGCTGGGAAGTTGTTGCCGATGGGGAGCCGCGCTGACAGAGGAAAACAGCATCGAAAGAAAAGGCCGCTCGCCCGATGGGGGAGTCTTGGTAGTCTTGTGAGCGACCTTTCCTCATGGTCCAGTTCGTCACCGGAATGGTCCCTGTTTTCTCTCCAGCTGGGAACTGCAGGAACGAACGGGCAGCGGAAGTAATCGAGAAATGGTGGAGCGGTCGAAATCAAGCTGGGCGAGGGCGGCACCAATCGCTGGAAGAAAGCTTTGAACAAGGTCCGGGAACATGAAAGAGCGAGGCAGCTAGACAGAATTGCAGAGGTCCGAAGACCATGCCGTACAAGTGCTCGGTGCGAGCGTGACGGAAACCCGGCTGGTGACGAACGCTGGCTTTAACAACACGGGCCGTCACCCTACGAGAAAGACAGCCCGTGAAGTCACTTCGTTCTTCTTCGCGATTGTCAATCATGTTCTCGCGGTTCGATTTGAGCTGGAACTGTAAGAACTGACAGTGGCGATAAAGTTAACATCCTGCGATTGAGGGGATCACTATTCTCGAACGTCGGTATTGGCAGCGGGAAAATTTGAAGCGCTGGAAAGCATTTGTGATCGGCTGGGGGCGCACCCGAGAGCAAGTTTTGCGTAGCCCTTGCTTCGGGAGTCGACTCTTGGTAAGGTCCAGATATATCCAAGGGGCCAGCGCTGATCAGGATTGCAGAAGCTGGGCTCACTCCAACCAGGCTCTCATCGAAGCACAGCTCCCCCTTTATCCTGAAGCCGCCAGCCTCGAACAGCAAGGAGACCTATGCCTACTCCGAAAAAACAAGTTCCGCTTGCGGGCAGCGAGCGCACTCCACTCGAAGGAGCGCGGGAAATTGGCCCGGCCGGCCCAAATGAAGTCCTCGATGTGACCATTCGCTTGCGGTCTCGGTCAGGAAAGAAACCTTTTGTGGACGTTGGCGAATTTGGTAAGCCGATGGAGAATCGAAAAATCCTCAGCCGCGAGGAATTCGAAAAGCAGCACGGCGCCGATCCCGCCAGCATTGCTATGGTTGAATCCTTTGCCCGCGAATACGGTTTGACAGTCAAGGAAACGAGTGCAGCGCGCCGTACCGTCATCCTTTCAGGCACTGTAGCTGCGATGAACAACGCCTTCGGCGTGGAGTTGAAGCAGTATGAGCATCCGGGAGGCCGGTACCGCGGCCGGACAGGCAGCATTCATCTTCCGACAAATTTGCATGACGTGGTCGAGGGCGTTTTTGGATTGGACAATCGCCCGCAAGCGAAACCACATTTTCGTAGGCGGCGCGAGCGAACCGGCGCCCGCGCCCAACAAGGCGTCTCGTACACTCCTATCCAGGTCGCCACTCTTTATGATTTCCCTACGAACGTTGATGGCTCCGGTGAATGTATCGGTCTTATCGAGCTGGGCGGAGGATTCGATCAAACCGATCTCAGCAATTACTGGAATCAACTAAACCTGAGCACGACTCCAACAGTCATTGCGGTTTCGGTCGGCAACGGCAGCAACAGCCCAACTGGCGATCCGAACGGCCCTGATGGCGAAGTGATGTTGGATGTCGAAGTTGCCGGCGCCATCGCGCCGGGCGCCAAAATCGCCGCCTACTTTGCCGAGAACACAGACGCCGGCTTTCTCAACGCCATCACCACCGCCGTCCATGACAGCACGAACAATCCCTCCATCATCTCGATCAGTTGGGGCGGTCCGGAATCTTCCTGGACGCAGCAAGCCATGATCAGCATGGATGAGGCTTTTCAGGCTGCGGCCGCGATGGGAGTGAGCATTTGTGTGGCAGCAGGAGACGATGGCTCAACCGACGGCGTAAACGACGGATTGAATCACGTCGACTTCCCGGCATCGAGTCCGAACGTGCTGGCTTGCGGCGGCACCCGGCTGATCGGCTCCGGTACAACCATCACCAGCGAAACCGTGTGGAACGAACTCGCAAACCAGGAAGGGGCAACCGGAGGCGGCATTAGCGATGTGTTTCCGCTTCCCAGCTATCAGAGCGGCGCGGCGGTTCCGCCGTCCGCCAACCCGAATCACAATGTCGGTCGCGGTGTTCCCGACGTAGCCGGAGATGCTGATCCGACCACAGGGTATGTCACGCTCGTGGACGGGCAATCGGGTGTCATTGGAGGGACCAGCGCGGTGGCTCCGCTGTGGGCCGGACTGATTGCGCTCATCAACCAGAGCACGGGTAAGCCCGTCGGATTTCTAAATCCACCGCTGTACCAGCAGGTGAACGAAGCGGCGGACTTCAACGACGTCACCTCCGGAAACAACGGAGCCTATTCGGCGGTTCCGGGATGGGACGCCTGCACTGGGTTGGGATCGCCCAAGGGATTGGAGATTGCGGAGTCCCTGGGCGCACCAGAGTCGGCCGTCAAGACGGGCACTTAGACAAACCGAATCAATCTGCGGAGCAGGTTCGTTGGAGCTGTTGTGGCCCGTCGGGTGGAAGGGCAACGGGCCCAGCGGGATCCGGCCGTATTTGCACCCATGGGCTGCAGTTGGGCGACGTGAAGAGCAACGGCGGTACGTTTGACAAGACGGAGGAACGACAAGGGTGAATCCCTTCGTATCGCCTCAGCTCTCCTTGGTTTTCTGATCCCGGTGAGATCAACTCGCGCGGTGAGGCCTAGCGGGTTAGAAATCTCCAGCCATCAAAATGCATCCCAAGGCAAGAAACGCTTGCTGAGTGTGGGCTCGCTTCTCGTAGCCGACCCGCCATCTGCGAAACTGGTTCCACCAGGCAAACGTTCGTGCCGCTTCCCCTCGACCCAGCTGTTCGGAGTTGCCCGTCTCACATCAACTCTTCCACGAAGGAACGAGCGACCAGAGGCGGCACTCGAGCT
>Ga0187783_10000966_pt1 | contig 21135 bp, 19 predicted proteins | sample 1015_SJ02_MP02_2_FD_132471 | JGI IMG/M metagenome (GOLD analysis project Ga0187783, IMG submission 132471) | Tropical peat soil microbial communities from peatlands in Department of Meta, Colombia - 1015_SJ02_MP02_20_MG | ecosystem: Environmental > Terrestrial > Soil > Wetlands > Peat | place...
ATGGCGCAGCGCGAGCAACCCGATCTCATCGTGCTCGACATCATGCTTCCGGTCCTGGACGGCGTCGAAGCCTGCAAGGAGATCCGCAAGTTCAGTCCGGTGCCGATCATCATGCTCACGGCCAAGGATCAAGAGATCGATAAAGTCCTGGCGCTCGAACTGGGCGCGGACGATTACGTTACCAAGCCATTTGCCTTGCACGAGTTTCTCGCGCGCGTGAAAGCGCGGCTGCGGCGCCAAACCTCGATCCATGCCGGACACGAGGAAGCGATCGCACTCGGGACGATCGTGCTCGACCCCTCGCGTCAGCAGCTTACCGTGCGCGGAAAGGAAGTCTCGCTCGCGCCCAAAGAGTTCGGGCTGCTGCGGGTTCTCATGGAGAATCACGGCCGCGTCGTAACGCGTCAGACGCTGCTCGACAAGGTTTGGGGCTACGACTTCGAGGGCGAGCAGCAGACCGTCAGCGTTCACATCCGCTGGTTGCGCGAGAAGATCGAAGAGGATTCGCGGACGCCCCGCCACATTCTGACGGTGCGCAGCCGCGGCTATATGTTCAAAGCCTAGTGTCGTAACTGCGCCTTGACGCCGCTGGAATGGTCGGTTCTGGCCGCGCTCGCCGGGCTGTGCGCCGGCATCGCAGCCGCGCGCGCCCTGAACAGGCCGCCCGCCCCGCAACCGGTTCGCGCGTTGCCACCGGCGCTCGTCGAGCCCTCGCCAAGCGTCGACGGAGCGTTTGCGCGGCTCGTTCGCGCGCTGCCGATCGGAGTGGTCTTGGTCGATCGCACTAGCCGCGTCGAGTTTGCCAATGCCGCAGCCGGCACGACCTTCGGATTCGATCCCGATCGCGCGCTCAATCTGCACATCATCGAGGCGATACCCAACATCGAGTTGGAACGGCGAATCGCCGACGCTCTGCGGGGCGAAGCCTCGGTAGCGCCGCTACTGCTGACCGGTGCCTCGGGTCAGCGGACCTATCGCGTATCGGTCTATCCTTTAAGCGATTACGCCGACGATTCGCAGCGCGTCGTCGTTTTCTCCGACGATCAGACGGCGCTCATTCGGCTAGACCGGGCACGCAAGGAATTTCTTTCAAACGTTTCGCACGAACTTCGGACGCCGCTTTCATCGATCAAGTTAATGCTGGAGACGGTGCTGGAAGCTCCCGAACAAGAGGCTCGCGATCTCTTCGTCCCGCAAGCGCTCGCGCAAGTGGATCGGCTGGCTGCGCTCGTAGGACAACTCTTGGAGCAGGCGCGCGCCGAATCGGGGCAACTCAAGCTCGACGTTCGCGACGTCGATCTCGAAGAGGTCGCGCGACCAATCGTCGCATCGTTCGAACAGCAAGCTTCCAACAAAGGGGTTTCGCTCGAGCTAGCGGCCTTGCGTCCGGTACGGGTCGAAGCCGATCCCGATCGGCTGTCGCAAGTCTTCGTCAACTTGATCGACAATGCGCTGCGTCACACGTCGGAAGGAGGGCGGATCCGAGTCGAACTCGACGCGCGCGACAGCGATGCTGTCCTGCGCGTGCGCGATACCGGAGAAGGCATTCCGTATCGGGACCTACCGCATATCTTCGAGCGCTTCTACGTCGTCGATCGTTCGCGCACGCGCGGCAGCGGCGGGGCGGGCCTCGGTCTGGCGATCGTGAAGGGCATCGTCGACGCGCACGGCGGCGCGATATCGGCAGAATCGATGTTGGGACGCGGCACCGCATTTACCATTCGGCTGCCGATCATGCGAATTAAGCGCGAGTAAGGCCTTAAAATTTCTTAACAGCAAACGGGCATCGCGAGCCGGCCGACGAACGCCTCGGGCCTAGTGGTAGCAGATCGCCAATGATGACCGAGACCATTGACGCGGCCCTCTTGACGGCAACGAAGATGAACGTCGAGGACCTTTCGGTTTATTACGGCGCGTTTCGGGCGATTAAAGACGCTTCTCTGAAAGTTCCCGCCAATCAGGTCATGGCGCTGATCGGTCCTTCGGGCTGCGGCAAGTCGACCTTCATTCGAGCGCTCAATCGCATGCACGATCTCACCCCAGGGGCTCGCGTCGACGGTAAAGTGCTTTTGGACAATCGCGACATTTACGCAGCCGACGTCGACCCGGTTGTGATTCGCTATCGCATCGGGATGGTATTCCAGCGTCCCAATCCGTTCCCCAAGTCGATCCACGACAACGTCGTCTACGGTCCGCGAATCCACGGCGAGCGCAGCCCCTCAGCGCTGATGGAAATATGCGAGCGAAGCTTGCGCCGCGCCGCGCTTTGGGACGAGGTCAAAGACCGTCTCGATCGCTCGGCGCTGGCACTTTCGGGCGGACAGCAGCAGCGTCTCTGCATCGCGCGCTGCTTGGCCGTCGATCCCGAGGTCATCCTCATGGACGAGCCTGCGTCCGCGCTCGACCCGATCGCCACCAGCAAAATCGAAGATCTGATCTGCGACCTCAAGAGGGAGTACACGGTCGTCATCGTGACGCACTCGATGCAGCAAGCGGCACGCATCAGCGACAACACCGCCTTCTTTCTGCTGGGCGATCTAGTTGAAGCCGACACGACCGCCACGATCTTCACCAAGCCGAGAGACAAACGAACCGAGGATTACATCACCGGGCGCTTCGGTTAAGGCCCGAGGCGCTTGTTAAAATAGACTTAATCGGCAGGCGGTAGACTCGTCAGGTCTAGAGAAGCAAAAACCGCAGAAATCGCTTACCTCAAAAAGGAGACTCCTCCATCGTGGCACCGATTTTAGCTCGCATCGGGCTCGTTGCGGCGGCGATGGGATTGAGCGGCACGTCTATCGCACTGGCGGGAACACAGGCAACACCAGTGGCGCAGGCGAGCGCTCCCCCGGCCGCCGACTTCGGCTCACCACCCACCGGACAGATTCCCATTCTCTATAACGATCGTCACGTGTACGCTAATCCGGACGTCCTCAAGCAGGGCCGCGTTTTGGCGGCGCTGGTTCGCGGCGGAACGATCTTCATTCCGCTGCGCTCGATGTTCGAGCAAATGGGCGCGACGGTTTCCTATGACACGGCCAGCAAGACCGCCACCGTCAGCAAGGAAGGCTCCTCGGTCGTCGTGACCGTGGGCAAGCCCGAAGTCGTGATCAACGGCGAAACGCGGCCGCTCGACGTGCCGCCTATCGTCTATCAGGGCGTCGTGCTCGTCCCGGTTCGCGTCATTTCGGAGAGCATGGGTGCCTACGTTCAGTGGGTTCCAGACAGGCGTCTAGTCGTGGTGCGATACATTCCGGCAACGCCGCCGCCCACCGAGGCGCCGCCGCCGCCCGCGCCGCCCCCGCCGCCTCCGCCGCCGCCCCCGTCACCGACGCCAAATCCGCTGAAGCTCGGGGGATACTTCCGTTCGTATTACTTTACGCGTCAGAATGCGTCGAACAATCCGGGCGCGCAGTTCAACTTCTCGCCGGGTGCCAAATACGTTTCCAACGGTGTCAACCAGGTGACGTGGAACAGCGCTATTGCGCCGGCGCTCGAGTACGACTTCCCGAACTCGGGCTGGTTCATCGGCGGGCAGTATCTCTACGCTAACCCCGCCGACGGTCAGTGCGTCGTGCCCGCCAACCACCTCAAGGGCGGCCCTTGCGTAACCCAAGTTCCGCCCAGCACAAACGCCGACGACACCCTCCCCGGCTACACGATGAGCACCTTCGACCAAGCGTATGCGGGTTATAACGCGCACGGTTTCAACGGCGAGCTCGGCAACGTGCTCTTTAATTCGCCGTGGGCAAATCCGGCCGATTCGCGCCTGAAACCGGCGGCCTTCGAAGGCGGCTATCTGAACTATACCACTGCGTCGAATTGGACGTTCGAGGGTGCGGACATGCTCGCGTTCGAGGCCCGTACCTCGTCGGCGTTCAGTCAAAACACGCTGTTGACGAGCTTCCCCTCGGGTAACAACGGGATGCCTTCCAACATCTACGTACCCAATGGAGTCGGGATCACGACCAATGGGTTCTTGATGGGTAAAGTTGGCTACGGAAACCAGTCGGGTCCGGGATTTGCAGCCGACGGATACGTCTACGCCGTCAGCGATCTGGTCAACATGTACTGGTTTGACGGTAAGTACACGTTCCCAAGCAACTGGTCCCCGTTCATCGCGTTGCAAGGCGGCTTTGAGAATAATGCGGGGCAGTCGTACATCGGAAAAATCAACAGCCAAGACTTCGGCGCGCAGATCGGGGCAAACCTCACCAGGAACTTGCTGCTCACAGCCGGCTACGATCAGATTCCGTGGAAGACCGACACGATCTACTTGCCGAAGAACGTAACCTGCAGCAACTCCAACTATCAGATCACCGCGAAGGGCGCAACGCTCGCCTATTTCCTCCCGCTCAACGCGGCACAGTGCTACACGTTCACCAACGGCACGACGGCAATCTACTACGGAGGCTGGGCGAGCCCGTACACGGACAACTACGACGCCGATCCGTTCTACACAACGAGCATCACGCAAGGCCAGGCCGACCGGCGCGCGCCCGGCTCGTCTGAGAAAGTGGCGCTGACGTTTACGACCACCAACAGGAAATGGATTTTCACCGGTACCGACGCGTGGTACAACTACGGCAACGCGTTAGCCCCGGAGAACACCAACATCTGGACGCTCGACGGCCAGTACCACTTTAGCGGCGTACCGCTAAAGGGGCCGTACCACGGTTTGCTGCTGCGCTACCGCTACGTCCAGCGGACGCTCTCGAACACGTTCTGCGGCGCGTCGGGCACGACGAGTTGTGAGCCGGGTGCTTCGCTCGGTGCGCCCGAGTTCGGCGGCCTGCCGCTCTTTAAATACAATCGCGCGCAGCTCGAGTACGACTTCTAAGCGCGGGGGTTTGGGCGCACTCGCGTGAAATTAGGGGGCCCTCATGACTTCGTCAATGAGGGCCCTCGTCAAACCTAACGCCGCGCCCGGCTTTCTTCTGACCGACGTACCGGTGCCGGACATCGGTGCCGGCGAGGTGCTCGTCCGGGTCGAGAAGGCCGGTCTCTGCGGGACCGACCATCACATCTACGACTGGGACGGGTGGGCGCAGCACCGCATCAAGCCGCCGCTCGTGGTCGGCCACGAGTTCATGGGAACGGTTGCCGCAGTCGGCAGCGCCGTGGGATCGGTGCGCATCGGGGAGCGCGTATCGGCCGAAGGACACATCGCCGATCTGACGTGTTTGCTGTGCAGGACCGGCCAGGCGCACATCTGCGAACGCGTCAAGATTATCGGAGTCGATCGCGACGGCGCGTTCGCGCAGTACGTTGCGATTCCCGAGTACAACGTTTGGCGGCTCGACCCCGCGATCGACGACGTGGTTGCGGCCATCCTGGATCCGCTTGGGAACGCGGTCCACACGGTGATGGCGGCCGGCGTCAGCGTCAAGAGCGTTGTGATCACCGGCGTCGGCTCGATCGGATTGATGGCGATACCGGTCGCGCGCGCCGCCGGCGCTACGTCGGTATACGCCATCGACGTCAACCCCGCCAAGCTCGAGATCGCGCGCCAGCTCGGCGCCGATGCGGCATTTCTTGCCACGCAGGACGACCTCGTCGCCGAGATCAAGCAGCGAACCCGCGGCGACGGCGCCGACGTCTTACTCGAGATGTCGGGAAGCGGCGCGGCGATCGATCTTGGTTTACAGATGCTGCGCAATGGCGGAACCGCGGCGTTGCTGGGCATTCCGGCCGATAACGTCAACCTGAACCTTGCCGAACGCATCATCTTCAAAGGCCTTACCGTCTTGGGCATAAACGGTCGCCGGATGTTCGAAACCTGGTATCAAACCGAAGCGCTGATCAAAAGCGGCCGCGTCGATCCGCATTCGATCGTCACCCACGTGCTGCCGTACACGCAGTTCGACCGCGCCTTCGAGTTGATGGAAAAGGGTGAGGCCGTCAAGATCGTGCTCGATTTCAAAGGAGATGTTGCCAAGCCATGAATCAGGCGTTCGAAGAGAAGCTGAAGACCGACCTCGATGCGCTCAAAAAAGCCGGAACCTACAAGCATCTGCGTCACATCACGACGCCGATGGCGCCGGAAGTCCACATGGAAGAGGCCGGCGACGTCATCGTGCTATCGAGCAACAACTACTTGGGGCTTGCCGATCGGCCCGAGGTCGTCGAGGCGGGAAAGCGCGGACTCGACAAATACGGCGCGGGCACCGCGTCGGTGCGCTTCATCTGCGGAACGTTCGACATTCATCGCGTGCTCGAGGAGCGTATCGCGGCGTTCTTGGGAACCCAGGCCGCGCTTTCGTACGTGTCCTGCTGGAACGCCAACACCGGTCTCTTTCCTACGATCTGCGCCGAGGGATCCGCAATCGTTTCCGACGAGCTCAACCATGCTTCGATCATTGACGGCGTGCGGTTGGCGTCGAAGGCGCGGCGCGAACGATTCAAGCACGGCGACATGCGCGAGCTCGAAGCCAAGCTCAAGGCGGTTGAAGGCTGCTTCCCGATCGCGATCGTCACGGACGGCGTCTTCTCGATGGAAGGAGATCTTGCCAAGCTTCCGGAGATCGTCGACCTTGCAAACCGGTACGGCGCAATCGTCGTCGTCGACGATTCGCACGGAACCGGCGTGCTGGGCGCGACGGGCCGCGGCACGGTCGAGCACTACGGTCTAACCGGTCGCGTCGACGTGATCACGGGCACGCTCGGAAAGGCGCTCGGCGGAGCGGCGGGCGGATTCGTCGCCGGCACCAGCGCGTTGATCGATACCCTGATCCAGCGCTCGCGTCCGCAGCTGTTTTCCAACGCGCTTCCCGCGACGGTCGCGTGCAGCTCGCTTGCGGCGATCGAGTACCTCGACGCACATCCCGAGCTCGTCCGGGACCTGCGCGAAAAAACGCGCTATTTCCGCGATGGGCTCGAGCGCATCGGCTATAAACCGCTGGAAAGCGAGAGTGCAATCGTGCCGATCATCGTCGGCGAGACGGCGTTTGCGATCGCGATCAGCGACAAGCTGCTGCGGGCCGGAGTCTTTGTGACCGGCTTCGGCTACCCGGTTGTGCCCGAAGGAACCGCGCGCATCCGAGTGCAGATCAGCGCTGCGCTTACCAAGGACGAAATGGACCGGGCGCTGGCCGCATTCGAGCGCGTCGGCCGAGAGACCGGGCTATTGAATACGGCTAGCGCTTAGGCTTCCCGGCCGGCGTGCGCACGACCAGCACCGGAACGCCCGCACGGCGCATGATGCCCTCGGCAACGCTGCCGAGCACGAGCCGCGGAAGCCCGCTGCGTCCGTGACTTCCGACCACGATCATGTCGGCTCCCGCGCGCCGAGCGTACGACGTGATACCCGAGATGACCGGAGCGTCGATGAGTTTGGTTTGGATCTTAAAACGCGCGGCAGCCGCGCGTGCCGAGGCGGCGTCGAGTATCGCGCGCGCATCCTCGCGCAGCATTCTAACGGCCGAGGCCGGCGTATAGTGAAATGCAGCTGCGACGCGGCCGATCTCGGCAGTGATGTCGATTGCATAGCATGCTACCAGCGAGGCGCGCTCGCTGCGCGCTAAGGCAATCGCAACGTCTAGCGCCGCATCCGCTTGTTGCGAACTATCGTAGGCGACCACCAGGCGCTTCATGAATAGCGGTACTTATGAACGTTGCGGGTAGGACCCTGTGAAATTCTCGCGTTTGGGGATCGTCTTGAAGCGCAATGCCAAACTCGGGCGCTGCGGCATCTTGAATCCCGCCTGCGCGCGTTTACGCGACGGCACCCTCCAGCTGTATCCTCGCGTCATCGAACCCGGCAACATCTCGCGCATCGGCTCCTTTCGCGCGAACGAGCGCGAAGACGGGACGCTCGACCTTGAGTGGTGCGGTTACGTGCTCGAACCCGAGGCTTCGTACGAGCTTCGCACCGAGCCGGGCGGATACGGCTGCGAGGATCCGCGCGTGACGTTCGTTCCCGCAATCGACCGCTACGTGATGGCCTACGTTGCGTTCGGACCCCGCGGCCCCGAGGTGGCCGTCGCAGTTTCGATCGACGGGCTTGCGTGGCAGCGGCTCGGTCTGGTTCGGTTTCAAGACGACGAAGGGCCGTTTGCCGACAAGGACGCCGCCTTCTTTCCCGAGCCGGTCGTTGCACCCAGCGGCGACGTTTGCCTGGCCTTCTACCATCGGCCCACGCTGCAACTCTCCGTTACCGACGGCAAATCGGCGCTCGCCCAGATCGAAGCGCTTCCCCCCAGCCGGCGCGAGGGAATTGCAATCGGCTACGTACCGCTTGACGCGGTGAGGGCAAACATCGGTGCGCTCTGCATTGCGATGGAAACGCATCGGCTCGATTTGCCTGCGGCCAATTGGGGAGCGATCAAAGTGGGCGCAGGCGCGCCACCCGTTCGCATCGCCGAAGGATGGCTCTCCGTTATCCACGGGGTTGACGAGCTCGAGCATCCGCGAGGCAAGTCGTTGCTGCGATACTGCGCCGGAGTCATCGTTCACGACGTGGAGCATCTCGATCGCATACTCTTTCGATCACGCGAACCGCTCTTCGTCCCGGAATTGAGTGCCGAGCTGCGCGGCGCGGTCGGCCACGTGGTTTTTCCAACCGGCATCGACCGGCGCGGCCTGCGAGAGTTTGACATCTACTACGGCATGGCCGACGATAATATCGGCCGGGGCCGGCTGACGCTCGAGCCGGTGGGCTCTGCGTCGCTCTAGAGCGGAGTTCTACGGCCTTTCATTCCAAACCCGAATGTAGTCGATCGTCATTGATGAAGGCGACGGCGTGTGACGGTTCGGCGGGCTGACCCAGCCGCCGACCGCCAAGTTCATGATGACGTACATCGGAACGCGGGGGAATTTTCCGCCGGCTGCTTCGATCTGCTTCGCCGTAAGCGAGAAGCGCGCAATGCCGTCGACGTACCAGATGAGCGTCCCCGGCTCCCAATCGATGGCGAAGACATGGTACCCTTGCGAGAAGTTTGGGCCATTGAAGATGCCTTGAATCGAATCGTCCTTCTTCCGGGGTGTCGAAAAGTGGAACGTCATGTAATCGCGATCCGGCCGAGCCCCTTGCCATTCCATGACGTCAATTTCGGGAGGCCATGCGCCGCTGCTGGGGAGCAGCCAAAACGCCGGCCAAAACCCTCGACCCGCCGGCAGCTTTGCACGCATCTCGGCGTAGCCGTAAGTGAAGGCAAAGGTTGCATGCGGTGGACCGTTTTCAAATGGCCCTCCGGTAGTTACCATGCCGGATGTCCAGGGGAAACGCGGCTTAACGGAACGGCGCACCGCGATGAGATGGAGCGCGCCCCCGCCGACGATCAGCTGCGACGGACGGTACTGCTCGCGCTCGCGGTAGGGAATGCCGTGCTGATTATTGGTGCAATTATCGGGGCCTTCGTTCGGATAGCACCAGAACCAGATCCTCTTGTCCAGCTCCGAGCCGTTGAAGTTGTCCTCGAAGATAACGCGGGCCGCGGGCGCGGCTATGGAATGAGGAACGGCCGTGACACCCCCGGTTGAGGGACCGCAGGCAGATGCCGCGAGGGCGAGCGCAGCCACCCCAAAACCGTTTATGCCCCTAGACAATGCAAGATTGGTTGCGGGGGGTGGATTTGAACCACCGTCCTTCGGGTTATGAGCCCGACGAGCTACCGGACTGCTCCACCCCGCGTTAGGAACGACAAGATTACGACGGCTCGGGTTTCACCCCTGCTCTGCCGAAACCGCCGTCATGGCATCCTCGCCGATTGCGGCACGCATACCGAAGGTGCACCTGCATTGCCATCTCGAGGGAACCTTACGGCCTGCAAGCTTCGTCGAGCTCGCGCGGCGGCACGGCGTCCCACTGCGCTATAAGGCCGGCGATGACCAGGTCGATCGCTCCGACCCGTATCGATTTGACGGCTTGACCGAGTTTCTATATCTCTTCGCGGCGGTTAGCCGGTCGCTGCGCGAGCCCCAAGATTACGCGCGCTTGGCGCGGGAATTCGTCGAGGACGCGCTGGCGCAGCGCGTGATTTATGGAGAGCTGTTCGTCTCGCCTTCGGTCTGGACGTTCTTCAATCCGCAGCTCGACGTGCGCGAGGCAATGGAAGCAATCGTCGCCGAGCTACGCGCGGCGAGTCCGCGCGCGAGCTTTAAACTTTTGCCCGACCTCACGCGAAACTTCGGCTCCGACAGCGCAATGACGACGGCGCGGACGCTCGTCGCTATGACCGATTTGGACGTGGTCGGCGTTTCGCTCGGCGGCGACGAAACGCGCTTCCCGGCAAGCCTGTTCTCCGATGCCTTCGCATACGCCCGCGCTCACGGACTGCATTGCGTCGCGCACGCCGGCGAGTCCGACGGCAGCGCCAGCGTACGCGATGCGGTCGAGCTCCTGCAGGCCGAGCGCATCGGCCACGGCATCCGCGCGCTACAAGACCCGCAGGTCGTCGAGATGCTGGCATCACGCAGCATTGCGCTCGAGATTTGCCCAACGTCGAATGTGCGTACGGGCGCCGCGCTGCCCGGGCATCCGGAACCCTACGTCGAATTCGAGCGCGCGGGCTGCATCGTCACGATCGACGCCGACGACCCCGCGATCTTTCAAACGTCGATCGAGCGCGAATACGCGCTGGTGGAGAAAATCGCCGGGACCGCCGGACTCGTGCGCTACGCGCGCAACGCGATCGACGCATCGTTCGCCGGCACGGCGGAGAAGCGGGCGATGCGAGCGCAGCTGGCGGACGCGGTTGCGGAACTTCCGGTCGCCTCTCGAAGTTAAAGCTGCTATGCCGGGTCACTCGCACTCTCATTTTGCCGAATCCTTCGAAATGTACATGAAGGCGATCTATCGGCTCGAGCGTGAAGGGCCGGGCGTCACCACGTCGGCGTTAGCCACCGAGCTCGGCGTCGCGCCGGCATCGGTCTCCGGCATGCTCAAAAAACTCGTGAACGACGGTTATGCGGAACACGAAGTTCGCGGCGACATTCGGCTCACGCGCAAGGGCCTCGAGATTGCGGTTGGCGTGGTGCGGCGCAACCGGCTTGCCGAGAGACTCCTGACCGACGTGCTCGGCATGCCGTGGGACGAGGTTTATGCCGAAGCTTGCATTCTCGAGCACGCGATCACGCCTCGGGTCGAGGAACGTTTGATCGCGGCTTTGGGCAATCCCCAGACGTGTCCGCACGGACACCCAATTCCGCCGGCCGATCTCACCGAGCCGGTCCGCACCGGCATTCCGCTGGCGCAAGTGGAAACGGGCAAGAACGTTACGGTCGCCGGCGTGACCGAACAGATGCCGGAGATTTTACGGTATCTCGCACAAGTCGGCGTGCGCCCGGGCGTTGCGCTCTGCGTGGTCGAAAAGGCGCCGCTCGGCGGCCCGATTACCGTTGAGGTCGGCGGCCGGCGGCACGCGATCTCGCTCGAGCTCGCTCGCATGGTAATGATCGCATGATCACCCGTCTGCTGATCGCACTCAACCTGATCGGCTATCTGTGGGAGATCTCCGTTGGCGGCCCTGAGATGCTCTCCGGCTTCGGAAACGGCAGCGGGATGGAGCGCGTGCTGGCCGCGGGCGCGCTCGTTCCGCAACTCGTGCTGCAGGACGGCCAGTGGTGGCGCATCCTGACCGGCGCGTTTCTGCACGGCGGCTTGATTCATATCGGAGTGAACATGATGTCGCTCTGGTTTCTTGGACGCTTCATCGAGTATGCGCTCGGACCGTGGCGCATGCTGCTGGTCTACATGGTATCGCTGGTCGCCTCGGGATTGGGCGTCGTTTACTTTAGCTATAATCCGATGGTCGCGACCGTCGGCGCCAGCGGCGCCATCTTCGGGCTCTTTGGAGCTCTCTTTGCGATCGGCTTCAAACTCGGGAAACCCGGCATGGAGCTGGTGCGCGCCAACATCGGTATCCTCGTGATCAACCTGATCATCACGTTCACCGTGCCGGCAATCTCCTGGCAGGCGCACGTCGCCGGCCTGCTGGCCGGCTTTGCGCTTACGTATGCCATCTACGCTCCGCCGCGTCGCGTCGCACCCGTGGTCGTGGACAACGCCGGGCGAGAGCTGGAAACGGAGTACGAATCGCCCGCCGATCCTCATCGGCGAGCACCGTGACCGCGACGCTCGAAGAGGTCCTCGGGGAAACGGGGCCATTTGCACGAATCCTGCGCGGCTTCGAGCCGCGCACCGCGCAACTGCAGATGGCGCGACTGATCGAGCGCGGCATTCTTGAGGGAATGCACACGCTCGTCGAGGCGGGCACGGGCGTCGGAAAATCGCTCGCCTATCTCGTACCGGCCGCTCGGAGCGGAAAAAAGATCGTGCTTTCGACCGGAACGATCGCCCTCCAAGAGCAGCTCGTTCATAAAGATATTCCGTTGGTGCGCGCCGCGCTCGACGTGCCGCTGCGCGTCACGCTCCTCAAAGGCCGCTCGCACTATCTCTGCCGTCAAAAGCTCGAACGGATGCGCGCGGATCGCTTGCTCGCACCGTCAAGGTCGCTGCAGGCGGTGTGGGAATGGTCGGATCGAACGCTCAGCGGCGATCGGGCCGAACTCGGCTTCATTCCGCCGGCCGACGAGTGGGAGCGCCTCGATGCCGATGCGGACGAATGCGTCGGCGAGCACTGCGAGCACTTTCGGAACTGTTTTTTCTTCGCCAAACGCGATGAAGCCAAGTACGCCGACTTCATCGTGGTCAACCATGCGTTGTTTTTTCTCGATCTGGCGATCGGCGGGGGCCTGCTGCCTCCGTATGACGTCGTCGTACTCGACGAAGCTCACCAATGCGAGCGCTGGGCGACCGACGCACTCACGGCCGTTCTTTCGGGTGCGACGCTCGGCCGGATGCTGCGAAAGCTCCGGCGCACATACGAATTGCCGTCCGTCTTCGAAGCGGAGTTCGACGAACGAATTGGGCGCATGGAGTCGGCATTGTCGAAAGTGCCGGGGGACCGCTATCCGCTGGGCGCCAACGAGGCGGCTTGGCCGGCGCTCGAAGCCCTACGCGACACGCTCTACCGGCTGGAGAACTGGCTCTTCGCCAACGCTGCCGGCGCACTCAAGTTTGCCGCGCTTGATCCAGCCGAGGCGGAGCGCCGGCGCGACCTCGCACTGCGCGGCGTGCTCGCCGCGGCGTCCGTAATCGATCGGGCCGAACGCGGCAGTCCCGAAACGATCGCATGGGTCGAGCGCAGCGACGCCGACGGACGATATGCAGTCAACTGCGCGCCGCACGATATCGCCGATTTCCTTCGCACGATGCTCTTTGCACGCGCGCAGAGCGTCGTGCTGGCGAGTGCTACGCTCGCAACGGACGGATCGTTTGGATTCGTCCGGCAACGGCTTGGGATCGACGACGCACAGGAGCTGATCGCGCCATCGCCGTTCGATTACGCGCGCCAGGCTCGTCTCTTCATCGCGCCGCCGGAGGTAAATCCTAAGTCTTTAGAGTTCGCTGCGCGGGCGGCGCCGCTGGTGGAGGAGTGCCTCGATCGTTCGGGGGGACGCGCGTTCGTGCTCTTTACGTCGTACGCGCGGATGCGCGAAGTGCATCGCTTGCTGTTGGAACGTCTGGCGTATCCGGTGCGTGTGCAAGGCGACTTGCCGCGCTCGCAACTGCTCGACTGGTTTCGAACGACGCCGCGCGCGGTGCTCTTCGGAACCGCTACGTTTTGGGAGGGCATCGACGTCGTCGGCGATGCGCTTTCCTGCGTCATTATCGACCGGTTACCGTTTCCGTCGCCGGCCGATCCGCTGGTGATGGCGCGCATGCGGGCACTCGAGGAACGCGGCCTCGATGGCTTCGAGCATTACATGATTCCGGCCGCGACCGTCCGGTTGAAGCAGGGCTTCGGACGGCTCATTCGCAGCAGCAGCGACCGCGGCTTAGTGGCGTTGCTCGACGGAAGAGCCGTTTCCACGCGTTACGGCGCTACGATTCTGGCATCGCTTCCTCCAGCGACGCGGATCGAGCACCTCGGCGATTTGGAATCGTTCTTCACCACGTAAGCTGCGCGTCCGCAACGATCGTTTGTCCGTCCATCAACGCCAACCGATTCATGCGGTGACTCTTCGGAAGGTAGAGCATCGCGACGGCGCCGTGCGGAACCGCGCTGCCGAGCATCGTGCGCTCGCCGTCGTGCATCCAGGCAACCGTCAGCGTCTTTGAGGCGCCACGCACCATGACGACGTACCACGAACCGTCCGGCGCGTACGCGACCTCGGCCGGCGCAACGCCGGGCGCGGTTCGAAAGACCGCCATCCGATGCGGCGCAGCGGCGAGGCGCGCCATTGCTGCGCTCTGCGCCAGCGAGGCACCGCGCAGCGTTTGGTTTTGATCCCAAAAATAAAGCGAAGGCAGAAGGCCGGCGACGAACGCCGCCGCCAAGCCGGCGGCCGCGGGCCACGAAAAACGCGCACTTCGTGCTTGCGCGCCCGACGCATCCGTTCGGAGGATGCCTTCGATGCGTTTCGCCAGTTCCGGCGGCGCCTCGTGTCGAGGTTCAATCGACGCGAGCAGCGCAACGTCGCGCTCAGCCCCGGCGGCCTGCGCGGCGCAGTTCACGCACAACCGCAGATGCGCTTCATAGGCTTCGGCTTCGCCGGCATCGAGCGCCCCGAGCGCGTAGAGCTCGGCGGCGTCGCCCACATGCTCGAGCGTCATCGGCGGTCCTCCCCTCGCGAAGCAGGCTCGAGCGCGGACGCAAGCTTCCGCAAGCCCAGCTTGATGCGGCTCTTGATCGTGCCGAGAGGTTGGCCGAGCTCGGCTGCAATCTCGGTGTGGGTTTTGCCATCGTAAAATGCCAGCGCCAGCGCCTCGCGCTGCTGGGCGGGCAACTCGAACAAGGCACGGCGAACGCGGTCGCGCTCGATCGGATCGTCAAAGGCCAGTTCAGCGTGTTCGGCCGGCATCGCGGCCAAGCGTGCCTCGACGTGGCGCAAACGGCTCATGCGACGGCGTCGCGAGATCGCTTCGTTGCGAACGCACACGGCGAGAAAATTCCGCAGGTCTCCGCGTGCGGCCGAATAGGCGCGCGGTTTGCGCCAGAGGCGCGCCATGGCCTCGGCGACGCAATCCTGGGCATCCTCGGAGTTGCCGAGCACGTTGTAGGCGGCCGAATAGAGTAGCGAGGCATTGCGCCGATAGGCTTCGCCGAATGCCCAGGCTTGGTGAGCCGCAAATGCCGCTGCCAAAGCGTTATCGCTGGTCCTCTCTTTTGAGACAACGTCCATGCGATGCGCCCGGATTACTCTTCGGTCACCTCGACCTTGGCGCGTTCTTGGAGCTCTTTGACGATCGACGAATCCGCGAGCGTGGTGGTGTCGCCGAGCGTACGGCCTTCGGCGATGTCTCTCAACAGCCGACGCATGATCTTGCCGCTTCGCGTCTTCGGAAGCTCCTGCGTGAACGTGACGAATTTCGGCCGCGTAAATTTGCCGAGCTTCGCACCCACGTGGTCGCGGAGCTCGTCGCCGAGCTGCGGCGACCCGGCCGCGCCGCCTTTGAGCGATACGAACGCATAGACGGCTTGCCCGGTCATATCGTCGAGCTTCCCGCAAACGGCCGCCTCGGCAACGGCCGGGTGATCCACCAGAGCGCTCTCGACCTCGGTCGTCGAGATGCGATGCCCGCTGACGTTCATGACATCGTCGATGCGTCCCATGAACCAGTAGTTGCCTTCCGCGTCGCGATGGCCACCGTCGCCGGCAAAGTATAGGTGAGGAAACCTCGACCAATAGGTTTGCACGTAGCGCTGGTCGTCGCCCCAGATGCCGCGCAGCATGCCGGGCCACGGACGGGTCACAACGACGTAACCGCCACCGCCGAGCGGAACCGACTCGCCGCGGTCGTTGACGACGTCGGCGAAAATCCCCGGCAGCGGTCTGGTCGCGCTGCCCGGAAGGAGCGTCGTCGCCCCCGGGAGCGGCGAAATCATGATGCCGCCCGTCTCCGTCTGCCACCAGGTATCGACGACCGGAACGCGATTTGCGCCGATCCACTCGCGATACCAAATCCACGCTTCGGGATTGATCGGCTCGCCGACCGTGCCCAAGAGACGGAGCGACGAGAGATCGTGCTTGGCAGGGTACTCGGGGCCCCATTTCATGAACGTGCGAATCGCCGTCGGCGCGGTGTATAGAATGGTCACGCGGTACCGCTCGACGATTTCCCAAAAGCGATCCTTGTCGGGGAAGTCAGGCGTGCCTTCGTAGATAACGCCGGTTCCGCCGTTTGCGAGCGGCCCGTAAACAATGTACGAGTGTCCGGTAACCCATCCGATGTCGGCCGTGCACCAATAGACGTCGGAGTTTTCCTTGAGATCGAAGACCAGCTTGTGGGTCATGGCTGCATGCGTAAGATATCCGCCCGTGGTGTGCTTGATGCCCTTGGGCTTGGCCGTCGTTCCGCTGGTGTACAGCAAGAAGAGCAAGTCTTCGGCGTTCATTGCCTCGGGCTCGCAAACCGTCGGCTGCTCCGCGACGACCTCATCCCACCAGTAATCGCGGCCGTCGTGCATGAGCACCTCGTCCCCAACGCGGCGCGCGACGATGCAATGCTGGATCGACGGCGTATGTTCCATCGCGATGTCGCAGTTGCGCTTGAGCGGAACTTTGTTGCCGCGCCGCCAGCCGTAATCGGCGGTAATCAGCGCGACGCATTGCGCATCGTTGACGCGGTCGACGATCGATTCGGGAGAGAAACCGCCAAAAATGACGGAGTGAGCGGCGCCGATGCGGGCGCAGGCAAGCATCGCGATCGGAAGTTCCGGAATCATCGGCATGTAGATCGCGACCCGATCGCCCCGTTGTATTCCGAGGTTGCGCAGTCCATTCGCGAACCGGCATACTTCGTCGAGGAGTTCGCGGTACGTGATCGCCCGCCGGTCGCCCGGCTCCCCTTCGTAGTAGTAGGCGATCCTTTCCCCGCGCCCGGCCTGCACGTGACGGTCGAGGCAATTGACCGACACGTTAAGCTGTCCGTCACCGAACCATCGCGCGAACGGCTCGTTCCACTCCAGCGTTACCGTAAACGGTTTGATCCAGTCGAGCGTCCGCGCCCACGAGGCCCAGAACTCGGTGTAATCGTGCTCGGCCTCGGCATAGATGCCGGCCCCGGCGTTCGCTTGCGCGGCGAATTCGAGAGATGGAGGAAAGCGGCGGCTCTCTTGCAGCAACGCCTCAATCGCGGGAGTGCTCATTGCTCAAGCGTTACCTAGGCGGCGCAGCCCCGCCTGCCGAATCTCAGATGGTCTGCAATGCTGCCTGCACTCGTCCTTGCGGCGCTAACTGCCTCGTCAACGGGGCTCGCAACGATTCGTTACGATGCACCGCCTCCGAATTTCGGCTTCCCGACCGCGCACGGCACCGAGTTCCTATCCGATTTTCGGGGCCGAGTCGTCGTCATCGACTTCTGGGCGAGTTGGTGTCACGTGTGCACTGCGGAGCTCAAAGATTTCGTTCGTGCCGCAGCAACGTTCGGAGACCGCGTGGCGATCGTGACGATCTCCGACGAGCTTCCCGCCGTGGCCGAACGCTACTTGCGGGTATCGAACACGCCGCTGCCGCTGGTCGAAGATTTGGAAGGCTCGGTCTTCCACATATATTCGGTTTCGGCGATCCCCGTGACGCTGGTCCTCGATCCAAGCGGCAAAGTAACCTACGTGTCGGTCGGGGGCCTGAGCTGGGACGAGCTCTCCCAAGCAATCGAGCGAGCGCTTCCTCCGCTGCAGTCCGCTAGCACTCCCGCGACGGGAGTGCTACAGTAAGGGGCGTGATAGAGCACGGTGAACTCGACAAGCGGAAATCCTACATTCTGGCCACGGTCGTCTACGAGTACATCGCTACCGCCGAGCCGGTCGGTTCCCAGTCACTAACCCAAAAATACAACCTCGGGGTCAGCTCCGCGACCGTCCGTAACGAGATGGCCGAGCTGGAAGCCGGGGGGTACCTCATTCAGCCCCACACGTCGGCCGGCCGGATCCCGTCGGACGCCGGCTACCGGACCTACGTCGATCGCTTGATGCAGCCGGAGGAACTGAGCGCCGAGGAACGCCGCCGGATCCGTGACGAGTTGCACGACGCAACCCGCGAGCTCGACGAGATCATCGACCACACCACGCGCCTGCTCGGGCGCCTCTCTAAGAATTTAGCGTTCGTAACCAAGCCTCAGCAAGAGGCGCAGCTTTTCAAGCACATTCAACTGATTTGGCTCTCGCCGCACACCGGGGTTGCGATTGTCGTCACCTCGCTCGGCGTCACCGCGCAGAGCCTCTTCGAACTGGGTGCCGCGGTGCATCCCGACGATCTCACGCGATTCTCCAACGCGCTCAACGCGAGGCTGGCGAATCGCTTGCTGCGCGACGTGACCGAGAGCGAGATCGCGCTTGCCGCGCAGGAAGCCGGGGTTTCCGACGATCTGCGAGGCGCGGTGGTGACCGCTGCGCTCTCGGCGCGCTCCAGCGAACAGCCGACGATCGCCGCCGCCGGCGCGCAGAACTTGCTCGATCAGCCAGAATTTCAAGACTTGAAAAAACTGCGTTCGATTCTTCGCGTGGTGGAAGAGCAGAAGACGCTCTATCAAATCGTTGCCGACGCCATGAATGCGGATGCGGTCAGCGTTAAGATCGGCGCCGAGCTCGGAAGCGAAGAGCTCGCCGACCTTTCCATCGTAACGGTGCCATACCGCTTCGGAACGCACGCCTTGGGGATGCTCTCCATTTTAGGACCGCGGCGAATGCCGTATGGGCGTCTGCTCGCGCTCGCCTCGGGAACCGCCCAAACGTTGAGCGAGCGGCTCTCGGACGTCGAGGAATTCCCGATCGGATAAAATGCCCGCGACGGATTACTACGACGTCCTGGGCGTTTCGAAGAACGCGTCCGGGGACGAGATCAAACGAGCCTATCGCGCGCTTGCGCGCGAACACCACCCCGACGTCGCCCATGACAAGTCGAGGGCCGAGCATCGCTTCAAGGAGATCAACGAGGCGTACGAAGTTCTGTCCGATCCTAAAAAGCGCGCGCAGTACGATAGGTTCGGTTACGTCGGCAACGGTTCTTCAAGCGGCGCCGATTTCGGATTCGGCGCCGGCGGCTTCGGCGACATCTTCGACATGTTCTTCGGGAACGTGCGGGGCGCGGCACAGGCACATCGCGCCGGGCCCGAACGCGGCGCCGATCTTCGTTACGATATCGAGATTTCGCTTGAGGAAGCGTTTCAAGGCGCGACCAAGGAGATCGCGTTCGATCGTCTCGCGCAGTGCGACGTGTGCAAGGGGAGCGGCGCCTCGCCGGGAACGATGGTGGTGCCCTGCAATCGTTGCGGCGGCAGCGGCATGGTGCGAACCGCGCGGCAGACGCCGCTGGGACAAATCGTAACGCAGACTTCGTGTTCGCACTGTGGCGGAGAGGGTCACGTCGTCACCCATCCGTGCGAGCGCTGCGGCGGACGAGGCAGGCACGACGCGCGAACCGGTCTCACCGTAACCATACCTGCGGGAGTCGACGATGGGTCGAGGATTCGCGTTGCAGGAAACGGCGAGGGCGGCGTGCGCGGCGGTCCGCCCGGCGATCTCTACGTTTACTTGACGATCGTCCCGCACCGGATTTTCAAACGCGACGGACGCGACACGTTCGTCGACGTCCCGATAAGCTTTTCGGAAGCGGCGCTCGGCGCGACGATCGACGTGCCGTCGCTCGGCGGCGAACTGCCGCTCACGTTGCCCGCGGGAACGCAATCGGGAACGAGCTTGCGTCTGCGCGGGCACGGAATGCCGAGCGTGCGCGGCACCCAACGCGGCGATCACCACGTCACGGTGCACGTCGTCGTGCCGGCGAGACTGAACCGACGGCAGCGAGAGCTGCTTGAAGAGTTCGCGCGAGCCGGCGGCGACGCAGTCGACGATCGCTCGTTCTTCGAGCGCGTAAAAGACGCGTTCCGCCCCGAGTGAGCGCGCGCCGATTCTTTATCGAAGGAACGCAAGAGGCCGGCAGGATCGTCGAGATTGACGGCAGCGATGCGCGGAAAATCGCGCGCGTCCTGCGCTTGCGACCGGGAGATCGCGTCGAGATCGTCGATTCGGCGGCCACTACCTTCTCGGCGTCCATCGAGGACGTAGGCCGCGTCGTCCGCGCACGGATCGTCGAGCCGCTCGCAGGAAATGGCGCGGGGGAGACGCTGGGCGTCGAGGTTGCGCAGGCGGTACCGAAGGGCCGGCGCATGGATTTCGTCGTGGAGAAGTGCACCGAATTGGGCGCACGCGCGTTACTTCCATTTTATTGCGAGCGCAGCGTTGGACGAGATGCCGGCGCGCAAAAGGTGGCGCGCTGGCGGCGGCTTGCGCGCTCGGCCGCAGCGCAGTGCAGCCGCCGCGACGTTCCGGAAGTGAGCGATCCGCTCGAACTAGACGCGTTGTTCGAGCGCTTCGCCCAATACGACGCCGTGCTGTTCGCATGGGAGCTGGCCGAGCCGGTCGCGCTGCACGACCGGCTGCGCGCGTCGCTTCCTGCAGCCGGACGCGTGCTCGTCGTGATCGGTCCCGAAGGCGGCTTCACGCACGCCGAAGCGGAATCGGCGGTCGCGCGCGGAGCCGTGCTCGTGTCGTTGGGTCCGCGCGTCCTGCGAACCGATACGGCGGCCGTCGCGCTGTTAGCGGTCATCGGCGCCCTAGCGTCGTAGAAAAGATAGATCGCATGGCATTTCCGTTCTCGATCGTGATTCCGACCTACAACGAGGCTGCGGGCATCGAAAAGCTGCTCGCAGCCTTGGACGCAACCTTTCGCGCGCATGGGCTCGACGCTGAAATCATCGTGGTAGACGACAACTCGCCCGACGGAACCGGGCAGCTCGTTGACGAGTTGTCGGCGCGGTTTCCGGTTCGATGTCTGCACCGCACCGGCAAGCTGGGGCTCTCGAGCGCCGTCATCGACGGCTGGCAACTTGCGCGCCGGGAGTCGCTTGCGCTCGGCGCGATGGATGCCGATTTCAGTCACGACGTCAACGCCTTGCCGAAGATGGTCGAAGCCCTGCAATCGGGTAAGTATGGTTTGGCAATCGGAAGTCGGTACGTAAGCGGCGGCGGTATTGCCAATTGGCCGGCACGGCGCATCATCACCTCGCGGGTTGCTTGCTGGCTCGCGCGTCCGCTCACGCGCGTCAAAGACGTTACCAGCGGTTATTTATTG
>Ga0187783_10000967_pt1 | contig 21133 bp, 20 predicted proteins | sample 1015_SJ02_MP02_2_FD_132471 | JGI IMG/M metagenome (GOLD analysis project Ga0187783, IMG submission 132471) | Tropical peat soil microbial communities from peatlands in Department of Meta, Colombia - 1015_SJ02_MP02_20_MG | ecosystem: Environmental > Terrestrial > Soil > Wetlands > Peat | place...
AACCCCCTCGGCACATCCTCAGCCGAGGTGCTCCGGTCGCACGCGATCGGCCCGGACCACCTCTATAATCAAAATGAGACGCGGACACACACAGTTGAAAACGGCCAGCACAGAGCAGCGAAACGCGCGTTCGCTCGGACTTGATCGGAGGTCCACGCTTGAAATCTTGCGCGCCTTAAATCAGGAGGACATGCGTGTGGCCCGTGCCGTTCGCCGGGAGCTGCCAACGATCGCTCGCGCCGTCGATGCCATTGTGAATTCCCTGCGCCACGGCCGAAATCTCTATTACGTCGGAGCCGGGACCAGCGGCCGGCTGGCGGTTGTGGACGCCGCGGAATGCCCTCCCACGTTCGGAACACCGCCGCGAAAGGTGCGCGCCGTCATCGCCGGGGGTGCCAGAGCCTTTCGCTACGCGGTGGAAGGCGTGGAGGATTCCGCCTCCCGTGGCGCACGCGACCTGAGGCGGGCTGGTGCAGCCCGCCGAGATGTCGTGGTCGGACTTTCCGCCAGCGGCACAACGCCATATGTGTTGGGCGCGCTTGCTTTTGCACAGCGCATTGGTGCCATCACGATCGGTGTCACCTCGAATCAGGGTTCCCCGCTGACCGATCGAGCGCAGATCGCCATCGTGCCCACTACCGGCCCCGAGGCCATCGTCGGTTCGACGCGCCTCAAAGCAGGTACAGCGCAAAAGCTGGTCCTGAATCTGCTGTCGACCGCAGCGATGGTGCGCCTGGGCCGGGTTTACGACAACTGGATGGTTTACCTGGCGCTCACCAATCGGAAGTTGTGGCAGCGAGGTGTGCGGATTCTCGAGCAAGCCGCGGGCACCAGCCCGCGTGCGGCTGAACACGCCCTGCGTCAGTCCGGCCACAATCTGCCGGCGGCGCTGGTCATGCTGAAGACCGGAGCGAGTCTGCGCAAGGCGCTACGATGGCTCGCCCAAAGTGGTGGGAACGTGCGCCGGGCGCTGGAAACGGCAATGAGAGAATAACAGGCTTCTGCCGAGGAGTCGCATGGACAGGTTCAAGATCGAAGGCGGCCGCAGGCTGGAAGGAACGGTTCGGATTAGCGGCGCGAAAAACGCCGCTCTTCCCTTGATGGCCGCGGCGCTGCTGACGTCGGAACCCGTTTGCCTCCAGAATATTCCTCTCGTGCGCGACATCATCACCATGGCCAAGCTGCTCGCGCACATGCGTTGCCGCGTGGAAAGCCCTGACATTCCTCCAAGCGAGTTCACGATTCAGGCCGAAAGGGTGTCCCACGCGGAAGCTCCCTACGAGCTGGTAAAGACCATGCGCGCCTCCGTGTTGGCGCTTGGCCCCTTGCTTGCGCGATTTGGCTTCGCGCGGGTTTCTCTGCCCGGCGGCTGCGCGATCGGAGCTCGCCCCATCGACCTGCACATCGAGGCTCTGGAAAAACTCGGCGCAACGATTTCCGTCGATCACGGTTACGTCGAGGCGAGCGCAAAACGCCTTCGGGGAGCCAGGGTTCGTTTCCCGAAGATCACCGTCACCGGAACGGAGAACATTCTCACGGCCGCTGTGTTGGCCGACGGCGAAACGCTCCTTGAAAACTGCGCGCTCGAGCCCGAAATTGCTGACCTCGCGGAGTTGCTTGTGAAAATGGGCGCAAAAATTGAAGGCGCGGGAACGCGGACGATTCGCGTCGAAGGGGTGGCGAAGCTCCACGGCGCGGCACACACAATCATTCCGGACCGAATCGAGGCGGGCACATTCCTGGTTGCCGGGGCCATCACCGGAGGCGAGCTACTGCTCACCCACTGCGCGCCGCGACATCTAGGTGCCGTGATCGAAAAGCTGCGGGCTTGTGGGGTGGAGATCCGGTGCGAGGGCAACGATCGGATGCGAGTCCGCGTCGTAAAACAGCTCAGGGCCGCTGACATTACGACGGAGGAGTATCCCGGCTTCGCCACGGACATGCAGGCCCAATTCATGGCTCTCGCAACTCAGGCAAAGGGCGTCTCACGGATCCGCGAGACGATCTTCGAGAACCGTTTCTTGCACGCCAGCGAAATGCTGCGCATGGGAGCCAGCATCACGATTGAAGGCAATCTCGCGGTCGTGAAAGGTCCCACGCCCCTGAGCGGCGCACCCGTCACGGCTTCCGACCTGCGAGCGAGCGCCGGGCTGGTTCTGGCCGCGCTGGTTGCCAACAACACAACTTGGATCGATCGCGTTTACCACATCGACCGTGGCTATGAACAGATTGAGAGGAAACTGAGCGGCGTGGGCGCGCGCATCCAGCGTGTCACCGGCCGCGATGACTAGTCCCTGCAGTCAAGTTGTGTCTACAAGGCCGCTTCGCTTTTCTGTTGCTTCTCGCGCTGGTCACGCAGCACCGCCTTGCGGCTGAGGCGGATTTTGTTTCCCTCGATCGCGAGAACCTTGACCAGAACCTGATCGCCTTCCTTGAGAGCATCGCGAACCGAGCGAATCCGCTGCTCTGCGATTTCGCTGATATGCAGCAGCCCGTCTGTTCCGGGAAAGATTTCGACGAACGCTCCGAACTCGGCAATGCGCACGACGGTTCCCAGATAGGTCTTGCCGATCTCGGCCGTGGCGGTCACGTCACGAATCATTTTCAGCGCATCCTCGGCCGCCTTTCCGTTATTCGCGAAGACGTGAACCTTGCCGTCGTCCATGACATCGATCTTGACGCCGGTGGCCTCCACGATCGACCGGATCTTCTTGCCGCCGGGCCCGATCAGATCGCGAATTTTGTCCGTCGGAATCGTCAGGACATGAAGATGCGGCGCGAAGGTGGAAATCTCTGGCCGCGCCGCCGAGATGGTCTGGTCCATGATGTCCAAAATCGCCAGCCGCGCTTTGCGAGCCTGTGCCAAGGCCTCGCGCATCATCGAAATGCTCACGCCGGAGACTTTGATGTCCATCTGCAACGCGGTAATTCCCTGCCGCGTCCCGGCAACCTTGAAGTCCATGTCGCCGTAGTGATCCTCCGCACCCGCAATGTCGGTGAGAATCGCGTACTTGTCCCCTTCCACGACGAGGCCCATGGCGATACCGGCGCACGGCGCCTTGAGCGGCACGCCCGCATCCATGAGCGACAGCGAGCCGCCGCAGACGGTGGCCATCGAGGAGGATCCGTTCGATTCCAAAATGTCGGAAACCACACGCATGGCATATGGAAAGTCCTCCTCCGCCGGGAGAAGATTGGCGAGCGCGCGCTCGGCCAGCGCGCCGTGTCCGATCTCCCGCCGCCCGGGTCCCCGCAGGAATTTTACTTCGCCAACGGAAAAGGGCGGAAAGTTGTAATGGAGCATGAAGCGTTTAAACGCCTCTTCCTCGAACAGCAGGTCGAGGCGCTGCTTGTCTTCCTTCGTGCCAAGGGTCGTAGTGGCCAGTGCCTGCGTTTCACCGCGAGTAAACAGAGCCGAGCCGTGCACCCGGGGCAGAACGCCGATTTCGCAGGTGATGGGACGGATCTCATCAAACGCGCGGGCGTCGGGACGCCGGCGGCGGATCAGCATGTCATCGCGAAAAATGCGCTCGCGCAGCCGCTCAAAGGCACGGTCGGCTAGCTTGGACCGCTCCTCGTCTTCGGCGGGTATCGCTGCCAGGATTTCTGCACCGATCGTGTCCACCAGCCCGTAGCTTTCCAGCTTCGGGTGTCGTGCTGCGTCGAGCGCGTCCCGCAGCCGCTCGCCGTATTTTGCCGCAATCTCTTGGTAGAGAGCTTCATCAAAGGCCGGCGGGACCACCTTCATTTTCACCGGGTTCACCCGGCTGCCCAAGTCGCGGACGGCAGCGACGATCCTCTTGATCTCCCGGTGGCCAAACTCGAGCGCGTCGGCGACGGTATCCTCGGAAACCTGGAGGGATCCGGACTCCACCATGACGATGGCGTCCGCCGAACCCGCGATGATGATGTTTAGCAGACTGGTCTTCTGGTCGGCAACGGTTGGATTGACCACGAACTTGCCGTCGATCAGACCGACCCGCACGCACGCGATCGGATTGTTGAAGGGGATCTTGGAGATGTACAGCGCGGCGGAGGAGGCCGTCACCGCAATCACGTCCGGGTCGTTCTCGCTGTCGGCGGAAAGGACCGCCGCGACGACTTGCGTTTCCGTTGACCAGCCCTGGTCGAACAGTGGCCGCAACGGTCGGTCGATCAGCCGCGACGTTAGAATTTCGCGCTCCGACGGGCGCCCTTCCCGCTTGAAAAACCCTCCCGGAATTTTTCCGGCCGCGTAGGTGTATTCCCGGTAGTCCACCGTCAGGGGGAGAAAGTCCTTTTCCGTGGCCTTGTTGTCCATGCAGGCCGTGGCCAGCACCATCGATTCTCCATAGCGTGCCACGACGGCGCCGTGTGCCTGTCGCGCCATTTTGCCTGTTTCAAACGTCAGCTTTCTCCCGCCCAGATCCAAACTCACCTGTTCAAACATCCCGCACATCCTTCTGTCCCGGCTCTCCGGGAGCGATTTTTAGCTACAAAAGTCTCAAGGTACACATCGAAGAGACGGAAACGCAGAAGGCAAAGCGGTGGCTCAGCGTCAAAACGGCCGCGCGCCATTCCGGTGCGCTCGCAGGCACGCCGGCCCACAGCTCCCGTCCTGGCAGTGGTGGAAGTTGCGGCCGGAACGGCCGCTTAGGTCCGCGCTACTTGCGCAAGCTGAGTCTTGCCACAATCTCGCGATACCGATCCGGGTCGCGCCGGTTCAGATAATCCAGCAGACGCCGCCGCTTGTTGACCATCATGATCAACCCGCGTCGCGATGCGTGGTCCTTTGCGTGAGACTGGAGGTGGGTCGTAACGTAGTTGATGCGCTCACTTAACAACGCGATCTGAACTTCCGGCGAACCTGTGTCCTTGGTGTGGATCCTGAACTGCTCGATTACGCCGGCTTTGGCTTCCATCAACCCGTACCTCCCCCTGAAACGTCGTACCCTGCTCTACGTTGTTTCGTTTTTCTTCGACTCCAAAATGCTAGCACACACACGCATGGCAAGCTACAACGATTTTGTTGCTTGCGGCCCGGCGCCGAGCTGTTCAGCCGGGGTTGGCACTGTGGGGCTATTTTGTGATCTGACCGTGGACCAATGATAGGAATTCATCGCGCGTCTGCATGTTCTCGCGGAAGGCGCCCAGCATGGCGCTGGTCACCGCCGCCGAATGTTGCTTCTCTACGCCGCGCATGACCATGCACAGATGCCGTGCTTCGATGATGACGCCCACACCGTGCGGCTTTAGTTTATCGTTGATGGTTTGCGCGATCTGACTCGTCAGCCGCTCCTGAATCTGCAAGCGTCGAGCATACATGTTCACCAGTCGGGCGATCTTGCTCAACCCCACGACCTTCTGGTTCGGAATGTAAGCAACGTGACATTTCCCGAAAAACGGCAGCAGGTGATGCTCGCACAAGCTGTAGACCTCGATATCCTTCACCACGACCATCTCGTCGTAGCAGACCGAGAACATCGCGCCGTTGAGCAGCCTTTCCGGGTCCTGTCGGTAGCCGCTCGTCAAAAAGCGCAGCGCTTTCTCGAAGCGCTCGGGAGTGCGCCGCAGTCCATCGCGGTTTGGGTCTTCGCCGAGTTGTGCGATCATCCGGCGGACCAGTTCGGCGATATCACCGGACTCCGCAAGCTGGACGGAGGCCGTTTCGGCTGCCCCTTCTGGACCCGGATTGTCCCTGCTCACCGTGCTCTCCCCTCCGCCGCTTGCTGCGGCGCACCTGTCTCTCCGACAAATTCGAAACTGTTGTTGCCGGTCTCCTGAATTCGCACGCTCTCGAGCCGCGCGCCTGGAAAACTCCTCAGCCGCCGGTAGATTTCGCGGCAGACGTTTTCCGTCGTCGGCACACGATCCTGAAACTCGCGAATCTCTTCATTCAGGTACTTTTGATCGAATGGCTCCACAACCTGGCGCTCGACAAACGGATCAAGCTCGCTCAGATTTGCCACCATACCGGTCGCCGGGTCAAGCGGTCCCGTCACCGTCACCCAGACAATGTAATTGTGCCCGTGACCGTACCGATTGCCGCACTTCCCATACAGCCTCTTGTTCTCCTCTTCGCTGAACGCGGCACTGTACAATCGGTGCGAGGCCGCAAAGCGATAGCTCCGCGTAAGCGAAAGCTTCACCGGCCCGCTCATCCGCCGGCTCCGCCGTGCGCGCCATTCGGCTCCGCCATGCAATCGGCAAACAGATCGGGTGATTCGTAAACGCGCACGCGGTCCAACCGGCCCTTGGTGATCTTCGGCTCCAGCAACCCCCAGATCACAGCGGCGATGTTCTCGCAGGTCGGAATCTTCCCGGCGAACTCCGGTACTTCGTAGTTCAAATGACGATGATCCATCCGCTCTGCCACTTCACGCTCGAGAATCTCTTTCAATTCCTTCAAGTCCAGAACCATGCCCGTGGCCGGATCGGGCTCGCCTGCCACCGTAACCTCGAGAACATAATTGTGCCCATGCCCATGCGGGTTATTGCACTTCCCAAAGATGCGACGATTCTCTTCGGCTGAAAGCTGGGGGTTATGGTAGAAGTGCGCGGCCGAGAACTCAAGTTTGCGGGTGACTCGGATCATCGTATTCTCGCGGGGTAAACCCTGCCCTTCCACACAATCGAGCCGTGTGTGTTCTTCCACCAGGAAGCGACCAGGGCCGCCGCGTAGAGCGCCGCCCCCAGGTAACCATATTGGATGTAGGAGACGGGGTACCGATTCCTGTCAAGCGCACTCGCGTAGGAAATCGCGCGCAAAATCACCGCTCCCACCACCGCGCCGGCCAGCCATGCGAGCAAAACGCTGGGCGCCCCGGTGCCGTAGCAGACCAGCCACGCGGCCAACACGGCCAACTCCAGTATCGGCGACGCCTCGAACAGCTCGGCCGCTGCCGATTTCACCGTCCCACCCACAAGCGGATATAGATTCTTCGTCCAGCCCTGCCACATGGCTGCAAAGGAACGGTACATCCTCGTCCTTACGACTCCGATCGGCGCCGTGAAATAGATTCCATAGCCGGCTTGCTTAACTCGCCGAGCCAGCGACACGTCCTCTAGAATCTCGCCAGCTGCAGAGGTGTGTCCGCCGACTGCTTCATACGGGTCTCGCAAAATCAGAATAAATTGACCGTTGGCGGCCGCATCCGGTTGTCTCGGATCGTTGACGCGCGCAAACACGAATTTCGCGGCCAGCCGACAATACACGAACGGGATCAGCGCCTTTTCCCAGAAAGTCTCCATCTCCTGTTCGGGAGAATACGAGACCAGCACCGCGTTATGGTCCACAGCATCGGCCAACCCCCGCGCCACCGAACCCAGCAGATGGTAGGTGTCTGCGTCGGTGAAAAGCAACCAGTCCCCGCTGGCTGCGGCCGCTCCGAGCGACGCGGCATAATTCTTGCCCACCCATCTACCCGGCGGCTGATCTGCCGTAAGCACCTTCAACTTCGGGATCCGCTCGACCAACTGAGCGAGCGTTTCGTCGGTTCGATCCGTGGATTGGTCATTGACGACAATGACCTCTCCCACCTCGTGTTGCAAAGCCACCGATTCCACCACACGCCCGATAGAAAACTGTTCATTGCGAGCGGGAATGATTACGGAAACCAAGGTCTTTGCGATCCAATCCGCGGGGCTGTTACACTGCTGTTTCCGGAGACGAGCCATTATAGTTGCTTGGGATCGTGGATTGAAACGGAAACTGAAAACGGGCCTGGTTCTGGTCTTCCTGGTCGCCCTGCTCTACCTGTTTGCGCGGCCCGATTATCGACAGGGTGAGGCAAGTCTTCGGGGACGCCCGGCCAAGGATTTCCCGCTCACCCTCGACGGTAAGCCAGCACGCCTTTCCGACCTTCGCGGCAGAGTCGTGCTGTTGAATTTCTGGGCCTCTTGGTGCCCACCCTGCGTGGATGAAGCGCCCGCCCTGGACCAGCTCCAGCAACGCATGCGAACCCAGGGGGGCACGATCCTCGGCATCAGCATTGACGAAGACCACAACGCCTACGAGCAATTCCTGCGCACGTACAACGTGGATTTCCCCACCTTCCGTGACCCGTCGCGCCGGATTTCGCTCGACTACGGCACCGTCATGATTCCCGAAACCTATGTCATCGATCGCAACGGCCGCATCGATCGCAAGATCGTCGGCCCGCAGGACTGGACCAGCCCTGGCATGCGGGCCTATATCGACTCCGTTTTGAATGAAAAGTAGTCGCGTTATTCATACCGCAGCGCTTCGACTGGGTCCAGCCGTGCCGCCCGCATCGCGGGCATCAGTCCACTGAGTACACCGACGACGACAAGCACTCCGGCCGAAGCAGCCAGAATCTCCCAGGACACGTGCAGGTGGATGTCCACAGCACCCGAGGTGTCCTCATACGCGGGTCCTAGAAAGGGCAGTGTCCCGATTGCCGCACCGATCGCCACGGATAGCAGCGTGCCGATCGCGCCCCCGGCCAACGTCAGGGCGAGCGCCTCAGCCAGAAACTGGATGCGGATGTGCCGCCGGCGAGCACCCAAGGCGCGGCGAAGACCGATCTCTCGGGTACGTTCGTTCACCGTCACCAGCATGATATTCATCACGCCAATTCCACCGATGCCGAGCGTCAGCAGACCCACGAACAGCAGCAAACATTCCAAGCCGTACGCGATCACCTCATAGATCGGCCGGAACGCGGCCATACTGATCATGCGCACCGCGCGCTTATCGGTGGGCGAGAAGTGCTGGCGCTCGGCCAGCAGGCCCAGCACTTGCTGCTGGGCCTTCCCGTCGAGCGCGGGAGCCATCGGTGTCACTACCAGGACGCTGGCCGACCGCGTGTCCCACAGATCGCCCGCTGTCGAATAGGGTATCCACGCTGACTCGTCGTCGCTCTGAAAATAGCTGCTGTCTTGAAACTTCCGGTCCATCGTGCCGATCACCGTGAACGGAGTCCCGCTAATCCGCACCGTTTCGCCGACCGCGGGCATCCCGGCGAACAGCTTCTTCTTCATCATCGCCCCCAGAAACACGACGCGGCGCCGGTTCACTTCATCCTCCGCAGTGAGCCAACGTCCCTCGGCCGCAAATTCGTTCCTCATCTCGCCGTACTCCGGACAGACCCCACGCACGGCCGTCGTCGCCAACCTTTCTTCGTGTGACAATCCGATGAACTTTACCGTCTCCGGGCAAACTTGCTTCACGGCCGTGGCGCCCGCGCGGATATTCTCGACATCCTCCCGCTCCAGTTGCACCTTCCGGCCCGCCCGTTCGCCACCAGCCTGCTCGCTCGTTGTGCCAGGCCAGCAGACGATTACGTCATGCCCAAAAGCTTCAAACGTTGCCATCAACACGTGCCGAAAACCGGTCCCGTAAGCGAGCAACATGGTAACGGCCACGATTCCCCACACGATCCCGGCCATCGTCAGACAGCTTCGCACCGGCTGCCTTCGGAGCGACGCCCACGCCTGACGAAAAATCTCTTCACCCACGCGCTAGCCTCCGGCCTCATATCGCAGAGCCTCGATGGGATCGACCGCCGCCGCCCGGTTGGCCGGGTAGAGCGCGGAGCCCACTGCGATCGCCGAAAGCAAGGCGAACGACAACAGGCCCGATCTCCAAGTCGGCAGCAGTCCCGCGAAGACGTCCGGCATCGGCAGCAAATCAACCAGCGCGCACATCGAGTACGCAATGCCCATTCCGACTCCGCCGCTTAAGAACGCGATGATGACGGTCTCGATGAAAAACTGGCTCACGATCGCTCGGCGGGTCGCGCCGAGCGCCTTGCGCACGCCGATCTCCCGGGTTCGCTCGCGGACGGCCACCAGCATCACGTTCATGACGCCGAGCCCGCCGAGGCACAGGGTGGTGATGCCAACGGCACCCATGAAATATTCCATCCCGTCCATAATCAGCGCGTTCGCTTGCGCGTTTTTGATCGTGTCCCATATGAAGGCGGCTTCCTCATCGTTCGGATTGAATCGGTGTATCGTCGCGAGCGCCGCCAGGGCTTCGCGCTTGCAGTGGATGTGCTCGGAGAGCGATTTCGGCACGACGATCATGTGGTCGATCGTATGCGATGGCATCGGCGGCCGGTTCGGAAAGTCGCGCACCATGGCGCCATAGGGAACGAATATTTTTCGAATGTCCTCACCGTCATAGTCCGAGTTCTGATTTTTCGCCCGCATGACTCCGATGACCGTGTACGGCGTGCTCTCTAACCAGATGGTTTCGCCGATTGCTTCGCGCGCACCATACAGCTGCTTTTTCGCGTCACTTCCTAAAAACGCCACGCGGCTGGCACTAGCCTGGTCTGCGTCGTTGTAAAATCTGCCTTCCGCAATAGCGATGCTGCGCTGCTTTTGAAAGGGCGGAAGCGACCCGACGACAAGCAGGGTGGCACTGTTGTAGCGGCTGCGCAGCGGAACCTGATTGCCGATTTCCGGCAGCACGTATTCACACCCAGGCGATTGGCTGAGCACGTCCAGATAGTCGTTCTCCCCCCAATGGATATCCCTGCCGGCGCGCACCCCTCCGGCCTGCATGCTGGTGCGCCCATTGAAGAAGATCATGATGTCCTGGCCGAACGTTTCCTGGTTGCGCTTAAGCCCCACGCGGAGACCTTCGGTCGCGGCGACCATCAAGGTGATGGAAATGATTCCCCAGGTGATGCCGAACATCGTCAGAAATGTTCGGAGCTTGTGCGCCCAAAGCGTGTGGATCGTGTCCTTTAGCAGGTCGCCGAAATTCATGTCGTCTTCGACCCAGCGAACCGTTTACTGCACGATCACCTTCTGTCCTTCGTTGAGCCCGGAGAGAACTTCCGCTTTGACGCCGTTGGAGATTCCCACCTTCACGGCAACCGCTCGCCGTCCGCTATCCGCTTTCGAATCAGGAATCTCAACCGAAGCATGCTTGTCTTTGTCAAAGATCAACGCGCCTTCCGGCACCAGCAACACACTCTTTTTTTCTTCGAGAATGATCTCGGCGTTGGCGCTCATATTGGCCCGCAATTCGCCGGTCGAATTCTGGATCGAGACACGTACCTCGAAGGTGGTCACGTTGTCCTTCTCGACGCCGAGCGGTGAAATCTTGGTGACCTTGCCCTGGAAAGTCTTGTCCTTGAACGATTCGACCACGATACGCGCGGCCTGTCCCAGATACACCTTGCCGATGTCGGATTCATCCACCTTGCCCCGCACGTACACTTCGCTTGTATCTCCCAACGTCATCACCAGCGTTGCCTGCGAGCCCAGGACAAGAATGGAACTGACGGCGTCTCCCACTTCTACGTCCTTCGACAGCACCTCCCCGTCGATGGGGCTGATAATCGTTGCGTAATGGAGATTCTCGTTGGCGTTGTCGAGCGCCGCCTTGGCCTGCGCGATTTGCGCCTTCGCTTGTGCCACTTGCGCTCGCGACATCTCGGCGTTTCGCTCGGCGGAAACCTGACGGTTCAGCGCGAGCTGATAATTCTTCTCCGAGTCCTGCATTACGTTCAATGCAATCAGCCCCTGCTTGTAAAGGTCATGGGCCCGGTTCATGTCATTTTTCAAGAACGGAACGTCCGGCCCTTCCGCGTCGACCAGATTCTTCTGATAGGAAGCCTCCGCTGCCTCCAGCGCGGCCTGAGCCGCCTCTAGATTGGCGCTGGCTTCAGCGACCGCGGCACGAAGCTGCTCCTTGTCCAATTCCGCGAGCACCTGCCCCTGCGTCACATGCTGCCCCGCATCCACCAGGACTTTTTCGACGATCCCACTGGCCTTCGATTTCACCTCCACCTTCGTGAGCGGTTCGATCTTCCCGGTGGCCACCACCGAACGCGCAATATCGCTCCGCTCGATCGCGGCCAGCTTCTCCGGGTCGATCGTGTGGTTTGGACGCAGTGCAGCGGCAACCCCGACAATGATCAGCAACAGGGCTGCTGCGAGGCTGCCGAAGAAAAGGAGCCTGTTTCGTTTCGCCCGCTTGGCTTTGCTGCCGTTGGTGTTCAAGGAGGCTCCACCTCGGTCTCTTCGACTGCCACGCAGCGGTTCCGTAAGCAAGATACGCAAGCCCGAAAGCAAAAGTTCCCGGACGGACGGCTGGCTGGCCATTTGATTGGGCGCCATCGCCCGAACAGCAAATCACTATTCCTTCTCTTTGGAGACCCGCGTCATAATGTGGGTTCGATGGAACGGGACCCGGTCTGTGAAATGGCCGTCGATCCGACGAGGGCCGCTGCGCAGGTCCATCACGCCGGAAAAACCTACTATTTCTGCGGCCCCGGCTGTGCGGGTAAATTCAGCAGTAGGCCCGAAAAATACCTGAACGCCGACTCTGACTCTACCGCCCCTCCCCCCATCGTTCCGCTTGTTCGGCCGGGGCCTGACCAGCCCGCACCCGCTCGAGCCGAACAGGCGAAAACCGACTACACCTGCCCGATGCATCCCCAGATCGTGCGGCCGAGCTTCGGCTTCTGTCCCATATGCGGCATGGCGCTCGAGCGGCGCGCCGGCTCTCACGAAGCCGAGAATCCCGAGTACGCGAGCATGCTCCGCAGGTTCTGGTTGAGCACCGCTCTGACGATTCCCGTTCTCGCCATTGCCATGTCCGATCTGATTCCGGGCCGCCCTGTTGAAAAGCTCGCTTCGATGCGCACATGGAGTTGGATCGAAATGGTCCTAGCCACACCGGTGGTTCTCTGGGGAGGCCGGACCTTTTTCCAACGGGCCTGGCAGGCGATCCTACATCGCAGCCCGAACATGTTTACCTTGATCGGCCTCGGTACGGGAGTCGCCTACCTTTACAGTGTCGTCGCGACTCTCGCTCCGCGCCTATTTCCCGATTCCTTTCGAGGGGCCGATGCGATCGTGGCTCCCTATTTTGAAGCCGCCTCGGTCATCACTGTCCTTGTTCTGCTGGGCCAGGTACTCGAACTCAAGGCCCGCAGCACGACGAGCGAGGCGATCCGAGCGCTCCTCAATCTTGCTCCCCGAACGGCCCGCCTGGTTCGCAAGGACGGCACTGAGGTCGACATTCCTCTGGACCAGGTTTCCACGGGCGATCGTCTGCGGGTCCGTCCTGGGGAGAAAATCCCCGCGGACGGCATTGTTCTGGATGGTTCGAGCAATGTGGACGAATCCATGATCACGGGCGAACCGATGGCGATCGAAAAACAGCCCGGTTCGCAAGTTACGGCGGCGACCATCAACGGCACAGGCACGCTCGTCATCCGCGCCGAGCGTGTGGGGTCGGAGACGCTACTTGCGCAAATCGTGCGCCTGGTCAGCGAAGCGCAGCGCAGCCGCGCCCCAATCCAGAAACTGGTCGATATCGTTGCTGGCTATTTCGTTCCGATCGTTGTGGCGGTGGCCGGGGTCACATTTGCGATCTGGGCGCTTTGGGGCCCCGCTCCTCAGATGGCGCACGCGCTCGTCAACGCCGTCGCCGTCCTCATCATTGCTTGCCCCTGCGCGCTCGGTCTGGCGACACCGATGTCGATCATGGTCGCAACCGGCAAGGGCGCGTCCGTCGGGGTGCTGTTCAAGAACGCCGAGGCCATCGAATCGCTCCGAAGAGTCGATACGCTCGTCATCGACAAAACCGGTACACTGACCGAAGGCAAGGCGAAGCTCATCTCCGTCGAGCCGCTGGGGAGCTACGACGCGCAGATGTTGCTTCGTCTCGCAGCCTCGCTCGAACGCGGCAGCGAGCATCCGCTGGCCGCAGCCATCGTGAGAGGCGCCGAAGATCGTGGCATCGATTTTACGCGCGTTGTGGAATTTGAATCGTTGACGGGCCGCGGCGTTCGCGGCCGCGTTGATTCCATCCCTGTGGCCCTGGGTGGTCCCAGACTGCTCGAAGAACTGCAGGTCGATTCCGCCAACGCTCAGTCCCAAGCCGATTCCATCCGCGCTCAGGGCCAGACGGTGCTATTCGTCGTCGCAGCTGGTCGCGTCGTTGGCCTGCTCGGGATCGCCGATCCCGTCAAGCAAACGACCCCAGAAGCCATTCGCACCCTTCGCGAGGAAGGCATCCGCATTATCATGCTCACGGGCGACGGCAGCGCGACAGCCCATGCCATTGCCCAGAAGCTGGAGATCGACGACGTCATTGCCGAAGTTCTGCCGCAGGACAAAGCGGGCATCGTCAAGAAGCTTCAGTCCGAAGGCCACTGTGTGGCCATGGCCGGCGACGGAATCAACGACGCGCCCGCCCTCGCGCAAGCTCAGGTCGGGATTGCCATGGGAACGGGGAGCGACGTTGCGATAAAAAGCGCCGGGGTGACGTTGGTGAAGGGCGACCTGCGCGGCATTGTCCGAGCACGGCGGCTCAGCCGCGCCACGATGAGCAACATCCGTCAAAATCTCTTCTTCGCCTGCGTCTATAACTCTCTCGGCATCCCCATCGCTGCGGGACTGCTCTACCCCCTGTTCGGTGTGTTGTTGAGCCCTATGCTCGCCGCCGCTGCGATGAGCTTCAGTTCAGTGTCAGTGATTGGGAACGCCCTGCGCTTACGCCACGCCAAGTTGTGAACTCAGCGGCCGGCGCTGGTCTCGCGCGAGACCGATGTTATACTGTCATAATGACATTCATGACCGTAACGTACGAATTGCAGGCCAAGCTCAAGCCGGAACAGTTTCAGGCGCTCGGCCGTTTCGCCAATACCTATGGCCTGCAGCGATTCCACTTCGACGAAAAGCTGAACCGGCTGCACTTCGATTACGATGCGTCGCGCCTGCGGGAAACGGTTGTCGAGCACGTCTTAAGACAAGCAAGGATCCCCGTGCTGCGCCGCGTCGAGCAGGGCTGATCACCGCCTTCGAAGAGCTGATTTGGAAGGAGTTATACGTTGCCCCTGTACGAATACGAGTGCGCCAAATGCGGACATCGTTTCGAGAAAATCGAAAACGCCTCCGCCTCCGCGACAAAGAAATGCCCGCAATGCGGAGGGAAAGCCCAGCGCCTGCTGGCTGCACCGGCGATACAGTTTAAGGGATCTGGTTGGTACGTCACCGACTACGCCGCGAAGAGTTCCGGATCGGGCTCAGCGGAAAGTACAGGCGATGGCGCCTCGGCGAAAGCCGAAAAGCCAGCCGAGAAATCCGCCGATGCCAAAGCGGAGCCGAAAGCCGCCCCCGCCCAGAAGGTCGATCAGGCTTCCGACCGAAAAAAGAAGTAACGACCGCGCTGAGCTCTAACGAGCGCCGGTTACATCCGCAAGCGCTGGAGACCGCTGACATACGAATTGCCGCGCTCGTAAAAGCGCAGCTTCCGATGTACTTCGCGGGAAAGCCCAATCCGCGTGCTGACGCCAATCGCGCCGGTAGGACCAACAGACCCGCCCAGCCACAGCGGGCTAGCCGGATTGCACAGGTCGACACCGTCGAACCGCTTGTCGATATGAAGCGCTGCGGAAAGCCGGCCGGGACCTCTGGCGATATCCAGCAACCGCGAAACAGCGCGGAGACGCATCATTTGCTCGATCCCTTCCAGTGGCTCGATCGCGCGAATCAGAACCCCCGCTCCCATTCCGGGTGTCTCGCTCGACACATTAAAAATCCAGCACGACCCATAGGTGAAGCGGATATAGGCGTGGCCGCGCGGCAGAAAAAGCGAGCGATTGGCTGCGCTCAGTCCCGAAAAGGCGTGGCCCGCGGCATCACCCACCGGATACGCCTCGGTTTCGACAATCCTCCCAGCGAGCCTCCCGTGCGATGAGTCATGCACGACGCTTTTGCCAATGAGATAGCGCGCCAGCTCCACCGTTTCCGAAGGCAGTTCCGCGCGTCTCAGTCTGCGGATCGGTTTCGGGCGCTCGGTTGACGCCTTGGCTGTCGGCGACGACCGGTCGCTTGCTACTTTGCCTGGATTTGCTGCGCGCATGAAGGTAGAGTGCCCTCGTAGGTCCGGGTTGCGGCTCGATTGGTTCTACCACGAATGCATAAGGGCATCTTAGCCCGACTCGCCTCGGGCACGGCCGCATTCGACAGATCTTTGCAGGTGGGCTGGGGGTCAGCCTCCATCGCCGCTTTCCGGACCGTCTCATTCATTTCCTACGAGCCGAATCAGAGGTCGCCATGGCGGTGAGGCCCATTCCAACACTCGAGCACCGATGGCCTAGCCTACCACTGGCCGAATGGGCTGGGACGCGCGACACCCTGCACATGTGGACGCAAATGGTCGGCAAGTTGCGCCTAGCGCTGAGTCCGCGGGTGAACCACTGGTGGGAAGTCCCGCTCTACGTCAGCCCGCGCGGACTCACCACCTCGGCGATTCCCTACCCAAGGGGCGTCTTTGAGGTCGAGTTTGATTTCCTCGCGCACGTCTTGCGACTCACGACCAGCGTTGATGAAACCAGAACCATGGCTCTCGCGCCTCGTACGGTCGCCGATTTCTACGCCGAGTTCCTGGGAACGCTCGCGGGACTCGGCATCGAGGCAAGAATATGGCCCGTACCGGTCGAGATCCCGAATCCCATCCGCTTCGATCGCGACACACAGCATGGCTACTACGATCGAGACTATGTGCATCGCTTCTGGCAAATCCTGATCTCGGTGGACACGATTCTGAAGGAATTTCGCGCGCGCTTCACGGGAAAGGCAAGTCCGGTCCACTTTTTCTGGGGCAGCTTCGATTTGGCCGCAACGCGCTTTTCCGGCCGGCGCGCGCCCGAGCGCCCCGGCGCCGACAGCGTCACGCGCGAAGCATATTCGCATGAAGTATGGAGCGCCGGATGGTGGCCCGGCGGAGGCGAGATCACATCTCCGATGTTTTACGCCTATGCTGCACCGGAGCCGTCCGGGTTTGCGAGTGCGCCGGTTCGCCCGGAAACGGCGTTTTACCACTCGCAGCTCGGTGAATTCCTGCTTCCCTATGAGGATGTCCAAAAGGCAAGCGACCCGCGCACTCTCCTGATGGATTTCCTGCAAAGCACCTACGAAGCCGCCGCCCATCTCGGTCGTTGGGACCGTGCGGCCTTGGAACGCCAGCCCTAGCCGAGAGAAAACGGGCCATCCCGCCAGCAGACAGATCGACCGTTCGGCTCAGAGTGGAAAGGAAGGAGGTCAAACCGCGGAACCGGAAGGAAGCAGGCGCGCCTGAGACGGATTGGCAACGCGCACGAAGCCATGCCGATGGATGACCGCAACATGCCGCGCCAGAAAATGCTTCTGCGCACGCCGACCCCAGGTGCGCACAAAATGATAGTTGATGATTCCGGCGGCCCCCGCACTTACCACCGGGACGATACGTCCGGCCCATTTCTCTGCCACCTCAGCGCCCACTTTCACCGCCATCCGGTCGATGATTCGCGGCACGAGTTTTCCAACCGCCTGCTTTTCCAGGAAGTTGCGACCCATGTCCACGCCCGCCGCACTGGCCGCCGCAACCCACAGCGAGAGGTTTTCCTCCTCGGTGCGATACTCGAAGCCGTGCAGCAGGCTGAGCTTCTGCAGCATCCGTAGCGTGATGGCCGCGAGGATGCCCATATCGGGCACCACCGTCAAAAAGCCGCCGAGTCCGAGCCCCATCCCCTCAAGCGCAGCCATCTTTGACGCCGCGCGAATCGTACTCTGTGCGATGGGATTCACAACCTCCGGTCCCAGCAGGAACATGTCGGACCAGGAGTCGATGGGCAGCCGGTGTGCACGCTTGACCTGGCGCAGGTAGTGTCGCTCATCGATTCGAATCTGGTCGTAGGCGCGCTGAAAGCCGGCTCGTGCGGCTCGGCCGAATAAGTGAGCAAGCATTCCTTTGTCGCGTGGGCCGCTCATCGACTACCCTCTGGTTTTGATTGTACACCGTTCTGGCGCGCGGCGGCTGCGCTTCTCGCGCTCGACGACACCGTTGCCGGAATCGATTTGCAAAACGGTGCCCGATACCGCATGATGCTGTGCTTTACTTCGTCCGCGCTCCGCTGCCGGGTGAAGCAAGCGCACAACGCGCACGGCAACCGACTGGGTGAACCATCCGCCGGGCCGATGCGAAACGATCGCACGCGCCCAGGGGGTGAAGGGAATGCGCAGGCCCGCCACCATTGCGCCGGCAAAGGGAAAACTGGGTGTTCTCACGCCAGGAATGGGCGCGGTGAGCACGACGCTGATGGCCGGGGTCGAGCTTGTCCGCCAGGGCGTGGCAACTCCTGTTGGCTCCCTCACCCAGATGGGTACGGTTCGCCTCGGCAAACGGACCGAAGGCCGCGTGCCGAAAATCAAAGATTTCGTGCCGCTCGCCAAGCTCCACGATCTGGTCTTTGGCGGATGGGATGTGTATCCCGACGACGCCTATCAAGCCGCTGTGAAAGCCGGCGTGCTGGATTCAAAACACCTCGCCCAAGCGCAGAAGTTTTTGAAAAATATTCGCCCCATGAGGGCCGCCTTCGACCAGAACTACGTGAAAAATCTGCAGGGCACGCACGTCAAGAAAGGCAAAACAAAATTCGAACTTGCGGCGCAGATTCGTGAGGACATCCGCGACTTTAAGAAGAAAAACAAACTCGATCGGCTCGTGATGATCTGGTGCGCCTCAACGGAAGTTTTTCTAAAGCCCGAAGCTGTTCACCAGGATTTGCCTTCCTTCGAGACAGCGATGAAGTCGAACCATCCCGCGATCGCTCCCTCGATGCTCTACGCCTACGCCGCCATCAGCGAGGGCGTACCCTTCGCCAACGGCGCGCCCAACCTCACCGTGGATATTCCGGCGCTGGAGGAATACGCCAAGTCGAAAAACGTCCCGATCGGCGGCAAAGACTTCAAAACCGGTCAAACGCTCATGAAAACCGTCCTGGCTCCGGCCTTCAAGGCCCGCATGCTGGGCTTGCACGGCTGGTTCTCGACCAATATTCTGGGCAATCGCGACGGCGAAGTTCTCGATGACCCCGGTTCGTTCAAAACCAAAGAGGAATCAAAGCTTGGAGCTCTTGAATACATTTTACAGCCGAAAATCTATCCCGACCTCTACGACCGTTTCTACCATAAGGTCCGCATCAACTATTACCCGCCGCGGGGCGATAACAAAGAAGGTTGGGACAACATCGACATCTTCGGCTGGCTGGGCTATCCCATGCAGATCAAGGTCGACTTCCTCTGCCGGGATTCGATCTTGGCCGCTCCGATCGTCCTCGATCTGGCTCTGTTGATCGACCTCGCCCAGCGGGCGGGCCTGCGCGGAATCCAGGAGTGGCTCAGCTTCTATTTCAAATCGCCCATGTGCGCGCGGGAGCTCTACCCGGAGCACGATCTCTTCATTCAACTGATGAAACTCAAAAACACTCTGCGCTGGCTGATGGGCGAAGACCTGATCACACACCTTGGCGCCGAATACTACGACTAGCATCGGCTCCCGTTTCCGGGTCTTGCAACCTGCGAATCGCCTGTCGCTTATTCCTTTGCCATCCGGCTCCCCGAGAGGGTAGGGTGAATCCGGTCGGCCTTTTCAGGCGAATCCGTCGGCTTCCGCCTTCGTTCGGCTGCCCGCGGGGCGCCAGCAACTGAAAACCAAAATTGAGCAAGCAACTCAAACATCGACGATGAGCCGCTACACGCCCATGCCGCCTGAAAACTTCGGCGGCATCTCCGAAGAACATTCGCGTTACGAGTCATCCCGCGCCGTGATTTTTCCGATACCGCTCGAGCGCAGTACCACACACCCTGGAACGCGCAACGGCCCATCGGCCATTCTCGCGGCCAGCCGCAACATGGAGCTCTATGACGAGGAGCTCCAGTTGGAGCCTTACCAGGAAATCGGCATTCATACGCTGCCCCCGATCGATACCGTCGATGGCACGCTCGACGAGCTCACCACCGAGCTTTTCACCGCCGAATGTGCGCTTCTCGACGATGGAAAATTTCCCGTCGCCCTCGGCGGCGAGCAGTCTCTGACGCCGCCGCTCGTTTCGGCGCTGTCGAAAAAGCACAGAAATCTCAGCGTGCTGCACCTTGGCGCTCACGCCGCCCTGCACCGGGAATATCAAGGCAACCGCTCGAGCCGCGCCTGCTCGATGCGGCGTGTCATTGAAGTCTGTCACGCCGTGCAGGTGGGCATTCGCTCGCTTTCCGCCGAAGAAGCCCACGAACTTCCACAACTCCCCACGAAAATCTACTGGGCAAAGGATATCGCCCGGGTTCCGCTGAAAAGCTGGATTGCGACGGTGCTCTCCGATATCAGCGCCAGCGTCTATCTGACCATCAGCGTCGACGCGTTTGATCCATCAATCGCTCCTGCCACCGACAGGCCCGTCCCCGGCGGCCTCGACTGGTATCAAGTGACCTCCCTATTGCGTGCCGTCGCCGGACATAAGAAGATTGTGGGGATGGACGTGGTCGATCTGGTTCCCCAACTGGGACACCACGCCTCAGATGCCCTGGCGGCGAAGCTCGTCTATAAGTGCCTCGGTTACGTCTTTTGCCAGGGATGACTGGGAGAGGCACCCTCCATGCTTTCGGCGCTGTCACTGTTTCTCGACTCGCACGTCTACTTCGTCGGCATACGCACCGATAGCCTGATGGCCTGGCTCATCGTCGGGCTGATCGCCGGTTGGGTCGCGGGTACGGTTACGCGAGGGCGGGGATTCGGTTGCCTGGTGGACGTCATCCTTGGCCTCGTTGGCGCCGTGATCGGCGGCTGGATTTTCACCAAGCTGGGAATTCCTACCTGGGGGTTTTGGGGGAGCCTCGCGGCCGCCATTGTTGGCGCAGTGCTGCTTGTCTCCATCGCCCGCTTGTTCGCGGGCAGCCGCGACTAGCGCCGTCTAGTGTGCCAGAAGCCAGCGCCACGCGGCCCATACCACGGGGCTCGCCAAAAGCAGGCTGTCGATGCGGTCGAGCACGCCTCCGTGGCCGGGCAGCAGCGAACCGGAATCCTTGGCGGCGGCCCCTCGCTTGTAGGCTGACTCGATCAGATCCCCCATCTGTCCGGCGATGTTGCCGAGTGCCGCGATCACGAGCAGGGCTGTCATATCTACCTGCATCCAGCGCGCAAAGACAAGACCGACCAACAGGGACCCGATCAGGTTGGCGAACGCTCCTTCCCACGTTTTCTTCGGGCTGAGCTCGGGCGCCATCGGTAGGTGCCCCAGCGCCTTTCCCACAAAATAGGCCGCCGTATCGCCCGCCCAGATCAGAAACAGGGTGAACAGCACGAGCATTCGCCCGGACCGTTCGATTTGATCGATTCGCACCAGAT
>Ga0187783_10000968_pt1 | contig 21128 bp, 19 predicted proteins | sample 1015_SJ02_MP02_2_FD_132471 | JGI IMG/M metagenome (GOLD analysis project Ga0187783, IMG submission 132471) | Tropical peat soil microbial communities from peatlands in Department of Meta, Colombia - 1015_SJ02_MP02_20_MG | ecosystem: Environmental > Terrestrial > Soil > Wetlands > Peat | place...
ATGGCGGTGCCGTTGTCGGTGACCGTGCCCAGAGCCGGCGCGCCCTGGTTCGCCGCGCTGAACCAGATCTGATACTCCGTGATCCCGCTGCCACTCACCGAGTAGATATTCGTAATCGGAATGGTCTGATCGTCGTCGACCGTCTGATTGGTCGCCGTCACCACCGGCGCAGACTCGGTTATGGCGGCCTCTACCGCAGGATCAACTTGGACCAGACCGGCTCCACTCACCGCCGAATTGGCCATCGGCAGCGCGGTCTCTTCTATGATCTGTTCGACCTGGGACGGCGTGAGGTTGGGATTGGCCCCGAGAATGAGAGCGGCAACGCCGGCGAGGCTTGCTGCCGCTGCCGATGTGCCATAAAAGTCGCTGAGGTTCCCTGGGACGGTGGTCTCGATATCGTCGACGCCGGAGACGGCAACCGGACTGAGTACATCCGGCGACGACAGCGGCGTACCGTTGTCGGCGAACAAAAGCTCCGTTCCGGCTCCTGACGACGAGAAGCTTTCGCTTTCAGCGGGATTGACGCCGAATGCAGGCGTGTCAGCGACACTGACGGCGCCAGCGGTGATCGCGCCGGGCGTCATGGAATGGCCGACGACCGTGCCGGTGTTCGAGCCGCTGATCGTGGCCGGCAGGCCGTCGCCTTCGGTGATCTCCTTGATTAGGCCGGGATCGGTGCCAGTGTGGAGGTTTTCAACGGCAACATAGTAAGTCCCGCTTTGGGTGAAGTCGTATTCCACCCATGGGTTGGTCGGTTCGCCGTCTGCCGCGTTTGTCGCGGTGCCGATAAGCGTCCCGCTGCTGTTGAAGACAAGAATCTCGAGATCTGCGGTCGATGCGCTGACTGTACCGTAGGCTTGATTCCACTCCAGGATCAGGGGAACGTCGGCGCCAGTCCCCTCAGTATTGATAGTGACGGTCTGGACGAGCGGCGAACTGCCGCCGAAGTTTTGCGCATCGGTGAGGGTCGTACCGTGGAACGAACCGGAGGTTGGATTCCACGCGGCCTGATAGCCGTTGCTAGCTTCATTGCCGGCAGCCGTAACGTAGGTAACTCCTTCAGCCTCGACGGTTTGGATCGCTTGCGCAACCACGCCGTTCTGAAAGAACGGTTCATCAAAATAACCGACGTCGTCAACGATGACTTTGCAGCCAGCGGCGGCAAGCGCAAGAATGCCGTTGGCAAAGTCCTGCTCGCTGTCGAATGCGGTATAGAAGGCGAGACTGGCGCCAGGGGCGATGTCGTGGATGATCTGCATCATCGCACGCCCCTCATCCGTGCCGCCCGAAGCGAGGTCTTTGATTACGTCAATGTCGGCGGCCGGCGGCAACGCCCCATCCGCCTCGTCCGCGGCGGCGCCGCCAAGGTCGTTGAAGCTGTCGGAGAGAACGCCGACCCGAATGCCCGAACCGTTGAAATTCAAGCCGACTTCGTCGATAGCCTGCTGCAATTGGGCCGCGTTGGCGCCGCTTGGGCTAACGGCGGACTCGACGATCGACGCGGCCGAGGGCGGGTTTGCCAGCGTGGCGAGCGTTGCCGGCACCGCCGCTTCGGGGTGATAGGGCTGATAGACGGCAATGCTTTCCGCGGCTTGGGGGAAAGCGGTCAAACTGGTGTTGAGCGCGAGAAACGCTGACGACTGAGGTGTGTCCGGATTTAGGAGACTTTCGGGTGGCGGCGCGAATGAAGCCGAACCGGGTACCGCCGAGAATAGTGCGGCGGTTCCGTCGACGGGCGCGCTTACCTCCGCGACATTGATGAGTGCGGTATCGAAACCGTCTGTATCGCCGGCCAATACCGGTACCGCCGCCTCGAGTTCCGCATTCGCATCCTGAGTTGAAAAAGATGAAAAAGAAAAAGAGTGGTCGGTTGTTTTGAACAGGTGCGTTACATCTGCCGGCCAGGAAACGGTCGACACTGGGATAGCGGCCGCGTCGCTGGCCGACGACGGAAGACCATCCAGCGCAATATCAAAACTCGGCCGGTCGGCGTTGGTCCGTGGCGGCGCCCCCGCATCGTCGGAAATGCCAGTCGAATCCCGTTGTGCCGCATCTGGCAGCGCGACCAAGGCGGCAAAAGACGCGCCGTCGAGTTCGGCAGCAACGTAAAGCCTTTCCGTCGGGCCTTTCATCCGATTTTTCCAACTTTTTCGAATCGGTTCATTTTGGCAAGTCTAGTTAAAGGAACGTTTAGCGGTCTATCCCAGAAGCGGCATGCGCAAAAGTCGCCTCCTCGGGATCATGGGCGAAGTGATTACGCAGCGCCTTTCGGTTCGGCAATGACCCGATCCGGTATCGCGCTTTCTCTACCGCCCACCCGCAGGAAATTTGACCCGCCACATGCGGTCGGATATTGCCGGCGGCCGACGCGACTGTCACGCACGGAAAGCCCCACACCTTCTGCATTTCTTTCGTCGTGACCAGCGACGCCTTGCGCCGATCCCCGCCCGCAAAAAAAGACATTGCACGAGCGGGCCGAGCGACCAGAAGATATTCGAGCTTCAGCTTGTGAGGCCGATTTTGTGGGACGGTGGCAATCAATTAAGCTCGGCCCCTCGGCGCAGGCTGCGCTTTGGATCGACCCATTATTGACGCTGCCAGCTGTAAGCAGAGGGCTCTCAACCTCCTGCCAATCGTCGGGGCCGTTGCCGAGATCAGCGTCCAGGGCTCCTATAGGCTCTGGCGCGGCATGAGGCACGCTCGCAAAAAAATCCGACGCAGTTTCCGACGCTACCAGCAGTATCGGATGCGAAAACGTCGGATGCGAAAACGGCGGATGCGAAAACGGCGCCTCCGAATCCGTGATCACGATCGACAAAGGGCAACGTGTTCGCGGCCGAGGCTATGTTCTCGGCCGAAGGAAATAACTCTCGGTCGGGCTGCTGACTCACCCCGAACCCATAGTTGGCGTCCGCATATAGGGTGTCAAACGGGTTTACCTGCATGTGCTTCATCAAAGGCTCGCTGCTGAGTCGCCATCAGGCGACGGATACGCTCACTCGGCGGCTTGATGCGCAGATCCTAAACATTACTTCCAACGGTTAAATTGGGGCACCGCCGCAGGCCTCGCGCACACCATTGAGGCCCTGTCGCGATTGATCTTCAATCTTATCATTAAAAAGTCTGAGCCAAATCCAAGGTCAGGCCATTCGAAGCCATCTACCCACGTCTCTCGGCTCACTATCGTGATGGCACTTGGGGCAATCACGCCAGACGTCCTGGGCAGCTGTCAGCGAAGCTGCTGTTCACCGGGTTTCATCACCACGAAAGCCTCTGGCCGTTCGCCGCCATGCACTGAGCGAATGACGGCCACATGCACGTGCTTATAACGTGGTGCCTGGATCGGCGGGCACGACCCCACCTACCCGCAACGAGCTGTACATCGTCCCTGCACAAAGGATAGAAATGGCTCGTCGGACCGAGACGGGGTTTCCTACTGAATGAGTCATGCGCGCACGTTCCTCGAGGAAGTTGCCGAGACCGCCCGGCGCATCGAGCCGGGCGCCATCGAGGCACTGTGCAATGAGCTTGCCAGCCTGCGCGATCGCCAGGGCCGGCTGTTCATTATCGGAGTGGGCGGCAGTGCCGGGAACTGTGGTCATGCGGTCAACGATTTCCGCAAACTATGCGGCATCGAGGCCTACGCGCCGACAGACAACGTCTCGGAGCTTACGGCCCGCGCCAATGACGAGGGCTGGCCGACCGTGTTCTCGGAATGGCTCAAGGTCAGCCGCGCCAATGCCAAGGACGCTATCCTTGTTTTCTCCGTCGGCGGCGGCGATTTGGAGAAGAACGTCAGCCCCAATATTGTCAGCGCCATCCAGGTGGGCAAAGCGCGTGGTCTGAAGGTCTTCGGCATTATCGGCCGCGACGGCGGCTACACCAAGAGAGCCGGCGACGTCGTGGTGGTCATCCCGACGGTCGATGAGTCGCGAGTGACACCCCATGCCGAAGCATTCCAGGCCGTTGTCTGGCACTGCCTCGTCTGTCACCCGAAGCTGCAGCGGAACGCCACCAAGTGGTGAGGCCAGCCGTCTTTCTCGACCGCGACGGCGTAATAAACGCCAACCTTGAGCGCGACGGTAAACCCGTTGCACCGACCACTCTGGAGGATTTCCGCTTCCTGCCCGGGGTCGAGGATGCCGTGCGCCGGCTCAAGGAGGCCGGCTATCTCGTCATCGTTTGCACAAATCAACCGGACGTCGCCACCGGCCGCACATTACGGGCTACAGTCGAAGCGATGCATGACCTGGTCCGCGCCAAGCTCAAAGTCGACGACATCAAAATTTGTTTCCACACCGACGCGGATCGTTGTGATTGCCGCAAGCCAAAACCTGGCATGATCCTGACCGCGGCGCAGGAGTATTCGATCGACCTCCCGCGAAGTTATTTCGTCGGCGACCGCTGGCGCGACGTCGCCGCTGGCCGCTCTGCCGGTTGTTTGACTATCTTCGTGGAACATGGCTTTGAGCAGGAGGGGCCTAACGAACCCGACCACGTGGTCACGTCCCTCTCTGAAGCCGCAAATCTTATTCTTGAGCGCGACGCGACGCCCTAAAGGCGTGTTTCTCATCCATTGAACATTAAAACTGGCGGTAGCTGCTCGCTTATGTCCGTTACTTGGCGCATTCCCGCCCAAACGCCTGGACGATTACATGCCGAGAAAGTACGCAGTTCATGTTGATGTCGAATAAGCGGAGCCTCGGATAGGCGATAAATCCATTGAGGCTGTACGTGGTCGCGGTCCCATGAAGCTGTGCTTGTCTTGTCAGACTTCCTTCGAAAATGCTGACTGGAGTTGCCCGAATTGCGGCGCGCGGCCCGAGTGGCACAACGGTTTTGCGTGTTTTGCGCCGCAGTTCGCCGAGAGCAATGCCGGCGCTCCGGAAGGAGTGCACCACTATTTCGACTCGCTTCAGGAGGGCAGCTTTTGGTTTCGGGGACGTCGACGGATCATCCAAGCCTTGGCGACGCGCTATTGTCCCAACGCCCGGACATTTCTGGAGGTAGGGTGCGGCACTGGTTTCGTCCTCGCTGGCTTGCGCGTGGTGCTACCCGAGGCAAAGCTGGTTGCCTCGGAACTCAAAGTCGCTGAAGCCGCCAAGGTGATCGAGAATTCGCAGCGCGATCTCAATATCGCGTTCATGAACGAGCTCTCGATCATTTTTCATCTGCTCGACATCAACACCGCCGACGTGTTGGCGGCCGCCGCCACCAAATGGAATTTCTTGAACTTCACGCCGGGCCTGGTCGGCGGACACTGCATCGGGGTCGATCCCTATTACCTCACAGAGCGCGCGCAAAAGGCCGGCTACCACCCGGACGTGATCCTGGCCGGGCGGCGGATCAACGATACGATGGGCGTGCGAGTAGCGCGCGAGTGTGTTCGCCGCCTGTTGAAATCCGGCGCGCGCGCCGAACGCGTGACGGTGCTGGGGCTGACGTTTAAGGAAAATGTCGTCGACCGCAATTCGCAGGTCGTCGACCTGATCCGGGAGCTTCAATCATTCGGAATGATCGTGCAGGTGCACGATCCGCTCGCCGATGCCACGACCGCGATGCAGGAATACGGGCTAAGGCTGCTGAAAGAGCAAGAGTTGGCGCCGGCCGACGCTCTCGTGCTTGCAGTTGGCCATGATTCCTACCGCGCCGCAGGCTGGCCGCTGATCTCGCGGCTTCTCAAAAATAGCCGTGGCCTGGTCATGGACGTCAAAGGCGCGCTCGATCCGCGGAAGCGGCCGCAGGAGATCGATCTCTGGCGGCTGTGAGGCTGATCACCGTCGCCATCGCGCTTTGCCTGCAGCGGCGCGCGGAAGCGGGTAAACCAGCCAGACGACCGCTCCAGGCAGCGTACTGATAAGAACAACAAGACCGAAGCACACCGAGAAAATCAACGCTCGCTCCGGCGCGAGACCGTGCGCGGCCAAGAGCGACACCACCGCAAGCTCACGAAGTCCCCAGCCACCGACCGAGATAGGTACCAGCACGACACCCAGCATCACCGTAAACAAGAGGGCGCAGTCGAACGCTGACAGCGACAGTCCCTGGGCGCGGCCGATCGACCAAACGGAGACGATCGTCAACAAATGGATGAGGCAGGCGAGGCCAAGGATGAGAGGGGCACGGGATCCGAACAAAACGCGGTGAGCGTCGATGGCGAATGTACCGATCCAGTAGAGGAATAACGCCAGCGCGCCTCGGGTTACCGCAACTATTTGCTGCGTGTGCTCGACGATCCGTTGATCGAGCGTTAATCAACTTAAACGGCTCACCAAAAATCAGGTGACCTGCGCTAACCCGCTTCGGCGATCTTTGACGCCCTAAAAAGGTCAAGGTGCGAGTGTATTGCAGTTGGTGTTCACCGAGTCAGCGCGCTCAACGTTACGCCAGCGACGATGAGTGCCAAGGCAAGCAACTGAATTTTTGGCAGGGGCTCGGCAAAGAAAAGCGTGGAGCCAACCGGAACCAGCACAAAGCTCAGCGCCATGAACGGATATGCATAACCAACATCGAGCCGGGCGATGGCTAGCATCCAACAAGTAGCAGCGACGACTGCCGCGCCGAGTGCGCTAACCACGCCGATGTCTGTGAACATTAGCGCGAGGTAATGCAGCGTGGCTTGAATTCCCGTGAACTCGGCAGCGTGCAAAAGAGCGCGCGATTTTAGCATGAGCTGCCCGTAGACGGTGAGCGCGAGAACGGCGAAAAGGAGCAGAGCTGAGAGCATTGAGGCTTCCCCGTGTATGTTGCGCGAGGGAGAGGTACCCGCTGCGGCGAAACCTATTCTTTAAGGGCCGACAGGATGCGAGTAGCGGACATTCGGAATGCAACGCGTCGAAGATTTTTTGGCTCGATGGGATGCTGTGATCTATACGTCACGTACGAGCAAGTCCAGTACCTACGGCGCGAGACGGCCGGCACGCACGCCCAACTTCGCTTCCTGCCATTTGCAACAATCGCTCGATTTGCTACGCTTTCAACCGGCTTGCTTGAGGGAAGGCAGATTTGCGGCGGTCGACCCATGCTTCGCGGGTTTCGCTCCATGTTGGACAAGCGGCTGACGGCAGACCAGCTTGACAAGATCGGTCATTCGGTGTCGTCCCTAAGCACCTTCCACGTCGAAGTCGAAAGTGGTCAGCGGTGCGTCTCGAAGTGGTGAGCGAAGATGGAGGCCGATGAGTATGCGCGGCTTGCGCAACAAGAAAGCTGGCTCTGGTGGTTCGAGCTTCTGCATCGTAACCTATTTGCCTCGCTCGATGCTCTTGGGCTTCACAAACCGAGCCTGAAATGCGCCGATTTCGGTTGCGGAACCGGGGGGTTTGCCGCCAAACTGCAAAAGCATTTCCCCAGCTGGTCAGTTGTTGGCCTAGACAGATCAATAACGGCTGTTGCATTCGCACGGCAGAAGTACGGAACCGGCTTTGTTGTGGGAGATGCGCAACGGCCGCCATTCAAATCTAACCTGTTCGATATCGTATTCGCTATTGACGTGATGTACTCTCGACACGTCGAGCCTGGCCGAATGCTGCAAGCCATTTTTGCGGTACTTAAACCAGGTGGAATCGTGATCCTGAATAACCCCGCATATGAGTGGTTGCGTTCCTACCACGACACGTTCGTGCACACGGGACGGCGCTATACGACCACCCGTGTCGCGACCGAGCTTAACCAGGCCGGATTCGCGATCGTGCGCTGCACCTATTGGAATACAGTTCTTTTTCCGATCATGGTGCTTAAGCGCAAGCTGCTGACCGGACCCGCATCGCACAGCGACGTCGCCGCAATCCCCTCCTGGCTGAACCAACTATTTTTTCGGGCGTCGTTGCCGGAAACGGCCGCCATGCGATACGGTGTCAATCTGCCATTTGGCGGTTCCGTACTTGCAATTGGGCGCAAAGGATTATGACGAGCAAGCTCCTCAGCATTGTCATCCCGGTTTACAATGGCGCCAGCACGATCGCGGAACTGGTGGAGGCTTTGGCTCAGCAGCCCTTCGGCATGGCTATGGAGATCGTCCTCGTCAACGATGGCAGCAACGACGATAGCCAAGCCGTATGTGAACAACTCGTTCGCGAAGCAACGGTACCGGTCACCTTGCTCGCCCATTCGCGTAATTTTGGCGAGCACAACGCCGTCATGACGGGGTTGCGACACGCGAAGGGCGATTACATCCTTACGATGGACGACGACCTGCAAAATCCCCCCGGCGAGATCCTTAAACTGCTCAACAAAATACGAGCCGAGAATCTGGATATTGTCTATGCAGACTTTCTGACCAAACGACATACAAAATGGCGCAACCTCGGCAGTATTTCGGCAAATCTTATTGCTGAGTGGCTGACTGAAAAGCCACGCGGCCTGTACATGTCCACATTCCGGTGCATGAACCGGTTTCTCGTCACCCAGATTCTAAATTACAGCGGTCCGTATCCCTTCATCGATGGCCTGGTGTTTCAGATCACGAACCGCATTGGCTCGGTCGAAGTCATGCATTTTCCAAATAAGACCGGCCGGAAGAACTACACGTTGAGTAAACTCGTTCGTCTGTGGTTGACGATATTCATCAATTTTTCAACGCGGCCACTACAATTGAGCATTTCGCTCGGTCTCATTATCGCGGCTCTTGGCGGTCTCGGAGCGACCTACGTCATCGTCGATTACTTCATGGAAAAATCGATTCCCAGCGGGTGGCCGTCTCTCGCCGTCCTCATGATGGTATTCACCGGCACCCAGCTGATCATCCTCGGTTTTATGGGGGAATATATCGGCCGAATGTTCATTCACGTTGGTGGGCGGCCGCAGGCGATTGTTCGAAGCGCGACGACGGCCTTGGCAGCGTGCGATTGTGCCGAAGTTGAATCATCCAACCGGGTACCTCAACCGACTGATGTCGATGCCTGACTGCCGCGGTCCGCAACCCAATCATGGTGCCCGCGGTCGACACGCAGAAATCCCATGAGCATTGATCGTAATGCGCTCGAACACGTCCCGCTTTCTGACCCGGGCTCCGAATCCGCCAGTCTGCGTGCCGAAATCTTGGTGGCGCTGACGCGGGTTATCGATAGCGGATCCTATATTCTCGGACCCGAGGTCGTTGCCTTCGAAAGTGCGCTGGCCGCAAATATCGGCGTGGCCCATGCCGTAGGTGTCGCTTCCGGAACAGACGCTTTGGTGCTTGCCCTGCTCGCGGTCGGAGTCGATGCCGGCGACGAAGTCATCGCGGTTTCACATACAGCAACCGCAACGGTGGCGGCAATTCGCATGATTGGCGCCGTTCCCGTCCTGATCGACGTGGACGAACGCAGCTATTGCATCGATCCGGACAAAATCGACGCAGCCATTGGGCCGCGTACGCGAGCCATTATCGCGGTACATTTGTATGGTCACCCGGCAAATATGACCACCGTCAAAAGTGCGGCACGGCATCACAAAATATCGGTTATCGAAGATTGTGCGCAGGCGCAGGGAGCGACGATTGGTGAGCAGCAAGTCGGCTCGTTCGGAGAAATTGCGTGCTTCAGCTTCTATCCGACAAAGAACCTTGCCGCCATCGGAGATGGTGGCGCGGTCGTCACCAACAATGCCGCTCTCGCGGATCGCGCCCGCAAACTGCGGACCTACGGCTGGACTAAACCGCAATACGCGGAATTTCAAAACGGCCGCTGCTCGCGCCTCGACGAGATACAGGCTGCGATCCTGTCCTTAAAGCTCAAATCGCTCTCGAGCAATTTACAGCATCGCCGAAATGCAGCCGAGCGCTACTGTTCCGAGTTGGCCACGCTACCGTTGGTTTTGCCGAGCGAGCGGGCCGGATCCAGACATTCCTACCATCTCTTCGTTGTTCGGGCGCAAGCGCGGGACGCGCTTGAAGCCCATTTGCGGGCGAGAGGCATAACCACGGGCCGGCACTACCCGTGGCCCGTGCATCTTCAGCCGGGTGTCGCGTCCTTAGCAAGAGTTCCCGCACCGCTTGCAGTGACGGAGCGCCTCGCCGGCGAAATTCTAAGCCTTCCCATGTTCGCGACCATATCCGAAGCGCAGATCGAACGGGTGGCAGACGCTGTGCGAGAGTTCTACCGATGAGCGGTGCGGCGATGCCGAGTGTCAAAGACATCACAGTAGATAATCTTTCAAATTTCCACGACGCGCGAGGCACACTCATTGCCGTAGAATTCAATGAGCATCCGCCGTTTCCAGTCGTCCGGCTGTTTTACATCCGTGACGTCCCCCCCAATACCGTCCGCGGCGAACATGCCCACCGCCTCTGCAGACAATACATGATCTGCCAAGCCGGACGCCTGCTTATCGAAGCCGCCGACGCGACGCAGACGCGTCAAATCGAATTGCATCCAGGTCAAGCTGTCTTCATCGAGCGTGGGATTTTCACGAGTGAAACATATCTCGATCGCGATACAGTACTTCTGGTCCTTTGTGACAGGCCGTACGAGAAGGACGATTACATCCGCACCAGAGCTGAATTTCTTGAGACTTATTCTCGGCGCTGATCAATCCTAAAACCGAACAGACCGCAACGCCTTTGCAGGACGAGCGCGGTTTTACCGCCATGATGCCTGCCGCCCTTGGTCGACTTTCAGGCGCCTCACGTCATTGAGATCCTCGACGCGACACATGCCGGCAAAAAGCGGTCCAAACCGGAAAGTCAATCGTGCATCGAGATTGCCGCTGAACGTAACGCCGAGCTGCATCAAATCTGCCCTGAACAAGCCGGGGTCGCCGCTTCCTGAAACCGTCCAGCAATGGCTGTATTGTATCGGCAACACGAGAAGAGAACGGCCAGGGCTCGTCGCTTGAAGCCTAAATCCGTCCTTCTCATAAGTGAGTTTTGCTTCGGCGGCGCTGACGAAGGGCGCATTGAGCGCGGCATCGGTCACAACAATGCCGCGGCCATCGAAACCGGCGTCGTGCATGATCGCAAGTCCTTCGTGGAAGTCGGAAACGCGCCGCACCTCGGTCGGCGAATAGTCACCGACATTGACGCCATTAAGCTCGACAAGCCGGAGCGTCTCATCGGTTCCGACAGGTAGTTCGGCGCGCACGATTCCAACGCTGCGATCGGCATCAGTAATCACAAATCGTACACCCCAAAGACGCATCATCGTTTCGTTGACTTGGGTCAAAACAAGAATCGAGCGGATCTGTTGGTCCTGCGGGCGAGCGAGAAAATCCGTCAGCAGGAGATAGTAAGGTGGCGTGATGAAGGTAAAATATTGGAACAAGGTCGGGATGCCATACTGCCAGAGCCCGACGGAGCGCAGATCATTGCCGATACTCTTCCATACCGAAGTATCGAAGCTATGGAGATCGAACCAGGAAATTGAAGGCTTGCCATTTAGCCCATAGATCGTTGCGGCCATGCCATTGAACGATTTACCTGGCGCCAGCGCGATTGAGTTTTTCATGATCTCGGTGAAAGCCGTCGGCTTGATCGGGCTGTAGCCGGCGGTTGGGCAATATTCGTCCGGCCGGCGCGCTTGTACGGCGTTGACGCCGGCAACAAGGAGCAACACACTTGCCAGCACGATCGCGTCGACGTGCGGAAACGCGTCCATCCTCCTCGCCCGGCCAAACAGTAGAGAGCGCGGCGCTGTTCCAGTGATCGCGGCATATGGCAAAAGCAGCAACGTTCGAACGGCAGTCAAGATCGCGACCGCGGCAAAGAGCAAGTGATAGGGCCAGAAGCAAGTTTCAAAGTAAACCGGAGAAGGACCCTGATATGAGTGCGCGAATTCGACTAAGATCACTGAAATCCCCACGAACACGCCGGTCGCGACAAGGTGAGTCAGCGCGAACAGCCGCGGCCGCCCGGTTTCCGTAAGCGCAATCCAGAGAGCGCCGACGATTCCCAACGGGACGGCCAATCGGCCAAGTGAGTGGTATCCAAACAAGCTAGACGCAAAGACAAGCTGTCCCCGTGTTTGATGGAACTCTGCGGAGAAGAAGTTGTAGGCCGTATATTCGCCAAGTCCGTAAAGGTATTCGATAGTGCCAAGAGCCGCCGGCACGGCGATCATGAGAGCGCCGGCAATTAATCGAGGCAAATCGTTCCGCCAATCGCGCGCATCCAAGAGCGAGGCGCCGCCGTAAAAGGCAACGGCAGGGACCAAGAGCACCACGGCGTCCGCCAAACCCAGTATCGCGACCATCAGGCAGAGCGCCGGAACCAAAACGAGAATCAGCATCCGAAGGTCATTCTGCCGCCCAAGGGCCCAGAAGGCGGTGACTATGACAATCGATAAGCTGGCGATCTGTGAGATTTGCGGGTCGACGGTGAAAAGGCCGTAGAGTGTCGCGTTGCTGTGGACCAAACCAGGCAGGGCAAGCAGCGGCAGCAGAAACGCGCCCAGGAGAGCGACCGGACGTTCGAATCCGATCGTGCGGGCGAGCGCGTACGCCGCGGCCAGCAGAAACATCCCGTGCCCGAAATACGTTGCCGCTCTGCCGGGAATCGCGCCGGTGAATAGCAGCGCCAGCCCGCTCGGCAGCAGGTACTCGGGAAAGTTCGGATACCAGGCGTCGAAGTTCGCCTGAAATGGATCTACGCCGGTATCGGTGAAAAGAGCTCGGTAAACCGTCTGCGCATGAAACATCAATCTAAACGCCACGCCGTCAAGCCCGAACAGAAGGCAATCTTTGTTTTCCGCAAAGCTGAAAAAAAGGACGCCTAAAGACGCCGCGAGGATCATGCAAAATTCGATGTTGCCCAGTCTGAATTTGCGAAACCAGGTAACGGTCGTCATGATCAAAGTTAGTTCGCCCGGCAAAAAACAGTCTGGAGATAAGATCTTCGCATTAGCCAACCGAGCCCGAAAAGCACCCGGACGCCAAAATGCTGCAGGAAGGCGGCGCCAGCACTCGTGGTCGGGATGTCGACAGAGGCAAGCGGAACATTGTGCAAAACCGCGCTTTCAATTCGAAAATTCTCGTTTTCGAGCAAGCGAGAGAGTGACTCGCGAGTAAAATGATTAAGATGATGGTGGCTGTAAATTCGATCGAAGGGTTTTGAGAATCCGATGCGGCGAAAAAAACGGGCGGCCATATAAAGGAGACTGTCGTCGTTCACGGTCATTACGACAAGAAGTCCGTTCGGTCGCAAGAGCGACTTCAATCGACGCGCAAATGCGCGAACGTTATCTATATGCTCGATCGTACCCAGCGTTGTGACCGCAGAGAAGCGTTTCTCGATCTCAACCGAGAAAATGTCGCTTTGTATGTATGCGATCCGCGAGGTTGATTCGTTCTTCATTAAATCTACGCCGGTGAGGCCGACACCGGGGGGCGTATGCGCCGAAAGAAAGCGGAGCAAATTGCCGTTACCGCAACCGACGTCGATGATATCTTGAATATTGCGCTCCTGCGCGATTACTTTCGCAATTTTTCCATAGAGATGTTCGTCGGGGTTTGCGAACCAATTGCGGTGAGTTTCTTCGAAATACTTGGCGTCATATGGCTCTATCATCAGGCCAGGCTTCAACTGACTGAATTTGTGGCTACAAGCGGTGCACCGGTATAGCACACAGTCAGGATGTGTTTCGGCGCAGGCGATGGCCACGTTAGCACAGACAGGACAATTCATAATTTTGACGATACAGACGAAACCGATTTTAAAGTCAAGGACGATCAAGCCAGCGATTCATGCTTTGATTATTCGACTTCTCGATCAAGCAGGCGACCTGCAGGTTCGGAATATGACGATGTCACGCAACTGAACTTTCGCGTGATGCAAAGCCTCAGGGCTCGCTTCCTTCTCGCTGACTTCACGCTATCAGCACGGCCGACGGTTGAATTGGAAAAGTCCGGAAATCTCATTTTTGTACGAAGCTCCTGATGGCAGTTACGGCGACTATTCGCCGACTGAAGTAGGACGCCACCCCTCGGCTGCGCCGAAAGACCGCGTTTGGTCAAATTTGCACTCGGATCGTCAAGCCTCTAAAATTTGGCGTTGCCCAGGATCATTCCGATTGAACCTTCGCCGCCTTTACGATTGGTGCGTCAACGCCGCCGGCAGACCCTACGCCGCGTGGATCCTGGGCCTGGTGTCATTCTGCGAGAGTTCGTTCTTTCCGATCATACCGGACGTGATGTTGATACCGATGGCGCTTGCGCAGCCTAAGCGTGCTTGGCGTTCGCCGGGGTAACAACCGGCACCTCGGTCGCCGGCGGGGTGCTCGGCTATTTTATCGGCGCGCTCCTTTACGACACGGTCGGTCAATGGTTAATCCATATCTACGGCTACGGCGACAAGGTAGAAGCGTTCCGCGCCGGCTACACGCAGTACGGCGCACTGATTATTCTGCTCAAAGGGCTAACCCCGATCCCCTACAAGCTCGTCGCCATCACCTCGGGCTTTGCCGGTTACGACCTCGGTCTATTCATTCTGTTTTCGCTGATCACTCGCGGTGCGCGCTTCTTTTTTGAGGCATTTCTGCTCAACCGCTATGGCGATCTCGCGCGCGGGATGATCGAAGAGCGGCTCGGCCTGTGGATTGCCCTGGCCGCTGGCGCCATTGTGCTTGGCTTCGTCGTTGTAATGCGCGCGTTCTATCTTCGGATCAGCATCGCGCATGGATATGTTGGGCCGTACATTTTTAACAGCGGTGGCTATTAGTTGGGCGATCACAGTCAGGCCCGACCAGCCGCCACTAGTTGGTGTGTACACCTACACCGCACCAGTTGAACCGTGCGACTACACCGAAGGCAACAGCGTCGCCATCTTATGGTTTGAAGATTTGCCGAGCCCTGCACACATTTTCAATGCAAGAATAATGGATCAGGCGGATCCGACCTCTGGTACGCCAACTGGCATATGGCTGATTCTTTGGATCCGGGTTCGGTGTACGTGAACGCTACGGGCTATCCAGCTTCACAAATCTCTCCGTCGACCGCGCCCAAATGCGCAGTTAACGTATTTTTGATGGCGAAGCTCGAGCTGCGCCCAGGATTTCCGTTCATCGGTAGTGATTATAACTGGCAGCCGGCGGTAAAGGTTCAAACCGGCGACAGTCTTCTATTTGACATGCCGTGCGGTGCAAAGGTGAAGTCGCAATTCGTTGGCGAAATCTATTTTTTCATTGAATCAACAGTTCTTGCTGCCGTCGCCTTCAGAACAGTTCACTGCCGCACAGCCGTTTGGGCTATATGCCCATCGGCGTCGACGGCTGAAGGCGGTGTCAAGCTGCGTTTCGTGCAAGAGCTTGCTAAGAATCCGCTGGCGCAAGTCCTTGCCCTCAAGCTCGATCAGATCGATTGTGCGCAGCGTCCTTACTTCGCGCCGCTGACAGGGAGGTAATTAGAAAACCGACAGGCCGTTTTCGTCGCGGCAATTGCTCATCGTTCGAGGATACTTTGGCGGGTCGATGAGACTCGTGACAAAACCAATTCAACAACTTGGTTAGCTAACTTTTCTGGCGCCTCGCTTCCTGCCAACAGATGAATCTCAGAATTTTCCGGTGGTTCGTAGGGCTGATCAATACCCGTGAAGTTCTTGATCTCGCCCGCTATTGCGCGGCGGTACAAGCCTTTAACGTCGCGCGACATACAAATGTCAAGAGGAGTGTCGACGAAGACTTCAATAAATTCATCCGGATCGAATAATTCGCGTACTGTCTGCCGCTCAGCACGGAACGGCGAAATGAAGGCGCAAAGCACGACCAGTCCAGCTTCGGTCATCAGCTTGGCGACTTCACCAATGCGTCGGATATTCTGGACCCGGTCCGTCTCGGTGAACCCAAGGTCGCGATTGAGCCCATGCCTGATGTTGTCGCCGTCAAGCAGCGTCGTATGAATGGCGCAAGCATTCAGTCCCGCTTCCACCAGATTGGCTATGGTCGACTTTCCCGCTCCTGGCAGGCCGGTGAACCACAGCACCGCGGGACGATGCTGCATCAGGTTTGAGCGTTGGGCCTTGCTGACCGTCAAATTCTGCGGGTGGATGTTGGTTGCGCGGCGCAGCGCGAAATCGATCATGCCGGCGGCAACCGTTTCGTTCGAATAGCGATCAATCAAAATGAAAGCACCAGTATCGCGATTATCAGCATAAGGTTCGAACGGAATCGGTCTGCCGATGGATACCTTGCAAACACCTACCTCATTTAGCTCGAGTGTTTTGGCCGCTAGCGGTGCCAAGGTTTCGACATCGATCCGGTGGTGCAAGTCGGTGACGGTGGCGGAAACAGTCGTGTGATTGATCTTCATCAAATATGAGCGCCCAGGTAGCAGCTTGCTGTTCGACATCCAGATGAGATGCGCAGCGAATTGGTCGGCTACTTGCGGACGATCCCGCGCTGCAACCAGCATGTCACCTCGAGCAACATCGATTTCGTCCGTCACTGTAACGGTCACGGAATCTCCTACCATCGCGCTATCAAGATTTCCGTCGGACCCAACAATCGCCCTAATTGTGGTCGTTCGGCCCGAAGGCAGCGCGGCAATTTCATCACCCGGTCGCACAGCGCCGCTGACGACGGTTCCGGCAAACCCGCGGAAATCTGGATTTGGACGAATGACCAATTGCACCGGCATCCGCAAAGGTTTTTTCGTGGAGTCCGTTGTGACATCGACGGTTTCAAGATGCTCAAGCAAATGGCAGCCACGATACCAAGGCGTGCGGTTGCTGAGCGACGCGACGTTGTCGCCATACCTTGCCGAGATCGGGATTATTTTAACGTCGGTAAAATTTAGCTTCGCGGCAAAGTCGGTGAAACTATCCGCAATCTGGTCAAACACGGTCTGTTCGAATCCCACCAGATCGAGCTTGTTCACGGTGAGCACGACGTGACGGATGCCAAGTAAGCTGGCGATGACGGCGTGGCGGTGCGTCTGGCTTAACAGTCCCCTTCGTGCATCGACGAGAATGACTGCGAGCGCCGCATTGGAGGCGCCAGTCGCCATGTTCCGGGTATACTGTTCGTGGCCCGGCGTGTCGGCTACTATAAATGAGCGCCGCTTAGTCGAGAAATAACGATTGGCGACGTCGATGGTAATTCCCTGCTCGCGCTCGGTCTCCAAGCCGTCGAGTAATAGGGCAAAATCGACGTCTTGTCCGCTGGCGCCGTATTTTTGCGAATCTCGTTCGAGCGCGGCCAGATGGTCATCGAGAATCAGATTCTGCTCGTAGAGCAGTCGGCCGAGTAATGTTGATTTGCCATCGTCGACCGAACCGCAGGTCATGAACCGCAATGTCGGAAGCGCAGCAGCGTTATCGAGCCTCGCGGTCGCGTCAACCGTGATGGTTCCAGCATCGGTCATCAGAAATAGCCCTCGCGTTTCTTCTTCTCCATAGACCCGGCTTCGTCGTGATCGACGACGCGGCCTTGCCGCTCCGACCAGGTCGAGGCGCGCATCTCGGTGATGATCGTATCGAGGGTGTCCGCGTCGGAACGGATCGCTCCGGTCAGCGGGTAGCAGCCGAGCGTGCGAAAGCGAATCCGCATCATCCGCGGCGCCTCACCCGGCAAAAGCGGCAAGCGTTCGTCGTCGACCATGATCAGCATGCGGTCGCGCTCCACGACCGGTCGTACCTTAGCGAAGTAGAGCGGTACCACGGGAACATTCTCGGCCCTTATGTATTCCCAGACGTCGAGTTCAGCCCAGTTAGACAATGGAAATACCCTCATAGATTCGCCGCGTTTAATGCGGGTGTTGAAAAGTCGCCACAGCTCGGGCCGTTGATTGCGTGGATCCCAACCATGGTTACCCGACCGATGAGAGAAAATGCGCTCCTTCGCCCGGCTTTTTTCCTCGTCGCGTCGAGCCCCACCGAATGAGGCGTCGAAGCCCCATTGATCCAATGCCTGCCGAAGCGCTTCCGTCTTCATCACTTGAGTGTGGATGACGGACCCAGAGGTGATCGGCGAGACGCCGCGGGCGAGCCCATCCTTGTTGACGTGAACAATGAGGCTCACACCGAGACACGCAACGGTGTCGTCGCGGAAGGCGAGCATCTCACGAAATTTCCACGTCGTGTCAATGTGTAAAAGCGGGAATGGCGGCTTTCCTGGAAAGAATGCTTTTTGCGCGATGCGCAGCATCACGCTCGAATCTTTGCCAATCGAATAGAGCATCACCGGTTTTGCAAACTCTGCCACGGCTTCGCGCATGATATAGATCGCTTCCGCCTCGAGCTGGCGTAGGCGCGTTGGGAGGCCAGTGGATGTCATTTGCTGAGGAATTGTCATCACTGTCGGTGATAATCAAGCTGAAGGCTCAACCGAGCGCCCACAGCGTGCCGTGTTGGCTGGCGTACCAATGTTGATTTTGTCACGAGCCGAGAAGCGCTCGTGTTGACGACCAAATCTGTTCGAATTGCGGATGGCGTTTGAGGAAGCGTTCCAGGTCGGAGCCGATCTGCGCACGCAGCCGGACTAGGTCGGCCCGCCTCAACTCTCGCAGAAGATATCTTTCCATGATCGAGGTCCAGCGCGCGTAGCTCTTGAGCCACGCCGGGATAAGAACTGTATCTCTAAACTTGAGAAGCTCTTTCGACTCGACCAACCTAATGCGAATGTCGCGAGGCAGCGAGCGCCACTGGTCCCGATGCACGCTCACGCAGAGCGGATGGCCTCCGAGACCCAAAGCGGAAAACCTATCGTCCGGTACAAATGGCAGCATTTCGGAAAATGGAAATGTGTTCGAAAACATTGTGCGGTCTGCATAACCTAGACCCAGCTGGAGCACATGTCCAAACGCCTCTACTGCAATCCAGTTCTGGACCATCAGACGATGAGCAGTCGTTCCTTCGGACGCATGAAATGCCGGGTGATCGAATTGGGAGTCGACACCGATCGCCCCGAACACTCGACCGATGACGCTTTCTTGTGTCGACGCAGGCCTCTCCAGGTCAACGGGTACCCAAGCATCGAAATGCTGCGCATAGGTTTGCCCAACAGCAAAATGCCGCGGTCGCGACAGGGCATCGTCGAGCCGCTGCTTGACCAGCGTCGCATCCAGCGAAAAGCCGGAAAATCCGTGCATGAACATCAGCTCCGACAAGAGACCAGGCTCAGTAGAATTTGCCGGCCCTTGCTGGTGGTGCTGAATGCGCCCGCGCCAATATTCCTTCCGCTGCCGCCACACTTGCCTGCGCTTATATTTTAGTCCGCCTTCCAGCTGATATATGGCCCAGCAGAACGGCGTCTTCGGGTATACCGGCCAAAAAACATAGGCAGCGCCTTGCCTGGCGATCAGCTCGTGATTGAAGTCGGAGATCGCGAGTCGCACGGGGTCGCGGACACCGTGTATGAATAGCTTGCGCGTCGTTACGCTCGCCAAGCGCTCGGCCACCTCCGGCCCGGCACGTTGGCCTGCTATGAAAGCGTGCTGTACGAGGCCGACGCGCAGCCCCTCGTGGTTATTCAGAATCTGCTGCTGGTATTTGGCAAGCAGGCTTGGCTCTTTCTGTCCCTCGATAGCGTGATCTAGCTCGTGCTTCGGCACCGAGAAAACCTCGGGGTGCAATGGTAGTAATGAGCTGAGCTCTGTCGAAAGGCCACGTAAAGTGGGTACATACAAGAAATCAAACTTACGCCCATCTGGCTGTGCACTTGCCTTCAACATCTCAAAGCGATTGATCTCGCGGTCGATCCGCGCAAGGCGTTCTTCGGGGTACGGATTGCGAGGGTCATCTACGTCCGCTTGGATGAACAGACGTTGTGCCAGCTCAAGATCCCCCTTGAGAACGGCTGCGTCCGCGGCGACGCATAGCGCACCAGATCGCTGACGCAAGTCATTTGACTCTAGCGTCGCGGTGCGTTCGGCAATATTCACGCAAGACCTCGGGCCGCGCACGGGTCCGCCGACGCAAAATTATTGGACGGCGAATGGTGCAGCGCATGCCCAAGCCGCCAAAATGGGGTTTTCGAAATCGGGCGACCACTTAAGGTTCGTTCCGCAAATCCGACCTCGCCGATCGGCCGCGCGATCATCGTATTGGCACCACGCGCCGCACATATGGAACAAGGCTGGTACATTAGTTCCGAAATCGATGAACCGCTGCACTCGTTTGCAAGAGGTGGACACAGTGGCAAAGTACCTTAACTCGCATCCTACACCCTACGGAATAATGGATCATTTGCGACTTCCCAGCGGGCGCGTTACTGACGGCGAACGAAAAAACTACACCGAAGCCAGGGCGTTTGCTATAAGAATTTCGTTCCTGTTTTCCGGCGCATCTGATCGAAAACGATGCCAGTCTCAGGACAGCCGATTCGACCTAAGCGCGACATCCGGCAGAAGACCCTCGAATTATTCCGCAAAGTGTGCTCATATCTTAGCGGGCGGCGAATCACGGTCCACGCCGGTCGCGCCCAAGATCCTGGTGAAGAATGCTAGGCAAGGCTGAACTCGGGGCGAAGTTGCCACGCAGATTCTATTTCATGCTCACCCTTTGGGGCGAAAAGTTTCGCGAGCATTTTTACTCGCTGCTCCTCCCCACGTTGCTTGCGCCCAACAACGTTCCAATCCTGAAGAACCGACCCGGATCTAAGGTTGTCATTGCCACGACTCGCGACGATTGGGACGCTTTAGAGGATCGTCCCTTGATGCGCGAACTTGCGGCCTATGTAGAGCCGCTGCCGATTTTTATCAGCTATCCGGACAAGAGCGCCGCGACCCAATTGCATATGTCGCGCGCCCATCAAATTGCCGCGCGACGCGCCTATGACGATCGTGCCGTTGCCGGTTTCCTCGCCCCCGATCTCTTGTGTTCTGATGGTCTGATCAAGACCGCCGTAGAACTCATCGAATGCGGCAAGACGGCCGTCGCCTGCCCGGCGCTGCGATTCAACATGGAAGCAGCGCTGAAACGAGTTATCGAGGCGGGATTTCTAAAGCCCGGTCATGTCGCCGCGTTGCCTGCACAATTCATGGGCGCGGTCGCGACCAATTCCCTTCACCCGGAGATTTTGCGCTACAACTTCGAAGGCGCCGAATTTGACGACTATCCGATTTGGTCCTTCTGGCGAGTCCCCGGGCGCGATGGGCTTATACTCTACACGGTCAGTTGGGCACTCCTCCTCGCCGATTATGCGGCCATACCTCGTTTTACGGACGAGGCCCTAAACGACAGCACTATCGACGGTAATTATGTATGGACCAATTTTGGGCATCTG
>Ga0187783_10000970_pt1 | contig 21087 bp, 18 predicted proteins | sample 1015_SJ02_MP02_2_FD_132471 | JGI IMG/M metagenome (GOLD analysis project Ga0187783, IMG submission 132471) | Tropical peat soil microbial communities from peatlands in Department of Meta, Colombia - 1015_SJ02_MP02_20_MG | ecosystem: Environmental > Terrestrial > Soil > Wetlands > Peat | place...
CCAGCCGCGAGCTCGACCTGCTGGTGATCACGCTGTCGCTGATCGCGGTTATCTACATCGGCTTCGTCGCGCTCGTGCAGCAGGACATGAAGAAGCTGATCGCTTACTCCTCGATCGCGCACATGGGCTTTGTGACGCTCGGCGCGTTCGTCATCTACGAGATCGTGCGCAACACCGGCAACGTGCTCGGCGCGGGCATGGGGCTCGACGGCGCCATGGTACAGATGGTCTCCCACGGGCTCATCTCCGGGGCGCTGTTTCTGTGCGTCGGCGTGCTGTACGACCGGCTGCACAGCCGCCAGATCGCCGACTACGGCGGGGTGGTCAACACCATGCCGGTGTTTGCCACCTTCATGGTGCTCTTTGCGCTCGCCAACAGCGGGCTGCCGGGAACCAGCGGGTTCGTCGGTGAGTTTCTGGTGATCATCGCGAGCTTTCGCGCGAGCTTCTGGTATTCGGCGCTCGCGGCCGTCACGCTGGTGCTCGGTGCCGCCTATACGCTGTGGCTGGTGAAGCGCGTGGTGTTCGGACCCGTCACGAGTCCGCGCGTCGCCGCGCTCGCCGACCTCAACGGCCGCGAGTTCATCGTGCTCGGGGCGCTCGCCGCTGCGGTGCTTCTGCTGGGTGTGTGGCCGGCCCCGCTGCTCAAGGTCATGCAGCCGACCATCCATCACCTGGTGAGCCAGGCGATCGCCACCAAGCTCTGACGGCCGCAGGAATCGACCATGGAACCCGCCTCCTGGCAGAGCTTCGCCCCCGCGGTCGCCGAGATCTACCTGGCGCTCGCCATCTGCATCATCCTCATGGCAGAGGTGTTCGCCGGCGAGCGCCGCCGCGGCCTCACCGCCACGCTGACGCTGGTCGCGCTCGCCGTCGGGGCGGCGCTCACCGTGCGTTACGGTCACGTCACGCACCGTACCTTGCTGTTCGATGGCATGTATGTCGCCGACGAGCTCAGCTTTGCGCTGAAGCTCGTCGGCTTCCTCTTCGTGGCGGTCGCGCTGCTTTACTCACGCACCTATCTGCGCAACCGCAACATCCTGCGCGGTGAGTACTACGTGCTGGCGCTCACCGCGCTGCTCGGCATCTTCGTGCTCCTGTCCGCGAACAACCTGGTGACCGTGTACCTCGGGGTCGAGCTGCTGGCGTTGTCGGTCTATGCCATGGTGGCGTTCGATCGCGACTCGGGTGTCAGCGCCGAATCGGCCGTGAAGTACTTCGTGCTCGGCGCCATTGCCTCCGGGGCGCTGCTCTACGGCATGTCGCTGATCTACGGCCTAACCGGCACGCTCGACCTCGGCGAGATCGCCGCGCGACTGCACGCGCCGCTCCATCCCGGCGTGATCCTCGGCCTCACGTTCATCGTGGTGGCGGTGGCCTTCAAGCTCGGGGCCGTGCCCTTCCACATGTGGCTGCCGGACGTTTACGAGGGCGCACCGACCAGCGTCACGCTCTTCATCGGCACGGCGCCGAAGATCGCCTATTTCGCGCTCACGCTGCGGCTGCTGGCGCAGGGGCTGTCCGGGACCGCCGCCGAGTGGACGCAGATGCTGGCGGCGCTTGGGGTACTCACCCTGGTGGTAGGCAACGTCGTGGCGCTGGTGCAGAGCAACCTCAAGCGGATGCTGGCCTACTCGACCATCGCCAACGTCGGTTTCATCGTGCTCGGTTTCGTGGCCGGTACGCCCGATGGCTACGCCGCGGCGCTCTACTACACACTCGCGTACGTGCTGGTAGCGCTCGGATCCTTCGGCGTCATCCTGCTCGCGAGCGCCAAGGGCTTCGAGGCCGACCGGCTCGATGACTACAAAGGGCTCTACCGGCGCGACCCGCTGCTCGCCGCCACCATGATGGTGCTCATGTTCTCCACCGCAGGCGTGCCGCCGTTCATCGGTTTCTGGGCGAAGCTGCGCATCATTCAGGCGCTGTGGGAGACGCAGCACCTGTGGCTCGTGCTCGTGGCGATTGGCATGTCGGCGGTGGGCGCGTTCTACTACCTGCGGGTTATCAAGCTCATGTACTTCGACGAACCCGCCGCTGAGGTGCCCGCGGCGGCGCGTGAGCCGGGGGTGCGGCTCGCTCTCGGCATCAACGCGGCAGCGGTGTTCGCGCTCGGGGTACTCCCGGGCCCGCTGCTCGACCTGTGCGCGCGGCTGATCCACTGACCGGGGAGCGCATGGCAATATGAAGGTTAGACATTCCCGGCCACACCTCGGCGCATCCCTCGCCGCTGCCGCCGCCCTGGCGCTCGTTGCCGGCGGCGTGCACGCGGGGCTCGTCCCGCGCTACCACATCGCCCACGAAGTGCCGCTGCCGGGTGACGGCGGCTGGGACGACCTCACGTTCGAGCCGGGTGGCCATCGGTTGTTCATCGCCCACGGCACGGAAGTGCAGGTCGTCGATACCGACAGCCTGACGCTCGCCGGCGCCATCGCCGACACGTCCGGCGTCCATGGCATCGCGCTCGCGCCGGATCTCGGTCGCGGCTACATCAGCGCCGGACGCTCCAATACCGTCGTCGTCTTTGACCTCAAGACGCTCGCGCGCCTGGCGGAGATCAAGACCACCGGCGAGAACCCGGACGCCATCATCTACGAGGCCGCCACGCAGCGCGTGTTCTCCTTCAATGGCCGCGGCGGTAACGCCACGGTGATCGATGCGAAGAGCGGAGCCGTGATCGGCACCATCGTGCTCGACGCCAAGCCCGAATTCGCCGTCGCGGATGGCAGGGGTCACGTCTTTGTGAATCTCGAGGACAAGAGCAGTATTGCCGCCATCGATCCACAGAAGCTCACGGTCACCGCCGTGTGGCCGGTCGCAGGCTGCGAAGAGCCTTCGGGGCTCGCGCTCGATGTGGGGGGCAAGCGCCTGTTCGCCGGCTGTGGCAACAAGGTCATGGCGGTCGTGGACGCGGCCTCCGGTCGGCTACTCGGCACCGCCCCGATCGGTGAGGGCGTGGACGGCGCGCGCTACGATCCGGGTGCGCGCCTGGCATTCGCCTCCTGCGCTGAGGGCGTGCTCACGGCGGTGGCGCTCTCGGCCTCCGGGGCGCCCGAGGTCGCGCAGTCGCTCCCCACGCAGCGCGGCGCCCGCACCATGGCGCTCGATGAGCGCAGCCACCGCATATTCCTCGTGACCGCCAACTTCGGCCCGCCGCCACCGGCAACACCCGACCATCCGCACCCACGACCGGCGATCCTGCCGGGAACCTTCCGGCTGCTGGTCGTGGCGCCCGCCGATACCGGCCGGTGATCGCGAGCCGCCGCGCGCGTGCCGCCGCCACGCTTTTCCTGGTGATCGCACGGGCGGCGGGCAGCGCAGCCGCACCTCCCGCGCTGCCGGACGCCACCGCCTCCGACGCGCTGGCGCACGCGCTTCTCAAACAGCTGGTCGAGATCAATACCACTGACTCCCCGCGCGGCAACGTCACCACGGCGGCCGAGGCGATGGCGCAGCAGTTGCGCACCGCGGGCTTTCCCGCCGCGGATATCCACGTGCTCGGGCCGAGCGCCCGCAAGAAGAACCTCGTCGTGCGACTGCGCGGCAGCGGCGCACACCCGGCGGTGCTGCTCATCGGGCACCTCGACGTCGTCGAGGCGCGGCGCGAGGACTGGAGCACCGATCCGTTCGAGCTCATCGAGCGGGACGGCTTTTTCTACGGCCGCGGTACACTCGACATGAAGGGCCCCGATGCACTCATGGTGGCGGCTCTGGTTCGCCTCAAGCGCGAGGGGTTCACTCCCGCGCGCGACATCATTCTCGCGCTCACGGCCGATGAGGAGGGTGGCGCAGCGAACGGCGTCGCCTGGCTGCTCGAGCACCACCGCGAGCTCGTCGACGCGCAGTTCGTGCTGAGCGGCGATGACTATTCCGTGCTCACCGAACACGGCCGGCCGCTATTCTTCCAGCTGGTGGCCAGCGAGAAGGTTTATGCCGACTATCAGCTGCTGGTGACCAACAAGGGCGGACACAGCTCCGAGCCGGTGCCCGACAACGCCATCTACCGTCTGACCCGCGGCCTCGACCGTCTCGCGGCCTACGAGTTTCCCTTCGAGCTCAACGCAGTCACCCGCGAGTACTACCGGCGCCTCGCGCGCATCGAGAGCGGCCAGCGGGCGGCGGACATGCGTGCCATCCTGCGCGAGCCGCCCGACCGCCAGGCGCTCGCGCGACTGTCGCAGGATCCGGTCGATCACTCCATCACGCGCACTACCTGCGTCGCGACGCGCCTCGACGCCGGCCACGCCAACAACGCACTGCCGCAGCGCGCGCAGGCGGTGGTTAACTGCCGCATCCTCCCCGGGCACTCGCCAGAGGAGATACGCCAGCGCCTCGTGGACGTACTCGCCGATCCCGCCATCACCGTCAGCTACCTCGCGAGCGACGGCCGGCTTCTCGCCAAGGCACCCGAGGTGCGGGGCTTCGCGCCGCCGCCGCTCTTGCCCGAGGTGCTCACCCCGCTCGATCAACTGGTGGCGCAGACCTGGCCGGGACTGACGGTGATTCCCTCGATGTCGGCCGGCGCCTCGGACGCGACACACACGAGCGCCGCGGGGCTTCCGACCTACACGTTTTCGCCGCTCACCATCGATCCGGACGACGACCGCGAGCACGGCCGTGACGAGCGCATCGGCGTCGCTTCGTTCTACCAGGCGAACGAGTTCATGTACAACTACCTGAAGCTGCTGACGGCCCACTGAGGGCGTAGCGTTCGCGAGGCAACCGTCCCCATGGGCAGACCATACCTGCGCTTCATCGCCACGGCGCTCGTCGGCACACTCGCCGTGCAGGCATCGCCCGCCCCCGACCCGGATGCGACGCCCGCGCCGGCAGCGGATGCACTGGCCCACGACCTCTACCGGGAGTTGATCGAGATCAACACCACCGACTCGGTCGGCAACGTCACCGCCGCCTCTGCGGCCCTTGCGCGCCGCTTTCGCGCGGCCGGCTTCCCGCCGGCCGACGTCCTGGTCCTCGGGCCCAACGAGCGCAAGAAGAACCTCGTGGTGCGACTGCATGGCACCGGCAAGCACAAGCCGGTGCTGCTCATCGGTCACCTCGACGTGGTGGAGGCCCGGCGCGAGGACTGGAGCACGGATCCGTTCAAGCTCGTGGAGAAGGACGGCTACTTCTACGGCCGCGGCGCACTCGACATGAAGGCGGGCGATGCGATCATGGCCACGACGCTCTTGCGCATGAAGCAGGAGGGCTATCGCTCGAGCCGCGACATCGTTCTCGCCCTCACCGCGGACGAGGAGGGCGGCTGCTGCAACGGCGTAGAGTGGCTGGTCAGGAACCATCGCGAGCTGATCGATGCGGAGTTCGTGCTCAATCACGACGGTCTGGTGGGCTACTCGATCACCTCCGAGCACGGCGTACCGCAGGAGTTCGCACTGAGCGCCACGGAGAAGATGTACGCGGACTACCAGCTCACCGTGACCAACAGGGGTGGCCACAGCTCGCTGCCGCGAGCCGACAACGCGATCTACCAGCTCGCGCAGGGCCTCCTCAACATCGGCCACTACGCGTTCCCGGTGGAGCTCAACGACGTGACGCGCGGCTACTTCGAGCGTATGGCCGCGACGCGCAGCGGCCAGGCGGCGGCCGACATGCGCGCCATCACCCGCAGCCCCGTCGATCCGAGTGCCGTCGCGCGGCTGTCACGCGAGCCCGAGCTCAACTCGCTTTTGCGCACCACCTGCGTGGCGACCCGACTCGAGGGCGGACATGCGAACAACGCCCTGCCGCAGCGTGCGCAGGCGGTGGTGAATTGCCGGATCCTCCCCGGACACTCCAAGGAAGAGGTGCGCCTGGAGCTGGTCCGGGTGCTGGACGATGCGAGCATCACGGTGCGCTACGTCGCGGACGACGGCACCGTTACGGACCGGGCGCCCGATCAACGCGCTATTGCACCCTCGCCACTCCTGCCGCAGGTGGTGAAGCCGCTCGAGAGCACCGTGGCGGCGCTGTGGCCCGGACTGCCCGTGGTGCCGTTCATGAACGCGAGCGCCACCGACGGCATCTACACGCGCGGCGCCGGGCTTCCCACCTACGGGGTCGCGGGTATCGCCGTCGATGCCGACGACATGCACGCGCACGGACGCGACGAGCGCGTGCGGGTCGCTGCGTTCTACAGGGGTAACGAGTTCTTCTATCGCTACCTGAGAGCCGTCACCGTGCAGTGACTAACCCATGCGTCGCGAGATGGCGAGCACCGCGATCAGTACGATGCCGATGTTGAGGATCCACCAGGCGAGCTGCTTGTGATCGCGCAGTCCGCTCGCCGCCCCGGCGGTACCGCCGGGCACCCGGCCGCTCAGCACTTCGCGAATGCCGTCGTGGGTGAGCACCACTTCGAGCTGACCATCTCCCGACGCGTTGCCGCCCGGCCACGGCACCGACCAGGTGCCGTCGGCCGCGGCCGTGGCGGCCACGCTGTGGCCATCGATGGAAACGGTAATCGCCGTGACGGGCACCGGGGCGTTACCCTGCGGGCGGCGCAGACGCAACTCGAGGCCGCCGGCGGTGCGCGCGGCTTCGAGCGTTACGAGCGCCGAGTGCGCTACCGGCGCGAACGCCGGTGGCGCGCCCGGTGCTGCCTGCGCCAGCACGACGCACGCGAGTATTCCCACCGCCAACCACAGCCGCATGCGCAACACGCGCTGCATGTTAGCAGGTCGGCTATGCGGCCCCGCGCGGGCGTCGCCCGCGCGAGCGGCGGGCCGCGGCGCTATAGTGGGCCGTCACACCGGAGAGTGAAACCATGAGTGCGAAACCGGCCGCGGCGCCGCCGAGCGCGCTGCGCTACGAGAGCGGCTTTGGCAATCATGTCGCCACCGAAGCGCTGCCGGGTGCGCTGCCGCAGGGCCGCAACTCCCCGCAGCGCCCCGCCTACGGGCTGTATGCCGAGCAGTTCTCCGGCACCGCCTTCACCGCGCCGCGGCACGCGAACCGCCGCAGCTGGCTGTATCGCATCCGCCCGGCGGCGGTGCACGGAGCCTTTGCGCCGCTCGACGGTGGCCGCCTCACCAGCCGCTTCGATGAAGTGGCCACCCCGCCGACTCAGCTGCGCTGGCGGCCGCTACCGATCCCGTCCGAGCCGACGGACTTCGTCGCGGGCCTCACGACCCTCGGCGGCAACGGCTCACCCGATGTGCACAGCGGCTGCGCTATTCACTGGTACGTGGCAAACCGCTCGATGCGCGAGCGCTTCTTCTACGACGCCGACGGCGAGCTGCTCATCGTGCCGCAGCTCGGTGGGCTGCGCCTCTGCACCGAGCTCGGCTGTCTCGAGGTGCAGCCGCTCGAGATCGCGGTCATCCCGCGCGGCTTACGCTTTCGTGTCGAGCTCACCGAGCGGCGCGCGCGCGGCTACGTCTGCGAGAACTTCGGCGCCCCCTTCCGGCTGCCCGATCTCGGGCCCATCGGCGCCAACGGTCTCGCCAATCCGCGCGACTTTCAGACCCCGCATGCCTGGTACGAGGACCGTGAGGGTGACTTTGAGCTCGTGGCCAAGTTCGCCGGCAAGCTCTGGTCGGCCCGCATCGATCACTCGCCGCTCGACGTGGTCGCCTGGCATGGCAACAACGCCCCCTACCGCTACGACCTGCGCCGCTTCAACACCATCGGTTCGGTGAGCTACGACCATCCGGACCCCTCGATCTTTCTCGTGCTGCAGTCGCTGAGCGATACCCCCGGCGTCGACGCGATCGACTTCGTCATTTTTCCGCCGCGCTGGCTGGTAATGCGCGACACGTTCCGCCCTCCCTGGTTTCATCGCAACGTAGCGAGCGAGTTCATGGGGCTCATCGAGGGCGTCTACGACGCCAAGGCGGACGGTTTCGTCCCGGGCGGCGCCTCGCTCCACAATTGCATGAGTGGCCACGGCCCGGACGCCGCAACGTGGGCCAAGGCGACGCGTGCCGAGACCGCGAAACCGGTGCAGCTCAGGGACACCATGGCTTTCATGTTCGAGACGCGTGCCGTGATACGGCCGACGCGCTTTGCGCTCGAGACGCCGCTCCTGCAGAGCGACTACGCCGGCGTCTGGCGCGCTCTGCGCAGCCATTTTGTCGCTCCGGCCGCCGGCGCAGGCGGCGGCCCCGCCGCTCGCGATGCGGCACCGCGCGTTGCCGTGCGCGCTGTGGAGCCCGAGAGGGGAGGCGTCGCGCCCGCGAAAGCGCGTGGCGCGAAGCGTGCCGTGCCGCGTACGCGCCGATGAGCGCGCTCGACACCACGCATGATCCGGCACTGCGCAGCTGGGTGAGCTCAGCCAATGCGCCCGGCGGCGACTTCCCGCTGCAGAACCTGCCGTTTGCGACGTTCCGCCGCGGCGGCAGCAGCGAGCGCTTCCGTGGCGGAGTGGCGATCGGCGATGAAGTCCTCGACCTCGCCGCGCTGCACGCGCTCGGCGCGTTCGAGGGCGCTGCGGGTGTGGCGCTTGCCGCCTGCACACAGGGGCCGCTCAACGCCTTGATGGCGCTCGGGCGCGAAGCGAGCACTGCGCTGCGTGCGGCGCTCTCGGCGGCGCTGCGGGCCGATGCGCCGCTTGCCGGGCGACTGCGCCCACTGCTCGTTCCGCAGTCGGCCGCCGAGTACCGGGTCGCCGCGCAGGTCGGCGACTTCACCGATTTCTATGCTTCGATCCATCACGCGAGCGCCGTCGGGCGGCTGTTTCGCCCCGACCAGCCGCTGCTGCCGAACTACAAATGGGTACCGATCGCCTATCACGGCCGCGCCTCTTCGGTGCGGGTATCGGGTGGGGAGTTTCACCGCCCGCACGGGCAGGTGTTGCCAAGCGGTGCGGCCGTGCCGCAGCTCACGCCCACGCGGCGGCTGGACTACGAGCTCGAGGTCGGCGTGTTCGTCGGCCGCGGTAACACACTCGGCGAGAGCGTCCCGCTCGCCGAGGCGGAGCGTCACGTGTTCGGTCTGTGCCTGCTCAACGACTGGTCGGCGCGCGACGTGCAGGCCTGGGAATACCAGCCGCTCGGGCCGTTCCTCGCCAAGAACTTCGCCACCACCGTCTCTCCGTGGGTGGTGACGCTCGAGGCGCTCGCGCCGTTTCGTGTGCCCTGGGCGCGTCCGCCCACCGAGCCCGCGCCGCTCGCCTACCTCGACGATGCGGCAACGCGTGCCGCCGGCGGGATCGACATTCAACTCGAGGCATGGCTCGAGACCGCTGCCATGCGCTCGGGCGGCCAGCCGGCGCAGCGGCTGTCACGCAGCTCGTTCCGCGATTCCTGGTGGACCGTGGCGCAGATGCTCGCCCATCACACCGTCAACGGCTGCAACCTCGAGCCGGGCGATCTGCTCGGCAGCGGCACCCAGTCGGGTGCGGCGCCGGCGGCGGCCGGATCGCTCCTCGAGCTCACCGAAGGCGGCAAGCGGCCGCTCGCGCTTGCCGGGGGCGAGTCGCGCACTTTTCTCGAGGATGGCGACCGGGTGATCCTACGCGGCTGGTGTGAGCGCGACGGCTTCCGGCGCATCGGTTTCGGTGAGGCCGCCGCCACCGTGGCGCCGGCCGTGCCGCGCTAGCACGCAGCGTCGCGGTGCACTTGCTACGATCGGCGCGGTGAAGAGCTACCGCTACTACGATTTCATCCTCGGCGCTTACGTATGCGTGCTGCTGTGTGCGAATCTCATCGGCCCGGCGAAGGTCTCGAGCGTGACACTGCCACTGCTCGGCCCGCGGCCGTTTCTCGCCGGGGTGCTGTTTTTCCCCATCTCCTACCTGTTTGGCGACATCCTGACGGAAGTCTATGGCTACGCCCGCGACCGGCGCGCAGTGTGGAGCGGCTTCGCCGCACTCGCCTTCGCGGCCTTCATGTCGGCGGTGATCGTGCATCTGCCGCCCGCGGAGCGCTGGCGCTCGCACCAGGCGGCGGTGGAGGAGGTCTTCGGCAACACCCCGCGCATCGTCTGCGCCTCGATCATCGCCTTCTGGTGCGGCTCGTTCGTCAACAGCTATGTGCTTGCTAAGATGAAGATCTGGACCAACGGTCGCTGGCTGTGGACGCGCATCATCGGCTCGACGATCTGCGGGGAGTTCGTCGATACCTGTCTCTTCTACAGCATCGCCTTCCTCGGGATCTGGACCAACAGCGAGCTGCTGGCGCTCGGCACGATCCAGTATGTACTTAAGTCCTTGTGGGAAGTCGTCGCCACGCCGCTCACCTACCGCGTGGTCGCTTTTCTCAAGCGCGTCGAGCAGGAGGATTATTACGACCGTCACACCAACTTCACACCCTTCTCGCTCGAGACGTGAGCGCGCGACGGCTGAGTCGCTGCCGCGCGGACGGCGCGCCCGCCGCCCCCGGCGCGCAGAAAGAAACGGGGGCGCCGTAGGCTGCGCCCCCGTCGCTCAGCGGCAGCCGAATTACTTGCCGATCTGCTTGCTGACCTGGTTCTCCTGCTGGTTGAGCGACTTCTGCTCGCTCTTGGTGATATGACCACCGTTGGTGCTGGCCATGGTGCGCTCTTCCTGGCGGATGGCGTGATCCTCGCTGTGCAGCTTCTGCGCCTGCGCCTTGCTGATCTCGCCTTCCTTGCGCTCGGTGTTGATGCGCTTGTTCTGGTTGTCGAGGCGCTTGTTCACTTCGGTGCGCCGCGGATGGTCCTTCTGCCATTGCGTCTCGTCGGCGAGCGCGCCGCTGGCAAGCCCGGTGAGCGCCACCGTCGCGGCAGCGATGGTCAGAATATGGCGAACGGATTTCAACATGACATCTCCTCCTGAAAACGAGTGGGTCGTTATTGAGCCGGAACCCCCGGCCACTGGGCGTTAACAACGTCGCAAGTTCAGGAGTGCTTACGTTTGTGACACAAAGTTAACGCTGAACGGAATGTGAACTGCGTCACGTGCATCACGCCCGGCGCCGACGCCTGACAAACAGGTCCGGAAATGGCGCGTGCGTCGCGGGGCAGTGGGTTGATCATCGTCGGGTACCAACAACTAAGGATGCGGGGATCGTGCTGCGACCGTGTCTCGTGTGCGTGGCGCTGAGCGTCGCCGCCGCGCACGCCGACGAAGCGCGCGATGAGGCCTGGTGGACCGGGCCGATGCTTGCGCCCAACGCAGCGACGCTGCCCGCGGGACACGCGCTCATCGAGCCATACCTCTTCGATGAGGTGACGGTCGGCCGCTTCGATACCAACGGCACGCGCCAGAGCGCGCCCAGAGAGCAGGATTTCGGGTCGCTCACCTACATCCTGTACGGCGTCACCGACCTGACAACCGTCGGCGTGCTGCCGCGCTTCGGCTACAACGTGCCGCCCGGCGAGCCGAGCAGCTCGGGCATCGGCATCGGTGATCTCACACTGCAGGCGTGCTACGGCGTGCTGCAGTATCACGATGGACACTACACGCCCGCGGTCTCGCTGGTCGTGCAGGAGACGTTGCCAACCGGGCGCTATGATCGGCTCGAGCGCGCGAGTGATGGCTTCGGCGCCGGCGCCTACACGACGACGCTCGCCGTCTATTCCCAGGATTACTTCTGGATGCCGAACGGACGGATCCTGCGCGCACGGCTCGACGTGACGTATGCCATCTCATCGTCGCTGAGCGTCGAGGACCAGAGCGTCTATGACACGCCCTACGGGTTCGGCGGCCGCGCGTACCCGGGAGACGTGTCTACCGTCGATGCGGCCGGGGAGTACAGCATCACGCGCAACTGGGTGCTCGCGCTCGACGTCATCTATCAGCACAGCGACAGCACGCGCGTCAGCGGCAGCGTCTCCGGCGGCAGTACGGGGTCGGCCGCTGCGCGCTCGGTGTATCAGAGCGCCACCGGCACGTCCTACTCGCTCGGCTTCGCCCCCGCGCTTGAATACAACTTCAGCAGCACCGTCGGCGTGCTGCTCGGCGTGCGCATCATCGAGATCGGGCGCAATACCGCGGCGACCATAACGCCGGCGATCGCGCTAAACATGGTGTTCTGAGCGCCCCCGCACCCTTCGGGAGGGGCTGCGCGGGGAACGCGCCCCGGAGGCTTTCCGCTGCACGGTCCGTGAATGGCCCCTCACCGCTTAGTTACTGATCTGCCTTTAAAAATGCCCCCCCGACCCCAGGTCTTATGACAGCGTCAACGGCCGGATCCGTGACTCGTTTTGAAGACTGTGAGCTTGAACGGCAAAGGTGTGGGGGGGTCTAATCAGTCGGCGTTCGGCCGCCGCCCGCTAGGGCGTTCGGCACGAGGAGCGGGGTAAGCACTGTGAACAGAGCGCGGCATCTCATGCGAATCGTCGGGGCGGCGCTGCTCGGCGTTGCGATAGCGGGTGCGCCGGCCTTGACCTATGCCCAGCACGGCGGTGGCGGCGGTGGTGGCGGCGGCCATTCCTCGGGTGGCGGACACGCGGGCGGTGGCGGCTTCTCCGGGCACGCCGTGGGCGGCGCCCACTTCAGCGCAGCGCCCCACTTCGTCGCCGGGCCGCATTACTTCGGCGGCGCACACTACGTCGGAGGCCCGCGCTACGGCCCGGCGCACTATGTCAACACAAGCCACTACGTCGCGCATTCGGGCTTCGTCGGCGGGCGTCCGGGCGCACTGCCTCACGTCGGGGCGCCGACCGCCGCGGCGACGGCCTACTGGCACGGCGGCCATGCGTGGGCGGGTGGGTACTGGCACGGTGTCTACTGGCCGCACTGCTGGTACTACCCCGGCTGGGCCTGGTACCTCCCGGTGCTGCCGATCGGCTATGCGACCTTCTGGTGGGGTGGGGTGCCCTACTACTACTGGAACAGCCTCTACTACACCTGGAGCCCCGCGGACAACGGCTATATCGTGACGAACCCGCCACCGGCTGCGGGGGACTCGACGCAACCGCCGCCCGATGAGAGCGGCGGGAGCTACGATCAGGCTGCGCCCTATCAGCAGGCGCCCTCCGGTGGTGGCGGCGACGCCGAGCTGTTCCTCTATCCGCGTAACGGTCAGACCGATCAGCAGATGCAGAACGATCGCTACGAGTGTCACGGCTGGGCGGTGAATCAGTCGGGCTTCGATCCGACCCGCCCCGACCAGCAGGGCTACCAGCAGCAGGGCTCCGGTGATCCGCAGGCTTATCGGCGCGCGATGATCGCCTGCCTGGACGCACGCGGATACAGCGCTCGCTGAGCATTTCACTGCGCTCGAAGAGGCCGCTACGCTCAAGGCGTGGCGGCCTCTTCGTTTTTTCCGCACGCCAGACGGCAGGGCGCATGTCCTGCTGCACGAGTCACAGCGGCAGGCTGCCTGATACGCGGCGTACACTGAGAGACCCGCCCGCCCGCAGAGAGACCGCCCATGACGGACGTGCCGCGAACCGTCTTCCTCTTCGACGTCGACAACACGCTGCTCGATAACGATGCGGTGCAGGCCGACCTGAGTACGCACCTCGAGCGCGAGGTGGGACTCGCGAGCCGTGACCGTTACTGGCAGATCTTCGAGGAGCTGCGTGCGCAGCTCGGCTACGCCGACTACCTCGGCGCCCTGCAGCGTTGCCGCAGCGAGCTGCCGCAGGACATGCAGCTGCTGCGGATCTCCTTTTTCCTGCTCGGTTATCCGTTCGCCAGCCGGCTCTATCCGGGCGCAATGCGCGCGCTCGAGCGCTGCCGCGAGCTCGGGCCGACCGTCATTCTCTCCGACGGCGACGTGGTGTTTCAGCCGCGCAAGGTGCAGCGTGCGGGGCTTTGGGACGCAGTCGAGGGCAGAGTGCTGATCTACCTGCACAAGGAGCGGATGCTCGAGGACATCGAGCGTCGCTACCCCGGTAGGCACTACGTCATGATCGACGACAAGTTGCGCATCCTCGCCGCCATGAAGAGCGTCTGGCGCGAGCGCCTCACCACGGTCTTTGCGCGTCAGGGCCACTACGCACACGATCCGCGCGAGCTGGCCGAGTGGCCGGCCGCCGACCTGACCCTCGCCAATATCGGCGAGCTGGCGGGCCACCCATTCGCGCATCTGTCTGGCGCCGGTCACGGCCAGCGGTTACGCTAGGAGTGCGCCGCAGCGGAGCGGGCGGAAACCGGACGGAGGCGCGGCAGGACATGGCTTCAGACCGTCCGTGGCTGGACCAACTTCGCGACAGCAGTGCAGCGCTGCAGGGTGTGCTGTCCGCGCTGCTCGAGGCCGAACGGCACTTCGCGCCGCCCGCCTCGCCTCTACAGCGGCTGCAGCAGATCACCACCAGCCCGGAATGGGCCTGGCTGCAGCCGCTCTACCGGCTGATCGCGGATCTCGACCATGCGCTCGCCCACGCGCGGGACCTCCCCGAGAGCGAGAGCGCGGCGATCGGCGCGCACGCGCGCGAGCTCCTCACGGGCGGCGGCGCACTGGCCGAGCAGGCGTTCCTCGATCACTACCGTGCGCTGCTGCAGAGCGACCCAGCCGTGGCAATGGCACACGCGGCGGCGCTGCGCGCGCTGCAGGCGCTGCCGCCGGAAGCGACCAATCAGTCCGAGCGACTGCACGCCCGGCATCAGTGGAACGAACGCCGGCGGTTTCTGCGCATGGGACAGCGCGGGCGGGGGGCGTCGTGAGCTCGACCGCCAGTACGCGCGGCTAGTAGCGTACGGAGTAGGGCGGCTCGGGCGCCGTGCGTGAGCGGATCTGCAGCTCGCGCCGCGCGTAGTCGATGACGAGCACGTCAAACGATCCAAGCAGGTCCATGCCGAGCGTCAGCGTCGGCTCATCGGTCATTTTCCAATGCTGGAATAGGTACATGTCACCGAAGGTGATGTGCGCCCCCTTGACCTGCAGGCTGCCGAAGTCGATGTCGGGCGCGGGGATGCCGGTACCCCCCTGCACGTCGAGCGTGACGCCGATGATGTCTTCGCGCGCCGCGTTGCTCGGCAGGTTGCGCACCAGCGCATTGAGCAGCGCCTGGTTGCCGACGCTTCCCTGCGCGCCGGTATCGACGATCGCCCTGGCGCGCGCCCTGCCGACGTGCACGTCCGCAATCAGCAGGCCGTTCACCTCATGCAGCGGTACCACCGTGAAATCGCGCCGCGCCCGCTCGCCGCGGGAGATTGTGATCTCGAGCCGATCGTGGGTGAAGTCGGCGACGATGCGTCGGTTCTTCAGTGCCTCAATGCCGAGCACGCCCTGCGCGCCACCGAACACGTCCATCAGGACCGGTAGATCCGTCGGGCCGATCAGCAGGTCACCCACTTCCATGGTGTTGACGCGCAGCAGCGGCACGGTGGCCGAGCCGGTAAATCCGGTCACCACGGTGTTCGCGACCGGTGTGCCGCCGAGACTTTGCGCGGCGCGCGCCGTGATCGCCGAATGGTTGGCGCCGGTGTCGAGCACGAGGCGATAGGGCCCTTTGCCGTCGATCAGCACCGGCGCCCAGATCCGGCCGATGCGATCGCGCCGCGTCGGGGCGACGAAGCGCGGCTCGGTGGTCTGGACGATGACCTCTTCGAGCTGCTGGGACGGAGTGGGAAGGGCCGCAGGAGCGGCGGGCTCGCTGGTCTGCGCAACGTCCGCGGCGAGGGGCAGTGACAACAGCAGCCCCAGAAGTCCGCCGGACATCAGCGCTTGGGCGTGACCCATGACAGTATCAGTAAAGCACGGCGCGGCCGCGCTCTCCAGTGACTTTGTCGCATTTCGATCGCAGAAGTTCCCGCACCCGCGCGCGGCGGGGCGCGGCAGCCGCTGCTGTAACATACTGGCTTTGGATGGTTGGCGACGGAGAATCGTGAATGAACAGGGCACCCGTGAGCGACCCGTTAGGGCAGCTGGCCCGACCCGCTTCGCTCACGCACCTGCAGCGGCTCGAGGCGGAGAGCATTCACATAATGCGCGAGGTGGTCGCCGAGTGCGAGCGGCCGGTGATGCTCTACTCGATCGGCAAGGACAGCGCGGTAATGCTGCATCTCGCGGTAAAGGCCTTCCATCCGGCGGTGCCGCCGTTTCCGCTGCTGCACGTGGACACCACGTGGAAGTTCCGGGCCATGTACCAGTTCCGCGACCAGATGGCGCAGAAGCTCGGCATGCAGTTGATCGTGTACGTGAACCGGGACGGGCTGGCGCAGGGCATCGGCCCGTTCACGCACGGCTCGCAGGTGCACACCGACGTCATGAAGACGCAGGCGCTGCGGCAGGCGCTCGACATGTACGGCTTCGATGCCGCCTTCGGCGGCGCACGGCGAGACGAGGAGAAGAGCCGCGCCAAGGAACGCGTGTTCTCCTTCCGCAACGCCCAGCATCGCTGGGATCCGAAACAACAGCGCCCGGAGTTGTGGGCGCTGTACAACGCGCGCAAACGCCCCGGGGAGAGCCTGCGGGTCTTCCCGCTTTCCAACTGGACGGAGCTCGACGTATGGCAGTACATCTACCTCGAGGGGGTACCGATCGTGCCGCTCTACTTTGCCGCGCAGCGGCCGGTGGTGGAGCGCGACGGCGCGCTGATCATGGTGGACGATGAGCGCATGCCGCTCAATCCCGGCGAGCAGCCGGTCATGAAGCGGGTGCGTTTCCGCACGCTCGGCTGCTACCCGCTGACCGGCGCCATCGAGAGCGACGCGGACACACTGCCGGCGATCATCCAGGAGATGCTGCTCGCGCGCACCTCGGAGCGGCAGGGACGCGTCATCGACCATGACGCCGTCGCCTCGATGGAGAAGAAGAAGCAGGAGGGGTACTTCTGATGGCTCATCAGTCCGCGCTCATCGCCGACGACATCGGCGCCTACCTCGAAGCGCACGAGCGCAAGAGCCTGCTGCGCTTCATCACCTGCGGCTCGGTCGACGACGGCAAGTCGACGCTCATCGGCCGCCTGCTCTACGAGGCGAAGATGATCTTTGACGACCAGCTCACACAGCTGGCGGCGGATTCGAAGAAAGTGGGAACGCGCGGCGGCGAGCTCGACTTTGCCTTGCTGGTCGACGGCCTGGCTGCCGAGCGCGAGCAAGGCATCACCATCGACGTCGCCTACCGTTTCTTCTCCACCGAGCGGCGCAAGTACATCGTTGCCGACACGCCCGGGCACGAACAGTACACGCGCAACATGGTGACCGGCGCCTCAACCGCCGACCTGGCGGTCATCCTGGTCGACGCCCGCAAGGGCGTGCTCACCCAGACCCGTCGCCACAGCTACCTGGTGCACCTGCTCGGCATCTCGCGCGCGGTCCTGGCGGTGAACAAGATGGATCTGGTGGACTATGCGCACGATACCTTCGCGGCGATCGTCGCCGCCTACCGCGCGTTCGGCGAGCGCATCGGGCTCACCGACATCACCGCCATTCCGCTGTCCGCGGTGCACGGCGACAACGTGACGGCGCGCGGCACCCGCATGCCCTGGTACCAGGGACCGGTGCTGATGGAGCACCTCGAGACGGTCGAGGTCGATGCCGCGCTCGCTGCACGGCCCTTTTGCCTGCCGGTGCAATGGGTCAATCGCCCGAGCGCGGATTTCCGCGGTTTCGCCGGACTCATCGCCAGCGGCAGCGTTCGCAAGGGCGACCGCATCCGGGTGCTGCCCGCCGGCCGCGAGAGCCGCATCGCCCGCATCCTGACCGGGAGCGCGGACCGCGAGGCCGCGGTCGCCGGGCAGTCGGTGACGGTGACGCTCGATTCCGAGGTCGACGTCAGCCGTGGCGACGTGCTGGCCGCCGCCGGGGACCCGCCGCAGGTGGCGAGCCAGTTCGAGGCGACGCTGGTGTGGATGCACGATGCGCCGATGCTGCAGGGCCGCGCCTATCTCATGAAAGCGGGTACGCGCACCGTGTCCGCGACCGTCGCGCCGCTGAAGTACAAGATCAACGTCAACACCCTCGAGCACGCGCCTGCCGAAAAGCTCGAGCTGAACGACATCGGCGTGTGCGAGCTGGAGCTCGACCGTGCGATCCCGTTCGAGCCGTACGCGCAGAACCGCATGCTCGGCGGCTTCATCCTGGTCGACCGGCTCACCAACAACACCGTGGGCGCCGGGCTCATCAACTTCGCGCTGCGTCGCTCGCAGAACGTCCACTGGCAGGCACTCGATGTCGACAAGCAGGTCCGGGCGCGGCAGAAGGGCCAGCGGGCCTGCGTGTTGTGGCTGACGGGTCTTTCCGGGGCCGGCAAGTCCACCATCGCCAACCTGATCGAGCGCAAGCTCACCGCGGCCGGGCGTCATACCTACCTGCTCGACGGCGACAACGTGCGCCACGGGCTCAACAAGGACCTCGGGTTCACGGCGCAGGATCGCGTGGAGAACATCCGTCGTGTGGCAGAAGTCTCGCGCCTCATGGTCGATGCCGGTCTCATCGTACTGGTGTCGTTCATCTCGCCGTTCCGCTCGGAACGGCGCATGGCGCGCGAGCTGTTCGCGCCCGGGGAGTTCTTCGAGGTGTTCGTGGACACGCCGCTGGCAGAGGCGGAGCGGCGCGACGTCAAGGGCCTGTACCGCAAGGCGCGGCGCGGTGAGCTGAAGAACTTCACCGGCATCGATTCCCCGTACGAGGTACCCGAGGCGCCCGAGATCCGCATCGACACCACCGCTGTGAGTGCCGAGCAGGCCGCCGAGCGCGTCATCGCGCACCTCGAGTCGCTCAAGATGACGGACGGGGCATGACGGACTCGGGTCACGAGCTCCTCGATCGCACCGCCGACATTGCCCGCCGCGCTGGCCGGGAGATACTCGAGGTGTATGCCTCGGGTGAGGTGGCGGCCGCGGTGAAAGCCGACCAGTCGCCGTTGACTGACGCCGACCTGCGTGCACATGCGCTGATCCTTCGCGCCCTTGGCGAGGTGACCCCCGACGTCCCGGTGCTCTCCGAGGAGGCTGCCGGCACCGCGTCCGCCCTGCGCAGGCGCTGGACCCGCTACTGGCTCGTGGACCCGCTCGATGGCACCAAGGAATTTCTCTCGCGCAACGGTGAGTTCACGGTGAACATCGCGCTCATCGAGGGGCACACCCCGGTACTCGGCGTCGTGCACGTGCCGGTGAGCGACACCAGCTATCGGGGTCTGGCCGGCAGCGGGGCCTGGCGGCAAAGCGCGGGGGCTGCCGTCGAGCCGATCCGTGTGGCGCGCGCTGCGGCCTCGCCGCTGCGTGTAGTGGGGAGCCGCTCGCACCGCGGCAGCTCGCTCGATGCCTTTCTCGAGCGCGTCGGTCCCTACCGGCTGCTCGCCGTGGGCAGCTCGCTCAAGTTCTGCATCGTCGCCGAAGGCGGCGCCGACGTGTACCCGAGGCTCGGTCCGACGAGCGAGTGGGACACGGCCGCTGCGCACGCGGTGCTGACCGCAGCCGGCGGCACCGTGACGGCGCTCGATGGCAGGCCGTTGCAATACAACACCCGCGAGGAGCTGCTGAATCCCCACTTCGTCGCCTATGGGCCGCAGGATCGCGACTGGCTCGCGCTGCTGCGCTAGTGCGCGCACACTAGCAGCGCAGCGGTGCGCTCGATGAGCAACGAAGCCTACATCATCGGCGCGGTCCGCACGCCGACCGGCAGGAAGAAAGGGACGCTGGCGGCGATCCATCCCGCCGATCTTGGCGCCCACGCCATTCGCGCGCTGCTCGCGCGCACCGCAGTTGATCCCGGTGAGGTCGAGGACGTGATCTTCGGCTGCATCGATCAGCTCGGACCGCAGGCGGGCGACATCGCCCGCACCTGCGCTCTGGCGGCGGGACTGCCCGATCACGTGCCCGGCACCACGGTCGACCGCCAGTGCGGCTCCTCGCAACAGGCGGTGCACTTCGCCGCCCAGGCGGTCATGAGCGGTACCCAGGACCTGGTCATCGCAGGCGGCGTGCAGAGCATGAACCAGATCCCGCTCAACGCCGCGATGTTCGCCGGGCAGCCCTACGGCTGCCCGGATCCCTTCAGCGGCTCGGCGCTCTGGCGCGCGCGCTACGCAGACGCGGAGGTGTCGCAGTTTCGTGCCGCCGAGATGATCGCCGCCAAGTGGGACATCACTCGCGCCCGCATGGAGGAATTCGCCCTCGAGAGCAACCGCCGCGCGCTCGCGGCGATCGAGCGCGGCTACTTCACGCGCGAGATCGCGCCGCTCAACGGCCTCGATCACGATGAGACACCGCGCCTCGGGACGACGCTGGAGAAGATGGCGGCGCTCGCGCCGCTCGTCCCCGGCGGGCGCATCACGGCCGCGGTCTCGAGCCAGATCGCCGATGCGGCGGCGGCGCTGCTCGTTGCCTCGGCCGGTGCGGTCAAGCGTTTGCGCCTCAAGCCCCGCGCCCGCATCCATCATCTCGCGGTGCGCGGCGCCGATCCCCTGTGGATGCTGACGGCGCCGATTCCGGCGACGCAGCAGGCGCTCGCACGCACCGGGCTCACGCTCGCGGACATCGATTTGATCGAGATCAACGAAGCGTTCGCTTCCGTCGTGCTCGCCTGGCAGCACGAGCTCGGAGCAGATCCCGCCCGCATCAACGTCAACGGCGGCGCGATCGCGCTCGGTCACCCGCTCGGGGCGACCGGCGCGCGGCTCATGACCAGCCTGCTGCACGAGCTCGAGCGCCGCGGCGCGCGCTTTGGGCTGCAGACCATGTGCGAAGGCGGTGGCCAGGCGAACGTCACCATTATCGAGCGGCTGTAGCGAGGCGCGACGTGCGCGTGGCCGAAGGAGCGAATCGTGCGTGAAGCCATGATTGTCTCGACTGCCCGGACGCCGATCGGCAAGGCCTTCCGCGGCGCATTCAACGACACCGAGGCGCCACTGCTGTCCGGTCATGCGGTGCGCGCGGCGGTGCGGCGCGCCGCCGTCGATGGAGGGGAGGTCGAGGATCTTATTCTCGGCTGCGCCACGCAGCAGGGCACGCAGGGCTACAACATCGCGCGCCTCACGGCCGTCACCGGCGCTCTGCCCGAGAGCGTCGCGGGCATGAGCATCGACCGCAAGTGCGCTTCCGGCCTCATGGCGATTGCAACGGCCGCCAAGCAGGTCACGGAGGACGGCATGGCGATCGTCGTGGCGGGTGGCGTCGAGTCGATCAGTCTCACGCAGAACAAGCACCTGAACACGTTCCGCGCTCAGTCGGAGGCGGTGCTCTCGCGCTCGCCGCACATGTACATGCCGATGATCGAGACCGCCGAAGTCGTCGCGCGCCGCTATCACATCACGCGCGAGGCGCAGGACGCGTACGCCCTGCAGAGCCAGC
>Ga0187783_10000971_pt1 | contig 21086 bp, 17 predicted proteins | sample 1015_SJ02_MP02_2_FD_132471 | JGI IMG/M metagenome (GOLD analysis project Ga0187783, IMG submission 132471) | Tropical peat soil microbial communities from peatlands in Department of Meta, Colombia - 1015_SJ02_MP02_20_MG | ecosystem: Environmental > Terrestrial > Soil > Wetlands > Peat | place...
CCTCCTGGGATCCGATGGCCGTGGAAGCAAGCGCATCTGCCCCATAGGCGCTCACCACAACAACCCGCGCCGCATCCGAGGCCCTAGGTATCGCGCAGGCCGCACGGGCTTGTGCCTCGGCCTCGGCCTTCGCGGCGTCCGCTTGCGCGCGGGCCTCCTCATTCCTCTTCCGCGCGGTCTCAGCCGCTTCAGCGCGCGCTTGTTCCCGCCTGTTGCGAGCCTCCTCGGCCGCTTCACTGCGGGCCTGCTCGCGTTTCATGCGAGCTTCCTCGCTCTCGCCCTGGCCGGGTGCGAGTTTGAAGCCCCTGTAGGCATTGAATTCTTGTTGTGAAATAGTGCCGTCCCCGTCGGTGTCGGCGGCGCGGAAAACCGCTTCGGCTGCCGCTTCGACGTCGGCCAGCGTTACCGTCCCCTTACCGGCGGTGTCGATCGCTAGTATCTGACGGAGGGGCTCGCCAGCCGGGTCTGGCAGGTTCGCGCTAGCCGGCATCTGGCTCACAAACGCCAAGGCTTCGGACCAGGTGATCCGGCCGTCGTGATTGGTGTCCGCCTTCATGAGGTTTGCGACCTGCTCATTGAGGCGTTCCTCGAAGGACGTGGCCGAGCCTCCCTCGGCCACGCCCGGCATCGTGAAAACCCGCTCGCGGCGTATTACCTCGCGAAGTTCGTCCTCCGTCACTGTGCCGTCGCCGTCGAGATCAGCCCGCATGAACTGCAGCGCCGCCGCAAGGGCGCGGGTGGTGCTCATCTGGATGCGCTCGTGCGCTTGCAGGTCGGCCTGGGAGATTTCCTCGGTCCCTCCGGCGATCTGACGGAAATCGCCTCTGACGCGGGAGAGATATGTCTGGAGTGTCTGGCCCGGGACCAGCCGCTGCATCAGGAACTGGTTCGGATTGGAGGGTGCCCGGCGGGGCGGCCCAACGGTGACCGGCGGAGCCTGCGGGGTCTGTGCCACCACAACCGGCATCGGCCCGAGCAATAATCCCAATAGGCACCAGCTTGCAAAAGCGCGGGCAGTCTTCGCCATGGGTCAGGCTCCGAGCGTTGACCGCGCAAATTCCCACGCGGGCGCTTATCGAACTCCTAACCCCCGGGCGGCGCCAGATGGCGTCGTAAACCGTTCCTCAAGATTGATCGGACCCGCATGATTCCGCCGTCGTACAGGTGATTTGCTTAACCCTACCCGCGCTCGACGGCACTGGGACAATCGACTACCCGGCGAAGCCGCGATCGAGTAAATCACGAGAGCAGCGCCATCTCCGAGCGCCGCAACTTCGATCCACTCCATGACCTGGGTCCGAGATGACCGTGGCAATCGGGTTGATGAGCGGGACCTCGCTCGATGGCGTCGACGTGGCCCTGGTCGATACTGACGGGATCGATGTTGCGGGATTCGGGCCAACCGGATACCGCCCGTATAGCGAAGCCGAGCGAACACTCCTGCGCCAAGCGCTCGAGGCCGCCGTCACGCTGACCGACCGGACCGCGCGGCCGGGCGCCCTGGCGGCCGCCGAGACGCTGGTGACCGACGCCCATGCGGAGGCAGTCGAGAGTCTGCTGGGCACCCACGACATCGACTCATCGCGCGTCGATCTCATCGGCTTCCACGGCCAGACCGTGCTACACCGGCCCCAGGCTCGGTTGACCGTGCAGATCGGCGACGCCTTCTCGTTGGCCAGGCGATTGCGAATGGCCGTAGCTCACGATTTTCGGGCGGCCGACGTGGCGGCCGGGGGGCAGGGCGCGCCATTGGTCCCGATCTTTCATCAAGCCTTGGTCCGTGGCTTGAGGAGGCCCAGGCCAGTCGCCGTACTCAACGTCGGCGGCGTTGCCAATCTGACGTATTTGGACGATGGCGAGCCGATCGCGGGCGACACCGGCCCTGGCAACGCGCTGGTCGACGACTTCGTTCGTGCCCGCACCGGGCAGAGCCGCGATCAAGACGGCGCTTACGCCCGACGTGGACGCGTCGACGAGGATTTCATTGAAGAGGTTCTGCGGCACGAGTTTTTCGCAACGCCGCCGCCGAAATCGCTCGATCGCAACGCGTTCGCAGGACTCGATTTATCGGGCTTCTCGCTTGAAGATGGCGCGGCGAGCCTGACGGCGCTGACCGCTGCCGCGGTGGCGCGCAGCTTGCCGTATTTACCGCGCCCCCCGGCAACCTGGATTGTGGCTGGCGGGGGTGCCCGCAACCCGACCCTGATGCGCACGCTTGCCGAGCGGCTTGCTCCGGCCACGGTCGAAACCGCTGACCACACTGGATGGTCGTCGGACGCGCTGGAGGCTCAGGCCTTCGCTTACCTGGCGGTACGCCGGGTGCGGGAGCTGCCCATCACATTCCCAACCACGACCGCGGCTCCGCGGCCGCTGACCGGTGGGATTGTGGTCAGACCTTGAAAGGATGAGGCCCGAGGCCACCGCACGCGCGACGTGATCAGGCGGCGCTGGTCTTGCGATCGTCCCGCAGGCGCTTGTCCAGATAGGTACCGACAGCTTCCATGAGCGTGTCGATCTTGCCGTCAAAGAAATGATTGGCGCCCGGAATGATCCTCTGGTCGATCACGATGCCACGCTGCGTCTTGAGCTTCTCGATCAAACCGGTGACGTCCTTGAGCGGCACCACAGCGTCCTTGTCGCCATGGACAATCAGCCCAGACGACGGGCAGGGCGCCAGAAATGAAAAGTCGTAGAGATTGGCGGGCGGCGCCACGGAGATGAAGCCTTCGATTTCCGGTCGGCGCATCAGTAACTGCATCCCGATCCAGGCCCCGAAGGAAAATCCGGCGATCCAGCAGCTGCGGGCTTCCGGATTGATGGTCTGGGCCCAGTCGAGGGCTGATGCGGCATCCGATAACTCACCAAGGCCATGATCGAAGGCGCCCTGGCTGCGTCCGACACCGCGAAAATTGAATCTGAGAACCGAAAAATTGCGGTGCACGAAGGCATAATACAGCTGGTACACGATCTGATGATTCATGGTACCGCCGAATTGCGGATGCGGATGCAGAACAATCGCAATCGGAGCATTCTTCTGCCGCGCCGGGTGGTAGCGCCCTTCGACTCGCCCTCCCGGACCGGTAAAGATCACCTCAGGCATGGATAAAGAACCTTGTCCCCGCCCACTACGGTTGCCTGTCGAACGTCACCAGATGGTCCGCTTGACGGCAGCTGAGTGTGGCCCTACAGAATTGCAAGCCTTCTAGAAAAATGGGCAGCTCGCCGCCCGCAAACAACCCCGCTGCCAGCGTCCAGCGGTGCGGTGGAGGTTTTTAGCACAATCCAAGGGGCGGAATGCAAGCGCCATGAGCGTGCCGGTCGCCCAAGACCCCCGCCATCAAGACAATCGCCATGACGGCGGATCAGACGATCAGGACGAAGGCGATGAAAACCGATCGAGTCTATCTCGACTGGAACGCAACCGCACCGCTGCGACCGGCGGCCCGGGCGGCGATGATCGCCTCGCTCGAGGTCACGGGTAACCCGTCGTCGGTGCATGCCGAGGGTCGCTCAGCGCGCCGCCTGGTGGAACAAGCGCGCGCGGAACTAGCGGGGCTGGTGGGCGCAGCGGCTTCGGGGGTCGTTTTCACCTCAGGAGGCAGCGAAGCCAATGCGATCGCCCTCACCCCGGGGCTCGAAGGAGCGCCTGGTCAGCGCCGCGGACGACTGCTGGTTTCAGCGGTCGAGCACCCTTCCGTCCTGTCGGGCGGCCGATTTGCGCCTACCGAGGTAGACGTCGTCGGGGTCGACGATCAGGGGCGGCTCGACCTGGCCGAACTCGCCAGGCGGCTTGAGAAGCACTTCCGATCGGGCATCAGGCCGCTGGTCTCCCTGATGCTTGCCAACAATGAAACCGGTGTCATCCAGCCGATTGCCGAGACCGCCGAACTGGTTCACGGTTGTGATGGTCTCCTCCACGTCGATGCGGTCCAGGCCGCCGGCCGGTTCGACATCGATATCGGCCGCCTCGGCGCCGATCTCATTACTCTGTCCGGTCACAAACTCGGAGGCCCGCAGGGGGTCGGCGCGCTGATACGACGCAGCGAAGCCATCCACTTGTCGGATCCCCTGATCAGGGGCGGCGGACAGGAGCGGGGATGGCGGGCCGGGACGGAGAACGTGGCGGCTATTGCGGGTTTCGGAGCGGGTGCCGCGATGGCTCGACAGGAACTGGCCACCGAGCCGGCGCGACTGGCCGCGTTGAGGGATCGCCTCGAGGCCGGTCTTGCGGTCATCGCACCGACGACTGTCATTTTTGGTGTGGGCACCAAACGGTTACCCAATACCACGCTGTTCGCAGTGCCGGGCGTCAAGGCTGCAACCGCCATCATTGCGCTCGATCTCGCCGGACACGCGGTGTCGTCGGGATCGGCCTGCTCGTCCGGCAAAGTGGCCCCCTCCCATGCGCTGGCCGCAATGGGGGTCGAGCCCTCGCTCATCCAGGGGGCAATTCGGGTCAGCCTTGGCTATGGGACCGCGGCCGATGATATTGATCGCTTCCTCAACGCTTGGGAAAAGTTGATAAAAGGCTTATCTAACCGGATGAAGGATTTCGCTGCCTAGACCATCGAGGTGATTTCGCAGACGAAACGATCACCATACCGACAATCCGACCCGCGGCCCTTGAAGCCGCAGTGGAGGGACAAATGCCGGCCGTGCAAGAAACCGTCGAGCAGGTTCGCCGCATCGACGTCGATCAGTACAAGTACGGATTCGTCACTGATATTGAATCCGACAAGGCCCCCAAGGGGCTTTCCGAACAGACCATCCGTTTCATCTCGGCCCGCAAGAACGAGCCGGAATGGATGTTGGAGTGGCGACTCGATGCCTATCGGCGCTGGCTTACCATGCGTGAGCCGCGTTGGGCGCGGGTCGAGTACGGGCCGATCGACTATCAGGAGCTCTATTATTATGCGGCCCCCAAGAAGAAGGCTGGGCCCAAGTCGCTCGAAGAGATCGATCCGGAAATTCTGCGAACCTACGAGAAGCTCGGCATCCCGCTACGCGAGCAGGAGATTCTTGCCGGCGTCGAGCGCCCCGAGGGCGCCTACTCGCGCGTCGCGGTCGACGCGGTCTTCGACTCGGTTTCGGTTGCTACCACTTTCAAGGAGGAACTTCGCAAGGCCGGCGTGATCTTTTGTCCGATCTCCGAGGCGGTCCAGCAACATCCAGAACTGGTTCGGCCGTATCTGGGATCGGTGGTGCCGGTTACCGACAACTTTTTCGCGACCCTCAACTCCGCGGTATTTTCTGACGGCTCCTTCGTCTATGTGCCGCCGGGGGTGCGCTGCCCGATGGAGCTCTCGACCTACTTCCGGATCAATGAGCGCAACACCGGCCAATTCGAGCGCACGCTCATCATTGCCGACAAGGGCGCCTATGTCAGCTATCTCGAGGGCTGCACTGCCCCGATGCGCGATGAGAACCAGCTCCATGCCGCGGTGGTCGAGCTGATCGCCCTTGACGATGCCGAGATCAAATACTCGACCGTACAAAACTGGTATCCGGGCGATGCGCAGGGCCGTGGCGGGATCTACAATTTCGTGACCAAACGCGGCGATTGCCGTGGTCGCAACTCAAAGATTTCCTGGACACAGGTCGAGACCGGCTCAGCGATCACCTGGAAATATCCGAGCTGCATTCTGCGCGGCGACAATTCGCAGGGCGAATTCTATTCGATCGCGATCTCCAATGGGCGCCAGCAGGTTGATTCCGGCACCAAAATGCTCCACCTCGGCCGTAACACGTCGAGCCGGATCATTTCCAAGGGTATCGCCGCCGGGTCGTCCAACAACACTTATCGCGGTCTGGTGTCTGCCCATCGTCGGGCGACCGGCGCCCGCAATTTCACCAACTGCGACTCGCTTCTGATCGGCGACCGCTGTGGAGCCCACACGGTTCCCTATATCGAGGCCAAGAATTCGTCCGCCGTATTCGAGCACGAGGCCACCACCTCGAAGATTTCCGAGCAGATGCTGTTCTACTGCATGCAGCGCGGTCTCTCTGAGGAGGAAGCAGTTGCTCTGGTGGTCAACGGTTTCGTCAAGGACGTGCTCCAGCAGCTGCCAATGGAATTCGCCGTCGAGGCGCAGAAACTGATCTCGATCTCGCTCGAGGGCAGCGTGGGTTAGGCCGCAACCGCCGCCCGCTGATTGTTGGGATGGCGAGAACAGAAAACGGAAACACTGAATGCTCGAAGTCAAGAACCTGCACGTCGAGGTCGACGGCAAGAAGATTCTCAACGGACTCGATCTCAAGATTGAGCGCGGCAGAGTCCATGCCATCATGGGCCCGAATGGATCGGGCAAGTCGACGCTCGCCTACGTCCTGGCCGGCAAGGAGGAGTACGTCGTCACCGAGGGCAGCATCCTGTTCGAAGGTGAGGACCTTCTTGCTATGGAGCCCGACCAGAGGGCCGCCGAGGGATTGTTTCTGGCCTTCCAGTATCCTTTGGAGATCCCCGGCGTCGCCACCATGACGTTCCTGCGCACCGCACTCAATGCGCAGCGCAAGAAACGAGGCGAGCCGGAGCTGTCGGTGCCGGAATTCGCCAAACGCGTGCGCAGCATCGCCGGCGAGCTCAGCATCGATCAGGACATGCTGCGCCGGCCGGTGAATGTCGGGTTTTCCGGCGGCGAGAAGAAACGCAACGAAATTCTGCAGATGGCGCTGCTTGAACCTCGGCTGTGCGTCCTCGACGAAACGGATTCCGGACTGGACATCGACGCACTCAAGATCGTGGCGGACGGTGTCAACCGTCTGCGTTCGCCGCAGCGCGCCATGGTCGTCATTACCCATTATCAGCGTCTGCTCAACTATATCGTGCCCGATGTCGTTCATGTGCTCTCGAAGGGTCGTATCGTAAAGGTCGGCGGCAAGGAACTGGCGCTGGAACTGGAGGAGCGCGGCTACGCGCAGTTCCAGGAAGAGCTCGTGTGAGGGCAGGCGATGACCGCTGACGTGCGCCCGATGAAGACCATGGCCGAGACCGCGCTGGCTGAAGCCTACGCGTCCGCCAAGGCGCGTCTACCGGGAAACAGGGTCGTGGCTGAGCAGCGCGAGGCGGCTTTTCTTCGATTTGACCGCGAGGGATTGCCGCATCGGCGGATCGAGGAGTGGAAGTATACGGACCTGCGCGCGCTGCTGCGCGAGGCAAAGCCGCTCGCCGTGCCGCCGGGCGCCGGATCGATCGCCCGCGCGAACACCGCCGGCCGCTGGTTGGGCAACACCAATGCCCGTCGTCTGGTATTTGTTGACGGCAGCTTTGTGGCGGAGCTCTCAGATCTCAGCCCGGAGCCAGGCCTGTCGGTCCGTTCAATGGCGAGCGCCCTTGCCGAGGGCGATCTGGCGGTCGTCGCCCGCGTCGGACGGATCGTGCCGAATGACGATATCGCGGTGACGCTCAACACGGCCTTCATGGGCGACGGCGCCGTCATCCGTGTCGCCGACCGCACGACCCTGGCGCGGCCATTGCATCTGGTCTTTGCCTATGGGGCGGAGCGAGCGTCGGCGGTGTTTAGCCGTTCGCTCATTGAGATCGGCGCCAAGGCGCAAGCGACCATCCTCGAAAGCCATGAAGGGCCCGACGGCATTGATTATCAGGTCAATGGGGCCGTCGACATCGCGCTCGGCGATGACGCGACGCTTGATCTCCTCAAGGTCGGCGCTGAAGGTCGATCCTGCCTTCACGTGGGGACCGCCATGGTGGCGATCGGCGCCCGAGCGCGGCTGCGCGCCTTTCTGTTCACGACCGGTGGTTCGGTAGTGCGCAATCAGCTGTTTGTTCGCTATGACGGCGCGGACGCTGATGTCGATATCAGTGGCGCGAGTTTGATCAACGGTCGCCAGCATCTCGATACCACCCTGGTGGTCGACCATGCGATGGGCGGAGGGCGAAGCCGGGAGCTGTTCAAGACCGTGCTCGACGGTGAGGCCCAGGGCGTCTTCCAGGGCAAGATCATCGTGCGGCCGCACGCTCAAAAGACCGACGGCCGGATGATGAGCCGGGCGCTGCTGCTCTCACCGGACGCCGAAGCCGTCAACAAGCCCGAGCTCGAGATTTTTGCCGACGACGTCCAATGCGGACATGGCGCCACAGCCGGTGCGCTCGATCAGGAGCTGTTGTTCTATCTGCGCGCCCGCGGCATCCCCGAAGCCGAGGCTCAGGCTCTGCTGGTCCAGGCCTTTGTTGGCGAAGCAGTCGAGCTTGTTCGTCAAGAGGACATCAAGGAAGCATTGATGGCCGCCGCCGTAAACTGGCTCGCAGCCCGCGCCTGAAGGAACAAAAAATGCATCCCGCGGTCCACAACGGCTCCTACGACGTTGAACAGATACGCCAGGATTTTCCCATCCTGACGATGTCGGTCTACGGCAAACCGCTGGTCTATCTCGACAACGCGGCCTCGGCTCAGAAGCCGAACGCCGTGCTTGAGCGATTGCAGCGTGCCTATACGACGGAGTACGCCAACGTTCATCGTGGCCTGCACTATCTCGCCAATGCCGCAACCGAGGGCTACGAGGAGGCGCGCACCAAGGTGCAGACATTTCTCAATGCGGAGAGGTCGCAGGAGATCGTCTTCACTCGAAATGCCACCGAGGCGATTAACCTCGTAGCCCAGACATTCGGCAGGCAGCACATCGAGGCGGGCGATGAAATTGTCCTCTCGATCATGGAGCATCATTCAAACATCGTGCCTTGGCATTTCCTGCGCGAGCGGCACGGTGCAGTAATTAGATGGGCCGGCGTCGATGAAGCGGGCAATTTTCTGTTGGATGAATTTGAACGTCTGCTCACTCCACGCACCCGGATGGTTGCCATTACCCATATGTCCAACGTGCTTGGTACGGTTGTCCCGGTCAAGGAGGTGGTACGGATCGCGCATGCCCGCGGCATTCCCGTCCTGATCGACGGCAGCCAGGCGGCGGTTCATCTCGCCGTTGATGTTCGTGATATCGGTTGTGACTTCTATGTTTTTACCGGGCACAAGCTCTATGGACCGACCGGGATCGGCGTGCTCTACGGGCGCTATGATCATCTGGCGAACATGCCGCCATTCAACGGCGGCGGCGAAATGATCCGCGAGGTGTTCGAAGACCGGGTCACCTACGGCGAACCGCCGCACCGCTTCGAGGCCGGGACGCCGCCAATCGTTCAGGCCATCGGGCTCGGCGCCGCGATCGACTATGTGAGTTCAATCGGCAAGGATCGAATTTGCGCTCACGAGCAGATGCTGGTCAAATACGCCCACGAACGACTGCGTGAGATCAACCGCCTGCGCATCATCGGGACCGCCCGCGAAAAGGGCGCCATTGTTGCGTTCGATGTCGAAGGAGCTCATCCGCACGATATCGCCACCATCATCGATCGCTCGGGAGTGGCGGTGCGAGCCGGAACACACTGCACCATGCCGCTTCTTGCCCGGTATGGCTTGACCGCGACCTGTCGTGCCTCGTTTGCCCTCTACAACACCCGCGGCGAGGTCGACTGTCTTGCACAGGCCCTCATGAAAGCCCAAGACTTCTTCGCTTAACGCTTCCTCGTCGCGAATGGGGCGCAGCACCACGATGAGAGACGACCAGATGGAACCGGGAACAGAAATCGCCGATGGCGAGCCGCCGGCAGGGCCGGGACAGCCAGCCCAGTCCGAGGCTGGCGCATTGCCGGAACAGGAAATCGCCAGACTGACCGATGAGATCGTCGCGGCACTCAAGACGGTCTATGACCCGGAGATTCCCGCCGACATTTATGAGCTCGGTTTGATCTACAAGGTCGAAATCGGTGACAACCGCGCCGTCGCGATCGACATGACACTGACGACGCCGAATTGTCCGTCGGCGGCCGAGCTGCCGGCGATGGTGGAGAATGCGGTGGCCAGCGTTCCCGGGGTCGGGGAAATTGCAGTCCAGGTGGTGTGGGACCCTCCCTGGGACCCCAGCCGGATGTCGGACGAAGCGCGCATCGCGCTTAACATGTGGTGAAGGTTGACCAAGGGTGACAGTTGCATCCCGAAAGGCGCTATCCCACATATTTCGCATGCAAATGAGTTGATGCAATGAAGAGACGCACCCTTGCACGCACGGCCCCCGAAGTTGCGTTTGGAGCGAGCGAGTCTGGGGTCTGCAATCTGGTCAAGCGGAGCGGCGACAGACCGGTGAGGCGGCCGCGGAGAGAAAGCAGATGACTGGTTCACGACCACGCCCACAAGTTATGCGGCTGAGCGAAGCCGCGGCGACCCGCCTCAAGGAGATTATGGCGAACTCCGAAAAGCCTATCGTGGCCGTACGGATAGGTGTCAAGAATGCCGGCTGTGCCGGAATGGCCTACACGATGGAATATGCCGAACGCATCGAGCCGCTCGACGAGATCGTCGAGGACAAGGGCGTGCGCCTGCTGGTCGATCCCAAGGCCGTAATGTTTCTGCTCGGCACCGAGATGGACTACAAGATCGATAAGCTCTCGGCGCAGTTCGTTTTCAACAATCCCAACCAAACGTCGGCCTGTGGCTGTGGCGAGTCTGTCGCGCTGGCTCCGGCGGGAGACGCTGCCACGCAGGCCTGATGGTCGGGACAAGCTGTGGCGCCCGACACCGACTATATTGGTGATCTGTTCGCCGCCTTCGGCAAGGTGACGGTACGGCGAATGTTTGGCGGATCGGGTATCTTCGCCGACGGGTTGATGATTGCTCTGGTGGCCGACGGTCTCGTCTACCTGAAGGTCGACGAAAGTCTGACCGCGGAGTTCGAGCGGGAGGGGCTGGGACCGTTCTCATACGCGACCAAGAATGGTCGCCACACGATCCAGTCCTATTGGCGCATGCCTGAGCGCCTCTACGATGACCCCGACGAGCTCGCCAGATGGGCGAAACGTTCGCTGGAAGTGGCGCGCCGCCGGGCTCCCCGGCACCGGCGGCCCGAGCGACCGTCCCGCTGAGGGACGGAATGCGCAAGGCGCTGCAGACGTCTGGTCGATTCAGGCCACGTCGATGGCGGTAATCGAGCTGAATTCCGGATCGTTCTCGCAGATGACTCGGTTGCGGCCGTTGCGCTTGGCCGTGTAGAGGCAGGCATCCGCCCGCTCGATGACGGCTTGGGCGGACTCTCCAGGGTGAAACGCCGCGACTCCGATCGATACCGTCACGCGGCCCAGATGTTCGCCGGTCGAGCGCTTTATCAATTCCTTACCCATGACGGCGCGGCGAATGTGATCGGCGACCGTCAGGGCTTGGCGCATCGCGGTGCTCGGCAGGATCACCGCAAATTCTTCGCCGCCGTAGCGCGCGGCGATGTCCTGGCCCTTGACGTTCTGCTTGACCGCGAGGGCTACCAGGCGCAGGACTTGATCGCCGGTCAGATGTCCATAGGCGTCATTGAAATTCTTGAAGTGATCGATGTCTGTGAGCATGAGCGATAACGGTTCAGCGCTCTGCTTGGCGGCAGCAATGGCTGCTTCGATAGCCTGGTCGAAATATTTGCGGTTGGCCAGAGAGGTCAGCGGATCGGTCAGGCTTTCGGTCTTCACCGTCTCGAGATTCTCCTGCAATTGATTGATTTCCAGTTTTGAGGCGCTCAGCCTGGCCTCCAACCTTTGATTGGTTTTTTCCATCTCTTTGGTGGTGTAGACCAGACTTTCGACGATGGCGCGCAGGCCCTCGCGTTCGGCGTCGTCGCCGAGCTTCTGGCTGACATTCACCAGATTTTCCGCATAGCTGGTGGCCGACCCAACAGCGGCATCGATCATCGACATCACTTGCTCGATCTCGTCGACAACCTTGGTGCCGACTGTGTCCAGGCGTTCGGACAGCCGTGCGGGCGACAGGAACTCGTCGTAGATCCGCTCCAGATCCGTAGCCGAGAGCGTCCCCGTTCGCGACAGAGCTTCGTTGATTGTCTGGTTGAGCGCCGGTTGGTAACCGGTGGCATAAGTATACCAGATCTCGTAGTTGCGCGGATAGGCGGGCTGACGCAAAGCCTTTATCTGACCAAGAGCGATTTCCGCGAACGCGATCGTGCGCTCGTGTTCATCGCTCATCGTCGCCATCGGCTCCCTCCGCCCGCAGGCCGGTCTGCCTGCATCCCCAATCGGGGCCTCAAGCTCGGACCGTAGGGGAGAGCGATAAATGGCTGGTAAATACCCCTACATGATGGGGCGTTAACGCCGCTTAACGAAGGGCTGGGGCCAGCCACAACTATGAGCCCGGCGCCGGCGATTTCACGCTCGCCGCGCACGATCGGGCGTCCCGATGCTCCGTAAGTGCCAGCGGTTGGCGACGCCAGGAACGCCTTGAATACCAACAATCCATCACGGTGTGGCGGCCGCCCCGATGGCTCGGTTCGCCCGCGCGGGGCGGCTTTGCGACCGCCGTTCTGATGTCCGGGAGGCCCCGCGGCTGTGGTCTGCCGAGCCCGTCAGCGATCAATGGGCCGAAGCGAGGTCGCCTCGTCCCTGTGGCTGCGCTGCAACAGATACGTCAGCACGCCCGAACCTTGAGAAGTTGTGCCGGACTGCAGGAACTCCTTGGCCTGGTCGTACCACCTCAGTGCGGTGGGCATATCGCTGTCGACACCGCGAATGCCCAGAAGGGAAAGCACTCGTGGATCGTATGTTGCGCCAAACGCAATCAAAGCGGGAGCGTCTCCGGCCTGCGCGGCGCGGTCGAGCAGCAGACGAGCGTTAAGAACATCGCCGTCGAACAACAGCTCTTCGCCGCGCTTGCGCAGGGCGACGATATTCTCGAAGTCAAGCAGGCGCACCGAGGGTGGACTGGCGCGTTGAATGATGCCCCCTGATTGCACGACGGTCGATGCGAGCTGTGCAGCGCCGGCTGGTCGCGCTAGCCAATCGCGTCGCACCGATTGATGCTCAACAAGAGCGTCATCGGCGTCCCTCAGTTCGACCACGAGGTCGATCCTGCCGGTGAACCCCGGCGGCCGGCGGATCATGGCCTTGGCCGCCTCGGCGGCGCGGATGCGCCAACCGCTGGTGCCGAGCGGTCGCCCGATCGAGAGGGCCGAGCCCGACGGAAGGCCCAGGATCTCGACGGCGACACCTTCGTGGCTGCCGCGAACCGAAACACCAAGCGGTAACTGCTCATCGGTGCCCTGGATCTGAGATTGCGCGGCGAGTTGTGGTGCCACGGCGGTTCCTTCGTGCGGCCGCGCCGCTGCGACCAAGTGAAGCCCGGTCGAACTCGGAGTTGCGCGATGGCTGGTCAACTTCAGCAAGTTTGGTATCTGCTCGGCGAAAAGCAGCGCAACGAGCGCAGCGGCCAGAACGGCGATAGTGACCCGATCCCAATTTACGCGAATCACAATAGCGTCGCTGGTGATCTGACCCTGTTGTTGAGGGTCATTCGCCGCGTCGGATTGAGTGCGATTCCAGTCGCCTTGTTGATCTTTATTGGCCTGAGGCTCCGGTCCCTGACCGGAGTCGTTGGGTTTTGCCACATTCATGAGGCAAATCCTCTATCAAATTCCAGGTGCCGATTTTCCGCCACTCTGCAACCGATGCACCCGTCTGTTGCGGGACGACTCGAGGATCGCGGGCGCAGCCACTGGGCAATATCCTTGGATTGCTGAAGACTATGCGAGTGTCGTGGCGAAGCTGCATCGGCGCCTGCTAGTGATAATCAAATTGTCGCTCGACCTAAAAATCTCGATCCAGCTTATCTTTGCTGCGCCTGACTTGAGGCATTTGTTGGGCCGGTGCGGCACAAATTGTGCGCTTGACCATCGTCTTGTCGCTTTTTGTCATCTCGATGGGAACCGATCGCGCGATTCCACGACATTCTATAGGCGTGAAAGGCGCGCAGATCCTAAAAAACTCGGCGGCCGCCGGCGATAGCCTGGTATTTCAGCATGAGTTGTCGCTGTCAGCATGAAAAATAGCAAAAAATGAAACAAACTCACCGCAAAAATCCCAGTCGAGCCGATCTCTTTGTCCGGTTCAGAAGTAAAAAGTCGCTCTGCTGTGATTGCGCTGGCCAAGATCGGCCGAGCGCGGATCGCCGCGAGCTTTGGCAGTGATTACCGCAATGGCTGGATCGACGGTAGTTTGGTAGTCGTATCGACGGTCGCTTTGTGAAAGTTCCTCGCAATTGCTCGGTTCGCTGACCTTGGGCCGGTGATGCTGGCGGCCGCAAACAACAAGATCATCGGGCTGCGATCATGTGCCGCTTGGCCGGATGGGGGGCGATATCAAATCATTCGAAGAAACTCTTCATAACGAACAGCGAGCACATGCGAATGTCGACGGACTAACCGGCGTTCTTAAGATTAGATCAGCAGAATAATTCTTTGTTGAGCAAGGCTGGTTCGCCGCATTCAGATAATTTTGAGCAGCTTTACAGATAAAACGGCGCTTCAATGATGGTGGAGAGAATGCCGCAACATCACCAGCGCAGCCTTTGCAGTCCCCGGGCAGGCTTGCTCAATCTCTGCATCACGCGAGCGCGATGATCAAATTACCGGGGCGCCGGCCACTCGGGTATCAGGATGAACCGAGCGGATCGCGGATAACAAACTTCTCGGACACCTCCGAGAGCTTACCGACCGTTTGTCAGGCTTTGGCGCGGATCGGACGCAAAAGAAACGCCGGTAGATGGCCGGCCTCGGTTTCCTCCGCTCGATCGCGGGTGCGGACCGGACGTATTTTGTCAAGTCGGGTGACAGGCGCCGGCATGGCATCACCGTAGCAGGGAGGCGTGGCGACGCTCTCCGCTCGTTGATGGTTGCGGGGCTTGTCGTGCTGATGGGACCGCGCCGCGCGCGGCACGCTGCTGCGAGTTCGCTCGGCGGCACGCGGTTGGCCCTGGCGACCGTGCCGCTCGCGCGGAGCCGCCTGAGGGGGGTCGCCCGCCCAAGCGATCGTCTCGCCAATCAGTTTTTCAATGGCCGTCACTGCTTTGAGATCGTTGGCAGCCACGATCATGATCGCCGTTCCAGTGCGGCCAGCACGACCAGTGCGGCCAATGCGGTGCACGTAGTCATCCGGATGATGGGGGACGTCGAAGTTGAAAACGTGACTGACCTCAGGAATGTCAAGACCGCGGGCCGCAACGTCGGAGGCGACCAGCAGCTGAATTTCGCCCCGTCGGAACTGATCAAGCGCAGCCATCCGTGCGGCCTGCTCCATATCACCGTGCAGGGCGACGGCGCTAAAGCCATGTCGCAACAGCGAGCGGTGCACGATCGACACCTCACGTTTGCGATTGCAGAACACCATAGCGTTCTTGAGCCCCTCGGCTTCGCGGATCAGGCGGCGCAAGGTCTCGCGCTTTTCCTCCGGTTCGCGGCCGCTCGCGGTCAGCCATTGGGCGATCGTGGTCACCGTCGTGGCCGGACGGGCGACTTCAACACGTACCGGATTGTGCAGGAAGGTATCGACAATTCGCCGGATCTCCGGCGGCATGGTTGCGGTGAAGAACAAGGTCTGGCGGGTGAACGGTACCAGCTTGCAGATTCGCTCGATATCGGGAATGAAGCCCATGTCGAGCATGCGATCCGCTTCGTCGATCACCAGTAGCTCGACGCCTGACAACAGCAATCGTCCACGCTCGAAGTGATCGAGCAGACGCCCGGGTGTTGCTATCAGCACGTCGACGCCGCGGGTGAGTTTGACGTCCTGATTGTCGAACGACACCCCGCCGATCAGCAGCGCCATGTTAAGCTTATGGTTGGCGCCATATTTGGCGAAACTTTCCTCGACCTGCGCCGCAAGTTCGCGGGTTGGCTCCAGAATGAGCGTACGCGGCATCCGGGCACGCGCTCGACCATATTCGAGCATGGTCAGCATCGGGAGCACGAATGCCGCTGTCTTGCCGGTGCCCGTCTGGGCGATCCCCAGGACATCTCGACGAGCGAGCACATGGGGAATGGCTTGATGTTGAATGGGAGTAGGGGCGGTATAACCAGCCGCATCGACAGCGGCGAGAACCTTGTCGGACAAACCGAGTGAAGAAAAGGACATAAAACCTCGAAGTTACGGCGACGACCAATCCCGGGCTGATTTAAGCATGACGTCAGCGAAGGATGTCGCCGGTCCTGGGCACCTAGTGGCTGCCAATGACGCGTCCAGGGGGACGTCGATGGAGGACCTCACCTCGCCGGGCACAACATTACAATGCACGGGGGAGAATGACCGAATCCTGAAGGTCGGCCGGTCACGGCCAAAACATAGGTATCGCCGCCGGAAAGTCAACCTCCGTTGCCTTTTGCAGTGCAATAGGGCGGCATCATGACTAATTTTGTCTGCAAAGACCTCGCCATGGAGGCGCCGTTGTCCGCTCCCGAATCGATGGTACTCGTGCCTGGCCTCAATTGCTCCGCGCGGCTCTATGCGGAGCAGATCCCCGCGCTGTGGCGCTTCGGGTCGGTCCTGGTCGCGGACCATCGTCATGATGACCAACTTGGCGCTCTGGCCGGACGCATCTTGTCGACCGCGCCGCCGCAATTTGCCCTGGTGGGTCTGTCGATGGGTGGCTATATCGCTTTCGAAATGTGCCGACAGGCACCCGATCGCATCACCCGACTGGCGTTGCTCGATACCTCCGCACGCGCCGACCGACCTGACCAGACGGAGCGGCGCCGCCAGCACGTTGCGTTGGCCGAGAGCGGCGAGTTTGCCCAAATTCCCGATCTGCAGTTTCCAACATTGGTGCACCCGGGCCGGCACAACGATGCTGCTTTGCGTGCCGTCGTCCACATGATGGCCGAAGACACCGGCGCCGCCAGCTTCGTGCGTCAACAAAAAGCCATCGCAGGGCGTCCCGATTCTCGCAACGACCTCGCGCGTATCGGCTGTCCGACCCTGGTCATGGTCGGAGACCGCGATGAACTCACGCCCCCCGAGCTCGCGCGCGAAATAGCCGACGGCATCGCCGGTTCGCGCCTGATCGTGGTGCCACGGTGCGGACATTTGTCGACCCTTGAGTGTCCTTTGGCGGTGACCGAGGCGCTGATCGAATGGTTATCTGTCTGATCAAGCTCCGGGTCGAATACGCGCCGACGCCAGGACGTCCGATATTGTCACAAGCCCGTTGCTGATCACGCTCACGGCGGCGTGGGCTGGCATTCGGGTCTCGATTCCAGCCGCCTCGGGCCGCCACTACTCCGAGCCGGTGGTCGTCTCTGCGCACAGTTCAGAACCGGTCGGGCGTCCTCCTCCTCGTCGTGTTCGATGCTGCCGATGTGAACCGGTCAGGCAACCACGTTGTCGGTCAAGTGGCGAGTTGCTGGTGCAAAGCCTCATCCCAGTGCCCAGTCAAATAGCGGAACATCCAGTTCCCCCGCGCCTTGAGGCGCTTGTACGCAGCTTTGAGGTCCAGCACGAGGGTGATGCGGCGGCTGGCACAGTGGAGCTCTCCGACGTCGTGAGTGGCAATCGGATGAAAACCCATGACACGTGTGTGAAAGCCATAGGGGCTGTGCGGGTCATCCTCGAAGACATCGGTCACAAAATGGGTATAGCCGCGCGCCAGTGTCTCCTCGGCGGCGGCACGCATGAGAGCCGCCGCGACGGTGAACTGCCCGCGCAATTCCGGGATGACGGCAAAGCGCCCAATCTCAGCGACACAGTGACGGTTGACGAGATCCTCGACGCGAACAGAGCTGTCCAGGATCTTGAAGCCATATTTGGCGTATTGGGCGAGCGGTGGATCGTAGAAGAGCCGCAACACGCCCGCCGGTCGGCCCTGCAGGGTGACCATGAACCAGGAAATGTCCTGGCGATGCATGTCGTCGGGCGGCACCTGGGCCTCCGGATCGCGGACCCAGTGCTTTTCCTGGTGATAGGTGCGCCGCAGGACCTTGACCAACTGGCGGCGTCCCTGTTCGTCCGCCACTCGCAGCGCCACGACTTCAGCATGGCTCATCGCATACCTCCAGCGTGGGATGGGGTCGAATTGGCGCGTAGCGTCGGTGCGCGCCCGGATTCCAGCTCTTGCCCGACAATCGCCCGATCTCGCCCATCACGGTGGCGTGCCAAGCCCGGATCTGTAGCCGTACTTTGTCGGGTGTTGGGGCGCGTGGCGGATAAAGCGCAGCTCCGATGTGCACCTCCATCGGAGCACGACCGGGAATCGGCCGATCCGGCTGGGCGCCGGGAAAGCGAATGCCGACCGGCACCACCGGCACGCCGGTCTCGAGTGAAAGCCGCGCGGCGCCCAGGCGCCCCGGCAAGAGATGCAGCGGATCGGGATTGACGGTCCCCTCGGGAAAAATCCCCACCGACCGTCCGGCAGCCAAAAGCCTGCGGGCGCGCTCAAGTGCCGGCAGCGGATGAGTGTAAAGCGGCTTGAGCAGGTTGAGGATCGGCGGGCGCGCCGATTTGCGCGTGACCGTGATCGCGCCACCACGGCGATAGAGCCATCCCACTCCAGGAATGAGACGGAAATTCCAGTCGGCTAGAAAATGGATAAGGCGTCCGCCCCGATGCAGCACTAGTAAGGCCGGCACCAGGAGAGCCTCGCGTCGGGTGGTGTGATTGATGGCCACAATGAAAGGGTCTTCGGCCGGATGTAGGTTCTCAAGACCAAAAACGGCCAGGACCTGCCGTCGCCCCAGCAACGCGAGTCCGCGAACGACCCAACGGTCAGCAATGGTCAACTGGGGCAGCGGCCAGCGCAGAAGTCGCGCGGCGCCCGGGGGATTCCAGGCCGCTGGACTCGACTGTCGTAATGCGAGGTTGGTGGTCGCCAGCCGGGACATGGGCCGCAGTTCCGCCAAGGGCACATTTGCCTAAGGCATCCGGGCGCATTTATCTCATCGCCAGATTACAAACTGATGAGAGCTTCGTGACAGTTCTGTGAGCGTCACGCCTTTGCCGCACCAGCATGCGTCCGGGTCGGCTGTCGAGGCCAGCTGTCGTCATTTCTCTTTAAGAAACCGCCGCGCGATTGACGATGCCGGCGATGGCAGCCGTTCATCGTGCGGGATCGCACCCGAAAGCCCGCACGCCAAGACATGAACGGTGGCGCGGTCCCACGATGCGATGACGCGAGGCGCAAAAGACTTGCGTTGTCTGGCGTCAGGATGGCGCTCGCGCATCTGCGTTCGCCAGGCGCTGTAGCGCTGCCAGACGACGTCTGACCACCTCGATGTGTTCGCGCAGATGAAACAGTTGATCGGAGAAGCCAAGTGGAACGCGGATGTGGTCGACCGCAGCCTCGATTCGATCGGTTTCACCAAACGCCCGGGCGAATTCCTGCGGGCTCGCACCGGGGTGCACTGTCGCCTCGACTCTCTTGAGTTCCCGGTACCATTGGAGGATGCGTTGCCGCACACGCCACGTGTAGAGCGGAGGAACAAATCGCATCAGGGGGAGCGCCAGACCAATGATCGGAATGAGGAGTACCACCAGTCGATCCGATAGAGTTGCGAGCCAGAATGGAAGATAGCGTTGCAGGAAGGGGGGACCTGATTTGTAGACGCGGCGGGCCTCCGCAGCCAGCGGAAATTCCGGATCCACCGTTACCGGAAATTCGGCGGCGCGGCTGAATACCGGAACCTCACCGTTCGCATCGATCATCGGTTTGGTGTGGACGTCAATGAGCGCCTGAGTCATGAGATTGGTGAGGGCCGGATGCAGATCATCACGGACGACAACCGCCGCCATCGTGGCAACCATGTTGACATCGCCGGCCGGAATATTCCGGGCAAAATCCACCAAACCCTGCCTGAGCTCGAGATGAGACAAATAAGGAAACCTCTCGGAGTAAGCGTCGGCCTGGACGAGATTCATCAATCTGACGTTGGGCGTGCCGAATAGACGCTGAATGGTCTTGGCGTCCGGGGCGAGTACGAGAAAACCGGCATCGGCCTCACCCTTGCCGAGCGCATCGACATAATCGGGTAATTCCATGTTGATCAGCGTGGCCGTCTGAGGCGTGACCCCATTGGCATTCAGGAGCTTCTGCGCCAGGTAATTCGTGCCGCCACCAGCTGGTCCGACCAGAACGCGTTTGCCAACCAACTGAGTGAGCCGGTCGAGCGTTTGGTCGCCGTGATAGAACACCCACAGCGGCTCGTAGAACACCCGGCCGATTGAACGCAACTGGGGGGCCTCCTGGCTGCTTGAAATTCCGCCCTGCAGAAATCCGAGTTGGACGCCGGAGCCGCTGTCTTCGAGCAACCGCAGATTCTCAATCGAACCACCGGTCTCCCGAATTTCAAGATCGATGCCGTTTTGAGCCATGAACCTCTGATACTGCTCGGCCCAGCGATAGTACGGACTGCCACGACTGGCAGCCGCAATGACGACGTGGTGCGGCGGAGCCGGCTGGATGAACCACGAAGCCAGCCACAACGTGCCGACGACCAGTACGATCGCCGGGCCGACGGTCAACAGCAGTTCGCGCGTTTGAACGGAGTCAGACTTCGGTTTCATTTAGCCGGCTCTTTGTGTTCGGACGTCCTACGTCACGCCCTGCGTCATGACGAGGGCACAATTTCCATGTCCGAGGGGTCTGTCAATGGATCGACGAGCTTGCCATAGTCGCGCCCGTTGACGGACGGCTTGCGATAACGGGGGGGTGGATAAGCATGTTGTCGGATTTTATCGCTGGTGTGGCGCTTTTCGTGTCGGCTTACAGTCTGTGGCAAACCCGGCTCAAACGCTCGGACCTGCGGGTGTTTGTGCCGCCCGTCATCCAGTACGCGGCGCCCTACCAGAATTCCAACTTCGAGGTCTTCGCGATCCCGGTCACACTCGCCAACGAGGGCGCACGGACCGGCACCGTGCTGTCCATTGAACTCGAAGTGGCTGATCCGCGGACGCAGGCCATCAAGCGGTTCTACAGCGCCGATTTCGGCAGCTGGAACATGGAAAAGACCCGCAGCGGTGCCTATCAGCCCTTCGCGCCGATCTCGCTGGAGGGTCTCGGACGGCGGGCCGAAACCGTGCTCTTCTATACACGCGGTGCGGAGGAGAAGCCTGATCAGCTGGTCCGTGAGCCAGGGCCCTACGGCTTTAGGCTCACTCTCGATGAGGGTGTGTCGGAGGCAGGATGGCTTGCCGGATGGGGCCGGCGCCGACCGACCTCGGTGGTGTTTGAGCGCGAGCTCAAGTGGTACGATGCCCGTGCCTTCACCAA
>Ga0187783_10000972_pt1 | contig 21079 bp, 18 predicted proteins | sample 1015_SJ02_MP02_2_FD_132471 | JGI IMG/M metagenome (GOLD analysis project Ga0187783, IMG submission 132471) | Tropical peat soil microbial communities from peatlands in Department of Meta, Colombia - 1015_SJ02_MP02_20_MG | ecosystem: Environmental > Terrestrial > Soil > Wetlands > Peat | place...
ACCGGAAACGTTGCGATGAGTAACGATCCGCGGCCAAGGTCAAACCGCCAAGCCGGCGTCAGTGGGGTTTCCGCAAGGTAGCCAAACAGGCGAGGCAGGTGAGTGAATACATCGGAGCCCGTTACAGCATCGCTGTGGCGGGTTTCGTAATTTGTCGCTCGTGCCGCTGCGTGAAGCCATCCCGTTGGAACTCCACCGCGCGAGCGCTCGTCGCGGCACCTCCATGTGCCGCTTCTGCTCTCGCGTTTTTTCGGGGGAACAAAGTTTTGAAGCAGCCGTCCGTGGCTGGCCCGAAAAAATCGCGAAGTCGCGCTCCTGGAGTCCCAACGGGACGGCTTCACGCAGCGTCCTCGCTTTTTGGGCTAGTATTTGGAGGCGATATCCTTAGCGAGGGCGGCGATGCGGGTGCGGGCGCCGGGCGGCGAGACGATTTCGGCTTGTGATCCCCAGCCAAGCACCCAGCGTACGAGCTCGTCGACGTCGGCGACGCGATACGCAATCTCGACGGAGCCGTCCTCGTGCTGCTCGACCTCGCGCTCGGCAACGATACGCGCCGCCGCCGCCGCCTTTGCAACGCGAGGCGCGAAGCGAACCCGAACCTCCGTCGTCTGCTCGGCATGCAAGACGCCGCTAATCGAGGCGGCGGCATAGGCTTCGATGTCGAAGCCGCTCGGCCGCACGAAGGTTCGTCCGAGCACCTCAGGCTCGCTGACGCTGTCGACGGCGAACGTGCGTTTGTCGCTGCGCGTATGGTCGTAGGCGACGCAGTATACGCGTCCGGCATTGATGATGAAGCCGTACGGATCCACGGTCCGAGTGGTCGATTTCCCCTCTTTGTCAAGGTAGTTGAATCGGACGCTTCGCGAGCTGCGCTCCGCCGCGGAGAGCAACGCGAATGCGCGCTCGCCCCGTTCGTCGAGGCGAATCTCGGAAAGGCGAAACGCCACCGGCGACCCCGCCTCGACTCGAGCGCGAGCGCTCCGGCCGGCGCTGTCGACCAACTTTTCGGCGACCTCGTCGATCGAAGCACCGATGGTGCCACCGATGCTGGCGCCAAGCGCTCGCAATGCGACCAGCCCGAAGAGCTCGCCGCTGCTCAAGTCGAGCCGCTTGAGGCTATATCCGTCGGCGAAGCGATAGGCGTTGATCGCGCGATCGAAGTAGAGTGGAAATCCCGCATTCGACAAGATCGCGAGGTATCGGCGAAGGCTGCGCGTGCTGGGGCGCTTTCCGCCCTCGGCGATCCGATCTTTGAGATCCTCGAATGAATGCTGTCCCTGATCGATCGCGTTGAGCAGCCGCACCAGCAAGACGACCTTCGACTCGCCCTCGGTCGCGGTCATTGCGGCGTGGGCGAAGGTTGGGGCTTGGGGAAGCAGCCGTCGGGCGCGTTAATGGGCGGCGCGCTGGGTTGCGGCGCGGTCGCGGAGACGCCGATTTCGGCCGGATAGAACGAGCCGCCGTCGGTCATCGTCGCGACTGTCGTATGATACGTCTGACCCGCAGCCAACGGGAACGCCGCGACTTGGTAGGGAGTCGGAAGGCGCACGCAGCCGACTTCGACCAGGCTTCCGTCTATGAGAAAGGCTCCGCGCGCCGGTCCGGCCAGCGGTTTGAGAAAAAGATACGCCATCGCCGGCGAAGGGGCCGAATTGGTCATCGTCAGATCGATCGTGTGCGTGACGCCGTAGTCGCCATAGTCGTGGCCGTTCGCGGGCGGATCGACACTCGGCGGCGTTGGGTCCGTGTCGCCGATCACCAGGGTCGCATCGGGACCGCCGGCTGCATAGTTCAATCGGTCGGATCCGTAACCGGCAATCGAAAACACGCCGGTGCGATGATGGCCATCGCCGGGAAGAATCGGCCCGTCGAGCAGGTTGCGCGGGTCCGCTCCCGCGGAAACTGCCAGCACGGTCACCACAACCGGGCCTCCAGACAACACGCGTACGTCGACGGTGCCGGAGACCAGTTGACGATCGGCCATCGGCACCGCCGCAAGAAGGTAGGGGTCGTCCTGCGCAAGCGTCGTCACGATCCCTTCATCGCGCGCCTTGGTAAGCAGGAAGTTCTTGGTAAGCGTCTGGCCGACGTGCATGACGTCCATGTTGGGTCCTGCCAACGCTTGCACGAGCTGGATCGAGGTGGGGTCTTGAGAGTTGGCGGAGAGCGCGACCACGAGCGTGCGTGGGTCGGTCCCAACGTCGTGGTAGTAGTAGAGCCGGGTAGGCTGCGCGGCGCCGATAGTGCCGCGAAACAGAACCCCGTCCTGCGTCAGGTGTTCGGGATCGTCGTCGTAAAATAGCACCGCCGGCGAAAACGGTGCAAGCCCGGCATTCTGCACCGTGACCGCGGTCATTCCGGACTGGTCGAAGTACTCGCCGTTCCCGGCGATCTGCACTGGGACGGCAAACTGGGCGCTCTGCCCCGGGCCGAGCGGCGCCGTTTGCGGCGTTACCGCACCGACGGTAACTTTCGCACCCGGCAGCGCTTGAGTGAGGCGGGTCACCCAGCTTGCGACTTGCTCCCCCAGCCAGGCAGGGTCGACCGGATCCCCGGTAACGGTGAGCGTCGTCTGCGGCACGATCGTGCCGGCATTGAAAGCTACGCGAACCGGAAGATCGGCACGTGCTCCGTTGGCATCCACCAGATGCAGCACGTCGTTTCCGGTCGCCTGGGTTGCGGTGATGGTAACGCTGGTCCCGTCGGGGCTAACTGCGATCGTGACCAGCTTCCGATCGAGCGACGCTTGCAACGGCGGCGTAGCGCCGCTTACCGTAATAACCTGCTGCTGCGCCGGATTGAGAGCGACGCTCGGAACCGAAAGCGTCAAAGCGCCCGGAGTTGCCTGCGCTAAGACGATTCCCAGGGTCAGGGCGTGCAGAGGCGCTCGGTCTTACGTGACGGCGGGCTCGGGGGGCGGCGGCGCCGCCGGCGGCTCGACCGAGGGGATTTTCGAATACTTCAGTTTGTCGGCGTCCTCGGGATCGACGTCGGCGAGAATGTGATCGCCCGAGCCGAACGCTCCTTTGAGCATCTCCTCGGCGAGCTCGTCCTCGACCATCCGTTGAATCGCGCGGCGTAGCGGACGCGCGCCGAACTGCGGATCCCAGCCCTTTTTCGCAAGCAAGGATTTGGCGGCGTCGGTGATCTTGAGCTCCATCTCTTGCGCGCGAACCTCGCGAATGACTTTCTCCAGCTCGAGCGTGACGATCTCCTCGATCTGCTCCCGCGAGAGCTGATGAAAAACGATCACCTCGTCGACCCGGTTGAGAAACTCAGGACGGAAGGTCTGCTTGACCTCTTCCATCACGCGGTTCTTCATGCGGTCGTAAGCTTTGACTTCGTCTTCGGCCGAGAGCTTCTGCGGACGGAAGCCGATGTCGGTCGTGGTGGTCATTCCGATCGCGCCGACGTTACTGGTCATGATGATGACGGAGTTTTTGAAATCGACCTGGCGGCCTTGCGAGTCGGTCAAACGGCCGTCCTCGAGCACTTGGAGCAGCAGGTTGAAGACGTCGGGGTGGGCTTTTTCGATCTCGTCGAGCAGCACGACCGAATAGGGACGGCGGCGCACCGCTTCGGTGAGCTGGCCGCCCTCTTCGTAGCCGACGTAACCCGGCGGTGCCCCGACCAAACGGCTGACCGAATACTTCTCCATGTACTCCGACATGTCGATGCGGATCATCGACTCTTCGTCGTCGAAGAGAAATGCCGCAACGCTGCGGGCAACCTCGGTTTTGCCGACGCCGGTCGGCCCCAGGAAGATGAACGAACCGATCGGCCGGTTCGGATTCTTCAAACCGGCGCGCGAGCGTCGAATTGCGCGCGTGATGACGTTGATGGCCGGATCTTGGCCGACGACCCGCTGGTGGAGCAGGTCGCCCATCTTGAGCAGCTTCTCAGTTTCGGCTTCGGCTAAACGGCTCACCGGAATCTTCGTCCACGACGCGACGATTTCGGCAACGTTTTCGGCGGTAACGCGTAGGACGCGCTCGCTCGCGGCCTTGCGCTCGCGCCATTCCTGCTCGAGGTTGGCCTTCTCCAGGCGCAGCTTCTCTTCACGATCGCGGATCGAGGCGGCTTTGTCGAACTCCTGATTCTTGACGACCGCTTCCTTCTCGGCGATCAGCTTGCGCAGCGCGGCGTCGGCTTCGCGAATCGCCGGAGGCGGGAGCGTCGCCTGCAAGCGAACGCGCGAACTTGCCTCATCGATCAGGTCAACGGCCTTGTCGGGAAGGAACCTATCGGTGATGTAGCGATCGCCCAGCCGCGCAGCGGTGGCTAACGCCTCGTCGGTAATCTGCACCTTGTGATGCGCCTCGTAGCGATCGCGCAAGCCTTTGAGGATCTCGATCGTTTCGTCCACGGTCGGCTCGCCGACCATGACCGGCTGGAAACGGCGCTCGAGAGCCGAGTCTTTTTCGATGTGCTTTCGAAATTCGTTGAGAGTCGTCGCGCCGATGCACTGCAGCTCGCCGCGAGCGAGCGCGGGCTTGATGATGTTGCTGGCGTCGATCGCGCCCTCGGCCGCGCCCGCGCCAACCAGCGTGTGCAGCTCGTCGATAAACAGAATGATCTCGCCGGCCGCGCCGCGGATCTCATCCATGACGCGTTTCATGCGCTCTTCGAACTCGCCGCGGTACTTGGTGCCGGCGACGAGCCCGGCCAGATCGAGCGTGATTACGCGCCGGTCCCGCAGCGGTTCGGGAATATCGCCCTTGATGACGCGTTGCGCCAGGCCTTCGGCAATTGCGGTCTTGCCGACGCCCGGCTCGCCGATCAGGGCCGGATTGTTCTTGGTGCGGCGTGAGAGGATCTGGATGACGCGCTCGATCTCGGTGTTGCGTCCGATCACCGGATCGAGCTTGTTGTCGCGCGCGAGCTGCGTGAGATCGCGCCCGTACGCGTCGAGCGTGGGCGTTTTGCTCTTGCCCTTGGGCGCCGCGGGCTGACCTTCGGCCCCGAGCAGCGAGGTGGTCTGCACGCGGACTTTGGCGGGATCGACGCCGAGATTGGTGAGCACCCGCGCCGCAACGCCTTCGCCTTCGCGAATCAAGCCGAGAAGCAAGTGCTCCGTTCCGATGTAGTTGTGGTTGAGCTGACGCGCCTCTTCGAAGGCGAGCTCGATTACGCGCTTGGCGCGCGGAGTGAAGACCATCTCCTGCTGCACCGTCTGTCCGCCGCGCCCGACGATCGCTTCGACCTCTTGACGAACCTTCGCCAGATTGACGCCGAGCGATTCGAGGACTTTGGCGGCCAAGCTCTCGCCTTCGGAAATGATTCCGAGCAATATGTGCTCGGTACCAATGTAGTTGTTACCGAGCCGCTGCGCTTCTTCCTGAGCAAGCACGATGCTCCGCCGCGCTCGCTCGGTGAAGGGCTCCCACATCGACATCGCTCTGGCTCTTCCTTTCCTCCTCCTTAGACTCTACCCGTCCCGGAGCAGTTTCGTGACGGTTGACGGCACGCCCGCCTGCCCTGCACCAGAGGTTTGCCGTATAGGCCGCGGAACCTCGGTGGCATGCCGACCGCCGAACAAGTTCGCGAAGCGCTCGTCGAGGTTAAGGATCCCGAGCTCAATCTCGGCATCCTCGAGCTGGGTCTCGTCTACGATATCACGACCGAAGGCGAGAACGGCGAGAACGTTAACGTGATGATGACGTTAACGTCGCCGATGTGTCCGGTTGGTCCGATGTTCATGCAATCGGTCAAAGACCACGTGCTGGCGGTCGAAGGCGTGAAGAACGCCAACGTCGAGATCACTTTCACGCCGCCTTGGGATCCGGCGACGATGGCCTCCGACGACGTCAAAGCGATGCTGGGGATTTGGTGAGGCTCAAGCCGCTTGAGCTACTAATGGGCTGAAGAAAACGGTGCCGAGGTCGCGTCGGCCATCGATGACGCGCACCACTTGAGCAATGCGATCGTCATCGAGAAGACGGTAGAAAACCACGAACGGATAGACGGCCAGCGTACGGATATCGGGACCGTATTCAGGCCGGCGATGCCCGGCCCGAGGGGCGCTGCGAAGAATTCTAGTGACGTTGAGGAGGCGGCGCACTACCGCATCAGCCCTGACCAAGCTGTCGCGCGCGATGTGGGCGTGTATGGCGTCAATATCCGAGAGAGCGCGGTCTGTATAGCTAATTCGAAACATGCCGAGGGGCCAATTTCTTTTGCTCGCGCTTGAGGCGACTACTCTTCTTTCGAAAGTACTCGCGCACGTTCGCTTCAGAGACGAGCCTGCCCTCATCCGCCGCTTCGATCCCTTCCTGCACGTCGATCTTTAGCTGTTCGAAGAACGGGTCATTCTTAGGTTGAAGCATACTCTATTTTACCACAACCCATCCTCAACGCCAGGCGGGCTGCGCCCTCCCCTTCGACAAGCTCAGGGTGACACGTTAAGGGTGACACGCGGAAAAATGCGCTTCGGAATGCCGGCGAAGGCCGGATCGCCGCATTGCCAGAGCAAGAACGAATACTCGTCCGTAAGCAACTCTTCGCTCTGTTTGCGCGATGCAGCGAGGAAGCCGTGCCCCGCATCGTAGTCGACTCGTAGCAGGATCGGGCGACCACTCGACGTGGCGGTTTGCAGCTTCGCGGTGAATTTTGCGAGCTCCCACGACGAAACGCGTGGATCGTTGTAGCCCGTGACGAGCATAACGGCGGGGTAAGCCGTCCCTTTCACGACGTGCTGGTAAGCGTCCATCGCGTAGAGCGCTTTAAAGCCCTCCTCGTTCTTCACCGTGCCGAACTCGGGAATGTTTGCCGGACCGCTCGGCATGAACTCAGAACGCAGCGCGTTGCTGTCGCCGACGACATCGAGGGCCGCGGCAAATAGGTGCGGTTGCGATGTAATTGCGCGTCCGATCGTAATACCGCCGGCGCTGGTTCCTTCGCCGGCAAGATGCGCAGGCGAAGTGTACTTGTGGGCGATCAGCCAGCGGCCGCAGGCAACGAAATCTTCCCACGTGTGCGGTTTGGTTGCGATCATTCCGGCTTGGTGCCATGCTTCGCCGTACCAGCCGCCACCACGCACGTGACAGACCGCGTAGACGCCACCCCGCTCCAGCCAGGCGACACGGGTTGCGCTGAATGATGGGTTGATCTCGATTCCATAGGCGCCGTAGCCTGTCAGATACGCGGGATGGGAGCCGTCGAGCGCAATGCCCTTCTTGTAGACCACCGAAAGCGGAACCATCGTACCGTCGGCGCTGCGCGCCTGCACCTCCGATGACGTGTAGGGCGACATATCAACTTTGGCAAGCTTCTTGAGGTGAGTGTCGGTGACCGTTCCGTTCGCATCGACTGCGTAGATCAGCTGCGAGTGCGTCCAACCGGTGAGCCCGAAGAGCGCGCCGGCATCGCGCGGATCCGTGGTAATGTCGTTGACGCTGCCTTGGAATGGCAGCGCGACGTTCGTTATCGCGCCCGGAGCTCCATCGGCCGCGAGCGCGACGCGGCTAATTTGGCCGAAGCCGCCGTTACGCGACAGTATGTAGAGGCCGTCAGCCGCTACCCCCAGTGCTTCGACAATCGGGGTGCTGGGCGCGATGACTGTTTGCGCTGCGGCGACGTTCGGCGCGGCCAGCGAAGTGGCGACGACTTTGAAGGTTGGCGCATCTTTATGGGTGAGAAGATAAATCGTGGTGCCTTTGATGTCGAACCCGGTGACGTCGTCGGCGGTGATGGCGACCGGTTTCCAATCCAGCGCGGACGAGTCGAGACTGGCCGGAAGAGCGGCGTAGATCGTCATTTCGTTCTGCACGCCGTGATTGATCACGCCGAGCAGGTACGGCGACGCAGGAGAGTACACGACGCTGGGCGAGTCGCTTGGATCAAACGGAACCTTAGGGTCCACACCGTAACCGAAGATCGCGACGTCGCGATCGGGATCCCGGCCCAGGACGTGCAGATAGCACACGCTACGCAAGTACTTATCCGTGTCAGGTTGGCCGGGCGAAAGCTTGGGTGCGCGTATGTAATAAAAGGAGCCGTTAGGAAGCCAGCTCGTCACTCCAAAATAGGCGCGGTCAATTGCGTCGGGCAGAACGTTTCCGGTCGCGGTCGCGACCACGTGGATCACCGCGGCTTCCGAGCCGCCCTCTGAAATGCCGTAGGCGACGTACCGGCCGTCGAGCGAGGGGACGTAGTAGTTGATCGTATAGTGTTTTCCGGCCGTCGCAAGGCTCTGCGGATCGACCAAAACCCGCTCGGCGCCGCCCTCCGCGTTGCGCACGTAAAGCTTTGGCGAGTTGTCGCCGGGGTTCAGCTTCAGATAGAAATAGTACGGCCCGTCGCGCGCGAGGTCGCTAACGATACTGCCGGCGTTGTCGAGCTGCGCGATGCGATCGAAAAGCCGATCGCGCGCGGCTCCTAAACGCGCGAGGACCGCTCGCGCATATGCATTCTGTTCCTTGAAGAACTTCACAGTGACCGGATCGTTCATGTCCTCGAAGTAGCGGTACGGATCTGTCACCGAAGTTCCGTACATGTTCTCGGTGACAGGGCGCGGCGACGGCACCGGCGGCGGCGTGGGGAAGCCTTGCGCGGCAGGCGCTAAGCCACGTCCCGCGGGCAATGCTAGAGAAGCGATGATAATAGCCAATGCAAGAATGATGGTGCGCAACATGGCAGCCGCTGTTCTAGCCGGCCCCCATGCTGTCATGCCGCCGAGGAGCGGATGGGTGGAGCGTGCAAGGGGCCTTCGTGAAGAGCCGCGCCCAGAAGTACGACGAGCTGCAGCAGAAACGCGCGCAGGCCGAGGCGCCTGCCGGGGAAGATGCAATAGCCAAACAGCACGAACGGGGTAAGCAATCGGCGCGCGAGCGCGTCGATGCGCTCGTCGATGCCGGTTCGTTCGCCGAGTTCGACCGGTTCGTGGTCCACCGCAGCAATGCGTTCGGCCTCGACGAAAAGGAGTTTCTGGGCGACGGCGTGATCACGGGGCGAGCCACCATTGACGGGCGCCAAGTCTTCCTCTTCTCGCAAGATTTCTCGGTCCTCGGCGGTTCGCTGGGCGAAGCCTTCGCCGAGAAGATTTGCAAGGTGATGGACCTCGCGGTGCGCACCGGTTCGCCGTTGATCGGAATCAACGACTCCGGCGGCGCGCGCATCCAGGAAGGCGTCGTCTCGCTCGGAGGCTACGCCGAAATCTTTTGGCGCAACGTTCAAGCCAGCGGCGTAATCCCGCAAATCAGCCTGATTGCGGGCCCGTGCGCGGGCGGCGCGGTCTACTCTCCGGCGATTACCGATTTCATCATCATGACCGAGAAGATCTCGCAGATGTTCATCACCGGGCCCGAGATCATCAAAACGGTGACCGGAGAGGAAGTGTCGTTCGAGGAGCTCGGCGGAGCGACCACCCACGCTACGCGCAGCGGCGTCGCGCAGCTGGTCGCAACCGACGAATCCAATCTCGTCGAGCTCACCCGCGCGCTCTTCTCGTTCATCCCGCAGAACAATCGCGAGAAGCCGCCCCAATACGATTGCGACGACGATCCGAGCCGTCTGGTTACGGCGCTCGACGAGCTCATCCCGGACTCGCCGAACAAGCCGTACGATATGCGCGAAGCAATTAACGGCATCGTCGACTATGGCGATTTCCTCGAGATTGCGCCGCTGTACGCGCAAAACATCATCTGCGGCTTCGGCCGCGTCAACGGGCAAGCCGTTGGGATCGTCGGCAATCAGCCTAACGTGCTCGCCGGCGTGCTCGACACGCGGTCGTCGGTTAAGGCGGCGCGTTTCGTCCGCTTTTGCGACGCCTTCAACATTCCGCTGGTAACGTTCGTTGACGTGCCCGGCTTCTTGCCCGGGACCGACCAAGAGTACGGCGGGATCATCTTGCACGGCGCGAAGCTGCTGTATGCCTTTGCCGAAGCGACGGTGCCGAAGATTACGATCATCACGCGCAAGGCGTACGGCGGCGCCTACGACGTCATGGCGAGCAAGCACATTCGCGCCGACGTCAACCTCGCGTGGCCGACTGCGGAGATCGCGGTGATGGGCGCCGAAAGCGCGGTCAAGACGATCTTCCGCCGCGAGCTCGCGGCTGCCGCCGATAAAGACGCCCGGATGCAGGAGCTGATCGACGAGTACACCGAGCGGTTCGCAAACCCCTATATTGCCGCGCAACGCGGTTACGTTGACGACGTCATCGAAGCGCGAAAAACGCGCGGTGCGGTCGCGAGCGCGCTCGAGATGCTACGCGAGAAGAAAGTGCCGCGTCCCGATCGCAAGCACGGCAACATTCCACTCTAAGACGGACATCTCCCAGACCGTTTAGAACAGCCCGGGTACGAGGCGCCAGCGCACCTTGGCTCGATACTGCGCATAACCCGGCAAATTCTTGACGAGGAAGGCTTCCTCGTCGTGCAGCCGCCAGATCGTCAACGGTACGATCGGCACCACGAGCAGCAATCCCCAATAGGAGCCGAGCGCTAACGGTATCCCGGACACGAAAATCAGCAGTCCGACGTACAAGGGATGGCGCACGACGGCGTAAGGACCCGACGATACGACGCGCTGATCGGCCGCAACTTGGATAGTCGAGGCGGCGAAGCTGTTCTCGCGGAAGACGACAAAATAGACGCACAACCCCAGGACGACCAGCAAATCGCCGATCGCAACGAGCATCGGTATGTCGGCGGACCATCGCAGCCGATGATCCAGCGCCGATACGACGAAGATAGCAAGAAAGAGCCCGTAGACGAGGGTGACGATGACTTTCTGAGCCGGCTCCTTTTCCGCGATCCGCGATCGGCGCTCCAGAAGGCCGCGGTCCCTGCGCCAGAAGTAGGCCGATGTGAAGACGCCGATCGTCACAAGGATCGTTATGAGGAGCCAGCCTTGCCAATAGCGGGCCGTGCCCGCGGGGAGAAAGATCAGCAGCCAGAGCAGCGGAACCGAAACGATTGCATTGAGGAGCGTTCGTTTCTCCAGGCTCATGAGATGCAGCATTCGCGCAACCAGCGTCCACGCCCGCCGATCGATTCCAGTTGGCAGGACGGAACCCCGTCCGATGGTATGTAGCGATTCGTGAAGCTATTAGAAGGAAAGCGCGCCCTGGTCACGGGGGTCGCAAACCGCTGGTCGATCGCAACCGGCGTCGCGCGAAAGCTCCACGATCACGGCGCGCAGATCGCGTTAACCTATCAAGGCGAACGCGTGCGCGACGAGGTTGCGAAGCTCGCGACGGAGCTCGGAAGCGGTCCGGTCATCGAATGCGACGTCTCAAACGACGCGTCGCTGGCCGCTATGCGGGATGCGCTCGCTTCTCAGCTAGGGCCGATCGACGTGCTGGTTCATTCGATCGCGTTCGCGAACAAGGAAGATCTGGCGGGCAAGGTCTTCGACACGTCACGCGGAGGGTTCGGACTGGCGCTCGACGTGTCGGCGTATTCACTGATCGCGCTGGTGAGCGCGCTGCGCGAATCGTTCAACACCGGGGCGTCGATTATGGCGCTGACCTACCTGGGCTCAACGCAGATCGTGCCGAACTACAACCTGATGGGAATCGCGAAGGCCGCGCTCGAATCGACGGTGCGGTATCTTGCCTTCGACCTCGGGGATCGCGGCATTCGCGTCAACGCGATCTCGGCCGGACCGATCAAGACGGCCAGCTCGCGCCAAGTGGGCGGCTTCTCTCGAATTCTCGACGTCGTGCCGAAAGTTGCGCCGCTACATAGAAACGTCAGTGCGGAGGACGTCGGCAACATGGCGGCGTTTCTTGCTTCGGACCTTGCGAGCGCCGTTACCGCCGACGTGCATTTCGTTGACGCAGGCTACCATGCGATGGGGTTGTTTGCGCCCGAGTGAAGCAGATTAGGAAAATCCTGGTTGCGAATCGCGGCGAGATTTCGGTTCGCGTGATTCGCACCGCAAAAGAAATGGGCATCGCGACCGTCGCAGTGTACTCCGACGCCGATCGCGGCGCACTGCACGTCGAACTGGCCGACGAAGCATACCCCCTCGGGCCTGCATCCCCAGCGGCGAGCTATCTGAATATCGACAAACTGATCGAATGCGCGCGCGCGTCCGGCGCCGGCGCAGTCCATCCCGGATACGGTTTCTTGGCGGAGAACGGCGAGTTCGCTCGACGGGTGGTCGCGGAAAGTTTGGTCTGGATCGGCCCGCACGCCGATGCGATTGACGCGATGGGCGATAAGCTGCACGCGCGCTCGGCGATGCGGGCAGCCGGCGTTCCGGTGGTACCGGGCGCGCTGCGCCCGATTTCCGACGTCGCCGAGGCGCGGCGTGCAGCGGAGCAATTCGGCTTGCCGCTTGCCCTCAAAGCGACCGCCGGCGGCGGAGGGCGAGGGCTCAAAGTAGCCCAATCGCTTGACGAGATCGCCTCGGCGTACGACACCGCGCGGCGCGAGGCGGAGGCGTACTTCAAAAACGGAACGCTCTACGCCGAGCGTTACCTCCAGAATCCCAAACACATCGAACTGCAGTTGATCGCCGACAAGCACGGCAACGTGGTTCACGCCGGCGAGCGTGACTGCTCGCTGCAACGACGGCATCAAAAACTGTGGGAAGAAACGCCGGCAAAGATTCCTGACGCCGTTCGTTCCGCGATGCGCGAGGCCGGAGTTCGGGCCGCCAAGGCGATCGGATACGACTCGGTGGGAACGATGGAGTGCCTCGTCTCGGGCGACGCGTTTTACTTCTTAGAAATGAATACGCGCATCCAAGTGGAGCACACCGTCACCGAGATGGTCACCGGCCTCGATCTCGTTCGCGAACAGATTCGGATTGCCGCCGGCGAGCCGCTTGGATACGCGCAGACGGATATCGCATTTCGCGGCGCCGCAATCGAAGTGCGCGTCAACGCCGAGGACCCAGCACAAGCGTTTCGCCCGGCCCCCGGCACGATTACCGCTTACCGCGAGCCGGGCGGACCAGGCATCCGGATCGATTCCGCCGCGTACGCGGGATGGGCTATTCCGCCCGAGTACGACTCGCTCGTCGCAAAACTCGTCGTCTGGGCGCCGGCACGCGAAGCCGCGATCGCGCGGCTGCGGCGAGCCATCGACGAATACGTCGCGGACGGAGTGCCGACCACGCTTCCGCTGCTGCGAGATCTCTGCGACTTTGGCAGCGTGATCGATGCGACGTACGGAACCGCTACCCTCGAGACGTTCGCGCAGGCGTGGAAGCCGAGCGCGCGCGACGGGGTCGTTAAGCGGGCGCTCCCGGCGACCGCCGCTCGTGCCCAGCGACGAACGGCGCCGCGTCTGGGCTCGCTGGGAAGAATCGGCAGCGGCGGCGGCGGAGACACCGTGCGATCCCCGATGCACGGCATCATCGTCGAGCTGCGGGTTGCCGGCGGCGATCGCGTGGTGGAAGGTCAAGTGGTAGCGGTCATCGAGGCGATGAAGATGATGAATGAGATACGCGCGCACCGCGCCGGAAGAGTCGGCGCCGTTTTGGTGGGAGCCGGATCGAACGTCGAACGCGGGGCGGCGCTGGTAACAATTGATGGCTAGAGACGTTAACGATTCGGGAATTCCGATCGAGCCGATCTACGATGCGATCGAAGGCACCCCGGCCCAGCTCGGCGAGCCGGGCAATTTTCCGTATGGCCGAGGGATACGAAAGGACATGTATCGCGGACGGTTGTGGACGATGCGGCAATATGCCGGCTTCGGAACCGCCGCCGAATCGAACGCGCGATATCGCTATTTGCTCGAACACGGACAGACGGGGCTTTCGGTCGCCTTCGATCTTCCGACGCAGTTGGGCCTCGACTCGGATGCGCCGCAAGCCCGCGGCGAGGTTGGAAAGGTCGGCGTCGCGATCGATTCGATTGAGGACATGGAGACGCTGTTGGACGGCGGGCCGCTCGACCGCGTAACCGTCTCGATGACGATCAATGCTCCGGCTGCAATTCTGCTCGCCCTGCTGCTCGCGGTCGCGCGGCGGCGCGGAATTCCTTTCGGAAAGCTTGGCGGAACGGTGCAGAACGACGTTCTCAAAGAGTACGTAGCTCGCGGAACGTACATTTATCCGCCAAAGCCGTCGATGCGCTTGGTCAACGACGTGATGGCCTACTGCGCGCGGGAAGTTCCGCAGTGGAATACGATCTCGATCTCGGGCTATCACATCCGCGAGGCCGGCGCGACCGCGGTCGAAGAGATCGCGTTTGCGCTCTCCAACGGCAAGGCGTATCTACGGGCGGCGCGCGACGCCGGAATTGCGCTCGACGACGTGGCGCCGCGCATCTCGTTCTTCTGGAACGCGCACAACGATTTCTTCGAGGAGATCGCCAAGTTTCGCGCGGCGCGCTTTCTATGGGCGCATATCACGCGAGACGAGTTCGAATGCCGCGATCCGCGCTCGCAGATGCTGCGATTCCACACCCAAACCGGCGGCTCGACCCTGACCGCGCAGGAGCCCGAGAACAACGTCGTGCGGGTCACGCTGCAAGCGCTTGCAGCCGTGTTGGGCGGCACGCAGTCGCTGCACACCAACGGCAAAGACGAAGCCCTTGCGCTGCCGACCGCGGAAAGCGCCAAAACGGCGCTGCGGACGCAGCAGATCATCGGCTACGAGTCGGGCGTTACCGACGTAGTCGATCCGATGGCCGGATCGTATTACGTCGAAACGCTCACGCGCGAGCTGATCGCGCGCGCCGGCGCGATCGTTGGCGAAATCGATGCGATGGGCGGAAGCATCGCCGCGATCGAGAGCGGGTGGATGCAGAGTCGGATCGCCGAATCGGCCTATCTCGCGCAACAGGAGATTGAGCGAGGCGAGCGGGTCGTGGTGGGCGTCAACCGGTTCGCCGAGGGCGAGGATCGTGGCGCACAGCTTCCGCTGCAGCGCGTCGACGAACGCGTCGAGCGCGAACAGGTGCAACGGCTGGCAGCGTTGCGCGGCGCCCGCGACGGCGCTGCGGTTGCGGACCATCTTGCCCGCGTGCGCGCGGCAGCTGCGAGCAGCGAAAACCTGATGCCGTATTTCGTCGACGCCGTGGACGCCCGCGTCACGCTTGGCGAAATCTGCAACGTCTTACGCGAAGTCTTTGGGACGTACAGGTCCAAAGAAGTGGTGGCGTAGTGCTAATTGATCATGTGGCGATCGTCGTGAAGGATCTCGACGCGACCCTTCGCTTTTACACGGAAACGCTGGGGTTCAGGGAAGTCTTTCGCGAGGTCGTTTACGATCAGGGCGTCGAGACGGTGGGGTTGCAAGCCGGCGATTCGTTCGTCGAGCTCTTGCTGCCGCTGGACGAGGGCTCTGCGATCGCTCGGTATCGCGGCGAGTCTGCCGCTAAGCTGCATCACACGGCGTATCGCGTGGACGATCTCGCGGCCAAGCTTGCCCAGCTCAAGACAGCGGGCGTGCGTCTGATCGACGAGCATCCACGCCGCGGCGCACGCGGCAGCCTCATCGCTTTTCTGCATCCGAAGGCTACGGACGGCGTTCTCATCGAACTTTGCCAGCGTTAACTAGTCCATGATTTCCGGGAACATCGATCGCCGGCGGCGGGCGCTCTTTTGGTCGACGATCGCGTCGGCGGCTACCCATCTCATCGTCTTGACGCTCCTCTCCTACGCGGTCGCGCGGCTGTTCGTGGCCCGCGGCGAGAAAGAAGTGGTCGCGCAAACGACCATCGTTACAATTAAAAAGACGGTCGTGCCGACGCCCCCGCCGCGCCGCAAGGCGACCCCGGTGCGGCAACGTGAGTCGGCGCCGGCGGTCGTGCCACGGCGCGAGCTCGCCAGGGAAACGCCGGTGCCCGCGCCGGCGCAGCCGCCGTTGCCGCGTCCACCGGTACCCTCGAAGCTCCAACGCGACGAAGCCGGGTTTGCCAGAGAGGTCGCGCAGCTCAATGCGCAGGACGATCCGCACGCCGTTCCCACGATCGACCCGGCTTCGCGCGAATCGTCTACCAAGACCTATGCGTTCGACGTTCCGTCATCGCTGCGCGGCGACGAGCACGGAAACGGCATCATTACCCCGGTACGAGCCTGGCGCGACCACGGGCAAGATTGCTACTACGGCCGTTACGAATACACGTACCCTGACGGCGCAACGGAAAGCGGCAGCATTCTCTGGCCGTTCTGTTACGATCCGGGCGTGGATCCGTTCAGGCAGCCGCCGCATACAATCCCGTTTCCACTTCCGCTGATCGGGTTCAGACTGCCGGCCGATGCACAGATGCCCCCAATCGAAAAAGCCGTCTACGAAGCATGGGCGGCCGACAACGCCGCAGGGTCACCGCCGCAGTAGGGGCGACTCCGACAGACCGTTCAGCACGAACTGCACGGCAAGCGCGGCCAGAATAATCCCCAGCAATCGCGTGACGACGTGAATTCCGGTCGTTCCGATCACCCGCTGCAGCATCGTCGAACCGCGCATGCACAGCCACGTCACCAGCAACGCGACGGCATAGGCGCCGGCCACGATCATTAGGTCGACCTTGTCACCGTGCGACAAGTTCACGAGCAACAGCACCGTCGCGATCGTGCCGGGGCCGGCGATCATCGGAACGGCGAGCGGAAATACGGCCGGATTTTCGCCGGCCGCAGCCTCGCGCTCTTCGGCTTCGGTCTGCTTCGTGCGCGTCGGCCGCGCGAACAGCATGTCGATCGCGATCAGAAAGAGCAGGATTCCCCCGGCGATTGTAAAGGCCGGCAACGTTATCCCGAGATAATCCAGCAGAATCCGGCCGAGGACACCCATAAAGAGAATCACCCCGGCGCCGACGAGCACCGCTTGATCGGCGATCTGATTGCGCCGCTCGGGCGAAAAGCGCGTCGTGGCGGCCAGCGTCATTGGAATCATGCCGATCGGATCGATGATCGTAAACGCGGTCGCAAATGCGGTAACGACGAACCGGACGTCCATTGCTGACGAGGGTATCCTCTGTGGAAGGCAAACGTCAAGTGCTCGATGCACGCGGTCCACATTGCGGATCTGCGACGGCTCGCGAAACGCCGTCTGCCGCGCGTCGTCTTTGATTATATCGACGGTGGCGCCGACGGGGAGATCACGTTACGCGAGAACTGCAGCGCTTTCGAAAGCGTGCACTTTCGGCCGAGCAACGCGGCCGCCACGCAGCCCTGCGATTTGCGCACGACCGTACTTGGAACGCCGCTCGAGCTGCCGTTTCTGCTGGCACCCGTCGGCAGCAGCCGCCTCTTCTTCCCTCGTGGCGAGTGCGTGGCCGCAGCCGCGGCGGGTGCGGCGGGAACCGCGTACGTTCTCTCGACGCTGTCGGGTTGCCCGCTCGAAGAAGTCCGCGCGGCAACGAGTGGTCCGGCCTGGTATCAGCTGTATCTGATCGGCGGGCGCGAGGCTGCAACCGCGGCCATCCGGCGAGCGCGCGTGGCCGGCTTCGCAGCACTCGTGGTGACGATCGATACCGCGGTTGCGGGTCAGCGCGAACGCGATCTTCGCAACGGCGCAAAGGAGCTGGCCGGGGGCAACCTTTGGCAAATGCTGCCGCACCTGCCGCAGCTGCTGGCGCGCCCACGCTGGCTTTTCGATTTTGCCCGCGACGGCGGCTTGATGAAGTTTCCCAACGTCGTGGTGCCCGGGCAGGGACCGTTGCCGTATGAAGACATCGGCGCAGCGCTCGAACGTTCGACGGTAACCTGGGCGGACATGCGCTGGATTCGCGACGAGTGGGGAGGTCCGATCGTCATTAAAGGCGTGCTCACCGCCGACGACGCGCGCCGGGCGCTGGATGCCGGCGCCGATGCGATCGTCGTTTCAAATCACGGCGGCCGGCAGCTCGACGGCGTTGCGCCGACGCTTCGCGCATTGCCGGAAGTCGTTGATGCAGTCGACGGACGGGCGGAGGTTTTGCTCGACGGCGGTATTCGCCGCGGCAGCGACGTGGTGAAAGCGCTTTGTTTGGGAGCGCGTGCCGTATTGGTCGGACGCGCCTACGCATACGGTCTCGGTGCAGCCGGCGGACCCGGCGTGGCACGCGCAATCGAGATACTGCGCGACGACATCGTGCGAACGCTGCGCCTGTTGGGATGTCGCGAGTGCGGCGCGCTCGGACCGAAATACGTCGACGCCTAATGCCGCTGCGCGTTCGCGGTACGCTGCCGCGGGGTGGCGTGGCGATCGTCGGAAGCCGCACGCCGCCGCCCGGGGCAGCCGAGTTTGCGTATTGGTTGGCATTTCGAATCGGTGAGCCCGTAATCGCGGGGCTCGCGCCGGGCATCGACGCGGCCGCACATCGCGGCGCGCTCGATGCCGGCAATCCAACGGTGGCGTTCGTCGGCTACGGTTTCGGCGCCACCGATCCGCCCGAGCATGCCGCGTTGGAAGACGCGATCGTTCAAGCGCACGGCGCAGTCGCGACGCTGCTGCCGTACGGAACGGGCGTTTCGGCCGAGTCGCTCGTCGAGCGCGACCGCCTGCAGGCGGAACACGCGCGCGCCGTCGTGCTCGTCTGCAGCGAGGCCGGCGGCGGCGCGATGCATACGATGCGCTTCGCGCGCGAACTCGGCCGGCCGCGCTTTGCGGTTACGCCGCCGCGCGACAGCGTGGCGTGGGAAGGCAACCTGCAATGCCTCGCCGAGGGCGCAACGCCGCTTCCGTTCGAAGTGGAAACGGCGATTGCTAAGATTACTGCGGGATGAACTCAAGCCGCGCCTACCGCCGTCCCGATGACTGGCCGCTCGCGATCGCGGCGCTGTTTCTTGCGCTAGCGGGGGTCTACACCTACCTCGGAATGTGGCGCTACGACGTCTTTCGCGCGGGAGTGGACGACGCGGTGTTTACGCAAATCGTCAACAGCGCTTTCACCGGCTTTTCCGCCACCGCCGAGGGCTTGATCAATCATTATCTCGTGCACTTTTCGCCGATCTTGTACGTCGCTTTTCCGTTCGTAAAGCTGCTCGACGGTGCACGCGGATTGATTCTGTTGCAATCCCTGCTGGCGGCGGCAACGATTTTTCCGGTATGGGGACTGGCGGTCTCGCGGCTGCCCAAACCGATGGCATTCGCGACGACGCTCGCCGCTGCAATATATCCGCCATTGAGCGGTCAGGCCGTCGGCGACTTTCACGAGCTCGCGTTTGCGCCGCCGCTCGCTGCCACATTGGTGTGGGCGATCGATCGACGGCTATGGCGAGTCGCCATCGTTACCGCCGTCGCACTTGCGCTGGTCAAAGAGGATCAGTTCGTCAGCCTAGCCTTCGTCGGGCTCGTTACCGCCGCAATGGCGCGCCGGGAGCCGAAGATGCGCTCGTGCGGGTTCTGGATCGCCGCGATCGCCGTAATCGCCGCGCTGCTTTATTTCGTGGTCCTGCGCCCCGCGATCAACCCGCACGTTCCGTATTGGTCGCTGCATTATTATCAATGGTGGTGGTTTCCGGCAACCCCGGCAGGATTCGTCGGCCCGTTCTCGCCGCTGCGCGCTCAGTATCTGTTCGCAATCTTGCTTCCGCTCGCGTTTCTTCCGTTGGCATCTCGCTACATGCTATTTGCGATACCGGGGCTGGCCGAGGTGCTGCTCTCGCACGAAGGCATCACGATGGTTTTGGGGACCCACTATAGCGCGGCTTGGAGCGGTTACGTGCTGTGCGCGTTCGTGGACGGCACGTTTGTGCTCTACACGCGTTCGAAACTCGCGGCCACGGGGGCACTGCTTGCGGCACTCGCCGCTTCGGTCTGGACGTCGGTGTACTTTAGCCCCATCAACCCCGCGTTCGCGCTGTACGAGCGCCCCAATGCCGCCGACCGGCTGCGCGAAAAAGAGCTGGCAAGGATACCGCGCAACGTCTGGGTCGGAACCAGCGTATGGATCCTTCCGCACATCGCGATGAATCCGCACGCGACGATTGCGCTGGATGATATGGATTATGTGGTGCTCTATCGCTTTACCGAGTCAGCGCCATGGCCGGCCGGCGATCGAGCCAAGATCGCGCAACTTATGAAGAGCGGCTACGTTCGAACGTTTGACGGCGCGGGAATCATAGTGCTTGCTAGGAGCCATGCGCAATAATGGAATTCTTGCACTATGCGATTGAGCCTGGTTCGCCTTTTCCTTGACATATGCATACGATTTATGCATATTTATACATATTATGCGAACGACGTTGATTCTGGACGACGCACTTGTGGAACAAGCGCGTGAAATCACCGGCATCAAGGAAAAGACATCGCTAGTTCACGCCGGCTTGCAAGCGTTGATTGCTCGCGAGGCTGCGCGGCGGCTAAGCATGCTTGGCGGGTCTGAACCGCAGCTGCGCGCAATTCGCCGCCGTCGAAGGCAACAATGATCCTTGTTGACACATCGGTGTGGGTGGATCACTTCAGGGCCAGGATCGAGCGACTGAGTCTTGCCCTCGAAAGTGGCGCAGTTTTAATGCATCCCTTCGTCATCGGTGAGTTGGCGTGCGGCAATTTACGGAACCGAGACAAAGTTCTTCTAGACCTTTCGCGGCTGCCGCTGATCGCGCAGGCCCGCCACAGCGACGTGATGCACCTAGTAGGGGGACGCCGCCTTTGGAATCGAGGCATTGGCTGGGTCGACGCGCATCTCGTGGCGTCGGCGATCATCGGAGATTGTGTTCTGTGGACACGCGATCGGCGGCTCATGAACGTCGCCCGAGCACTTCACATAGCGCATGGGTAAGTTTTAATGGCTGAGCATCTGCGCGATCTCGATGCGGTGCAATTATCGAAACTCAGGGACATCCTGGGAAGTGAGCAGCTATCGCTGCTTCTCGCGACGTTCCGCGACGATCTTCAAGCCTGCCTCACGAAACTTCGCGACGGCCGGGATCAGGGAGATGCCGGCAAGATCCGTTTCGCCGCGCACGAGCTCAAGGGAGCGGCGGGTAACGTCGGCGCGGCGCGTCTGGCAGACGTCGCCGCGCGCTTGCAGAGCGCCTCGTCGGAAGGCCGCGACGTGGCGGCTCTGATGGTCGAACTCGACGCCGCCGCGCAATCCTTTAGTGTGGCGATTCGCTCCTTAGGGACGTGATGCAGCGGTTGATTTCCTCCGTTCGATCTATCTCGGTCGTCGGATCGTTGCTGCTTGCCACCGCTTACGTCAGCGGCGCGATGGTGGGATTCTCAACGGCGCTTTCAATTAAACAGG